>Ga0247760_1000552_pt1 | contig 40002 bp, 35 predicted proteins | sample UWRJL171409R4_FD_179936 | JGI IMG/M metagenome (GOLD analysis project Ga0247760, IMG submission 179936) | Plant litter microbial communities from Arlington Agricultural Research Station in Wisconsin, United States - UWRJ-L171-409R-4 | ecosystem: Environmental > Terrestrial > Plant litter >... | reverse complement strand
GGCCGCCCTTGCCGCCGCCGCCGCTGCTGCTGGCGGTCAGCCCAAGCCTGATGTCTCCCAGACGCACACGCCCCAGCCCGGCTTCCCTCAGCAACCCCATCAGTCCATGTACGGCGCCCCGCCGGACTTCAAGCCATACGGTGACGCCAGCGTGGGACAAATGCCACCGCAGGGGCAGCCGGGATATCCTCCCCAGCCGGGGTACCCTCCCCAGCCGGGACATGGACCATATGGTGCCGGTGCCGGCGCAGGTGTATACGGATACCCGCCCCAACAGCATCCCAGCCCAGCTGCAACAGGCATGACAGGGACCACGGTGTCAATGAATACCAGTCCGGGACCGGGACCGAACCCGTACGTCCAGAACCAGGGATATCCAGGTCCAGGTCCAGGGTATGCGCCGGGAGGACCGTACCAGCCGCCGGGGCAGGGGGTTCCGCAGCAGGGATATTCGGAGTTGCCGGTGCAGTATCCCTTGGGGACGGATGGACGAAGGGCGGAGCTAGGGCATTAGCCTCTCCATGACAAAATGTGGGAGATGTGAGGGAGATGTGAGGTGCAAAGACAGTTGGGAAAGTCTGGGTGGGTGGTGCATGTTTGGTGCATGGCGTTGATCGGGGTATAATACCTGTGCTTGTGTGCTTTGGATACATAATTTGGACAGCGATACATGAGAATGGAGTGGACATTGGAGCAAGTGGATGTGGAGCGACGAGTTGTACTGGTGTTTGGGAACACTGGTTGTGAGGTGGAGGGGGATAATGCATCAGTCAATGGTTACTTCAGTCTCCATGGTGACTACTACGTAGGAAAGCAATAATGGACCATGGGTTTCAACGGCAACAGCTTGTTTTTCTGAACCAAAGGGTTGACTGTCGTCTAGCCCAGGCTCTGATCTTGTGGTACTGATCTTGAAGCAATGTTATTAAGGCTTCACATTTTGAAGTCACAATATACAAGAACAAATTTTTTACTTTTTTTTTAACCCAAAAAAAATGGGTAAACTAATTTTTAATTGGGCTCTGGAGGCTTTTTTTGTGGGCAGAACTGCTCTCAGGCAGCAAGCAATTGACCTATTGAAGGCTATGCATATGTTGTGATGCTGTGATGCGTCGAATAGGTTGAACCCTGTTGTCAAATGGAAGAAGAGGCATAGAGCATAGATAGACCTTGGTTGATGGACTATGTTGCTAAAAGGTGTAAAGGAGAGCATCAATTGAGGAGAGTATCCTAATGGGCAGAGCCATGACCCCTTGTATGCATGTATGTATTAGCATTGGTCTACTAAGTCGTAGACTCTGCATCCTTCTTACTTTGAATAAACAGATTCGGCCGGGCTATATATCTAGCCAACCTAATGAATTGAGGGGAAAAAAAAAAAGAAAAAAACAGTCAGCAGAAAACTACGTCAGTCAGTGTGGCTGGGGGATTGATATGGGGTCAATTCAACTAGGGTTGGCTGGGTTGGGGGCTCACAGCAGCTAAGATTGTGAGGGAAGAAGAAAAGGAAGGAAGGCTAGCTAGGAAGGAAGGAAGGAAAAAACCTTACCACTGAACAACCATGACTTCGGTAGCCTCCGCAGCTGCTCCCCCCTCTCGTTGCCTTTTCGCTTCAAGAAATGGCTCCACGACGTCCGCGTAGCCACGTTCCCGAGCCTTGCTGCGACAGGCCAAGTGCAAAAGAGTCAACTTGTGCGGATCCAAGCCCTGCAGATACGCCCTACTCAGCGACCTCAGTCCGGTTCTCCAGCACAAAAGACATTCCTCGGCTTTTTCCGATCGCTCCAGCAGCGTCTCCAGCAGCGTCTCCAGCTGGTCGGTCGGGGTTTTCGCCAGCTCATCAGGCGTCATGGCGCGAAGCTGCGTGATGATTTGCCGTGCAGCGGGGAAGAAATCGGCTCGGATTTGGTCTTGCCAGCGTGAGACGAGCCTGAGAAATGTATCGGTTGCGAAATCTAGCTGGGGAACGGGATCCTCCTCCTCCTCCTCCTCCTCCTCCTCCTCCTCCTCCTCAGGTCCGGAGGAGGGTCCGGAGGAAGAAGAAGACACGGTCTCGGTCTCGGTCTCGGTGGATGCCCCCGCTGCCTGGGTGAGGTAGCTCCATTTGAGAACCTTTATGGTGCTTTTGAGATCTTCAGAGAAGCTATACAAGGCATCTTCGAGGACGTCTAGCCCGTCGTTTATGTCTGTGTATAAGGTCCGGGTGAAGGAGCCGGAGCTGGAATCGGAGTTGTAGTTGGTGAGAGAGCCCGGAGCAGCCATGGTGGGCTTTTCTCGCCTAGGTAGGTAGGTAAGTACCTAGATAGATACTAAAGGTACGTAACTGGCTGTGAAAAGGAAGAAAAAAAACGAAACAGACGATGGGGTAGTGAAGCCAAAACCACACAGTGAAATGTCTCGCCTTTCAAGTTCGAGGTTGGGTAAGAGAAAAAGAAAGAGTGCCAGGCAAGAACGCGTGCGATGAGAGATATAACATGCTGGGTGAGAGATGGCTTGGTCATTTTTATAAGGCCGCAAAGTATATCTGCAGCCAACCGGCTATTCGGTAAGTAGGTAGGTAGTCAGCTGGAAAGTTAATGTCATTATTGGAAAAAATATGTGTGAAAACTTTTGTTCTTGAGTTCAAGCCACAAAGGATAGTAAAGGATAGTCTCAATAAGGGCTTGTGGCTTGCCGCCTGTTTTTTTGTCTACATGCATTGGTGTGAATTAGGTTCATGTTCTTTTATATTCTGCGTGTCTAGAGCTATTTAGAATACAAAGTGTTGCAGCTATTCGAACGTCTCATGGCCACCTGATTAGCTGCAACGATGGAGATACAGGACATGAATGCGAAAAGGGCAAATCAGTCAAATAGAATCAAGGGATCAAGTTGCGACATGGCAGCGTGAATAACACAAATTTATTGAATAGAGCCAAATTCATCTAGGTAAAGTCCCAATAAGAGATCTTATTTATTGTCAACATCACATACCGCAAAGGAAACAAGATAGTGCCCTTCAATACCTAGACAGCACCAAGCATAGTCTCAATTAACCCCCTCGCAACACCCAGCGTTTGCTCAATGCCAAGTACATCCTTCAGCTTTTCTCCATTCCTGCGAGGCTTTAGAGCAGTCACTAAACTCACCTTGGCATTATGTTCGACGACCTCGAAATTAACAACTGCTGTGGATGCAACTTGGCTGTGTGGCAGATTGTCAAAGAACGGCATGGTGTTGAAGCTGTGAGAATGAAGGTGATACTTGCTGAAACTGCCGTGCAAGAATCGTCTTTGCGCGAGTAAATGGGAATAAGGGATGATGAGAGATTTTCATGGCAAGTCTCTTGTCTGTTCTTATACAGTAATAAAGTCCCAGACTTTGCATTGTCTGTGGCTTGGCTGAGCTTGGAGACATCTGAAAGTCAATGTCATTTTGTGAAGGCTTTGTTGATCTGAGGCTTCAAAGAGGCTCATGTGGCAGTGCCATCCCATGATATCGATATGAGTTTATCCATAACTAGTAGGATTCATCTCTGCCCCTGGTGCACCCTAATCCTTGATGGATGGATGAGGAAGTTACCCTTGAGAGAATGGTCTGCGCCGTGGTTTGTGCGAGGTTGTTGGCCCTCGGTCTGGCCTGCAATGTCATGCAGGTGATCGATTTTCGCCCTCAAAACCACGTCGACCTGCAAAGCTATTTTCCAGTCGGGCAGCCCAGACCCGTCGCTAACTCGGACCATTGCCCAGCTGACCAGCGTCTTCCAAGGGCTTGGCAAAAGATTGGATTCTGCACCCCAGCCGAGGAACCGCGACGAGCAGGCACTTTTCGATGTTGCGAGGGACTGCTCAGCTGTGGCTGCCGATCTGGAAGCCGAGGTTGCCAAAATCACCAATGAGGCATCCAAGGGGAAGTGCCCGGAAGCTGTCCGCGGTGCTTTGAGAGCTACCCTCAAGCAGAGGAAGATTGAGAGACTGGAAAAATCTCTTGCCGACCACAAAAAGGTCCTCGAAAACCCACCTGCTAATGCAAAATCTAGTGGGTCAGATTCCAGTATCGAGTTGGCTAACACAACTGACCGACACTCGAAAAGTAAAGGAAACGACGCTATCCTAAAGGAGCAATTGGAGACATCTACTAATGTAGATGCCACTCTCCGGGGCTTCATCAGGGCCCTGTCCCAAGGACGAACCCAGATGAGGGAGCTCCTCACTGCTGAGTCGGCGTCGGTGAAAGAAGCAGTCGCGTCAGAGTCAGAGAGAACTCGCCACGAGTTATCCACTAAGATTAGGGAGCTTGCCATTGACAAAGATAATGAAGCAGCATGTAACCGGGCTTGTGCAGAGCGTAAAGTATGTCACCATGAATGAAAGCTTCAACCAGATTGTGGAATCTCACCATGAAACCTGCGAGTGGATTCTGAAGGATGTGAGTGTACCTAAGCATTGAACCAACCCCCTACTTAGTTGTTGTGCAAACAGCGGTACTGACCTTCACGAGCCGATGCACGACCAGAATTCGAAATCGGCAAGCGGGTTCACAACCTTCCTGAAGTCGCCTGATAAGACCTTGTTCTGGATAAGCGGCAAAGCCGGCTCGGGGAAAAGCACACTGGTCAAGTTCCTCGTTACCAGCCCACGAGCGGAGTTGGTGATCCAGACCGCCATCCCCGATGCTCTGGTGCTATCACGCTTCATCTGGGCAGCCGGAGTGGATCCAATGCAACGACAAATCAAAGGCATTCTCTGCAACCTGCTGTACCAGTGCCTCCAAAACAACCAAGCGCTTTCCAACGCCATCTTGCAAGCTTTCCCTGCTGCAAAGACGAAGGAGCCCTACGCCGACTGGCCAAATAAACATCTCGAACTTTCTCTGCTTTTCGAAATCGAGTCATCTACACCAGGGGTCTGTATCTTCTTTGACGGCCTTGACGAGATTGACCCCGGCCCTACCGACGACGGCCAGTTTGAGCTGGTAGAGCTGGTCAGGAGGCTTTGCGGTTTTGTCGGATACAGAGGCAAAGTTTGCGTTTCCAGTCGTCCCGAGGTCGTACTCCGAGGACATCTTGCCGGGTATAGCACGCTGCGAGTTCAGGACCTAACCGCCTCGGCCATCCGCAAGTACGTGACAGACAAACTTCAACAGTACATACCGCCTGCCGCCGACGATACTTTCGACCGTAACGAAATCATCAATCCCCTGTGCAGCAAGGCAGAGGGAGTTTTCCTCTGGGCATCCCTGGCTGTCAAAAGCATTGGTACGGGCATCCTGGGCGGGGATAGTCGAACAGACCTTGCGGCACGACTTGACGCCTTACTGGGGAACCTACAGCAACTCTACCGAGAGATGTGGATGCTCTTGAACGAGGATGAGGTAATCTATCGGAAAGACCCTGCATTTTTTTCTCAACTCCTTGTTGGATTCTTCAAGCGACACTTACGACGTCGGGCTGAATTCTCCAACACTTGTCGCCGCAACGAGCGCCCTCACTGTGCTCCAAGTCACTATCGCATTCGATACAAAGCTGGCGGATTCCATACTTGGCGACTCTATTTCAATTTCCCCAGAAAGTGTCGCTAAAAGATGCCGTGAAATGGCTATTCGCTTAGAAACACGGTGTGCTGGGCTTGTAGAAGTATCTCCAGGAACAGGCGCTCTTTCTTTCATCCACAGATCTGCCAAGCAGTTTTCTTGTGGGCACACAAGACCGGCGAGAAATACTACAAGAGGACAAAAGGAGCCCACAAGATCGCGTATTCAACTCGGTCAAGTCCGAGATGACCCCTTGGTTCAGGCTCGACTTTCTTTCCCTAACAACCTGGGTTGGGTTCGCCGAGTTTAATTCGGTGGCGATGGAGCAACTTCGCTGTATTGCGATGCGCTGCTGTTTCCTGACGGGCAGCTCTTCATTCCTGTCGGTGTTTCCTGCAGTCATCAACGTCTTCGTCCCGAGGAATTGTTCCACGAGCCTGGTAAGCTTGATGAGAGTCTGGCTGTAGGTCTCCCAATCGAGGGCGAGTTGCGCCAGCCCCGACCGATTTCCTGCTGAGCGCCAGCTGTTGCTCCCAATCTTGCAGATTTTCTATTCCAGTTTGGAGGGTTATTGTTGCGTCGGGTACAGCTTGGCTGCCTTGATTGAAGCACCGGGAGCTCATTCGCTTCCATATCCTGGTCTCCGGCGTTGTGCAAGCGCAAAGTCATGAGCTGATACGCCGACTCGGGCGTCCGCACGTTGGCGGTGGCGGCGTTCAAGTTGCTGCCCGCAAGCAAGAGACCGCTCTGCCCGCTCGCCGTCTCGAGCACATACGTTTCAGCCCACGAGGTTTCGATCTTGTAGTCTAGGACATCGGCGAGGAAACCGCAGACGATGGTGCCGAGGGCCGCCGGGTGGGCGGCGAGAGAGCGGGCGGACAGGATGGTCGTGGCAATCTTGGCAAGGTCGGATTCAGAGCTGCAGAGAAAGTATGCCTTCCGTCACGTTGGCCTTTTCGCAGTGAGAGAGCGCCATTAAAACCGTCGTGCCGACGACGACAGAGTCTGGAAGCCTCATTGTGATGCCTGTTTCACCAGTCAGGTATCGCAACAGCTGTCGCCGAGACGGAACCAGAAATTCTCGCTATCAGGTAAGGTAGGTAAGGTAAAGTACCTACCTATTCGTCCCCCACAGCTACCCTTCTCATGCCAGCACGGAGTAGCAGGGTGAGTCTGGAAGTGCGAGTTCATGGCCATCAGCGGATGCCAGGCTAGCCTGGCGCTGGTGGCAGTGGGAAGGCCCATTTGCTCGATCAGGCTCGAGAGCGCAGCCTCCGGAAATGGATAGGTCCATGGACACACCGTCTGTCGGTGACAGAGCGGTATGTTTTTTTTGGGAGAGCTGTCCTTGCTGGCGAGATGTCGGAGCTGCTTGCATCTGGCAAGCCTACCGTGAATATTATAAAGGGTTAGATTCCGATGTCTGATGTGCTTAGGAATTCATAAAGAAAAGGCGAGGAGAACCAACACAAGTCGCAACTGTCCATGCGGTCTTTTCTCATTTTCCGACGCAGAGGAGTCTAGTAAGATGGCACGGCCACGGTAATCCAGATGTAAGACCTTGAGCTCGTTGAAAGACTTTTCCTAAAACACCTCGTCAGACTTTTCCCATGGATAGATAACATTGCCCCTTTTGGGGTTCCTTGCAACCAACATCGTGCTGAAAAGTGTCGAGGAACCATGCGTTTTCGTGGCTGTAGGCCACCCTTCTTAGCACACGCTCTGCCTAGATGCCAGGAAACGCGTTGGTGATGTTTGAGGACATCTGTGCTACGCTGCGGTGTCCGGTACGAAGGAAAGGAGGAAGGTAGGATAGCCCTGGTAAAAAGGGGATGACCTCACCTTTACTAATATCCTATCTTACTTAAGGGAAGATACTTTAACTACCATCTACGAGGGCGGCTAGTATTTACTAGTTACGTAAAGAGGTTCAACCGTTAAATATACGGCTAGTTTATAAGATAGTAGAGTATCTTAGTTCTATCTATATATTGAATCGATTAGTATCTAGCTATTCAATTATACTAAGTGGTTATCGTTATTAGATATATATATATACTGCCTGTAAGCTTTTCACGACTTATAGAACCTTCTCTATCTATACTATAACTTATAGTATCTTGAAGGCGTATATATAAGTATACCCTCAATAGTAAGTGCCTAGAAAAGGGCTAGCGGTTACGGGAGAGATAGAAGGAAGAAGGATGGAGAAAGAGGGTACCTCGTAGAGGGAGGGAGGGAGGGCCGTTTTCCAAACGGACGGAGGTACGTAAGCGCGAATGCAGGGCGGCTAAATTCTTAAAATACATAAGGCGAGTAGGGCATGGCGCCTTAGTGCAAACCCTAGGAAGTAATGAGGATGCTTAGTTATAAAAATATAGTAGCCGGTGCAAAGACTTTACATTCCCTGCATTAAAGCATCTGTTAACTGCTTACGATCTACGTAATCTACTACATATGTGACGACCTATGTGACCTAAACTCTGAGGACAGAGTTCCTAACTATAGCTGACACAAGAGAGGTGCGTACAAACTAGAGAAGAGTGCAAACGAAGTAACAAGAGGTGGTAAATCGCATAGATTGTAAGCAGTCAAACGATGCTTCAGTGCAGGGGGTGCAAAGCAGTATCATTATCGTTACTGTCGTAACGATGGAAAATTACCTATATATGCTGGGCCAGTCCAGCGTGTTTTATACAAGGATCCATGTGAATCTTGTCATCTGTGGTGTCCTACCTGGTATCTTCTTGCAAGGCCCAACCTTCCTTCACCCCGATTTCGCTCGGGAGCCATCCGGGCCCCTTTTGATTGGTTCTACGTTCCTCCTGCCTAGGCCCACTCCTGTTAACTCAGCTGTCCCTGGGATCTAACAGATGCCTTAGGTTGGAGATGGCTTCTCTTCTAGTCCGTAACAAACGTAACGGGACCCAGATAACGTTATATCTAGTAACACGGCTCCCAAAAGACGTGAATTAGCTAATAATACCAACTCAATTAGGTACGTAGCATAACACGCAGCGAGGGTCTCCGGAGCCGCATCTCGCTACGCGCTGGGTACCTATCTATTCGTCTTAAACTCAGCCTCAAAACTCTTCAGCGCCTCCAACCCATAAAGTATATCCGCCGGCTTGATCGCCCGCTTCTCTCGGCTCGCCAGCCCGTACGCCATGCTGATGATGTTCTTGACCTCGCGTCCGTTGATGCCCGAGCTGCTGAGCGTCCTGAGAAGCGCGCCTGCTATCCATCTTGGCCTCCGTCCCCCGCACGCTCTTGTGATGCCGCTGATCCACAGCTCGCTGAGTGCGGTTGGTGGCAGGGAGGGATACGAGATGGAGAGGTGGATCCGAGAGTGGAATGCGCTGTCGAGAGTTTCAGCGCGGTTGGTGGTGAGGAACATGGTTCCTTCAAAGTACTCGAGAATTCGTAGGAACGCTGTGGGTCGGACGGTCCTGTTAGCAACGAAGGCGGGGTCCCCGGCTGTGAGTTTGATAGGACTTTGAGACTTACTTGATACCAGGGCGTTTCTATCCAGATCCTGGATGGCTCGTTCTTGCATGAATACGTCCGCCTCGTCCACCAGGACGATAGCGTTCCACTTCTTGGCCATACTGAGCAGGACGGAAAGCCTGTTTTCCACCACCTGAGCTGGCCCGATGATTTGCCCCGAGCTAATGGCAAGGAGGGGACGGCGGGTGTAATCTGCAATGCTCTCTGGCGGGGAATAATGGTTAATATTTTCTCTATAGCAAAGGGGTCAGCGAAGCGGTTACCGGCTGTGTATGTCTTTCCCACACCCGGAGGGCCATGAAGGAGGAATATCACGCTCCTTCCTTTCCCTTTAATGAGGTCGTCGAAGCTACCGTTCTCAATGTCTCGTTGCTCGACAAGCAAGCGGATCAGCTTCTTCTTGTGCTCGGGGAACACCAAATTGCCAAATGCTTGATCGTTGTAGTCAACCGGATGGACGTGATCGACGCGGAAAAGACCCCATCGCTTCCAGGCGAGGGAGTACCCGGGGACTTCATAGTGGCACATCATGAGCTGCACGTCCGATAGCACACCGTCCGATAATTTGACCGGGAAACCGTTACCATAGGCGGCTTGGGCGGATGCATTTGGGGGTTGCCTGACGTTTCTCCGAAACTCTCCAGCATCAACGACAATCCGCTGCCTGACCTTGTTGATCAGAATACTGTCAGCTCTGCGAAATGGAACGCTGCGGCTGCTGGGAGGGGCCTATAGGAAGTTCTGTATCTTACATTTGAGTGCGTGACGACAAATGAAGGGTCGACGGGGTCGAAAAATCTGGCTGGGCCGTGGTAAGTCTGGTGAGACACGCCAGCGAGCTGCTGATACTGCCGACCTCTCGCTATAAGTTCTCGCTTCGCTCTCTCCTGATTGGGATGGAGTTTCCAGGGTGCGACTGGTAATGTCCCAACTCTCTGGCAGCCGTCGTAGTGCGGGATGGGGATGAAATAGGGGACCCAGACCATGCGCTCGCCTTGCCACTCGATCCTCTCCACATTGATGATCCAGCGGTCAATCTCGGTCGACCTGAACATCGGCTTCATCACTTTGCTCATACTCGCCATTCTCACCACGCACTCGGCGTCGTCGGGCATGGAGAAGAGCAGCTCACCCGGTTTGTAGCCCATCCACAGATGTTGGTGCTCGAGACTGGCGTTTGATGTCTGATGATCGAACGTCGCTTCATACTGTCGGATCTCCCGCTCCAGCGTCTTCTCCATGTATCCGAGCAACAGCTTCAGATGCCGCTTCATAGCGGGAAGGTCGGACTCGCCGGCGTACGCCACCAACTCCCGCCTGTAATGAAACAGACACATTGGGGGCTCCCTGATGGTGATTTTCCCGGCGGTGTGAAGTGTAATGCCAGGATACGCCCCGATGACTTCCTGGAGCGCCTTTTGAGATGGGGAGACTGGATGCGAAGCTCGACGAAGTTCAAGTCGCGGTTCTGGAGATAGTAGCGAAAAAGCACCATGCAGGCTCGGTAGCTCCTGTCGCGCAGCACGCTCATCTCCGACCGGGTTCCCGTGCGCAGCGAGACACGCTCGCCGTTCACATCTTGTCGGACCTCGTACACGTGCAGCTCCGCGTCTTCGCCTTCGTCCTCGCAGCCGCCCTGCCCGACGGCGGCCAGTTGTTCCTCGTGCTGGATCTCATCGAGAACTTCAGAATCCATGATGGAGGAGTCGACATCTTCTGTGTTTTCGTCACTTTTGTCGTCATCGCTTTCTTCGTTGCTTATGTCCTTGGTCGCGGAAATAGAATCGTCGTCTTCTCCCATCCCCGTCGTCCGTGACGGGAGATCGGCGGTCAGGTCTTTTGTGTTTTGCCGGTGTGATTGCTTCAGCCTGCGCCTCGACCTGGTCTCGACTCCCGATGTCGTCCTCGTCCCGGAAGGAGGCATCATGCGTCGGCGAGGTATCATTCTGAAGCTGGAATGGACAGCTCGGTTTGAGAATTGATGATAGCGCTTGTGGTGCAAGTTCAGATTCGAGGCTGACGGCAAAGAGGGCCAGGGTTTGCCCCGGCCGGCACACTCTGTGATGTATATGCCGACAATAAGGCGTAGGAATAACTAGTGCAAGATAAGGTAAGGTAAGGATGATCCGCCTTCAGCCTGCTAGCTTGGTGGACGCTGTGGGTCATAACCGAGAGTGATGTGGATGGGAACGAGTGGAACGTGGGTGGAAGAAGCATTGATTTTATAGGACGGTGGTGAGAGGTGGTGAGGTTGGATGAGCCAGTGGTCACAATAGGTACTTCAGTGGGCAGCGAGCAGCTAATAAGCGACGGGCAACGCGACGAGGAGGGCTCGCAAGCAATCCTCTCACTGCAGCATCGGAAGGTACCGACCGGCACCGGACGGGGCGTGGATTTGTCTTGGCTACAGGAACCCGCTCACCCTCGCGACGCAGATCCAGTGGTGGGCGAGTGGGACATTTGCATCAAAAAACTGTGACAAATATGCTACAATGAGGCTTGCCGCCCTGAAGAATTATGACCATGGGAGGGTGGCTCGCAAAGGGCATTCAAATTTATCATTTGCCCGTTTGGGTGATCCTCGCTGGTTGGATAGGGGCAAAGCTGAACGATCCCTTCACCGCCGTCGGGAATTTGGCTTCCAGATCAGGTAGAAAAGTGCATACAGAATGCGCATCGCTCATTTGCCTTATCTGCCTGGGTCCATCCAGTGGACACAATACGGATCTTAACATGATCGTGAACCTCCCGCCGTTGCCCGCGCGCTACCCCAAGATCCATCTGAACTGAGCCGACCCGGAATCCGGTCGCTGGTGGGCGACTTTGCCGGCAGAGGGGGCAGTGCAACGCTCAGAATGTTGTGGAACGGCTCTTCAGCAGGGGTTTCGCTCTCCATCGTGCAAGCGCGCTCTTTTTGTTGGGATGTGGCGTTTGCACTGCCTCCAGAATTGACCTGCGTGGGCTTGCCCACAACCTCTTCAGTTCGACGTGTTTGAGCCCATCTGGTGGGCTGTTGGGCGCCCCGCTGCACAATGATGAGTTGGCTGATGCCTGGCTTTATGTCAATTTCCTGCACTGCTCCTGCCCTGGTTTCTGTGGCCGGGCAGGTGGCCGTGGTTTGGCCCCAGGACGCGAGAGGAGGTGTGGACAGTAGTCACCTGGTGGGAGGGGGTGGGCTGAAACGGCCCATGTTGGTTTCCAGAGTTTAGTGGGGGGGCAGACATCGCTGGGTGGAAGGCGGAGAAAGACGTCGGGTCCGAAGTGTTGGGACGGACTCCTCACAATTCAAGAGAAATGCACAATAACGAAACTTGTGATCTGCTGTGTCGGCTCACACTGATGCTGATGGGCCAACATGGAGACTATGCCTTCTCTTATACGGAGCAAACGCATCTCTTGTCATCTACTGAGATAATTAACTTTTGCGGACTTGTATCTTTGCTGATGGCTGGTGGGGCATCCATCGAGATGAATCCCCAGCTGTTGCAACAAGGGCACAACCTTTTGTGAACTTTGTCCAGAAGCATCGGCGAAAGGGCCAAAGCACCTACCCCAAAGGTCAAAATCAGGCGTCTTGATTACGCACGATGCGAGAGGGCATCAAGTGCATGGAGCATGGAGCATGGATCATCGGGCGATTGTACCATGGCCTAAGGTTGCATTGTGAGTGGTTGTGGTGCGGCTCTGTTAGTGGATTGCGTGGTGTCATGAGGAATGAACTTTTGCGAGCTTCTGCGAACTTTGCAGGGGGTTTCAGCAGGCCGACCCGGCGCCAACAATGGAACCGGGGGAGGGATGTTCACAGAACAGTGATCCTATCCTGCATGGGCAGGGGCAAGGGTGCTCACAGAACAGTGATCCTGCATGGGCAGGGGCAAGGGTGATCACGGGAGATCAGGACGGTTGCGTGGCAGATGCCTGCCTTGCAGGGTGGACACTAAAACTTCGCCAGTACCGGACAAGTTGTGCGAACTTCTGTCTCGCGCGGTATGGTCCGCCCCGCCTTGCCCACCTACGTGCACAGCAGTGATGTGTGCGGTCCGCCATCTCACTCCAACCTGAGCTGATAATAACTCCGTCTGGTCTCTTTTGTGTTGTACCTGTAGGCACCTTTCCAGTTGATAACTTGACGGGCGGCACACCTCGATTGGCCGTTGAGCCATTTGTGTGCCCCGGAAACAGCCAGCACCATTATTCAATTCCTGGGCCTTTGCTTCCCGTCTCTCCTGCAAAGCGATTCCATGAACCATGGCTTCCCATGCTTTTGGAAACTCCCTGCCAGGATTTGGCTGGGGTGGTTCGCCAGGCGGCGCATCTAACAGCAGAGGAGAACAGCCCAGTCCCAGCTTTCTTCAATTTGTGCTAGACACCCCACTGGGCGAACCAAGCCCAGCAACCCAACAGAATCTGCATTCAGAGGTTTCTACTGCCCACGGCACACAGGCGCAAGACGTCGAAATGGCTGGTGTCGACCTGCTGGATCAGCAGACCAGAGGAGCCCAACCATCTTCCTTAGATCTCGCGTCCAGCGGCGAGCAGGCAACGCAGGCAAAGGCGCACGGCAGATCTAAGTACAGCAACCTCGATTGGGATGCACACAAGGCCACGATCAGATCTCTCTACATCGAAAAAGGGATGAGCCTTGTCGATACCATGACGGAGATGGAGCGAGATTATTCTTTTAGTGCATCGTAAGCCGCCTTTCCTTTCTCCAGTCACCTCGCGGTCCTCGAAAAAAAAAACTAACTCTGGTACCTCTGCTCATCAGCCAGAAGGCTTACAAGGATCAGTTTGATCTTTGGAACTGGAAGAAGAAACTGCCGATGGAGATTGCCCATTTCATGGCGGAGAAGAGCAGGAAGCGAAAGCACAAGAGGGGGAAAAAAACAGTCTACACTTACGGTGGAAAGGTCTGGACGACTGCGCGAGCCGAAAGAACCATTGCCCGTGCCAGGACGGGGTACAATCCGCCAGAGGATGCCGGTAGGCATCGTGCAGTCACCCCCGCTTCATGCAACAAATGCTGATTTCAATGCAGATGGCACAACACCAGACGGAGTGACTTACAAGACCCCAAGCACGATAAGTTCTCCAATCCAGAAAGGTGGAACACAATGCATTACCTCCGAAGACTCCGGAAGCGACACCGAATCAGTGGTCTCTTGCCCCGGATCTGATACCGACTCCGTCCACGCTAGCGTCCCCCTATCATTCGACGGCATGTCCAGGACAGATCTTCTTGCTATGTGGGAGGTCGTACGGATCCGAAAGCAACGAAATCTCCTCGGAGGACAAAGAAGGGATGTTGATCAAAGTCCTCGATGGCTTCCGGCACCTTCAAGGGGCCACAAATGAAGAAACGAACAAGGTCGCCTACACCCTGGCCGGTTTCTACGTCGACACCCGCCGAAGCGACGAAGCCGACAAGGTCCTGGAACGCCAGACCCAAGCCCACATCGAAATCCTGGGTCACGAGCACAGGAAGACGCTCCAGCATGTACTCCACGTCGTAGAGCTTCTCAACACTTGGAACCGGCCCGACGATGCCTTGGGCATGCTGTCCAAGGCCCGCGAGATGAGCGCCGCCGCGTCAAACTCGAGCACAGCGGACACACCAAAAGGAGCATCGTCCAGGAAAGGCAAGAGCAGGAGAAAAGCACCCCGTCGAGGCAACCCCCCCGGAACCAGCGACAGCCTCAGCCAAATCGCCAATCTGGTGTCAGACGATCCAAGCCGAGCCCAGATTGACTATGCTCTGAGCACGACCCGGCCAGCCGTCAAGGCCAGCGATGCCGGCGCCGAAGGTGTTCTCCTCGCCGTCATCCGCCAGTGTACCCCTCGGCCCCTGGAACTTGCGCCGCAGCTGCTTCGCGCGACGGCCGATCTGCTCAGCCTGTACCAGAAGCTGGGCGTGCAAGACGCACACTACGCTGAGTTTCAACGAGCACGCACCGCAGCGTCGACAGCTCTCGACAACCACATGCTCTGGGAGGTGCACGCCTTTTACGGGTTCGAAGTGGTCGAGGCCGCTCTAGAGGTTGCGGCGCGCCTGGTCAAATGTAGCTTTACGAAGGAAGGTAGGGAATTGTTCCAGAAAATTCAGCTTGTGGGCATTGCGGTTTTCGGCGCGGCGGATGAGCGGTTCATTTGGGCGCTCATCAGCATCGGCCTGGTGTACCAGACGCATGGCACATGGGAGGATGCGGTGGACTGGTTCGAGGCGGCTTATGCGGCTGCGTTGTCAGCGCCCTGGGACAGGCACGATGGCATCGTCCAGGCCCTGCAGAGGGCGCTTGGTCAAAGGTACTTCTCGTATGTCACAGATGAGGGCAGACCGTTCAAGACGGTATTTGGTGTTAGTGGCATCGTCATTCGGCCGCTGAGGTTACACATGGACTAGTAAAGGGCCACGAACCGAAGTCGAGCATCGCAGTTGAGCCCTACTAATTTTGTGGATTATTAACAACGTGCGCGGTCTTAACTTGTGGGTGCCACCCTGCAAGTACTCGTGAATAAACATTTTTGCTCTTGGGCCTCAGATTCCTTCAAACAGCTTGAGAGTTGATCTTAGTGGTCTACTCTACTATAAGGCCTCTCCTTTCAGCCGGTTTAATAACGGCCTAGTGGGGCCCAGGGCACAGCGCTGGCAACAGCACCTCAACCAGTGGGTTAGCCCAAGGGCTAACCAACCACACCACGGCTGTAGGGCATCTAGGGCACCTGCCGTGACTCTCTCCTAAAAAGAAAAGGTTGCTCTCAAGTCTTTTCTAATTAATTGGTTATATAGTTATAATTGTAAAAATTAAGGCGCGGCTCGGAGTTAAAACTAGGCGCTTTCTAGGTAGAGGAGGAATACCCTATTTCTTACGAGTTTACATTCCATCCTTGCTCCTTTAGGCTATATACCTTTTCTGCTAGAAGAATTTACTACCTAGTTTTACTAACTAAGGTCTTTATATTTAGGACTCGTTACTATATGCTAAGGACCTTTTCTACTGGTAGAAATTTACCGCCTAGCGTAAGCGACCTAGTTCTCGGCTATAAGCCGATATTTAGTCCCCATTTTCTTGCGCTGATACTATGGAAGAACATTTTGGGTCTATTAGCAGCTATCTATAACTTGTTGGTATTATGCCGAGTGGGAAGCTAGAGCACTTGGCTCAATTGCATAACACTATGTGCTACGTGGGAACGCAGCTCCGCTAACTCATCACCACAGATGGTACATTTCTTGTCGAACCCTTCTGGCCCAAGCTCCCGTTCCAGCACGATGAACTTGTCAATTCTCTGCTGAACAACACCAAGACCCCAACATGAAGCGCCTCATCCTGGAAAGTCTGCACGCTGCCCTATCACCTCTATCCCATCTTGCCTAGAACAAGCTGGGCTCTCGCTGCGACGGGCGCTGGGTCCATATACGTCCTCAGCTTGACTGCTTTAAGTTCTCCGCCATCGCATTCGGACAGCTCGATGATGCCAAATTCGTTTACGCTGACTTTGGCGCTGTCGGGGTCGTCCTTGAACACCGTGAAGCTGGTGGACTCGTACATGACGGTCCGCGCGCCATTCTCTTCGGCAATATCCCATGCTGTGTGGACATCGTGTCCGAACTCGGAGACTTTGGTGCTGCGCATGGCGAGCATGGGAAGCATCTGGTTGGGCTTTACGGCCGGGCTGTTGTTGATGGTAACCGTCGCATCGGGGTGCAGACGGTCGGAAAGGACCTTGTGATCATCGGTGCTGAGAGAGTCCGAGGCCGTCAAGAACTGCCGGAGGAAGACAAGCCCGGCCGAGGAATCGTTCTGGATAGCCAGGTATGGCCCGCGGTGGATGGTTACCGTCACCATTTTGCTAGGTCTTTTAGGCTCAACTTTGCCCGTACAAGACAAGTGCACGCGGCGTGAAGTGGGAGTCGTCTCACCATTTTGAATGCGGGGGGAGGTGGCTAATTAGGTGTTAAAGCGGGGAAAGATGGATGAATGTTTGCCCAGCTTACCTAGATACCTTGTTGTAGTTACTGACTGTATTGCGAGACCACCGCCGCCGAGTGCAACACCGACAGCCCGCGACGCGGCGTGGCCAAGTGAGCGGCAAGAGGGCTATGAAGGTTTTGTCGCGTTTCCAGCTCTCAGTCCTCCCCGCACCCTTCCACAATCCCTTTTCCCAAAGCTGACCCGGGTACGGACGTAATCACCTGGATGGCGGCGATAAGCGCCTCCGATAAGTCTAGAAGTTTTGACCCCGCAACTGATCGACCCCCTGTCGATCACAATTTTCTGCATCGAACTTTGACAACCCCCTCAAATTCCAACCATCACCACAACCGCAATTTAGCCTCAAAACACGTCAAAATAGAGGATATCCTTGTTCGAGAGCAAAACATGACGTCGGCGATCGATAAAGTTAATCGGGGCGGTAAACAACGCGAAGCAGCGGAGAGATAGAACGTTCCTCAGTCCACTTTGTGTGACCGACTCCACGGCAGAACACCCAGGCCAGTGGTTCAGGAACGCAATCGATTGCTTTCTTCTTTGCAGGAGGACTTCTTAGTCGACTGGTGCCTCCATAAGGAAGCTTCTTCCAGGGATGTATCGAAGGCCAGGCTTCAGAGGATAGCTCAAATTATACTAGCCGAAGGAGGCGTTTCCACTCCTGTTGGCCATCGATAGGCAGACCGATTTCTACGCCGTCACGATCGTCTGAAGATGAAGCTGGGCACCTTGTTAGAATCGTCTAGGGTGCGTAGTCCCACAAGGGAGCGATTTGAAAAATTCTACAAAGATTTGCGTCAGTTCATCGCCGACAAGAATATCAAGCCACGGTATATCACCAATATGGACGAGCATGAAATACAGGAACAAGAGACGGCCGCCGGGAAGGTCATAGGCGATTCCCTTACTGCCAGAGCCCTCGTACAGTCGTCTGATCCTACGCCCTGGGTTACCATTATCGAGGCAGTGACTGTTAAGGCTCGAAGATTAACCCCGGTAGTAAATCTTTACCAGTGCGTCGTTGCAAGGCCAATGGTATCCGGAATTCTTCAAAAAGGATAAGGTTCTTCGGACGTGGAAATACGGTTATTCCGCTACTGGATGGAGTAATTCCGACATTGCTCTCAAGTGGTTGAAAGAGGTATATTTGCCGGAGACACAGGCAGAAAATCCGAACAACTGGCGGCTCCTTATTCTTCATGAACACTCAACCCACGATACCGATTTATTTCGGCATACCGCCTTCTAGCACAAGATTCAGCTATTATTTTTGCCTTCACATGGTTCCCACAAATTACAGCCTCTTGACCGGAGCATATTTGGACCTCTAAAGGATTATTTTCGCCAACGGACGGCCGAGCTGGCTCAGTACCGCTCATCAGCTCCAGCCAACAAGCAGCAGTTCTTCCTCTACTACAGAGACGCATCCCAGGAGGGCGTACGTGCTCACAATATTTACAGCGGCTTCAGGAAAACTGGTATATGGCCTATCAGCCCGTCAAAAATACTGGATAATCCTGAGGCCGTTGTGGGCGACTCACCATCACCACCCACCCCCCCCGAACCCGAACGCCACAGCGTGTACCTATCCAAGACCCCAATATACTACGGACCCCCCGATGGTCTCAGAATATTCGGAAGGCTGTGGAGGATACCAAAGAATACCTCAGTCAAAACAGCTCGAAGCGTAAGGCGCCTTCTTCAGAAGTTAGAAAAGGTGGTAGATAAAGACAATTTGGAAAGAGCTCGGCTCAAGGAAAGAATTCGGTATCTAGAAGAGGAAATGCGTGCCCTCAAGCCTGTTACATGAAAGAGGGTCCCTCAACCTCCCAAGGGCCAATGCAGTTGTCTTTTACCCGAAGAGGGAACTATTCCTTCCGCCTCTAACAAACGCTGCTGTGGACATATCGTGAAGGTTGGTTATGAGGGTGGGAGCTGGAATGTCAAAGGCACAGGACATTGGGTACCTCTTGCGAGTGCCGGACGGCATGTTAATAAATCTACTTGAATGCCTCCAAACGCCGTGTTGACCTCTTCATTTTCCCATTATAGTATGGACTGCCTCTCAGTACGGCCTAGCTGGTGGGTGATATAGATACTAACTTCTGGGCGAGGTACGACCTTTGCTTCTAGTGCTGCAGTTACTACCCCCTAGAAAAAGCGCGGCTTCCTCCATTGTCTCCGGCTGACCCCACATCCTCCGGTCGCTCCGGATACTTCGCCGCTCCTGTTACAGCAGCAGTACTCTCTCCACCAGGCGCATTTATATCCAACTTCGCGAAGTGGCTCGTAGATTCACCTTCGATGATCCAAACACATTTTGAGAGGCCCCGCAGATCACGGAGAGAACTACTCCACGCTCAACAAACTGTCATGAGTGGTTGGTCCTCTAAGTGGGTCCAAGGCACTGGGCAGAACCATTTCACAATGCGTGGGTATACTTTTTCATAAAAATGGTGATTTCTTTCTTTGTTCCATCTACTCTTACGGAGCGGCGCCTGCGCAACAAGGTATCTGCATTTGGCTGAAAACATGCCACCTCCACGCCCCGTCGCGATCGGGACCAGCCACGACAGGGCATTTTAGTAAACGTGTCCTCCGCCAAAGCAGATGCCTTCGGAGACAGGCCATGGGTGCTGCGACGCCCTCGGCGGCGTCAGTTATAACTGCTTATCAACAATTGTGCAAGTGGGACCCAAGCGCCACCCATGCCGCCCCGCTATCCAGGACGCGAACAACATCGTCCTCGCCCGTCCTTTTGTAGGTTGAAGAAACCACCCGGCCGAGAAAAGGACTCACGGCCCGTACGCAGCGCATTCATTCCTTGAATGGCTTCCTTGCGTCGATGCTTTGGATTCATCGGTCAATCTATCGACCTTGCATCGGTTCAGCTCTTGCCGGCCCACCTGTCGGGCGGCTTTCGGAATCCGGAATACTCGGATAGCGTTATCAAGTCACTCTGGACTTATCGGTCAAAATAGTTGACCCCAGGCCCCTTCGGCTTCTGCCGGAACCCCCAATCGCGGGCGGTATGAGTTACCCTGAACTCTAATCGAAATCGTCGATTTTAGGCCTCTTCGGCTTCTGCCGGAACCCCCAATCGCGGGCGGTACTAAATTACTCTAAACTCTAGTCGAAATCGTCGATCTTAGGCCTCTTCGGCTTCTACCGGAACCCCCAATTACGGGCGGTACTGAGTTGCTCTGAACTCTAGTCGAAATCGTCGATCTTAGGCCTCTTCGGTTTCTGCCGGAACCCCCAATCGCGGGAGGTATTGAGTTACCCTGAACTCTAATCGAAATCGTCGATCTTAGGCCTCTTCGGCTGCTTGCCGGAACCCTTAATCGCGGGCGGTACTGAGTTGCTCTGAACTCTGGTCGAAATCGTCGACCCTAAGCCTCTTCGGCTTCTTGCTGTTCTTTTAATATCTTCGTTGTCCTTCTGGGTCCTTCCTTTCATCTTGCTTCATTCTTGGTGAGATCTTCTCTTCTCGGCTGTTTATATCCCTTTATGAACTAGACCTCTTTATGTTTTGCTGTGATGTGTCGTTTCAGGTTGTCTTTCCTCGCCCCCTTGAAGTGCTTCCCGCAATGGGGACATTGGATACGCGCACCATTGTGATGTCGGCGATGTCGATCCAATTCCGGCCGTGTGCTGAACCTTTTGTTGCATTTGTCACAACCATGGGGTTTCTTATGGCATCTCATGTGCTGTCTGCCCCGATTGTCAGTACGTGCCCTACCGAATACTATCGTCCGAGGACTGAGAGCGAAGGGGGACGGAGCTTACCTGAGCCTTGTACGATCCTGGAAGTCGCGGCCACACTGACACACGACAGAATTGAAAGGACCATTCCCCGGCGTTGTCTCCTGAGCATGGACGCTAGTTGGGGGGGATTGTAGATAAGCTCAGGAGTTGGATCGATGGTCAATTCTGCCCCCTCTGCGCCGACGTCAACGCTTCTTAGGCATGGTGATGGAAGGAGGGGCCCTCCCGGCTCCAATGCGCCCCGAGTGTCCGAATTGGCGTCAATCGGGCAACTGGGGTTGTCGCCACCGGATATTTCCAAGTTAGGTCCCGCCGTGTCCATAAAATTCGAGCTGCAGAAGAGACCGGCATCCCAGGAAAACGATCCGACAGCTCCAGAACCCGAAAGATTAAACGCGTTGGCAGTCGTAGACTCGGCGAGGATGTTGATGTCCCAGGGGGTTAAAGAAGCATAGGGATTCAACTGTTCGGGTATCTCTGTTTCGACGTCGAAATTCGCAAATGGAGCTGGCGAGAGAATGTGGCCGTCGAGTTGAGTTGGAATGATAGCCTCTCCTGAGCTCGTTGTCGTTAGAACGTCTGCCGGAAATCTCGACGATTGGCGCTCTTGACCAAATGTTGACCGAGAGTAGTAACACATCTGCTCTGCCAGTAACCCCACCGGTCTTTGGCTTTCCAAGTCTCTTTCCTCCAAGTCTTCTCCGCCACCCTGGAATGCCCCCTCTCTCAAATGACCCCCACTCCCCAAGCAAACCCCACCGTCCAAACCCCTCTTCTCCGCCAAAAACCATTCCTGTCCTATATTGCAACCACTTCCATGCAACCGCCAGTCTCCCCGGACATCTCCATCTCCCCCCAGCTCTCCGCCCCCGCCACTCAGTCCATCCCGACAAACTTCTTCATCCGTCTTCGCCCTAGACATAGTACTTCCAGAACCCGTCGCTGCATCCCCCTTCTCCCCAACCACAAAATGCGCAGGATCGAGAAGCGATCCCTGGCCCCAACAAAAGGCAGCCGAAGGTGGAACACCCGTGGGTCCCGAGTGCGCGAAAGTTCCATCCTCCAAGACTGGTCCCTGTGTGGGGCCGGGAATCGCTCCTCCATGCTGAACATTATACCATTGCCACGAAATGCGGGAACTGGCGAGGCCCTTGTAGGTCCCCGCCGGTGTCCGACGAGAGTGTCGTTAGGAAAACTTGTTTTGGGTATTAGCGGCCGATCACCCTAAGGGAAATAAGCAGTTAGGGGGAAGTCGTACTGACCCGAAGCAAGATGAAAATATCAAGCGTGTTGGCCGTGTTGGATGGAGAACCAACTTTTTGCTTGAGTCGTGGAGGAATACGGGATCCGGGGCTCCTTAAGTAATTAGCGGATGAGTCAGATGTAGGCCACAACAATTACGCATGGGGCCTCCGCGGGCGATACGTTTGAAACTATTTTCGCGCAGCATTGGCTCCTGCAGGTTGCTGCCTCGGTCCGCCCTGATTTGTGGATGATTGGACGAGAGCTGCCCGACCCCGCACCCATGTATTCTTAGCTGCACAGTTCTGCCTCAGGGGCAATCAGTTCGACCAGTGACGGACAAAGAAGTAAAGAGGCCGCAACCTACCGGCCCACTCTCCCCCGCCCAAGAACAACCATCCCTTCCGTTAACAGCAAGCGATTCGGGACACGGCTACTAGTACTAGGGAGGTGAAGAAGTGATAGCTTTGAGTCAGGAATCTCTGGTAGAGTGTCGGTTGCCAGCGGTCTGAGGGGAAGACTATGTTTGTTGCTGAAGTTTTTTCAGGCTGACAGGACGAGGGAAAGTATATATCAAGAGTGTATGGAGACTATCCCCCCCCCCCTCAGTACTCGAGAAGGCGGGCTGGAATATAATATACCAGCACACTGCTCAGGAAGCTTCCTCATTCTTTGCTTTTCTCCGGCGGTGCGACCTTGGATCTGTAAGGTTAGGACTCTTAGCACCGCAGTACGTTGTGTCTTTTACGACTCATTAGTCTCCCCGCTTGTTAAGTATAAACCGCTATACAAATGCGGTCACCGGCTCTGCCATAGGACAACAATAACAAAGAAACACAATATGATCAACGAGTTCCAATTCGAAGCGCTGTATTTCTGATACAGTAGTTCCCGAATTTGTTGCCCTTCCAGATGGCAACGTCCGTCGAGATGCCAAAAACTAGGTCACGCGGCAGTTCATGCCAGGCTTACCTTTGGCTCACCATAGCAAGTTAACGGCGAAAATACATCCGTTGCCGCAAGCTACCAACTCGTACAACATACATCACGCGTGTGCTCTGACACTCCACGCTCCATCTCCGTCATTAAGGTAAGCTACCTTCTATTTACTGTTTATCCCATCGCCTGCCTGCCCATTCCAGTCTCCCTCTAGTGCTTTGCTTAATTCGGTCGATACCTCACTTCCCCGCCCGGGGGGGGGTCTCTTCCTAGCTAATATTCGCAAACGGCAGGTCCACCTCCGCCTAGCTTATCTCGCACGAGAGAAGAAGGCCGCCCTCACCCTCCCCGTCGATACACACCTCGGACGGTAGAGTCGCTATCATTGTCGCGTCGAAAAGCAGCCTGTAAAAGAACCCGCACTGAATTTGTCTTAATCCAATCTCGTAAGGTAGGTAAGGGGGTTGGACTAGACGCGGTAAAAAAAGAAAAGAAATTGAGAAAAAACAGAGCAGAGACGAAACGCGAAGAATGTGGGTGCGTACAGCTTAGTAGTACTACGGTAATAAGGGAGATATAGTCACGGGCCATGCCCCCCAATGGCTCGGGGATCTGCAACCCGAATCCTGCCGCCCCACGCCCAAATCGGGTGGTCGGGGCGGGGTATAGAGTAGCGAGCGCAGACCCGTTCATTTTCGCTTCGCGCCTCCTCGATCCACACACATGGTCCGTGCCATTGTTACTGTAATTGGGTCCAGAATCTAAGGAACACTGTCTATGACCGATCTGTGCGGAAGGGCAGTCTGCGTGTTACGACCCAGGTTATAATTATCGGAGGACTTACGGATTAAATGTACTTAAGTAATCATTAGGCTCAAAGAATAATAACCCACAAGCCTTAGGAGACTAATCAGAAAGGACCTAGCGATTAGGAACCTGGTCTCGGGTCTCTAACGTTTAGGTCCTGACGGATTAGTAAGGAAAGACCCAGCCTTAACAGACACAGTTGGACTTGAGAGATCGATATATAAGGAGACAAGGGAGACAAATAGACTTGAATGCTGTGACGCCATTGAATCCAATGTAAACAGAGAACTTCCAATCCAGGCTGGTATGAGCCAGGCTTAGAAGTGAAGGCTTTGAATTTGAGACGAGAACACGGCGTGAGGCTCCACTACGCTGGTGCCAGGACATTCTTTCACAGCCTGCCATGTGGGAAACAAACCGAGTTTCCGAAATCACTGCAATTTTAGCCCCACGTGAGAAAGTCATCAAGTGTCAACGCCACAACAGTCAACCAGTCCGTGCTCAGTTCTTTCTTAGTAACCGTACCACATCATTCATCAAGCCTTATTAATCTCCAGCTAATCTCTTTGCCCTACCACTCTCCTCTCCGCCTTCAACTAAAAGTCCTTCACTAAAAAGATCATCGTACACGTCGACAACCAAGGCTTCCCCAGGTTCACCACCAAAAGCTCAAACCGGCAAAAAAGCTGTAACCTGTCAGCAACCCATACACTTTGTAAGGCCACTAAACTCACCTTAACTAACGCCTTATTCAACTCCATCTAAGCCATATATCCCTCCCCAAACACTACCACCGCCTATACCCAAACGATAACCCCAGCGTCACCTCTATCTCTTTCAGACAAACCATATCCACACTAAGCCAGCGCTTAAGCCAGAACATGCCGGTATCCTCCCCCCTAGAAGTCCTCGTCATATTCAACACCCCAAACGTAGTACCCCACCTCAGTACTAAGGGGAAGTGAAATACCGTTCCATTTGTCCCCGCCGGGGGGGACCCTTTTAAAGAACATGGCTGAAATTGGGGGGTTACTGGCGGGGGCCTTCTTTAATAACCGGCGGCGGCGGCCTGTCCAAGGCTTACACGAGTCGCCTGTTACATTTTGTCTTCATGCCGTCGCCATGGTGGGACCCCGCTTTTGGACCACCGTTGAGTAATTTCGCCAGACTCGAGTGGCTTCTGGACGAGAATTCGGACCTGCACCTACATGGGGCTAGATTCGGGATGTCCACAAATAGGGAGCACTCCATACCGGCAAATCCTTTTCTGGGCCTATTTTACGCGGCCCTCACCAGAAGACATGCTGATACCACGTTAACTCGTTGTTTCGTCGAGCTATTGAGGCGAGGGCTGCTTTGTTTGAGCAAAATCACTCTCGTCTGTATCCAGGGATCTCGAAACGATCAAATTCAAACTTGGTTGGGCTGGGAGGGGTTTCTCTTCGACAATTTCGAAGTTGCCACCAGCGTCATACTAATCGAGGCTAACCTGGCTTACCTGTTGGGTGTGTATCTCAACGCTGTCGCCGGACCTCATGGACTCGGTACCACCGACGAAATCGCCATACTCGCTAACGAGCTTGCATCGAACAGCCCACCCTTGGTAACTGTGTTGGCGCTCTGCATTTGGCTGGGGACAGACGATGAATCCGGCGATGACAGTGAGGAGGCTCTCGAGGGGCGTATGTACGAGGTGCCGAAAAGAAGGCGAAAGTCGAACATCTGCAACAGGTCGAAGCCGCGCTGCTACATAATATCACCCTCCCCTACCTGAGCGGTGAATATTCTGTACCGGGGCTTTTGGACCTACTCTCTGCAGTACATTCGAACACCTCACGGTCGGTGAGCCTCGCGGGTTTGGAAAGAGAGTTTTGGGAACGCGGTTTGTTGGTTCGGAGGGATGAACTTCCAGAGTTACCGCCTAGACCGTATGACTGAACTTTGCCTTGCCTCGCTGCTATTTGCTACTACTATTATTGGTGGATTATGGATGTGGTGGTTTGTGTGGCATGTTGAGAGAGAGAGAGATGGGGTGGAGATGCTGGCTTTAGTTGAGGATGTGTTTGGCTCAACCCCATTAAAGGCTGTTGACATGGGAACTGAGAAGGCGTTGGCGGGTTTTTCACGTTTCTAGAATTTATGGGAAGGGAGGTAGACATATTGCAATTTCAGATCTAAAAAGGAGGGCTTTCATCAACTCGTAAGAGTCACTCCGGAGTTGAATTGCACAGTGCAGCTAGTCCTCCACACGGCGCAACAGGTTCTTCACCGTATCAACATCCTCTTCACTCAGCCCCTCAACCACGTTTTACTCTGTCATCATCCTCGACTGCAGCTCTGCTCCCAGCCGCGTAGCAAAAGCATGCTTCACAACATCCACAACTTTACTCGCCGCCTCTGCTGGAAGAATATCTTCACAGAGTGCCGTTTCATCGATAACACTCGCGTCCATGAGTTGACAGTATACCGACACAGGTGACTTTGCCATCCAAGACGTTGCCTTATCCTTGTAATACGCCTCGGTAGTCTGTACCAGTGCTGCGAAAAAGGAATCCCAAAGCGGTGCGACGGTCGTATATAAAAGCGCTGCTGACTCTGATGCTGGCTCTGATTTCGATGCTGATGTTGATTCTGATGCTGCTGGTTTGGATTTGGATTTAGGATCCAAACCGGGTTCGAGAAGGTGGATGCATCTTTTTAAAGTATGGCGAGAGGTGATAACGCCTTCGCCTTCGCCTTTGCGATCGCGATCGAGGTTGATGAGCTGGGTGAGAGCTTGAATTATGGCTATGGCGATGGTCTCTTTACCGGTTCCTTCCTCTGTATTTTCCTGTCGGTGTTCCTCTTGTTCGGGTTGGTGTTCCCCATCGTTGATGGTTTCGACCAAGGGGAGAGTGAAAAGATGGTAAAACGCCCCGACGGTCTGAAACTCAAATGACGCATCGACGCGAATCTGGACAACCTGTCAGTATACATAACCCCAAAGCTTAACTATTAAAGTAGAGAGCGAGAGAGAGGAGAGAGAGGACGAACCAGATACTTGCACATTTCCAAAATAATTTTCGTAGAAAGCATATACTCGTCATGCGCCTTCAACAGGGCATTCAACAACAACGAACCCTGATTCCTCTGCTGGATATCATCATTCTCCTCCTCATCCTCGTTCCCCGCAAGAGTGTGTCGTAGTCTCCCCGCAACGACATCCTCAAACCATCCTCGCAAAATCGACAGAACTTCGTTGGAAACAGGGAGTTTTCGAAGTTGTAGTTTATAGGTGGCGCGGTAAATGCTTTCGAAATTTAAATCTTGCGTGCGCAGTTCGAGAGCGGCGCGGATTCCCGAGGTGAGGAGCTTCCAGTCTGTCTCTACATTCTCAGGTTTTCTCTGTGCTTGTGCTTGTTCCCCGCGACGACCGGTTATGCGGCGATTCTGCGAAATAAAAGAAACAAGACTTATTAGTAGTATGTTCATTTTGAAGTGTGGTTTTGACAGTTAGATTGGGTTGGGCTGAGTACACGTACTGGAGCAGACAAGGTTGAACCTGTTGCCTCATCTTGGGAGTCAGGGTTGTCGTCACCAGAGGGCACGAAAGACTTGGTCCACTTTGAGTCCATTGCACACAAATATGAGCGTAAACGTTAGTTGCAAAAGCTAAACACAGAGAATGTCGGCACTCTCCACTTGTCGGGAGAGGAATGGTTTTGGTAAGAGGTGAGATGACTGGAGGTTGCCTAAATATAACCGCCCAATTGTCAATATCACGTGAACGGAATTGAGAGCAAGCGGGATTCGGGAGACCATTAAGCCATATTCCTACTTGAGAGGCGGTTAAGATACCTAGATAAGCTCTTAGATATTCACATAGCAGGATAAAATACTGTCTTTAACTCGGTAACTAAACTGCTTTAAAAGAACATCCGAGACATGATCTCTCGTCTAGCGCTTTGATAACCAACATGACATGCACGTCTCTTTTGGCATCACACACAACAGGGTATATTGATTGGTCGCCAGCTCAGCCTTGGCCAGAGGCGCAGCAGCCTCAGCTGAAAATCCTCATATCGCCCCCCTTCATGTCCATCGACGTCAAACCTTCCGCCTACGCTCGACCATTTTCTTTTGAGCAACAATAGAACCTTCCCCGGGAGGCAAATGCAAAATGGGCGCCGATATGAACTTCACCGTACTCGCCCCCGTGGGAACCAAATCGCACGGCGACCGGCATTTGATCTGCACGCCCGCGTCATGGCGGGACTACATTACCTTTTACGCGCTCAACTATTTCATCCACGCGGCCACGCTCCCTTCGGTTCCCGGCGAGACCAAACTCGAGATTGTCTTTGCTGTGCTCAACGCTCTTTTCATCCCCGGGTTTGGCGTCACGCGCGCGATTCGCCGGCTCGTGATCCGTCCGGGCCTTCGCTATCGGGACAAGACTGCAAAAAAGCGGCCGCTGGGCCGTGCTGTTGCCGCTGGGGCGCTGTGTATGGTTGTTCGCCGGGAAGCCGCCGGCGGGGCTCCCCCCGATGAACACTGGGTAAAAAGTACTTGGTCGGATACCCTATCGACCGATGACCGGTGTCCGAGAACAAGACGCGTCCACGGCTACTGCAGACTGCCCGAGGGATATGTTCTTTGCAGGGTTCCCACTGGAAGCAGGATTGCGCCGTTATCGTCGGGTTCATCTGAATCGACAGCTTCCAGTTCGACACCACCGCCGCTGCCATCACCGCGACAAAGAGACGACGGCAACGACGATGACTGGGATGGGCAGAATAATAACATGTTCGAGCCTGGCAATGAGTATAATCTCGTCAAGGTGCTGTTTTCGCTGGTTCAGGCCGTGGCAGGCGGGATTACCATCTACCGTGCGCGGGGCGACCAGATTACCCAGTATGGATATGGCGCCTTTGGACTATCCGTGGTTCCCTACGTCTTCATGTCCCTTGTCAATATTATTGCTTCTTTCCTCAGCTCCGAGTATACTACCATGTACCTGGTCCATACCCCGGACATGGATGAAGCAGAGAAGAAAGGGGGCGCATTTTCGGGTCTCGTGGGCAAACTGGTGACGCCGGTTCCGGCCGACCAACGCGTCAGCACCGAGTGGTCCAAGCAGGGTGATATTGTCTCGTCGCAATCTGTGTTGCTGGGTCTGTGGCTGGCGCTCGTCATCGTGCCGTTGGTCATTGTGGGAGGACTGTCGGGGTTTCAATCCGGTATTATCAGCACCGCTGCGCAGCGCGGTTGGATCATGTCATGGCTTGTTGTGGGTTCGGTTTCCAGCGGCTGGATCGTCTTGGCACGAGCCGTGAGCCTTACTGAAAGTGACGATGGCTCGCGTTGGGGGCCCGTCTTGCTTGGCTTTATCACCGCGGCTCCCTGTTGGATCCCTGCTATTGGAGGAATGGTCATGGTCGGTCTGCAGTTGCGAGACTACGGCATTTGTTGGAGAGTCGACTCGTGAGAGAGGCGAGCTGTGCAGTGAGAGCGAACCTGAGAATTGAAATTCTATCCAAAGAACTACCCACTAAGACAAAAAAGACCCAAGCAATTTGGCCACTGCAATATGGCCATTATCCCTGGCCCGCTTCACGGCGCGTTCAAACTGACCTTGCCCTGACTCGGAGATATCTGCGCCAGCGTTCCTCAGTAGTTGTACCATATCAATCCTCCCATGCTCTGCGGCTCCTTCTAATGCCGTGCGCCCCTCGTGTTCTGCCGGTGCTGCGTTGACGTCGGCCCCCTTCTCCAGAAGAAGATGCGCTATACCGACGTAGCCACCAATTGCAGCGAACTGAAGTGCTGTAGCGCCAAACTCCTCTGCTGCTGGCATGTTGACATCTGCGCCGTACTCGATCAGGAGCTCAACGAGGTCCAGAGAGCCCTCCCGACAGGCAATCTGCAACGCACTGTGCTGGCAGTTTGTTGTTGTTGCGTTGGGATTTGCCCCGTGTTGAAGGAGCGTCTTGAGAATCTCGCAGTGCTTCTCCATTGTCGCGTTCTGCACACTAGTTCCGATGCGGTGACAAATGTTTGTCCCGGCGTACCAGTAGTCAGGATTCAGGCAAGACGAGACAGAATCTGGATCCAGGCCATAATCTAGGAGCATTCGGACAATTTCCGTGTTCCCTACAAAAGCTGCCAATTGCAATGGCGAGTAGGCAGTTTTTGGCGGCAGTTTTTTATTCGTCCTCGCTCGCGTCTCAAGGATGATTTTCACACATATTGGATCTTGTTGGTGAATTGCTTCGAGGAGAGTTGTTTGCGGACCCCATCGGTCGAGGCAAGGCTTCCCGTTGATAACTTCGTTCGGACTTACGCCGGCATTAAGGAGTGACTGCAGGAACGTTTGACGGTGAGCTGCAGGGGACTTGAGAGCGTGATGTATGCTGCCTGGGAGGGCGCGTAGGTCAAGGAGGTTACTCTGTAAGATGAGATGGAAATTCTCCAGGCGACCTTTGTCTAGTGCCGTTCGAAGAGCCACGTGCAAGAGATTATTTCTTCGCTGCTTGGTAGAAAGATTCTTCACAAGCAGGCTAATCAAGCCTGAATCTTTATCCTCCGCAGCAGCCTTCAGAGCAAGCTCATCGTTTGCTTCAGCTCCCTTTTCAAGGAGCAGCTCAGCAGCCCAGATAATTTTCCCTCGTACGGCAGCCCAGAGAGGCGTTTCGTATGGCCGTGGTCTGTCGTTCTCGTCGCTGGCGTTTACTGATGCTCCGAGTTGCAGTAATTGATTGGCTATTACCCATTGTCCTTTGAAGATAGCAGCAGCGAGGGGGGAGGTCCATTTGTCGTAATGTCCTAAACGCCCCAAGCTATCTAGAGAGGCACGTGCTATGAGAAGCTGGATGATATCGGGGTCTTTGGAAAGAACTGCGTTGACAAGGAGATTTCCTTTCTTTTGAGTTTCGACTTTTGCTCCGCGGTCCAGTAGCTGTTGGACGAGCTGCCTGTGTTTGCCTGTTATGGCAAGCTCCAGTGCAGTGCTTCGATTGTCCGTCATGTTCACACTAGCGCCAGCTCCAAGAAGTGCATCTACTAACTCCATGTCACGCATAATAATTGCACGTGAAAGCGATGAACCAAGAACCGATCCAAGAGAAGCTTGAGGCAAAATGTTGCTTTGAAGCAAGTCGAAGAGCTTGTCCCGATGGCCTTCAGCGCAACACTGTTTGATGGCCTCTCGTAACGCAGCGCAATCCCTGACGATGCCACACCAATTGGAAGACCTTGTAAGATTCCTGAGGTCGGCACATGATCCTATTCGTATCGCAGCCAGGATCAAAGCCCTCTTCTTCTGTGTCGTGGTGGCCTTTCGGGATTCCAGATAGAAATGCTCATCGTCTACAGTTAACTCTTCATCGGGAGCAACAGCCCAATCCGGAAAGCCGGCTTCTGATTCCACGAGTCGGCAGAATGTCTGATAATCCCGTGCTTTGATGGCGACGTCGAATGAGTGGCGCGTTGGTTTGGCGCCCGCGGACCATAGGGCGTCAATAAATCCCCTGTCCTGTGTCAGGATACCAAAATCCAATGCCGAATAGCATTTCATATCGAAATCCTCTTTGCAAATTTCGGCGAGATTAATATTAGATGAATCACGCTCGAGATCACAGTACTCGTCACAAGGCTCGTGATCATTGACATCTACACCGGCCATGATGAGCATCTTCGCCGTCTCAAGTACGCTCAAGGCTGTCGGGCCTCCCCACATTACTACTAAACGATCCTTCAATTTTTTGTGGTTGCCATCCTTCAAATCATTGTAACGCTCGTCTGAGGGGTAGAGGCATTCTCGAAGCGCCGAACGAATCCCGTCAATATGAAAACTGATGTTGGCGCCGTTGCGAATCAGGAAGTCGACTAGCTCCGGGCATCGGTACGATGAAGCCAAGGTCAAGGCTGAGTGATTTTCACATGCCAAAGGATACCAGAGATCTCCAGGACTTGTCAAGTCACACCATTCTTCCACTGAGTACTGGCTATCACTGGGATCCTCTGGAATTGCGTTGACATCGGCACCGGCATTCAGAAGCTCATGAAGCAGCATCAATAGCGCTTCTACTTTGTACCCAAGTTTCATTTTGTGGCTGCATTGTGTTGCATCATCGACTTCGCCGTTGTTGTTGTTGTTGTTATAGTTGTTGCCGTTGTCGGCGTCCAAAATGAGCACGGAGCCAGTCGCAGCATCTTCAATGTTGGCCTTCGCGTCTAGAGAATGATGACCCCAAAACTCATCGCTAAAGCAACCAACAATGGCAAAAAGCAACGGACTGCAGTTCCATCCAGATTCCGGATAGTCAATTTGGGCTCCAGCGCGTAGCAATACCGTGACCAGCTCCAAGTTGCCATGGAAGCACGAATATTGTAAAGGCCGGAGGGGAATTGGAAGTTCCTCCTCCTCTACGCAGGTATTCGCGTTCGGATCGGCCCCTGTGTTGAGAAGAACAGACGCTAACTGAACGTCCCCTTCTTCAACCGCAAGCCGAAAAAGGCCTTGAAGAAGCGCTTGGTTTGATGGATCTTGGAGCAGCCGAGTAATATCGGAGCTAAATGAGCCGAGACTCATAAGCCATCTGTAAATTTCCTTCCGGTCCCCCTGGCCAGGGAAGTTGTTGGAGATGGCGTAGGCTATCACCTTGAGTATCTGAGTGGATGTACTGTGGTGGATATTGTTGAGGGTAATGCTTGAGCCAGGGACCTCCTTTTCAAATGCCGACATTGGTAGGAGTGATCTTGCCGCGACGGAGAGGCGATCGGACGTCAAGATCTCACGGCTCCCGTACAGGATAGAGCCCATGGCGGAGATGCCTGGCAGGGATGGCGAAGGGGGCTCTTAAGATTAATGGGGTCAGCAGGTCAATTCCTTGTGCCATGTTTAAATGCCATCTTACCGGAGACTTCCGCCATTGACCGTAGGAAATGAAGAATAGGTAGCTCCTGAAACACTCGACGGAACACCGGGTAGGGAGGAGGGGTGCAGATCTGGACGCCGGAGGGCGGCTCGGGCGACCTCGCTGCGACAAGTTCTGCACAATTATTAGCCAGTGACGACGAGGAACAACAATCTGCTGCAACAGTTACCTTTCGCCATGTACTTGCTCTCCAAGGTTGTCGTGTAGCCGTGTCGAGAGGACTCTTTCCGGAGTTTGGTGGCAGGTACTAGCTCTCCTCTCCAGAAAATGTTGGTTTCTTTCCCTTCTAGTTTTCGTTTGCCAAGAATGGACGTGATGATCGGGTAGTTCTTCCCCGGCATGTTCTTCTGAAATCCCCATTGCTCAAATCTATATTCATACTGACGTTTACTAAAATATCGTCGGTTAGAGAGCTTTCTACAGGGGAGTGAGGAAATTTACCTTGCACGGAAGCCGTAGCGAAGTTCCATTTGCACGATGACCCCCGAGGGCCCGCACAGGGGAAGATTCTCAACAATATAGAGTGTATGGATAGCGTTCCTCCATTTTTCCCATTTCTCGGATGTCGGAAGGCTCGCCATGACGGCCCGATGTTACGGGGTGGGGAGGTGGGGGTTTTTAGCGTGGGAGACAGTACAGATGATTATCGCCTGAGATGCCTGCGAGTGCCGGACTGGAAATCAACACAGAAAATTCAGCGGAGAACGGCTGCGCCTGTGATACTCCGGGCGCTTTAAACCACGCGCGGAATGTTCAGGCAATGTGGAACGCAGAGGGGAACAGAGAAAGATGGCTTGTGGCTGGGGAAACGTCAAAAGGGAAATCGCTGGGGATAAATGAACGAGTTCCGCTGTGACTTCCTCTTGCGTAGCCTGGTGGGAAATGCAAGCCCCCTCGCTGATTGGTCGCGCCCAAAATCTCAAAGGAGAAAGTGCAAGTTGGGCACCATGAAGTTGGCATCCTGGTGATTTGCTGATGCCAAAATCTCAGCGGGTCCCTGGCATGCACAGGGAAGCATGCAGAGAGAGCACGCAGGGCTGTCTGCCCAACCGCGCGTGCAGATACCCTGGTCATCGTCATGCGGGTGAAGGTCGGTCGGGTGTCGGGGCTTCGGGCGGTGAGGAGTGTGCAGCCCCCCACTATCTCCGCAGCGCTGAGTGGTTCTTTCCACAATCTCACAGCCAAGCCCCCCTGCTGAGCCTCCCAAACGAGGACCCATCAGCACAACGAAACCTGACTCTAAGTGGTCGATTCCAGAATCCCAACTGTTCTTCAACGGCCCAAGGAGGCCACTTCACCCAGAAATAATGCCGCGACTTCAGGGCAGACCGAGAAACCTAATTCGCTCGTGCCAGAATCCCAATGCTGCGTGTCTCACAAACCTGTGTCCGGAGCCCTGGGAACATGTCGGGGGCTGCCACCGGCGCAAAGTGCCATGACACGCTCGACACATGCACCCGCTTTAAAAGCCTTTCCATGTAATTCCTCTACTTTTAATTCTTGACGACCTCTCTTGATGACTACCCTCTTCGCATGGCCAAGGAACCGCTGATCAAGAGCCATCCCAGACTACCTCTACCGTTCCGGGCTACTACCAGACCACGGCGCGATCGCTGATCATTCTATTGGCCTGACAAGCCCCATCGCCCAACAAAATAATGCAAATGGAAATGACAATCGAGGCGGCCATCGCAGCCGCCGCACTCACAGTGGGACTTCTTCAGGCCATGTACACGCTTTGGAAATGCTGGAGAAGTCGCCGCAGGCAACGAAATCGTTGCGGTACGTCATGGTCTCATAACATATTCAGACTGCCCGGACATGGCTGACAAGGTGGACCAGAGGAAGAAGGCATTCTTGCCCCTAGACGAGGGCTACGCGATTCCAGCCACCCTGTTGGGCATCTCCTGCGCAGCCAAACGGTGGTTTTGATGGGTCTGTCGGTCGATAACGGGGCATCTGCGCTTGCTGTGGATGAACGGTTGATAGCGTGAAGCTCACTCACCTGGGAATTGTCCTTGCTTCCTGTGTAACGTTCCTATCCACCGTTCATTCTCATTTCGTGTCCTTTGCAATGTCAATCAGTTATATCACATAGATGGTTAATTCGAAGCTGATATTTGACGAGGCCCAACTGGAAGGCTTACATGAAGTGTAAGAGCGGGCGAGGTCATGTGCAAACGTTTCTCGCTACTACTTATCAAGTTTAGCCACCTGTAACGCATCGTAAGGCCATGAGATAATCCCCCGTCTACATGTAGAGTGTCTAGCACCTTCTAGGAAAAGTTAAAGTCTAATATACTAGAACTAGAATAGCGATCGGCCAACACAAGCATTGAGCTAAGCAACACGATCTAGCTGATTAGAGAAAAAACACACACAACCGTCTACATGTATGCAAACCATCTCACATGCAGTTTAACAGTTTCCTGCTTGCTGGACAGACAGACAGACAAAGCCAACATAAAAGGTCAACAACAGCAGATATTCTTTCCCGGACAACCAAACGATCGAGTCGGTCCAGCCATGCCCGGCCATGACCAGAAGATAGTCGTTGAAGATGCGGTTTTTGGTGTTGTTGTAAACGTTGTTGTGCTCACGGTGGCCTGTAAGAAAGATATCAATATCTCATTCAACTTGTGGAGAATCAAATTGGAAATGAGACTTACACTTGCTGGCACCGTAGTAGGAGCCAATGTCACCGTACTGGTCGTGGTACTGGTACTGGTGCTAGTCGTGGTTGTAGTCATGGTCATCACACATCTTGTCACCGTCACCGTTCTAGTTGCGATGCCCAGAGTATCCCAACCAGGCCATGATCTAATCGGCGAGTTTGACGACGACGACGGCGGCGAGGAAGAGCAGAAAACACTACGGGTAACAGATGTGGTTATATGTGAGAATGAGATGGACGGCGGGATAAAGACGGTTTCGGTCTCAGTCTTGGTCTCGGCTTCTCGTGCCGTGATGGTGATAGTCGCTCGGATGGTGGCGGTTACCGTGTCCCGCGCCGTGGCAATCACCCGCTGGGTTGCTGTGACGGTCTGGCGCGGTAGGGTGATGGTTACCGTTGCGGTGGTATTGCAAAGTTCGGAAGCGAGAACGGTGGAAAAAATGGAGAAGACAAGGATTTGAAGGGTTGGCAATATGATACGCATTGTGGTTGGTGGTAATAGAAGAGATCAAATGCTAGAGAGGTGGGATTGGATTCTAGCTCAATTACCGAAATGTCCAAGACGTGCAGACAATGAAAGGAGAATCCGTCAACTCAATGTCAATGTTACGTTGTTTGCATGATCATTTATATAGGGATGTTAGCTATTACCAAGCCTCTTGTTTCTTGATGACGCACCAGCCTGCGTATCTGGCTCCAGGCATCCAACAGGGCTATCATCGGTTTGGTGCATCCAACAGTGCTATTCGCGGTTTTATATTATGCAGCAGAAACAGACAAGAGATAACAATAAAGAAAGATGGTGTGAGGTCTCCTCTCGTTACGAGGTCGGATAATCCGGTCAAGGTCCCGCGGACTTCAATTACCCCGGGAAGGCGCCCTTGTCTTACCACACACCCGGTTATCCAACCATGTGATAGGCTACCCAACTCATTACACACAGCTGGAAAGTTCTAGACCCCTCTCCGCACTCACTATATGTTCCCCCATATGGTTGCGTTGGACTACCCCAAACCGCGAAAAGGGGGCAGGCTGCCGGGTTGATTGGTTTGATCGACCCGGACAACCTTTCCCGGTAGGAGTGTGTAGGAGGGTAGTCTAGATTGCCATGCGGCTGGCTTCTGCAAGGCCGCGACAGAAAAATTCAATTAATTTTCCAAACTGACTCACCGAACCTGTTTGCCTCTCTGCTGAGCGAGGCCAATCATCTGCGCCTCTTTCTTTTTCTCATCGGTTCCCCCTTTTTTAGAACCCTCATTAGCTGTATTCTACTCTTCCAGTCCCATGCCCTCGGCACACTTAACCCTCTTCTCTCTCTCTGCCTTGGGAAACACACCACATCTGATATTTCTGCCTCGGGCAAAAAAAAACAGATCAAATTATTTAGAAGTTCTTGTTTAAACCTCGTTATAGATCTTTGTCTGGGACTCTATCCCTCGGCAACCATCGGCAGACAAATATAACAATTACATGGCATCCACGGCGAACATAAACCGGCCGAGACAAACATGGCCACCCTGGTCAGGCATGGCGGTCCTCCTAGGCATGGTATTATGCCTTGTAGCGTCAGCGGCGGTGGTAGGTGTCTCACACGGTCAAGCCGTGGCATCGTGGCGCATCCCCCCTGCTGTACTGCTGGCCATCTTCTCGAGCACTTCGAGCGTGCTGTTTGTCTCGGCGCTTGACTCGGCCATTGCCGTGCGCTTCTGGCGGAGCGCGTCCCGTGGAACCCCGTTGCCCGAGCTGCATTACATTTGGGAACGCGGACGTGGCTTCGGTCTTGTTCGGGCGGTCCGTTCCGGGTCGAGGGCGAGGACGGTTGCCATCCTCGCCGGAGCCGCCTGTGTCTCGGAATTCTTGACAAGTCCGCTCCTGCAGCGAGCGACATACCAAGTTGTACGCGACACCGTGACGGCAGACACGCTCGCAATGGGCATTGTGCCCCGTATCCCCGACGGTTGGTTCGGCGATAGAGACGAGACGGGAGCTGTTTACGAATATCGAAACGGCCTCGCCCAGCTCAGAGAGTGGTCTCGCCGGGAGCCCATTATTACCTCGGGATCACGGTCCGCCTGCGAAGACGGCATCTGCGATGGAAGCCTCTGGGGAGCCGGGTTTACCCATGATTGTTGGACGACCGAAGAAATGTTGGACCTGAGCAGCAACAAGACCGATGGCTCCACCGTCTTTTCCGTTACCGGCGTCGTCAAGGAGAATGTTACCAACAGCGCCTTCTTCCACCTAAAGACCAAGTACCTCTCCAAAGTCGATAGCAACTGCATGGGTACCATCAAAGCCGAGACGTGCTATCTCACCTCAGCTACCGTCGAGTACCCAGTAACGGTCCAGAATGCAACCGTGTCTCTCCGAACCGACAAGCTGCGAGCAATGCGTGTGCGAAACCCATACTCATCACCGGGAGATTCACCAAAGGCACCTAAGGGCAGTCCCGCGGGGCCATTTGGCGGGCTGCGTGATCTTATCTACAGCGTGCTATTCGACAACGCCACCAAGCTGTACGATGCCGACAGCAACATGTCCAAGGTTCAAGGACCGGGCATGACGGAAACCATTTTCTACATCCCCTCCAGCGCGAACCCGGATCCCTCACCACCAAAATGCCGCCTTAAATTCGCCTCGCCCGTGTCGTACGCTCTCGAGGTAATGCACGAATTCATGTTCCGCTTTGCCATTGCCGCGGCAGCAAATGATTCTCCAGCTGAAGAACAGACTTTTTCCGTCACAAAAACCGAACGCACCCTCGTCTTCCAGGTCGATCCGGGGTTCCTGGCAGCGAGCGTAGTAGCTCTCACCGCCGGCATTGTGCTGGTTGGCGCCTTGATGTGGAATTGGTGGTTACTGGGACGGCCCGTTACACTGAGCCCGCTGGAGACACCGGCGGCGCTGGGAATGCCCGTCTTAGTAGCACGACCACATGCGACGCTTCCGGAAATATTAAAAGAGACGCAGGGCGTGTGTCCTCAAGCTATAGGCGCTGTTCATTTTGTCGAATATAACGAGAAGGGATCGGTTGCGCCCGAGATTCGGGAGATGTAAAGACATGTTTAATATGACGATAATTAAAGTTCAAGTTAGTGGTCCAACTGCAAATTGGTGCCGATGTAACCTAAACACCAAGAAATTCTTATTGAGAAGGCGCAAGGTACTGTGACGTGGAGATGGGTAGAAAGCACGCGCTCAACGCCAACAAAATCATGATCTCGACCCATGTGATGGCCAAAAAAATCCGGTCCCTTTTACAGAACCGGGGGCCGAAGGCTCGGGACGAGGACCTTCTTGTGTAAACCTCGGGGTTTCCCTCCTCTCCCTATTTGTGTGATCCTCGTGTTCGCTCGGTGATGGTTTGTATCAGGAAGTCCCCTAGTACCCCCAGTGCCCACAGTCCCGAATCCACCCGACTACTCCCTCTTCTTGCCCGTGCTTCGTACGACTTGTGCCAGTCCAGCAGTTGCGGGTCGGTTTCGAAAACTGCTTCCTGTCAGATTCGAACTGCTGGACTGACCGAGACGAACAGTGCAAGTGGCATTGCGCCCACTGCACTAAACCACCGAGGTTTGTGCCCAATTGAAAGTGACCGAGTTAATTCTTGCCGATACGTGCGGCTTGGGTTGGCACGTGGCTTGAGAGAGCGGCTGGTGTGCGCGCTGTGAGTTCGGATGGCAGAAAGGAAGGTGCGACACGCCACACACAGCGTGATAACTGATAATCTTCAGCGTCACCAGAGCTTCGACCAGCGTCAAAGGAACTTTAACATCACACAAAAAGAACCATATCAGCAGCAAAATAGCCAAATCGTGGCCCTTTCTTTCTCCCCTCCCATCGCACGTTAACCAAGAGCACCACCGATCATGTCCTCAAGCAAGTTATCAATGCCGAAACTTCAGGAACACCACCTCTGCCAAGAATCCGGTCCGTTGCGGCTGCCTGCCTCGAGCGGGGCGGGGCGGGGTTGGCAGTCCCCGATGGCGACGTGAGGAATCTCCCCTGAATTCTCTCAAACCCGAAACGTGATCACCAGATCTCACATAACCGGTGATAATGGAGCATTAGTGAGCGAACTGCTGCGAATCCCCTCCCATCTGTCTATTACCAGGCGCGCTTTTTCCGTCAAACTGCCGTCGGCGACATGCGCCTCATCCACGCAGAGACACTCGCTCTCTCCGAGTTTTTCGGCACCAACATTCCGCGATACGCAATCCTCTCCCACACCTGGGGCGACGAAGAAGTGACGTTTCAGGACTGGGCCGATCTCGATAAAGCCTCCAGAAAAAAGGGCTTTGCGAAAATCAAGGGCGCATGCGCGAAGGCGCGCGAGCACAGGTTGGAATGGGTGTGGGTTGACACAAACTGCATCGACAAGACAAGTTCGGTCGAGCTGACCGAGGCTATCAATTCCATGTTCCAATGGTACGCGGCATCGCAGATCTGCTACGCCTATTTGAGCGACGTGAAATCTGCAAACGAACCCGACGATGACGTCTTTCTTTCCAGCATCCGGCGAAGCAGGTGGTTCACTCGGGGATGGACTCTGCAGGAACTTCTGGCTCCCGAGGTTCTGACGTTCTACGCCCGAGACTGGACGAAGCTGGGTACTCGGGATGCATCCATGGCTGGAATCATCGCC
>Ga0247760_1000550_pt1 | contig 40049 bp, 36 predicted proteins | sample UWRJL171409R4_FD_179936 | JGI IMG/M metagenome (GOLD analysis project Ga0247760, IMG submission 179936) | Plant litter microbial communities from Arlington Agricultural Research Station in Wisconsin, United States - UWRJ-L171-409R-4 | ecosystem: Environmental > Terrestrial > Plant litter >... | reverse complement strand
CTCCGACGGAGAACCGGGCTGAAAGCCCGAGACGTCGAGCGCAAAGGTCGAGGGGGTCTGCTCATCCCCGCGGCGCAGCGAGACGTGTGACAGGCGCGCGCGAGGCGGCGGAATGAGATCCGAAAGACTGGCCAGGCGCACGCCGTCCAATTCCAAGAGCGCGTCGCCCGGCAACAACCCGGCGCGCGAGGCGCGGCCGTCGGGGTCGACCGTGTCGACCAGCAGCACGTCGCGTTCCTCGGAGTGCACCACAGCCATGCCCGCATATTCGGCAAAGCGCTGCGCTTCGGCTTCATGCGCGGCCAGCGCGAGCTTGGAGATCGAGGCCGGGTTCACGTCCAGCACGACGCCCTCCAACGTGCCGCGCACGGGCGGGGCTCCGGAGTCGCGCGCCTGAAACGCGGCCGTGGTCGCGCCGCGAAAAGTGGCGTGCACCGCGTCTCCCGCGCCGCAGAATTCGCGCGCCAGATCCGGGTTCAAGGTGACCGCGATCGAATGCGGATCGCTCGCCGCCGCCGTGGCTACAATCGTCACGTTGCGCAGCGGCGATTGGCCGGCGCGAAAGACGTCTCCCTGGAAGCTGACCTTGGCCGCTCGGCCCTCGGGAAAGCCTGAACCCGTGAGCGTGAGCTTGTCGCCCACCTCGAGCGAACGCGGATTCAAATCGCTCACTTCGAGCAAGTTGGGCGAAGCGTCACGCGCATCGCAGCCGGTGCTCAGAGCAAGCGCGACCAGCGCGAGCGGCCGAAGCGCGCGCAGCACGGCATCAGAAACGGAGAGACGCACCCAGTGCCCCTTAGCGTGAGCACGGCGCGCGGGACCAGTAAGCTGCGCCTTGCGCCAAAATTTTGGGTCGAGCGAGCGCGCTGTGCTTTGGTGGCCCCTGGCTCGACCAGCGCGAGTCTGAAGAGGACAATATGGCGAATTTCTCCAGTCTTTTGACGCGTATCAGGGACCTTCAGACGGAAATCCTGCGCCTGGCGCAGTACCGCGACATCGGCTTGGTGCCGAACCCCGGCGCATCGCCGGGCGCGATCGCGGCGGTCGAGGAGCGCATCGGGCATCGGCTCCCGCCATCGTATCGAGAGTTCTTGGCCGAGCACGACGGCTGGCCGCGCTTCTTCGAGGGTGCCACGCTGCTCGGCACCGCGAACCTGGGCAAGCGCATGTACGACGACATGGCGCGCGCCGCCTTCGAGGCCGCTGAGACGCCGGTCCCGCACCTCGCTCCCCCTTCACGCGCCCAACGCGCGCCGATCGTTCCATTCGGCATCGACCTGCAAGGCACGACCCTGTTCGCCTTCAACCCGACCGTGACCCGCGCCGACGGCGAATGCGAAGTCGTCGCTTGGGTAAACGAGATCGGCGTCCGTCGCGAATCGTTCGCAGGGTTTCTCGATTTCGTGGTCGAGATGTGCGAGTCCGAGCTCGAGGGTTACCAAATCCCCCGGCAGTCGTATCGGCGTTCGGCGTAAGAGCGGAACGCGGGACTGAACCCTCGGGACGGGTGTGCGACCTGAACTCGGCCGAGTGGATTTCTGTGCTGCTTGTCCGCTCGGGCTGCGCTGAGAGATCGCAGGCGCCTGTTCGGTCAGCTTTTGTTGGCTTCGCCTCTCTTTGGCAGATCGCGATCTGGTCTTCCAAGACTCCTGAGGTCGTTTTAGTTCCGGGCAGGCTGCGCACAGCGCCTCCCGCGGCTCCGCACAGCTCCTACCCGCGGCTGCGCACCGCCTTCCCCGCGGCTGCGCACAGCGCCTCCCCGCGGCTCTGCGCGCGGCGTCTTTCTCGAGAGAGCCGAAGGGGACACTGTAGGTCCCCACGGCAACCCAGGAGCCTGGAGGAAACCTGATCGCAACCCTTTGACCTGCTTGACGCTGTGCGCCATGCTTGATGAGCTCAGGCTGGTAAAATCATGGTCAGCGGTGAAATCTCGGACAGCGCGCCTCCTTCGTCACCCCGGCGGATCATCAAGCGCTACTCGAACCGCAAGCTCTACGACACCAAGGGTTCGAGCTACGTCACGCTGCTGCAAATCGCGGAGATGATCCGCGAGGGTGAAGACGTCCAAATCATCGACAACGCGACGAAGGAAGACAAAACCGACGTCACGCTGGCGCTGATCATTTCCGAGGAGTTGCGCACGAAACCGCGCGGCATCCCGCTATCGACGCTCAAGGCGCTGATCCGGAACAAGGGCGAACGCATCCTCACCCAGCTCCGTGAAGGCCCCATCGGCAAGTTGATGCCGGTCAAAGACGGGGAGGAGCCGCCGGCTTCGGTCCCTCCCGCATCATCGGCTGCACCGCCAGCATCGGTGCCTCCGCGAGAGGAAGACGAGATGTCCCAGGGCAAAGAGGGCAAGGGGCTTCGCGCCACACTGGAACAGTGGCAGACCACGATCGACGAGCGAATTCGCACGGTTTTGCCCAATTTCGCGGCATTTCGTGACCTCGAGCAAGAGGTCAAGCGGCTCTCCGAACGGCTGGACAGCCTGGAACGGAACCAGGGAAAACCACCTGAAAATCGGGAATAGCCGGCTCGACCGCCCGGTTGCCTCAGCGAACCCAATGAGCCGCAAAGTCAGCATCTCGGCGCAAGAATTCGAGACCCAGGCGATCGCTCAGCTGAGCGCCCTGCTTGGGGTCGCCTCGCGCCTGACCCGGAACCCGGCCGACGCCCAAGACCTCGTGCAAGACACCTTGCTGAAGGCCATGCGCGCGCGGGACCAGTTCGAGACGGGCACGAACATGCGTGCCTGGCTGCTGCGCATCCTGACCAACACCTTCATCAATCGCTACCGCCGCGGCGGTCTCGAACGCAGCGTGCTGGACGGGCCGGACGCCGATCCGCTGGCAGACGGCTGGATCAGCGCCTCCACCATGGAGTCGATGCGCGATCCCGAGTCCCAGGCCCTGCGCCCGATGCTCGAAAAAGAGATCAAGCGCATCTTGGACGAGCTCCCGGAAGAGTTTCGCTTGGCCGTCGTCCTGTCGGACGTCGAAGAGCTCTCCTACAAAGAAATCGCCGACATCATGGGCTGCCCGATCGGCACCGTGATGTCTCGTCTGCACCGCGGCCGCCGCCTGCTCAAGGGCCGCTTGTACGAACACGCGCGTGCGCTCGGTATCGTCGGTCCCGAAGCGCTCGTGGGGGATGCGCCCGAAAAACAAGAACCGGTGATTGACCTGTCCCAATATCGCGAAAAGCGAGTCGCCCGCTCATGACCAGCTCTTGCCGTCAAATCGCGCCCTTGCTCGAAGCCTTCGGAGACGAAGAGCTCGCCGCTGACAAGTCGCTCGAAGTCGAACAGCACTTGGTCGACTGCAACACCTGTGGTGAGCGCATCCGGCTCAACCACGCCCTGCACGTCAGCGTGCGCAGCGCCGTGCGCAGCGCAGCCCCGGTGATGCCCGGCTTCGAAGAGCGCATCGCCGCCGCCCTACGCGCCGAAACCCTGCGTGAAGACGCGATCGACAGCGTCGTCGAGCATGAAGCGCAGCACTCGCGCATGCTGTCCTGGCGCACCGTGGTGCCCGTCGCAGCCGCCGCCGCGCTGACCTTGGTTTGGGCCGCCTCGACCAGCAAGCAGCAGACCCATAGTGAAGGCAGCACCTCGCTGGCTCGGCTAAATACCGCCGATCAGCTGTTGGAACAGCTCGTCGACCACCACATGAACGCGCGCGGCCCCCAGGTGACCGAGCCCGCGCTGCTCAGGCAGCTCGAGCCGGAAGTGGGCGTGCCCCTGAATTTGCCGAGTCTCAAGGCCTACGGCGCGCGCTGGGAAGGTGCCAACGTGGTGCCGGTCAGCAATCAGCACGCTGCCTCGCTTCGCTACACGGTGGGCGGCCGCCACGTCACGCTCTACGTTTACAACTCCACCCGCGTGCCGATCGAAAGCCGCCTCACCGCGCGCACCGTCCGCAACGAACCCGTCTACGTCGGCAGCCGCCGCGGCGTCTCGATCGCCGCCGCCGAACACCGCGGTGTCGGCTACGCGCTCGCCTCTGACTTCAACGACGACGAAAGCGCCGAGCTGGTCGCCGCGGTTTACTGAACGAACCGTCTTCGAAGAGGGTGGGCGATCGCGGGTAAGATAGCGCACCCCCCGCTGCGGCCGAGCGCCTCGCAGCGAGATCGAGTAGCCTTTGACTCGCATGGTGCAATCTGGCCGACTCCACCGGTACACGTACGCAGAGTACGTCGCGCTCGAGGATTCGAGTTCCACGAAGCACGAATACCTCGCCGGTGAAATATACGCCATGGCCGGCGGCTCGGAGGAGCACTCAGCGCTCGCCGCGGAAGTGTTGCGTGCGCTCGGTAACGCAGTGGGTGATGAGCCGTGTCGCGTTCATACTTCCGACCTGCGCATCTACGTAGAAGCGACCGGTATGGCCACGTTCCCGGATGGCGCGATGGTTTGCGGTAAGTTGGAGCAGCACCCACCGAGCCCACGCGCAACGGCGCTGAACCCAACGTTCCTCGTCGAAGTCACCAGTGATTCCTCCGAGGAATACGATACGACCACGAAGCTCGAGAGCTACCAGACTATCCCCTCACTTCGCGACTACCTCATCGTTTCGCATCGCGAGCGACGTCTGACTCTGCACTCGCGTACCAAGGACGGAAACTGGGTCTCGCGCGTCGCGATTAGTGGAGGGAAGGTTGCGTTGTCGAGCCTGACAGCCGAGCTCTTGGTGGACGAGATCTACCGAAGCAGCGCTATCGCGTAAAACGCCTACGACGGCATCTTTCGGGCATTGGCCTATGACGGTACGGCTCAAAAGCGCCGATCGTCCGATGCCGCATACGCCGTGGCCAACTCCCCGGTCAGGTCGGCTCAGATTCCGCGCTTCTCAGCTCGCTGACAGGAGCGAGGTCTTACGGTCATGGACCCCGCCTGCAGGGGGCTGAGGGAAGACGAAGCCGCCAGTCAGACGCGACTGAACGCTTTCATTCGCTAAATCCAACCACGAATTTGGTCTTCAGCAGCGGTGCCGTGAGCGACGACAAACTCACGCGCTGGCATCTGTCCGCAGCAAAGTTCTCTGGCGCGAGCCAGCGCTCGTACGCCACGCGCAGCGCCGGCCACTCACTGTCTAGGACGGAGAACCACGCAGAGCCGCGGGTGCGGCCCTTGAGGACGTTGGACTGGCGGAACACGCCCTCGAACGAAAACCCGTAACGCTGGGCAGCGGAGCGCGAGGGCGCGTTGAACGTATCGCACTTCCATTCGTAGCGACGATAGCCCAGCTCGAACACCCGCCGCATCATGAGGTACATCGCCTCTGTTGCCGCGGGCGTGCGCTGCAGGAGCGGCGAATAGTTGACGTTGCCGATCTCGACCACGCCGTTCGCGGGATCAATCCGCTGGTAAGCGGCGGTGCCGATCGCCTTTCCCGTCGAATCAAGGATGGCGTGAAACATCGGGTCGGTGCCGGCCGCCCACTTCTCCAGACAGGCCCGGTAGGCAGCGAAATCGTCGAACGGCCCGGACGGAACATAGGTCCAATTGCGGCCTTCACGATCCAGGCTGACGGCCGCGTAGAGAGCCGCCGCATGATGCTCCACGTCGAGCGGCTCGACCGTGCAGTAGCGGCCGCTCATCGGCTCGCGCGGGGGCAGCGGCGGTGGCCGCCAGTCTGGCAGTGGCGCCCCGATTGGCTGCCCCAGTGAATTCACCGTGTGCATCACACTCGCTCCTCAGTCATCAATGGATAGCAGGGATGGATCCCGCGGCTCAAATCGTTTCGCCCGATTCTTCAAAAGCGCGCCCCGACGCAAGGCATAGCTGAGCGCCGAACACCGCGGTGTCGGCTACGCGCTCGCCTCTGACTTCAAATGACGACGAGGGCGCCGAGCTGGTCGCAGCGGTTTACTGAGCGAGCGCGCTGCCGTACTTGCGCGGATCAGCGGCCGCGCTGACCACGCCCTCATCGACCGCGATGATCTGCACCGCGGTCGCGTTCTCCCTCATTTCTTCGACGACTTCGCCGCGCCACGCGAGGTCGGCGAGTAGCGCCGCTGAAGCGCCGGCTTCGACGCGCATGCTCGGGCCCGAGCTGGGTACCGAGAAGCGCGGCAGCTTCACCAGCGCGGCGGGTGAGAGATCGAATGCTAGCCGCTGCAAGAGCAGCTGCGTGACGTTGGTCGCGATCAGCTGACCGCCCGAGCCGCCGAGCGCGAACACGACTTTGCCGTCTTTGACGACCAGGGTCGGCGTCATGCTCGACACCGGGCGCGCGCCCGCGCGCGGCCGATTCGGGCTTTGAGTCAGGCCGAACGGAGCCACGTCCTTCTGCTGCGTGAAATCATCGAGCTCGTCATTGAGCACGATGCCGCTCTCCGGCACGCTCAGCTTGGCGCCGAACGCGTTGTTCACCGTCGTCGTGACCGAAGCCACGTTGCCCTCGGCGTCGATCACCAGCAAATGGTGCGTTCCATGCTCGTTTTCTCGAAAGCGCGGCAACGCTTGCGTGCGCTCGGCGGAGATCGAGCGCTTGCGCGCCGCGAGCCGCTGCGGGTCGAGCAGCGCCGCTACGTCGGGCTTCTCGAGATCCGGATCGCCCAAGAAGCGCATGCGATCGGACAGCGCGCCGCGCATGGCTTCCGCCAGCGTGTGCTGAAAGACGGCCGTGCCCTGACCCATGCGCTGCAAATCGGCCTTGGAATACATGCCGAGCGTCTCGGCCAGCATCAGCCCACCCGCCGATGGCAGAGGCATGGTGTACACGTCGTAGCCTTCCCAACGGACGTGGATCGCTTGTCGCGACACGGGTCGATAGTCGCGCAGATCAGCCGCGCTGAGTGCGCCGCCTTTTCCGTGTGCGGCCGCGATTAGCTCGCGCCCGAGCTGGCCCTCGTAAAACGGCGCTTTGCCTTCCCGCGCGAGCCGGCGCAAAGTCCGACCCAGCTTGGGATTTTTGAGCGATTTAGCCGCCAAAATCGGCTTACCCGCGGGAAAGAACAGCCTGGCGAGTCCCGCGTCCGTCCAGGCCACTTTGGACCAAGGCGAAGCGGCCGCTTTGCTCAAGTGTTGGCTCACGGGATAGCCCACTTCAGCGACGCGGGCAGCGGGCAGCACCACGTCACTCCACTTTCGCTTGCCCAAATCGTGTTGCAGCTGCCACAAGCCCGCCAGCTCGCCGGGGACACCCGTGGCACGCGCGCGTTCCTCCGGCTTGAACGGCCGCGCTTCGAACGCGGCCGCATCGATCGCCGCGGGCGCGCTCTCGCGAAAATCGAGCACGTAGGGTTCACGGCTGCCGGCGCGCCAAACCATGGCGAAGCCACCCCCGCCGAGACCGCTCGAGCTGGGGCTCACGATGCCCGCGACCAACACCGCGCGCACGATCGCATCCACCGCGTTGCCGCCCGCCGCGAGCTCGGCCAAGCCCTCGCGCGTCGACACCGCATTCTCGGTCGCTACCGCGACGCGCGCAGGTTTTGCCTCCGCGTGCCCGCCGGGCGCGGCGAGCAGCAGCGCGAACGCGCACAGCCCGCCGCTCGCTGGTATCAGCCATGGCCTATTCATATCGCCCCGAGCCTAGCAAAATCGGAGCGGTCCATTTGCTCGCCCGCGCGCGACGTGTGAGATTTGCGCCCACCAACGTGCGCATTCTCTTCGTCATGGATCCGGCCGAAACGATGACGGCCGACAAGGATACTACCTTCGCGTTCATTCGCGGCGCGATGGCGCGCGGGCACGAGTGCCTGCACTGCCTGCCGCGGGAACTCTCCAACGAGGGGCGCGACGTCTTTGCCCGCGCACGCTCGGTGAAAGTGAGCGAGCAAAAGCCACACGTCACGCTCGGCGCTGACGAGCGCGTCGAAGTCGCCAAGCTCGGCGCGGTCTTCATCCGCAAAGATCCGCCCTTCGACGCCGGTTACCTGTACCTCACTCAGGTCCTGGATCTGGTCAAAGATCGCGTGCTGGTGATGAACGACCCACGCGGCCTGCGCGACGCGAACGAAAAGCTGTTCACGTTTCAGTTCCTGGAATTCATGCCGCGCTCCCTGGTCAGCGCAGAACCGGCCCAGATCATCGCTTTCGTCGAGAAAGTCGGCGGCACTGCCGTGCTCAAGCCGCTGGACGGCGCGGGGGGCGCGGGCGTCGTGGTGCTCACGACGGGCGATCGCAACGTGCGCTCGATGGTCGACATCATGACCATGGAAGGCAAACGCCTAGCCATGGTGCAGGAGTACCAACCCGCAATCCGCCAAGGCGACAAGCGCATCTTGCTACTCGATGGCGAACCGCTGGGCGCGATCCTGCGCGTCCCACGTGAAGACGACGTGCGCGCCAACATCCACGCCGGCGGCCAAGTGCACGCCACCGAGCTCACCCCGCGCGAACGCGAGATGGTCGCCGCCGTTGGCCCCAAACTGCGCGAACACGGCCTATGGTTCGTCGGCCTCGACGTCATCGGTGAAAAGCTGATCGAAGTAAACGTGACCAGCCCCACCGGGATCCAAGAACTCGGCCGCCACCAAGGCAAGAGCCCCGAACAAGACGTCATCGCCTGGGCCGAAAAACACGCTCTGAGTCACTGATGACCGCACCTGGGGTGAGGTCACGAGTGACCCACCCGCAGGCATGCGCGGCCGAAGCGCGTCGGAAATTGGGCCGGTCTGGCCAAGATCCGCTAGGCCAAAGTGATGACCAGGAAGTGTGAGCTGTGCGCGACGCTCAAGACTCGTCTTTCCGCCACCGAGCACAAGCCGGCTAAGTTGCGGCGAGTCCTGGTCGAAGATCGCGTGGTCGCGCTGTGCGAGGCGCACGCGGAAAAGGTGAAGAAGCAAGCTTTCGCGACCGTGGCCGCGCTGCGTGAAGCATTCACCGAGCGACGCGGTCAGCGCTCGCTACTCGAGCGACGCGCGCCGCTCGATCGCCGCGCGTTTCCGGCGCGTCCCGAGGGCCGGCGCGCCTCGAGTGGTCGACGCGCGAGCGACCCCGGCCAGTGAGCGCGAGCGAACGAAACATTCATTTCGGACTGCTCGGCGCATCGCTGGCCCTGGCCGTTTGGGTATTTGGCGCAGAGTGGCGCTCAGCCGAACCAGCAACTCACAGCGACGCGCGTTCGCAAGTCACGGACGAGCGGTCACCGCTTTCGATCATTCCGCCGGGCTCCGCGTTCGTGCTCAGCGTCGATCTGCGCGCGCTCGCGCGCTCGCCCCTCGGCGCCTCGCTCGCCGAACGGCTCGGACGCAGCGCCTCTGCGGGCAAGCTCGTGAAATCGTGCGGTGAGGGCCTGCTCACGCGGCTCGATCGCTTGGCGCTCGCAGTACCCAGCGCAAACCTCGGAGCGCAGGAGCACCCCGAAGATTTCGGCATCGTCGCCTCAGGCCGCTTCAGCGCGGCGGAAATTACGCGCTGCGCGAGCACTGCGATCAGCGCGCGCGGCGGCGAGGCGATCCAAACCAAGCTCGGCAGCTTCGACTCGGTGCGCGACCGCAAAGCCAGCGGCGAGATCGCGGCGAAAGACGGCTTGGTCGTCGTCAGCGGTGGCAGCTACTTCCGTGAGCTACTGGACTCGGCCGAGAGCGCGCGCGGCGCGGGCGAGCGCGGCGCTCGCGACGCGGGACACACAGAACTTCGTCGTGCGCTCGGGCAGGGCCCGCTGCTCGCAACCTGGCTGCTCGGCGAGGGTTGGTTCGAGCGCGTCGCGGGCGACGAGACGAACGCGCGGCTGTCACCGCTCAATGCGCTGAAAACCGTGGGCGCGCGCCTCGACGTCGGAGAAAAAGCAGAGCTTGTCGTATTGCTCGAGTGCGCGGACAGCCAAGGCGCGACGAGCATCTCGAGCTTGCTCGGCGAGTTGCGTTCGTCTCTCGATGCGCTACCGCTCGACCCCGCGCTCGGTGGAATCGCCAGACGCATTGCGATCAGTCAAACTGGGGCGCGCCTGAAGCTCGAACTCGAACTGAACCAAGCCGAGTTGTCGCCCGTACTCGACGCTCTGCTCGGCCCCTAGCCGGGCTGCTCGGCCCGTAGACGCGGCCTCGGCCGGGCGCTATGACCCGTGAATCATGTGGATCCATCGCCTGGGGCGCGTCACGACGGCATTGGTTTTGGCGGCTCAGATCGCGAGCTGCAACGCGACTCCTGCGGCGCGACAGCCAATGGCTGGTCCGAGCGTCCCTGCGGCCGCTGCGGGCACTGTCCAGCTCGCGACGTCGCTTGGCGGCCCACAACCAAGCTCCGAGGCCTTGCCCGTCGGCAGTGACGACCCGGTGTGGGGCGCAGCCACGGCGCCCGTGACGCTGATCGAGTTCTCGGATCTGCAATGTCCGTTCTGTTCGCGCGTGCACGCCACGGTCAAGAGCTTGCAAGCCAAGTATGGCCCGAACCAACTGCGCGTCGTCTTCAAGCACAACCCGCTGCCCTTCCACCCGAACGCGCGACCCGCGGCCAAGGTGGCCGACGCGGTGCTGCATGAAGCGGGCCCTGCCGCGTTCTTCAGGTTCTTGGACCTCGCGTTCGACGAGCAGCAGAAGCTCGGAGACGAGGCGCTCAGCGCCTGGGTGATGCGCCTCGGGCTCGAGCCGAAAGCGGTATTTGCCCGCGCAGAATCGCCGGAAACGTACGACAAGATCGAGCGCGACGTCGCGCTCGCAGGCAAAGTCGGCGCCAACGGCACGCCCGCGTTTCGCATCAACGGCAAGACTTTGACCGGCGCGCAACCGCTCGACTCGTTCACCAGCATCATCGACGCCGAAATCGCTGCCGCGAACGAGCTCCTTCGCAAAGGCACCGCCGCGGACGCCGTGTACAAAACCCGCGTCGCAGCCAACTACGTGGCCCCGAAGCCCGAGCCCGAAGACGACGAGTCCGAACAAGATCTCGTGATCTGGAAGGTCCCCGCAAAGGGCGCGCCCGCCATCGGCCCCAGTGACGCGCTGGTCACCATCGTCGAGTTCTTCGACTACCAGTGCTCGTATTGCCGCCGCGCCGAGAACACGATGAACGAGCTGATGGCGCGCTACCCGAAAGACGTGCGCGTCGTATTGCGCCAAAACCCGTTGCCGTTCCACCCGCGCGCGCTGCCGGCCGCGAACTTGGCGCTCGAGGCACGCGCTCAAAAGGGCGACGCGGCTTTCTTGGTGGCCAATCGCCGCTTGTTCGAGGGCAAGCTCGAAGACAGCGATCTGTTGGCGCTGGGCAAAGAGCTCAAGCTCGATGAAAAGCGCCTGAAAAACGCGATCGCCAACAACACCCACGCGGCCGAAATCGAAGCCGACATGGATCTCGCCAGCGACTTCAAGGCCTCGGGGACGCCGCACTTCTTCGTCAATGGCCTGCGCCTGTCCGGCGCGCAGCCGCTCGAGAATTTCGTGACCGCGGTCGAGACGCAGCTCAAAGTCGCCAACGCTCTGGTGGCCGCGGGCACCCCGCGCGCCGCGATCTACGACGAGATCATGAAGCACGCGCAAGATCCGGACGAACCCGAGCGCAAAGAGATCCCCGCGCCCAACGCCGACAACCCGAGCCGCGGCCCGCTGAACGCGCCCATCGTGGTCCACGAGTTTGCCGACTTTCAGTGTCCTTACTGCCAGAAAGTCGACAAAACGCTGCGCGAGCTGGAAAAGGCCTACCCCAACCAATTGCGCTTCGTCTGGCACGACTACCCGTTGTCCTTCCACGAACACGCGCGCGCCGCGGCGATCGTCGCTCGTGAAGCCCGCGCCCAAAAAGGCGACGCCGGCTTCTGGAAGATGCACGAGCTGTTGTTCAGCAGCGATGCGCCGCTGAACGAGGAAACCCTGTCGAAATCCGCTGCGGCGATGCGCTTGGACCCAAAGCGCCTGAGCATCGCTCGAACTGACGGCCGCTTCGACAGCCTACTGGCAAGAGATAAAGCCCTCGCCGACGACGCCGGTATCCGCGGCACGCCCGCGTTCGTGATCAACGGTTACTACCTGTCCGGCGCCCAGCCACTCAAGGCCTTCAAACGCATCATCCGCTACGCTTTGGCGCATCCTGCGCCCAAACTTGCGGCGCCGGTCGCGGCGTCAGCAACTAGCCCCGTCCCCTCGGCTCCCAGACTGAAGTAAGACAAACCGCATGCTAGCTCTTCCATTGGATGAATCGGCGGCCGTTGGCGCGGCGCATGCCCGGGTCATTGCCGTCGTGATTCCGTCCTATCGCGTCGCGCGCCACATCGTCTCCGTCATCCAGGGCATCCCCAGCTACGTCGACCACATCATCGTCGTCGATGACTGCTGCCCCGAGCACTCGGGTGACGTGGCCGAGGCGCTCGCGGACAAGCGAGTGCAGGTCATTCGTCACCCCGAAAACCGCGGCGTGGGCGGCGCGATGAAGACTGGCTTTTCGCGAGCGAACGAGCTCGCGGTCGATATCGTGGTCAAGCTCGACGGCGATGGTCAGATGGATGCCGCGCAGATCCTGAGGCTGTGCAAACCCCTGCTCACCGACAAGGCAGCCATGACGAAGTTCAACCGCTTCTGGGATTTCGTGGAGCTCCGCCAGATGCCCCTCGTGCGGCGAATCGGCAATCTCGGGTTGTCTTTCCTCACCAAGGCGGCGTCGGGACACTGGAAAATGTTCGACCCCACCAACGGCTTTCTCGCGCTCCGCGGCGACGTGCTCCGTTGCTTGCGACTCGACGCGCTGAGTGATGACTATTTCTTCGAGTCGAGCTTGCTGATCGAGCTCGGCAAGCGTGGTTTTCGGATCAAGGATTTGCCGTTGCCGGCGCGCTACGGCAGCGAACAGAGCTCCATGCGGCTCGGTCGTGTGCTCGTGACGTTCCCCATCAAGCTGTTCTTCGGCGGGCTCGCGCGCGTCTGGTATCGACACTTCTGGTTCGATTTCACGCTCGCTGCTCTGTTGCTGGTGCTCGGCGCGCCGCTCTGCGCCTGGGGGATTGGCTTTGGCGCGCTTGCCTGGTGGCGCTCGGTCGAAACGGGCGTGACCGCTACTTCTGGCACCGTGATGCTCGCCGCGCTGCCCTTTCTACTAGGGGCTAACCTGCTCCTTCACGCGATCAGCCTTGAAGTGTCGGATTTTTTCAACGGGCGCGTCTCACCCGACGGAGACAGCTGAGTCGACGGGCGCCGCTGACGCCACCGGCACCCTCGCTGGCCAGCGTTCGACGCCGGCAATCGCGCAGGCCGCGAGCAGCGTCGTGAGAATGGTCCAAACCGAGTACCGGAAATCCGGTGCGCCCGTGGCGAGAAAGAACGTCGCGAGGTAGAGCAGCCCGGACAAGCTCAAACACAGGCACAACGGCCGCCCGCGCTTGAAGAAGTCGAATGTTCCGAGGCCGAGCAAGGCGCACTCGAGCAGCGCGTAAAGCCAAGTTGCGTAAAATGGAAACTTCGGCAACGCGCTGAGCAGCTCGACCGTCGCGACGCCCGCTTCGGAGCGCGTCAAAGGCACTCCGAGCGGGTTTCGCGAGATGCCGGTGCTGAGCTCGATTTTTCGCTTACCGAGCCGCAGCAGCTCTCGAAATACGAGCCAACGGTGCGAAAGGTACGCGCCTGGATGGGCCAAGATCGCGTGCTTCCAGCTGTCGCTCAGCGCGCGAAGCTGCGCCGGATCGGACGTGCGCGCCAAGGCCGGCGTGCATTTCTTTTGCCTACACTTGTACAGCCGCAGATGGTCGGTCGGATCGTACACTTGCCGCAGCCGAGAGAGGGTAACGCCCGGGGTGAGCACGCCGCTCTCCGGCGTAATCAGTAGCTCGTCGAGCTGCAGCGACATGCCCACCAAATCGAAGATCGGAGTCGATTGCCAATACTCCGACGGCTCGGTCAGGCTTCTGGACAGCAGCACGGACCCTTGGCGTAGCGTCAAAGCCAACACGAGCCCGACAGCCAAGCTCGCCGCGAGCTGCCAAGCCTTGCGCCAGCGCGCCAGCCATTCGTGACGGAAGATCGGAGCCGCGAGCAGCGGCCAGGCGGCTGCCACCGCGTTGTGCCGCGCGGCGATGCCGATGAACAAAAGCGGCACTGCGGCGGCCCACCACCACCGCCGCGTGCCTGGGCCGGCCAGCAAAAGCGCGCTGAAGCCCGCGAGCAAGGCCGCTTGCATCACGGTATCTTTCCAGATCGTGCCGAGCAGCATGAACACGGCCGGCTGAAAACCGACGACGAGCAGTCCGCTGGCGCGGGCCCAAAGGGGCCAGCGCAAGAGCCGAAAAAACACGGCTAAGCCCAGCCAAAATAGCGCATCGAACAGGATCAACATGCCGATCGGTCCGGGCCAGAGCCGGTCGAGGGCGCGCCAGATCAACGCGACGATGGGCGGGTGGTCGTCGCCGAACATACCGCTGCGAGCCTGGCTGAGCTGCACGACGGAATCCCACGACATGAAGCCAGGCCGGTACACCCACCACACGGCGAAGAAGCCAACCAGCGCGAGCCCGCCGATCGTCAGCCATTCCGCCAGCGAGCTTGCGCGCCTCGTTTTCGCCAGAGGCTTGGGGGTCAACCGTTCGCTGGACATCGCCGCAGCATGCTCAGATCAAAGTCGCCCGAAACTCAAGGGCGGCCTAGAGCATCACTCCGGCTACGCAAGCCACGAGACACGTGGCGAGCAGCCCGCCGAACATGGCTTTGAGCGCGAGGCGCGAGATGTCGCCGCGGCGTTCAGGGGCAAGGCCGGAGTAGCCGCCGATCTGAATGCCGATGCTGCCGAAATTGGCGAAACCGCACAGGGCGTAAGCGGTGATCAGGCGGCCGCGTTCACTCAGCCAATCGGGATCTTTGCTCAGCATCTCCGCTAAGTGTGAGTACGCGACGAACTCGTTCAGGACCGTTTTTTGGCCCAGGAGCTGGCCGACCTTGAGCACGTCCGCGCTGGGTACGCCCATCACCCAGGCCAGCGGCGAGAACACCCAACCGAAGACCAACTCCAGGCTGATCGAGCGGCCGAAGAGCGCGAAGCCGACGTAGCCGAGCGCCGCGTTGAGCATGGCCGTCAGCGCCAAGAACACGACCAGCATGCCACCGACGTTGACCGCTAGGCGGATACCGTCACCCGTGCCTTGCGTGATCGCGTCCAGCAAATTCTCGGTCGACTGCGGGATGTTGACGCGCGCTTCGTGCTCAGCTTGGCGCCCCGCCAGTTCCGGCAGCATCAATTTCGCGATCACCAAAGAAGCGGGCGCGCTCATCACGCTGCAGGCGATCAAATGGCCGGCGATGCCCGGCACCGCGTGGCTGAGCATCGCTACGTACGCGGCCAGCACGCCACCGGCGGTCGTGGCAAAGCCCGCCACCATACAAGCGTTGAGCTCGGAGACCGACATCTTGGCCAAATAGGGCTTGATCGCCAAGGGCGCCTCGGTCTGCCCGACGAAGATGTCCGCGACCGTGGAGAAGCTCTCGGCGCCGCTCGTGCCCAACACACGCATCAGCAAACGCCCCAAACGCTCGATGATGAAGGGCATCACCCGTAGGTGATAGAGCAGGGACATCAGCGCGGAGAAGAACAGGATCGTGGGCAACACCTGAAAAGCCAGGATGAAGCCAAACGAAGCCGTATCGGTGGCCAAGCGGCCAAACAGGAAGCTTGCGCCATCTCGACTGAAGGCCAGCAAGCGATCGACCGCGTCGTTACCGAGCAAGAACAAGCGACTCGCCGGCGTGCGCAGCACGATCACCGCGAACGCGATCAGCATCAAAAGGCCGCCGCCCACCGTGCGCAGCTTCACCAGGCGGCGGCGTTCGGGCGGGCAGAGCGCGAATGCTAGCGCCATCATCACCAGCATTCCGAACGCGCTGACCGCCCGCTCGCCCATCGGCGACCGCTATTTCTCGGTCTTCCCGAGCAGCTCGGATAGCGGGCTCGCGCTCGCTCCTTGACCGAGACGCGCGACGCTGTCCAAGTGATGAATCAAGAAATTGCGGTTGTCCGTGATCGACAGGTTTTGCATCTCGAGCGCGCCGATGCGATCGGCGGGTGAGAACGCCGGATCTTCCACGCGCTCCATCGATAGCTTCTCGGGCGCATAGGCCATGTACTCGGCCTTGGTCTCCATGATCGAGTAGTCGTCACCGCGGCGCAGCTGCACGGTGACGCTGCCCGTGACGCTGGGCGCGATCCAGCGCGTCAGGCCGTCTTTCAGCATCATGGCTTCGGGATCGAACCATTTGCCTTCGTACAGCACGCGCCCCAAGCGACGGCCGAGCGTGAAGTACAAATCGAGCGTATTTTCGTTGTGCACGGCCGACAGCAAGCGCTCGTACACGATGTGCAAAAGCGCCATGCCCGGCGCTTCGTAAATGCCTCGGCTCTTCGCGTCGATCACGCGATTTTCGATCTGATCGCTCATGCCCAAGCCGTGCCGGCCGCCAACGCGGTTGGCCTCGAGCACCAGGTCGATCAAGGACGAAAAGCGCTTGCCGTTGATGGCCACCGGGAAGCCGGCTTCGAAATCGACCGTGACGTCTTCCGCGGCGATCGCGGTTTCGGCCTTCCAATGAGCCACGCCCATGATCGGCTGCACGATGTGCATGCCCTTGTTCAAGTGCTCGAGGTCTTTCGCCTCGTGGGTTGCGCCGAGCACGTTGGCGTCCGTGCTGTACGCCTTCTCCGTGCTCATCGTGTACGGGCGGCCAATTTTCTTCAGGTACTCGCTCATTTCGGTGCGACCACCGAAGGCGTCCACGAACTGTTGATCCAGCCACGGCTTGTAGATCTTCAGGTTCGGGTTGGTCAAAATGCCGTAGCGGTAGAAGCGCTGGATGTCGTTGCCCTTGTGGGTGCTGCCATCGCCGAATACGTGCACGTCGTCCTCGCGCATGGCGCGAATGATGGCGGTCGTGGTCACCGCGCGACCGAGCGGCGTGGTGTTGAAGTATTTCTTGCCGCCGCTCGACAAATGGAACGCGCCACACTGAATGGCGACCACGCCTTCACGGGCCATCGCCTCGCGACAGTCGACCAAGCGCGCTTCGACCGCGCCGTGTTCCCGCGCGACGGGCGGGATCGTCGCCGGATCACTCTCGTCCGGCTGGGCGAGGTCCGCCGTGTACGCGAACACCTTCATGCCCTTTTCGCTCAACCAAGCGACGGCGCAGCGCGTGTCCAAACCCCCAGAAAATGCGATCCCGAGACGAGTGCCCTCGGGCGGCAGACTACGATAAATGCGGCTCATGGCGCGCCCTGCCTAGCACGAGCAGTCGCGGGCGAACAGACGGGCGCGCGGTTCTGCTACTAAGGAAGCGCGCTACCGACGGTCACGACTTCGGTCGTCTTCGGCAGCAGCGCTTCGCTGCTGCCCGCTTCCTGGACGCGGCCCTGGCCCAGATCCACGACCTCGATCTGAATCTCGAGCGCGATGGTTGCTTTTTCGGTGGTGCGGAAGCCGAAATCGATCCCAGTCAGGCCAGCGATCACCGCGGGGATGTAGGGCGCGATCAAGAGATCATCGTACGAGTAGTTGATGAAGTTGAAGGCGTGGTTGGCGTAGATCGGCAGCGGATCGGCCATCATATCCGGGTCCACCTGCGCGCCGTTGGGCAGGGGCGGCGGGAATTTGATCATGTTTTGGACGGTGGCAAAGTCGATCGCCATCTCGTTCATGTCATCGAAGGTGAACGTCCCGTGACGCCGCGAGGATGCACCGGCACTCTTGCCTTCGAGCACGAAGTATTGGTCGATGCCGGAGCTGTTCGGACGAAACGTCTGCTCCTCGGCATCGGTCAGCGTCATGCCCGGGTAATAGCGACCAAACTCGTTCCATGGGTCGACCAGCAGTTCGACCACGCGCTGGTCTTCGTCGAGATTGCTGAGCGTCCAGGTGAGCTGCACCTTCACGTCCTGGTTCGTGATCCAAGGCTTCCGACCGTAGGGCTCGACCACTTCCTGGTTCAGCGCAGCCATCCGCGCAGCGCTCGGCTCGAGAATCGGAAATTGCAGGCCGCGCTTGACCTCGTACAGCTGCGACTCTTCATCGTCGAAGATCGGCGGCACGTCGGGCGTGAGGCCCACTTGTTCGGGCGGAAGGTTGCGCGCTTGCTCTTGCGAGCCGCAGCCTGCGCCGAACAGCGCGCAGCTCAAGGCGACAAACACCGACAACCACTGGGGGCGGCAAGCCCGCCGCTCGGGGCGCCTCGCCCCCGCCAAAACCCGCATGGATTGCCCAATTTTTCGCATCATTTGAGGACTCGTTCGGCGAGAACTTTGGACTATGCCAAGGGCGTGCCACCCGCCGCGTGCGCGGCGGTCAGCACTACTTTTTCCCGGGCCGGAAGGCGAACGGGAAACTCGCGCCCGAGGCTTTGTCTGCCGTCGGAAACTGCAGGCGATTGAAATTACGCAAGATGCAGCCCTCGACTCGCGGATTATTCAAGGACGAGCCGGTGATGCTCGCGCTCGACACCGAGCCGCTCGGGCTCACGCTGAAAGCCACACCCACGCTGCCCTTGAGCGTCGGATCATGCGCCGAGGCGATCTCGTAGCAAGCTTGGAACGCGCCGTAGCGCGACATCACCACGCGGCGGATCTGTTCCGCCGAGAGCCCTTGTCCCGCAGCCGCCGCGGCTTTGCCGGCGACTTTGTGCTCGCCGCCATCGCCCGTGCCGCTACCCGAACCCTCACCGCCGCCTGGGCCGCCTTTGCCGTTGCCGCCCAACCCGCGTCCACCGGGGCCGCCCGAGCCCGAACCAAAACCAGCGCCCTTGCCCGGGCCCCAGCCCGTATCGAGCGTGCCGGAGCCGAACGGCACGCCGCCCGGCGCGTCACCACCGCCGCCTTTGCCGGAACCCTTCAGGCCCGTGCCGCTGCCCGCACCGAGCACGATCTGATCCGAACGCAAGCCACCCAGCGCATCCGCAACCGAGCTGATCGTGCCGAGGGTCTTTTTGATTTCGTCACCGACGTCACTCGACAAGGCTTCCGACATACCGCCCAAGCCTGCGCGGATGTCGCCCATCTGCTTGGTGCTGGTCTCTTTGCCGTTTCGCCCGAGTTTGCCCTCGGTGCCGGCGATCTTCTTCCCGCCGCCTTGCTCTTTCTTGTCCTTGGCGCCCGGATCCTTGATGCCTTGGCCTTTGTCCTCCTCCTTGCCGGTGGTGGCTGGTGGCGGCAGCGTGTCTTCTTGCTTGAGATTGAACTGCAGCTCGAGCTCTTGCTGACTGGTCAGCTCGAGCGGCTTGGGAATGCCTTGCGGGGTGGTGATCGCCCAAATCAGCGCCAAACCGCCGCCCACCGCCACCATCGCGAAGATGAACGAGAGCAGCAGCGCCCAATCCGGACGGCGACGGCGACGGATGATCGGCGCGCCATGCGTGAACTGGAAAAAGACCGAGAAGTTCCCGTATTGAATCAGCCCGTGATCGCCAGCCACGATCGGGATCGGCGCGCCCGAGCGGCCGAGCTCCGCCGGGTTCTCACGGCGACCGCGCAGCGAGAGCTCACCACCCGTACAGCCCCGCGCATCGAGCTCCCAACCCGTCCCCACCGCACGTACCGGGAAATCCGCGACTTGCGAGCCGTCCGGCTTGGCGACGAGGTTGCCCTCGCCGTCGCTCAGCTTGAGCGATTGTCCGCTATTCAGGTTCTGCACGGCGAGCACGGTCGTGCCCCACACGGCAGCAGTACGAAGCACGATCGGTAGCGCCTCAGGGGAGGGGGAGGGAGTGCTCATCGCAGCGAGGGATTGTTCCGAGTGTCAGACAATTCACGCATGAAAGAGCGATGGCCCAAGAGCCCCGCGTCGAACTCAGCCCGCACGCGGCGCAAGAAATAGATGATCTGAGGCGACTTCAAGCGACTCTCCACCTCGATCGTGCCGAACTTGTAGGTCTTCACGCCCTCTTTCGTTTCCTTCGTCTCTTTGACGGCAGTCGTCGCGGAAGCGTTAGGGGCGGCCTTCGTGGCGCTGGTTCCTGCGGCCTTTACCGCCCCGGGCTCGCCCTTGTCCGGCTTGGCGTCCACCTTGTCGTCGTCACCTTTGGCGTCCGCGCTGCTCGCGTCTGCTTCAGGCTCGGCTTTTTTCGGATTCTTCTTGGCAGCTTTGCCGTGCGCGGCCGGGCGCGGCTTGGCCTTGGGCGCGGCCTCCGCGGTGCCAGGCGAAAGCACGAAGCTTCCCAGCGTCACGCACAATGCGCACGCCCCCAGCCCAGAAATCCGACGACTCATGATCGCCTTCGAGCATACGCGGCTCGCCCAGCGAGATCCACAGCGCGCCGGCACTCGGCCCGTCGTTCGAGGTCGTTACCGCGTGGAGATCACATGCACCCACAATTTCCGCAACTCCGCGGCGCTCTTGCCCGACAGGAATTCAAGCGCCAATTCCGGCGCCGAAGAGAGGAGCACTCACATGTCTATTAACACCAGCGGCACCAATTACATGAGCAACGCCAGCATTTTGGAGTGGATGGAAGCGAAGACGGAGGGCTTGTACGCAAAGATGCGAGCGGCGATGGATCAATCGAACAACCGCGTCGATGCGGAAGACGCGCTCAACGACATCAAGGCCAAGATCGATGATCTCAAAGCCAGCGGCGCTGACGCCGGCCCGCTGCGTGACCAGATCAACGAGGCGATTGCCCAGTATGGCGCGGAATTTCCGGAGGTCGGTGAAGTGCTACAGCCGATCGCGGACGAGCTGAACCAACGGTTCGAGGACGCTCAATACAAGGTCTCCAACCCGACCGCGCCACCAAACCAAGCCGCGAACCGCTCGAACACCCATAGCAATCCCCCGCCGGCGAATCCGCCGCCCACCAAGGGCAACGTGGGCAAGAACACGCAATCACTCCCGACCAAGGTCGAGCTGCCACCGGTCAAGATCTCCAAAGAGGACGCGGAGCGCTGGACCAAGAAGATCACGGACAAGGTGGATACGCTGGGCAAGCAAGATCAACTGGGCATGATCCACTTGCAGGAGTTCAACGCCCAGCTCAATCGAACCAAAGACACCGCCTCCGCGCTGATGGCCTCGGCCGACAAAGCTGCCGATAACATCGTGGCTCACATCAGCTGAAGGAGCCGCCCATGTCAGGTACCATCAGCAGCGCGCACGTGAGCGCTTGGGCGAGCGTGTCGCCCGCCTCGGAACGATCGACGAGCCCAATGAGCGGTGCGTGTGCGCTGCTCGCGGTCCTGGTTCAGGCCCAATGCTCCAGCCAAGCTAGCGCGAAGGGCGAGATCGAGCTCGGCTTCGCGCGCCTCGACGAACTAAAGCAGCAGCTCGCCGACAGTATCCGGCAAGCCGAAGAAGCCGCGGATGATTCGGGTTTCTTCGGCTTTCTGGGCGATATTTTCGGCAGCGACATCGCGCAGATCGCGGGCGCGGTCGCTTCAATCGCCGCTACCATTGCCACTGGCGGGGCAGCCGCGCCGCTGCTGCTGCTTGCGATCTCCGAAGCGCTACAAGTCGCAGCCAAAGTCGGCGCAGAGCTCGGGCTCGATCCGAAGATCTGCATGGCGATCGCCGTCGCGGCCGTCGCGGTCGGCTTTTGCAGCGGCGCTGGCGCAGGGCAAGCCGCCGGCGAGGTCGCCGATGTGGCCCGCGGCGTATCGCTCGGGGCCAAGGTCACGCAGGGCGCCGCGACCATCGCGGGAGGTTCGCTGCATGTCGTGTCCGCTCACTATCGAGCCAAGCAGCTCGACCATCAAGCGGACGCGGTAGGTCATCGAGCCGAAGACGAGGCGACCAACCTCGATCTGGACGAGGCTTTTTCTCGACTGCAACGCGCGCTGTGCGCCGAACAGCGCGCGCTCGCCACGGCGAGCGAGATCATTCAGGACAACTCGAAAACCAACACCACCCTGAGCAACAGGATTTGATCATGACCCAAGTCATCCCTAGCGCGGGCTCCGCGAGCTTTGCGGGCGAGCTTGCCGTATTGCTGATCGAAAAAGAATCGACCCAAGCCGAATTTGCCGAGCAACAACGTGACGTCGCTCGCGAAGCTTTCCTGAACAATGCGCAGCACCAAGTCGACGCGCTCCACGACGCCGCCACCGCAACGATGACGGGCGCGCTGGTCGGCGCATCGCTGAGCATCGTCGGCGGCGCGTGTCAGATCGGCGCGGCCGGCTTTCAGTACGAAGTCGACGCGGGCAAGGCCTATGGCGGCTGCGCGCGCGAGATCGCGAGCAACCAGCTCAACGCAAGCATCCTCGCCGATCTGGGTCAGGCTTCCTTCAAGATGTCCGAGCCCACCCGAATGCTCGTCGGCGACAGCACCGCCGCGAGATTTCAAGCCGAGGCCAAGCGCCACGAAACGCTCGCCGAGCAAGCCCGATGGCAAGCCAGCGACGCCAGCAGTGCGATCGACAAAGCCGACAAACGCGGGGACAAGGTGCTCGATCTGCTGCAAAGCATTCAGCAGAGCGAAAATTCGTCGGCCAACACCATCATTGGCCGCATCTGAGCCGCGCTGATTCACCCAACCCACCACCCGGCAGGGCTCATTGCCAATGATTCGCCGCAGCTGAAGCCGCGGACCGCGCCGATGAGTCCGCCGTGAACCACGATGATGAACGATATCGGCGCGGTAAGTCCGCCTTCGGCGCCGAACGACCAGGCGGATTCCCGCACCGTCGCCGCTGCCCCCCCAGCCAGCCGCCATCCCTGACTCGAGCGGCGGCACGGGCGGCCGGGGCACGCGGCGCGGACAGGCAAGGTCGCAATTTCAGGGAATTTGCCGACGTTCCCCGTTCCCTGTGCACCGGTTCAGCATTTATAGTGAGAGAATTACTGTTGAGTGCTTGCTTGGCTGCTGGGTATGAATTAGGTTCCGCGCCCCATTCCCATGGCCTACGCAGTCATCCGCACCGGCGGCAAGCAGTACCGAGTCGCAGAGGGCGAAACCGTTCAGGTTGAGCTTCTCAAGGGCGATCCGGGTACCAAGATCAAATTCGACCAGGTCCTCATGGTCTCCGGCGATTCGCCGCAGTTTGGCAAGCCGCTAGTCTCCGGCGCTTCGGTAGAAGGCGAGATCGTTCGCCAGCTCCGAGGTCCGAAGCTGATCGTCTTCAAGTTCCGCAAGCGTAAGCGCTCGCGCAAGAAGGCGGGGCATCGTCAAAATTACACGGCCGTGAAGATCACGGGCCTCACCGGGGTGAGCGCGTAATGGCACATAAAAAAGGCGGCGGCTCTACGCGCAACGGTCGTGGCTCGAACGCCCAGTACCGTGGTGTCAAGGTGTACGGCGGCGAAGCCGTTCGCGCCGGTGGCATCCTGGTTCGCCAGGTGGGCCAGACCATCAACCCGGGCCGCAACGTCGGCGTGGGTCGTGATTACACGCTCTACTCTTTGGTCGACGGCACCGTGACCTACGAGCACGATTCGCGCACCAAGAAGCGCGTGTCCGTGTATCCGGTCGGCGCTGCCCCGGCCCCCCAAGCGAACTGACTTTGAGGGGGTCGCCTCGCGGCTGCCCCCTTGCGAAAGTCTCGTCCGCTGATGGGAAGCGTCGCCAAGGTCTTCGTCACCGATATCGACGGGACACTGCTGGGCGCTGACGGGGACGTGCACCCGAGCGACGCAGAAGCGATCGCAGCACTGATAGCGCGCGGCGTGCCAGTCACGCTGTGCACCGGACGAATGTATTCCGGGACCCGCGAGATCGCCGAGGCGATGCGCATTCTGGGTCCCGTGGCGTGCATCGACGGCAGCCACATCGTCGACTCGACGAATCACCTAGAGTTGCACAGCACGCCGCTCTCGGACCTCGCGACCGAGCTACTCTTCGAGGCGCTGGGCCGGATTCGGCCGGCTGCCTTCGCGTTCTCGGGTGATCGGCTGTTTCACGACGCGCACGGCGCGCAGTACCTCGACTACGTGAGCACCTGGACCGAGCGCACGCAGCAAGTCGAGCGTTTGACGGACTTCGACGCCTGGCGTGAACCTGGTGCCGCTCTCTCCGCGCTGGTGGCGCTCGGCACGCCGAGTCAGATCCGGAGCGCCGAGCTGTTCATCAAGAGCAACGACAAGCACCTGCAGTGCGTGACGTTCGAGGTCGGTCGCCCCGGCTTCTCCGGGACTTGGGGCTTGGTCGTGCGCGCGTCCGGCGTGGACAAGGGCACGGCCATCGATTGGGTCGCGCGCCACCATGGCGTAACAGCCGCTGAAGTGGTCGCCGTCGGCGATTGGTTGAACGACATCCCGATGCTTCGCCGCGCCGGCCGTTCCTTCGCCATGGCGCAGGCGCCCAAGGCCGTGAAGGATGCCGCGACGGACGTCTTGAAGGCGAACCACACCAGTGGCGGCGGCCTCGCCGAAGCCGCGATGCGCGCTGGCCTGCTTTAGCTCCGCGTAAGCTTGCGCTGATTGAGCGCAGCGCGGGCCGGTGCAATGCTCCCACGGCACCCTTGGAAACGCGCATCGTCGTTCTGCCTCCAGCATTGGCCAGCCAAATTGCGGCGGGTGAAGTGGTCGAGCGCCCGGCGAGCGCGGTCAAAGAGTTGATCGAAAATGCGCTCGACGCGGGCGCGCAGCGCGTCGACATCGAGATCGAAGGCGGAGGCGTCACGCGCTTGTGCGTCAGCGATGACGGCGTAGGCATGAGCGCGGAGAACGCGCGCTTGAGCGTCGAGCGCCACGCGACCAGCAAGCTTACGGCGATCAGCGACTTGAACAACCTCGCCAGCTACGGCTTTCGCGGCGAGGCTTTGCCGAGCATCGCATCGGTCAGTCGCTTCACGCTGCGCTCGCGTCCAGCCAATAGCGACGCGGGCGTCGAGGTGCTGATCGAAGGCGTGGCCGCGCCCGTGCTACGCGAGGCGGGCATGGCCGTCGGCACGCGCGTGGAGGTGCGGGAATTGTTCTTCAATATCCCCGCGCGCCGCAAATTTCTGCGCTCCACGGGCACCGAGTCCGGACACGTCACGGAGGTCGTGGAGGCGGCGGCACTGACGCGACCCGAAGTCACGTTCACGCTCATGCGCGATGGCCGGCAGGTGCGCGAGTTCCTGCGCGCGAGCGGCCGAGCCGATCGCGTCGCGCAGGTTTGCGACGGTGAAGATCTGACGCACTGCGAGGGTACGCGCGGGCCGCTCCGCATCGAAGCGTATTTGTCGCGACCCGAACACGCGCGCAGCGGCGCAGGCGGCCTGCGCTTGTTCGTCAATGGTCGCTCGGTGCGAGACCGAGCGCTGGCCGTGACGATCGCGCAAGCGTACGGCAGCGTGCTCGAGCGTGGACGCTACCCGCGAGGCGTGGTGTACCTCGATTTGCCGCCCGAATTCTTGGACGTGAATGTGCACCCGCAAAAGGCCGAGGTGCGCTTCGCGGATCAGCGCGCGACCGCGGACGCGCTGTACGGCACCTTGTCGCGGGCGTTGGCCGGCGCCTTCTCGCTACCCACACCCAACCGCAACGCCTGGGGCAAGGCGCGCCCCGACGCGCCCGTGGTGACCCCGCTCGCGTCACCCAGCGCGTCACCCGGCGAGCGCGTGTGGTCCGCGCCAACGCAGCCAAATTCAGCCCAACCGTCGCCGGAGAAGCGCCCATTCAGCATGCCCTCGCTGGCCTCACTCGGCGTCAGCGAAGGCGCTGGCTCGAGCGCCGAACTGCTGCTCGCGCTCGAGCCGCCACCGCTGGCGGGGCGCGATTCACCCGCGCAGTCCGTGCGAGCCCAACCCGAAATTGCCTGGTCGAGCCTGACGTTCGTGGCGCAGCTCCGCCAAACTTACCTCTTGTGCGAAAGCCGCGAGGGGATCTACCTGCTCGACCAACACGCCGCTGCCGAGCGCGTCACGTTCACGCGGCTCTCCAAACAATACCAGAGCCGCGCCGTGCCTTCGCAGTCACTGCTCTTCCCGATCACGCTCGAGGTGCTGCCAGCAGAAGCCGAGCTGGTCGAACAACGCGGCAAAGAAATGGCCGAAGTCGGGCTGGATGTGCGCGTGCGCGGGCCCGAGAGCATCAGCATCCACGCCGTGCCGAAGCTCCTGCAGCGCGCCAGCGCCGAGCGATTACTGCGCGATCTGCTGGCCGAAGTGTCGCGCAAAGGCGGGCGCGGCTTCTCCGACGCGGTAGATCTCGCGCTCGCCACCATGGCTTGTCACGGCTCGATCCGCGCCGGCGATCCGCTCGCTCCCGACGAAGCCAAAGCGCTGCTCGAAGCCTTGGATGAGGCTGATTTCGCCGGGCACTGTCCGCATGGACGACCCGTGGTCACGTTTCTGAGCTGGGCGGAGCTCGAGCGCAAAGTCGGACGGCGTTAGGCGCGGTATGCTCCTCGATGCTCATCCTGACGACCGCTTGTGGGTCGTGGTCGGCCCAACCGCATCGGGTAAGACTTCATTGGCGATCGAGCTGTGTGAGCAACACGACGGCGAGATCGTGAGCGCGGACAGCGTGCAAGTGTATCGCCACTTCGAGGTAGGCACGGGCAAGCCGAGCGCCGAAGAACGAGCGCGAGCGCGGCATCACCTGATTGACGTGATCGAACCGAGTGAGCCGATGGACGCGGCGCGCTTCGCCGAGCTCGCCGAGCTCGCGATCGCCGACATTCGCGCGCGGGGCAAGCGGCCGATCGTGTGCGGAGGCACGTTTTTGTGGGTGCGCGCGTTGATTCACGGGCTCGTGCCCGCGCCGCCAGCGGATCCCGAGCTGCGCGCCCGGCATCAGGCGCGGGTCGCCGAGGTCGGACGCGCGGGCCTGCACGCAGACCTAGCGCGCGTCGATCCGGAAGCGGCGCAGCGCCTCGCGCCCAACGACTTCGTGCGTGTCAGCCGCGCGCTCGAGGTGTACGAGCTCACCGGCGTAGGCATGAGCGAGTGGCAGGCGCAGCACGGCTTCAAAACCTCACGCCACGCTGCGCGTCTGCTCGGCATGCGACGCGAAAAAGACGAACTCGACCTGCGCATTCGCGCGCGTTGCCAGGCCATGCTCGCGGCCGGCTGGATCGACGAAACGCGCGCGCTCTTGGCGCGCGGTTACCACGAGAGTCGGCCGTTCGCCTCTGTGGGCTACAAGCAAGTCGCCCTGGCCGTGCAGAGTGGCGGCCCGATCGACCAAGCCGAGCTCGAGTTGTCGATCTTTCGCGCGACGCGGGTCTTCGCGCGGCGCCAGCGCACCTGGCTACGCGATCAGCCGATCGAGTGGTTGCCTCCCGGATCGACGAAGCTGTGATGGTAGCTCGGGTCATCGAGCGCCAAGGCGGCGCTCGTCACCCTGAGCGGGCGCGCACAATCGAGCATCACTGCCAGCTCCTCCGTACGCCCGCCACCCAGGCTGGCTTCGTAGGCGCCCGGATGCGGGCCATGGGGAATACCCGCCGGGTGGAGTGAAATACTGCCCGCGCTGACGCCCTTCCGGGAAGTGAAGTTGCCTCGCACGTAGTAAATCACTTCGTCGATATCGACCGACGAATGCGGATAGGGGCAGGCAATCGCCTGCGGGTGATAGTCGAGCGGACGCGGTACGAAGCTGCACACGAGCGCGCCCGGAAGCGCGAAGGTGGCGTGCACCGTGGGCGGGAGATGCACCATGCCCACCTTGGCCTGAAAATCCAGAATCGAGAATGCGACGGGGTAGTACGTACCGTCCCAGCCCACGACATCCAGCGGCGAGTGCGCGTAGCGAAAGCCGAAGAACGCGCCGCCGCGCTTGACCACCAGATCTCGAATGCCTTCGTCGCTCGGACCGCCGAACAGCGGCGCGCGAAAGTCGCGGTGGGAGTACGGCGCGTCCATGCACAGTTGTCCAATTTCATTGCGGTATTGGCGCGGAATCGTGATCGGGCCTGCGCTCTCGATCAGCAGCCAATCCTGCGCCAAAGCGGCATCCGGCAACAAGCGATGCAAGAGTCCGCGCGGCAAACACACGTAGTCGTTGGCCCGGAAGCGCAAATCACCCAGCTGCGTCTTGAGCAATCCACCGCCCTCGCGGATGAACAACAGTTGATCGCCGTCGGCGTTGACGAAGTACGTGCGATCTTCGGCGTCGGGCGCGAGCACCGAGATCACCAGGTCATCATTTTCGAGCAAGGGCACGCGCGCTTCGAGCGGCGCGCCACCCCGCCGAGGTTGCTCGAAGCCGCGAAAGTGGTGACGAGTGAGCGCGCGCTGCGGTTGCCCGGAGAGAAGCTCCCAGCCGTGCGCCCCATTGATCGGCTCGGCCTCGTGCGGGCGCCGCTCGTGGTAAACGACGCTGTACGGACCGTCGAAACCGGCGCGCGTGATGCACTCTTCGTAGCGAAGCGCGCCCGTGCTCGGGCTCCGCAGCGCCGTGTGCGCCTTCGCCGGCAGGTCGCCGAAGCTCCGGCGTTCCAGCACTAGTCTGGCCTTTCGGCGCCCCTTCGGGCGTCACGAAGCGCGTCGTTCTGCTCGCGCTCGATGCTCTCGAACAAAGCGCGAAAATTCCCGGCACCGAAGCCGCTATCGCCCTTACGCTGAATCAACTCATAGAAGAACGGGCCAGCCTCGCGAGAGCCATACATTCCAGCCGAATCCTTGAGGAAGATCTGGAGCAAATACGATTTCAAACCGTGCCCATCGACCAACAGTTCCAGCTCGCGCAAGGTGCCGATGTCTTCGTCGATCGCATCGACCGAAAGAGCGCGCAGCCGCTCGGGCAGCGCATCGTAGTAGGTCTGCGGAGTGCGCATGAACTCGACGCCGCGAGCGCGCAGCGCGCGCACCGCGCCGATCACGTCGCGCACGGCGAGCGCAATGTGCTGCACGCCGTCGCCGCGGTGATCTTCGTTGAACAGATTGATCTGCGAGGCCTTGAAGTTCGGTCGATACGGCTCGTTGTTGGCGAACTTCAAGCCCGATTGACGATCCCACATCACCACCGAGCGCAAGCCGGAGCCATCCCGCATCTTCACGCGGCCCACGTCGCGCGTATGAAACTCGACGTCCCAATAGCGCTCGAAGCCGAGCACGTGCTCCATCCAGAGCAGCGCGGGCGACATGGTCTGGAAGTTGGACGTGATGTGATCGACGCCCGTGATCGTGCACAGATTTTGGCCTACGCGCGCGCTTGGGATGTCGCTGAAACCAGGGAAAAAGGCGCGGTATCCGCGGCGCTCGACGAACCGAAACGTGGTGTCGCCAAAGGGCGTGGTGATCGAGAACGTCTTCAACGTGCCGCCCTCGTCCTTGTGCGTCTCGACGTCACTGATCGGAGTCGCGCCGCGACCGTCGAGCAGCGTAAACGCCCGTTGGGCGTCAGCGACGCGAAAGGCGAGCGTGCCCACGCCGTCTGGGTGCTTCTTCAGAAAGCGATCCGCGCGGCCCCCCTCACCCACTGGCGTGGAGCAGACGACCACGTAGTCACCCGCGCGAAACGCCCGCGAGCGTTGGCGGCCGCCTTCACTGAGCGCTTCGCTGCTCTCGGCGACCTCCGCGAAGTCCATCCGGTCGACGTAGAAGCGTGTGCTGCGCGAAAGGTCCCGTACGTAGTAGTGCACACCTTCCAGGCCGAGGATCCCGAGTGATTCGAGCTCTGCCATCCTCTCAACGTACGCCTATTCGTCGGCCGCGCTAGCAGAACGGCCCTATTTCGTGGGCTCTCACTCGCGGTCAGCTTGTCGGTCTGGGTGCGCTGCGGCAAATCCGTCCAGCTTCAGGCATTCGGCTTCGATGCGTAACAGCGTTGGGTAGTCATCGAGCGGCAGGCCCAAACGACGCGTCGCGTAAAGCTGCGGCACGAGCAAGACATCGGCGATCGAGACGTCGTCAGCCACCAAGAAGCGTCCAGCGAGCGCGAGCGCACGCCGCTCCAGGACCTGCAGACCACCGGCGATGAATTTTTCGAACCAGCGTTGCTTATCGAGCTCGGGCGCCACTTCGCCGAGGAAGGTGGTGGTGGTCAGGTTTTGGAACGGCTGAATACCGGAGTTCATCAACTCGGCCAATTCACGCACGCGCGCGCGCGCGAGCAGATCTTTGGGCAAGAGCGGCGGCTCTGGGAAACGCTCCTCGAGGTATTCGATGATGGCCAGGGATTGGGCGAGAAACGCCGGCAATTCGCCGTGTTCACCGTGAACTTCCAAGACTGGGATTTGGCCGTGCGGGTTCTTATCACGAAAGTCCGAGCTGTGCTGCTCCCCGCCGGCACGCGACAAGTGCACGAACATGGGTTCGTACGCGAGTCCCTTCATGGCCAGAGCGATGCGCACTCGATACGCCGACGAACTACGCCAAAACGTGAACAGCCTCATCGCGCCCAGCCTAGCAGCGCGATCGCCGTTTGCTCAAGACGCGCTCAAGCCGTGACTCGCTCGGCAATCGAGCCAAAGACGCTCTTACCCGAGTGGTCGCGCATGGCGATCTCGACACGGTCGCCCACGCGCAGAAAGGGCGTCGTCGCGTTGCCGCTCGCGATCAGCTCGCGCGCGCGGAGCTCGGCGAGGCAGGACACGCCACGCGCGGGATCGGCGTTGGAGACCGTGCCGCTGCCCAGAATCGTGCCAGCGGTCAGCGCGCGCGTTTGCGTGACGTGCGCGAGCAAATCGAAGAACGAAAAGTGCATTTCCCCTGCGTCTGGGTCACCGACCAAGGTGCCGTTGAGCCGCGTTTCCAGCCGTAAATGCAAGCGTCCGTCGCGGTACGCGGCGCCCAGCTCGTCTGGCGTGACCGCGAACGGTGAAAACGCGGTCGCGGGCTTGGCCACGAAAAAACCGAAACCTTTGGCTAGCTCGGGCGAGACCAAATTGCGGAAGGTCCAATCGTTGGCCAGCATCAAGAGTCGCACGTACGGTGGCGCATCGACCGCAGACGTGCCGCGTGGCGTGTCACCCAGCACCACGCACAGCTCCGCCTCGAAATCCAAACCGAAGCCCTCGTCACCGAGGCTGAAGTCGTCGTTCGGGCCGAGCAGGCAGCCAGAGGCGCCCTGATACACGAGCGGTTCGCTGCGCAACGTCTGTGGCGGTGCCACGCCGCGCGCCTTGCGCACGAGCAGGATGTGATTGATGAACGCCGAGCCGTCGATCCACTCGTACGCGCGCGGCAATGGCGCCGTGAGCTCGACGTCGGCGATCGGCTGCCCGGGCAGCAAGCCGCTCTCGAGCGCGTCGAAGCGACGCCGGAGCTCGGGCTCGACCCGCGGCCAATCGTCCAAAGCCGCCTGTAAATGCGGCACAATGTGGCTCGCGGAAGCCACCCGCAGTCCGTCGCGACTGACCACCATCAGCGAGCCATCGCGTCCGTGTCGCCGACTTGCGAGCTTCATGACGATCCGCGGGCGCTACGCCCGCGATAGAACCACTCAGTCTGGATCAGTCGCTACCAAGCGCCAGGGAGCTGTCCAGCAACTCCATGAACGTCTTCGGCCGCGGGGCTTCGATGCGGATGAATTTTGCGACCGGGCTCGGATTGAGTTCGGGGCGAGCCAGCAGCTCTGGAGCAAACTCGGCGTTCGACGGTGCGTCGACGGTGACGGTCGAGACGCTCTCGCGATACGAGTCCGTGGTCACGCTCGAGGGCACGCTCACCGGCGCGAAGCCGCTCGCCTGCACTTCAGGCTGCTGCGACGGATAGCGTGCCAGCGACTCCGGGGGCGAAGGTATGGAATCATCGCCCACGCGCTGCCGATGTGCGTCGAGCTCCTGCCGCGCTTCCGGCGGGGGCATCAGGTCGTCTTTGTATCCGCCTGCAAACTCGCGCCCCGGGAGGGTGACTTCGAGCTCCTCCGAGAGATCATCTTGTAGGGGCTCCGGAGTGAAGGCGACTGGCTGGTCGAGTTCGAGCGACGGGCCGCGCGCCTCCTCCAAATCGATGGTTTGGCCGAGTTGCTCCGCCGTGGGTACCGCGGCGCGCACTCCGCCGCTGGGCAGAATGTCGGCTTCGAGCAGCTCTTCGATGTCCGGCGCGAGCGGCGCGTGGATGCCTGCGGGCAGCGCCACGGCAGCTTGCGGCCCGGATTCGGGAGGCGGAGTTTTGAGCGGGACCTCGCGGCCCTCTTCCAGCTGGATCTGCTCGGCCGCGCGCGCCAACGCTTCGTCCATCGTGCCGGCGATCTTGCTGCGCGAAGAGGACGCGGGAGGCTCGTCCTCGCTGGGCGGAGGTGCGGTGCGCTTGTCGTCCAAGTCATCGAAGCTGAGCTCGTCGAGCGTGTTGTTCGCCGAAGTCAGCCCGGCATCGGGCAACGTCATCTCGACGATGTCGTCTTCCAGTAGCTCCTCGGGCTGCTCGTCTCCGAACTCCGGGATCGACATGACACCCGAGACGTCGTCTTCGTGGTCCATCGGGCGCGGCGAAGCTACCGAGACGAGCGGGATCGGATCCTCCAGCACGTCGCTGTACGACGGCCCGGGCGGGTTGGACGGAAAAGGGTCTTCGAGCAACAGGTCATCGACCGAGGAGTCCAGGGTCGCGCTCACTTGGGGACCCGAATCGGGAGCGAACTCCGGCCGATACGTCGGCGCTGCCGCGGCCGCGGGCGGCGGCTCCGACTCGAAAAACACCTCTTCCGCCGTAAAATCCGCCTCCGGGGCGATGTATGCGGGCGCCGAATAGGCGACCACCGCGGGCTCCTCTACGGGCGCAGCAGGCGCAAAGGCGCTCGCTGACACCAGCGTGCGCGGCAGCGACGCGTTCCGTTGCACGCGCGCCAATAGCTCTTGAAGCTTTTGGACTTCTTGGTTCACGAAGCACCTCGCGTGGCCAGGCGGCTGAGGACGTCACCCCAGGGCACACCTTCTGCCAACCAGTTACCCGCCTTGTCGGCCCCGGACCGGCCCGCCATCAGAAAACGCACTCGCTGATCGTCACGCATCAACTTGATGGCCACCGTGTCGCGACCGAAGCTCCTTTGCATGGCGCCTTCGAGCACCGAGCCCAGCAGCAGATCGCCGGCCCCGCCCAGCGGCGAATGGCTGAACGAGAGCACCAGGGCCTGACCCCAGCGTTCGAGGCCGAGGGAGCCGAGGCCCATCAAAGCCAGCTCGCCACCCAAATGCTCGAGCACGGTTTCGAGCGAAGCCTGCCAGGCTTCACCCAAGCGATCGTTCATCACCCGCCCCGCTTCGGTACCCAAGCGACGACCGAAGTCGCGCACGGCGTCTTCGCTCGCGCCCTGGCACAGGGCCAGCAGCGCGTCACAGGGGACGATTACACGCTCGCCAGCGTTGGCCATGCGGATCTGACCGCGGCCGAAATCGAACTCCAGAGCGTACGACGGATCGAAGTTGAGGCTCATGGTGGCTTACCGCCGGCGCAGAGCCAGGGGCATTCCGTAAGTATAGGGTCCCTTGGGTAAATTCTGTCAATTCCCCTGCCAATCCGAAGATCTGCGGACACCGCGCACAGCCCGCTCTCGAGGGCGCGTTCCGGGTTAAAGTCGGCCGGACAATGCGCAGCAGGACCTGGCTCGGCGTCGCACTCGGCTGCGCAGCGGGCGCGCTGTTTGCCGCGGGAAGTGCACACGCCGACAACCGGATTCGGCGAGATCCGCCGCTTTTGTTCGGCGGAGCTCCGCACACGATCCGCCCGCCGGTCGAGATCGATCCCAAGCTGCCACAGGGCGCGCGCTTCGCAGCCGAGCATGAACGTCCGCACAGCATCGGCGCCGCGTGCTCGGCGAGGCAACCCGTGTGTGTGCAACGCGGCGAGGGCAGCTCCCAAGTCCAAGCGCTGCGCGCGCTGCAAGCCCTCGAGCTTGCCTACGAGCGCGTGGTCCTCGCCTCGAAGCTACCGGCTCCGCTGCCGGACGATGGACACGGCGGCAGCGACGCGCTCGATTGGTACCTGACCGGCGACAGCCGCGAGCTCGCGGCCGAGCGCGATGCCCTCCGTTTGGGCGCGCTCGACCGCGCAGCCGCGTTTTGCGTCTCGAGCGCGAGCGACGACACGCTCTCGCTCGAGCGGAATGCGACGCTGTGCGTCGGAGAAGCAATCGCAAAACGCTTGGACCCCGGCGAAGCGCCCGCCATCCAGCGCGCATTTGCGACCGAGCTGTGGTGGCTGACGGGCAGCATCGGCTCGCTCGACGTGCAAGCGATCGACGACGCTCAGGCCCACCCCGAGCGAGCAATCGCGGCACGCTCGGTCGCATCCAGCGCGGCGGCCACGCTGCTGTTCGAATTTTTGGAGAGCGCGCGCTCAGCGCAAGCTGCCGGCGGGCTCGTCACGTCGCTGCTTTCCGCCGCTGCGAGCAGCACCCAGGGCGGCGCGTTCGAGTGGAACAACGAGCCCGATGTGTTCGACGTGCTTCGGCACAGCTTGGACGAAGACACCGGAAAGGTTGCCACGTTGCTCAGTGAATATGCCGTTTCTCGGGCATTTTTGGGCGACCGCGATGACGGCACGCACCCACCGTTTTTGGAATGGGCCGGTGCTTTTGCTCGGCCGCGCTATGACTGGACGATCAAATTTTCTTCGCTCCCGCGCCGCGTACGCGCCTCGCGGCCGATCGAGCCCAGCGGCATCGAACTGATCTGGGTTGATTTGGATGAAGTACCGATCGGTGTCTCGCTCGGCTTCGAAAGCGAGTGGGAAGCACCGGTCAGCTTCAAGTGGCGCTTGATCAGCATCGACGATCAGGGGCGCGAGATGGCGCGCGTGGATGTGCCCTTCCAAGAGCGCGGCCGCTCATCCGAAGGCCGCGTCGTGAACCTGACCGGCGTGCGCGCGGTCCTGGCGATCGGCATGAACATGGGCGGCGTCGACCTGGCCCATCCCTTCGACCCCGATCAAGACCCCTTCGAAGCCGCGTCCTGCACCGCATACTTCGCGCGCATGTGACGGCGTGCGAATAGGCCAAGCAGCACGCAAACACCCAGCCACGCCGTGCCCGTGCCCGTGCCCGTGCCCGAGCGCACCACGCTGCACCCCCCACGCGCCGACACGCCGTCGCTCGCCACCCAACGATCCACGGCAATTCGCAGCTCTTTCGACACGATCACGCGCCCGTCGAAGCTGACCGCGATGCGCAAATCTTCGCCGCCGCTATTGGCCGGCGCGCTGAGCACGAAGCGGTAAAAACCGGGCGCGACGCGCGTCAGCCCCTCGTGAATCAGCGCGGGCGCTGCCGTCAGTTGCAGGCGTTGCGGGTCGAAGCCATCGGCGATCTCGCCTGCGTCATCGCGCAAATCGAGATAGCCGGTCAAAAGCCAGTTGGGATCCGGGTGCGCGAAAGAGCCGGACAGCGTGAGCCAGCTGCGCGAGCTGGGCGTGCGCAGCGCGGGCGATTCACCGGCGCTCGCGACGCTGAGCGCGCCGGAAAGATCGAGCGCGCCCGGGCCGATCTGGCGCGGGTCGATCACGAGGCCCTCGAGCGGGCGGGCGCCGGCCTGCAGAATGGCTCGCGCCGCGTCTTGAGTGAGCCGCGGATCGAGCTGGAAAAGCAGCGCGATCGCGCCCGTCACGATCGGCGCGGACATCGACGTGCCGCTGGTGATGGCGTGCTTTTCGTCGACGACGAAGCATTCGTCTTTGGTCGGGCAGCGACCCAAGCTGGCGAACATCGAGTTGTCGGTGCGCCGCGGATCGGCCGAGCGCGCCATCGCGCCGACCAGATACACACCGGGGGCCACGATGTCTGGCTTCACCGCGCCGAGGGCATTCGGCCCAGCGGCGCTGAAGTAGGCGATACTATCGAGCGGCGTGTTGTCGATCGCACCCAAGTCCGGCATGTCGATCGCATTGCCTGCAACGTCCGTCCAAGTCGTGCGGTTGAGCGTAGCGCCCACCGCGATCAAGCCAGAAGCGCTAGCCGGCACGTTGATCGTGCCTTCTTTTGCGGCGCGCGGAAACAAGGCTCCCAGCCCGGAGGCTGGACTCAAATCCCCTTCGCCCTGCACCCAAAGCTGGGCGCTGCCATGACCCTCGAGGTGAATCGCAAAGTCGCTATCCTCGGGCCAGGTGCCGTCGACATACACCACTGCATTCTGTTTGCCTGGGCTGATCCCCGAATCGTCGGCAGCGCTGTCCGTGCCGTTCAACACCCCGACTCGATAGCCACCGAAATCGCGCTCATTGCCTTGACCGACGCCGAGCGGCGCAAGCACCGTCTTGCCCTTGCTCTCGACCCCAACGCTGACTTCATCGCCTTCACGGAAGGCGATCCAAACGAAGGCCGTGCCGTGCACGGTCTTGCCCGTCTTGGCCGGCGTCAGCAACGGCACGCGCGACACCGAAGCGCGCGGCACGTGCACCTCGGTGTGGATCCCGAACGGCCCCGGGTAACCGCTCACGATGCCGTCATAGAGCCCCGCGCTGTTGCCCGCCGCGACCACGATCGCGCGCCCAGGAAACGCTGGTCCGACGAAGCTGCTGAGACCAACTTCCAGCGCCGAACTACCGTCGTGCGCGCCAAAATCGCTGCCGAGACTCAGGTTCACGACCGCGGGCATGCCCAGCTCTTCGGCGCGATCGAACACGAATTTCACGGCCCGCAGCACGTCCGCGTCGTAAATGCTCCCGCCAGCTCGTTCCACCCGCGAAATGACGTACGTGGCCTCGGGCGCGACACCGATGTAGCGCGGCGTCGAACTCGCCAAGCCGTTTCCTGCAGCCAAGGACGCGACGTGGCTCCCGTGTCCAACGTCGTCCGTGGGTTCATCACCTGATACGTCGTTCGAGCCGAGCGCGTCGAGATCGGCCGCGGCGTAGATCGCGCAACCGGGCTGCAGGTTGCAGCCGTAGGCCTCTTCCAGATCGCCCTGCAAGTGCTGCGGGCTGCGCGAGACATCGAGCAGCCAAGCGACGCGCGTCTTGCCCTCGGCGGTGCGCAGATCGCCGTGGCTGAGATCGACCCCCGTGTCGACGATGCCCACGACGACTCCTTGGCCCGAGGTCTGAGTCTGTTCGCGCACGCTCTGTGCGTGAACCCAACCCTCGATGCGATCGAGCAGCACGTGGCGCGGGGGTGCCCAATCGAACTTCCAACCCGGATGTGCCGATGAAAGCTGGAGCAGGCGAGCGGCAGACAACTCGCCGACCGCGAAATCGCCGAGCGAGACCAGCTCGGGCGCCGTGACGCCACCCGGGGCGTGCACGATCAAGGGCACTCCCCCGCCGCGACCGCGGGAAAACAAGGCCGGAAGCGGGCGTTTGAGCGCGCCCGGGCCGGGCTTTGCTTGGCGCGCGAGGGCGCGCCCGAACGTACCCAGGTCGACCTGCGCGGACGCCTGCGCGCTGGCCAGCAAACAGCTCAGCGAGAGGATGCTCGCGAACGCATGACGACGACGCTTGCTCATGACTCGGCGCTCAAACCGGAGGCACCAAGTGCCGTTTGTTCGTGCGCGGTCGCTGCTTGTTTCGATAACGCTGAAAGCGCGTCGCGAGCTCGCTGCGCAATTGGGCGAAGGGCACGATGCCGTCGATCACGAGCTCGCTCGCCAGCTTCTCCAGATCGACGTCGGCACGGTACTCGTCGCGCAGCTTGGCCACGAACGCTTCGCGCTCGGGACCTGCCGGCACCTCCTGGATCTTGTTGAAATACACGGCATTGACCGCCGCTTGCGGACCCATCACCGCGATCGACGCGCTGGGCAACGCCAGACACGCATCCGGCTCGAACGCAGGTCCGCACATCGCGTACAGGCCGGCGCCGTAGGCCTTGCGCACAATCACGCTGACCTTCGCGACGGTGGCCTCGCTGACCGCGGCAATCATCTTGGCGCCCGCGCGGATGATGCCCTGGCGCTCCACTTTGGTGCCGATCATGAAACCCGGCACGTCCGCCAAGAACAAGAGCGGCACGTTGAACGCGTCGCACAGCCAAATGAAGCGCGCGGCCTTGTCCGCGCTATCCACGAACAGCACGCCCCCCAAATGCTTCGGCTGATTGGCGACGATGCCGACCACGCGGCCATCGATCCGCGCGAAGGCGGTGATCATCTCTTTGGCGAAGCGCGCCTTGATCTCGAGCAGGCTGCCTTCATCGACGATGTGCTCGATCACGAGCCGCATATCGAAGGACTTGTTCTCGTCCGCGACGATGATTTCGCTGAGCGGCTTGAGCCCGCTCTTGGGCGCGCGCCCCTCGATGCGCGGCGCGGGCTGCTCGTGGTTCGAGGGCAAGAGCGCGAGGTACGACTTGGCGAACGCAATCGCCTCGAGCTCGTTGGCCACGAGCACGTCCCCGCAACCAGAAATCGAGGTGTGCATCTTGGCGCCACCCATTTCTTCGAGCGTGACCCGTTCGCCGATCACCATCTCTGCCATGCGCGGCGAGCCCAAATACATGCTGGCATTGCCGTCGACCATCACCACCACGTCGCAAAACGCCGGGATATAGGCGCCGCCCGCCGCCGAGGGCCCAAACAACAAACACAGCTGCGGCACCAGGCCGCTGAGCCCGACCTGATTGTAGAAAATACGGCCGGCGCCGCGGCGCCCAGGGAACATCTCGACCTGATCGGTGATGCGCGCGCCGGCCGAGTCCACCAAATACAAGAGCGGGCACAGCAAGTGCTGCGCGGTCTCCTGAATGCGCAAGATCTTCTCGACCGTGCGCTTGCCCCACGAGCCCGCCTTGACCGTCGAGTCGTTGGCCATGATCGCGACAGGCCGCCCTGCGATCCTCGCGGTGCCGGTAATCACGCCGTCCGCGGGCAAGTCGGACGCGGCGCTGTTGGCCAGCAACGCGTCCTCACAAAACGAATCCGGATCGACCAGCTGCGCGATCCGCTCGCGAGCGAACAGCTTGCCCTGCTCCGCGTTCTTCTCGTGATACTTCGGCGCCCCACCCGCTAGCGCGCGAGCCTGCGCGCGCTCAAGGTCTCGTTCATCCATCCTGACCAGTATAGGAGGAGGCAGAAGCCTTGGCTCAAGACTCTTCGATCAGCCGCTTTACCAGGGTTTCCAAGCGCGCGAGCCCGGGCGAAGAATAGCCGACCATGACGTCCCGCACGCGGCCCCCCCGGTCGAGCACGAACACCGTAGGCAGCGCCATGGCGCGATAGGCCTTGGTGGTCGCGCCGCTGGGGTCGGCAAACACCGGATAGCCAATGCCCATTTGCGACGCGGACCGGGTGACCACGGTCATCGCCTCGGCCGCGACACCAGCCACGACAACACCCTGCGGGGTGAAGCGCTCATGCCAGCCCTCCAACACTGGGCTCAGCAGCCGACAAGGCCCACACCAGGAAGCCCAAAACTCCAGCACCACGACCTTGCCGCGCAGGGTCGCAAGGCGCGGCTCGACGCTGCCTTGCGCGGTCTCGAGCGCGTCGAACTCGGGCGCCTGCGTGCCCACGTACTGACGGCGCATGATCTCATCGCCGCTCGGAACGCGCTCGAGTTCGATGGCCAACAAGCGCGTCGCGTGCGCGCGCACCAGCCCGAGGCTCAAACGCTGGCCCGCGCCACGCACCGCGACCAAGCGACTGACGTCCTCGGGACGCACTACATTTTCGCCGTCCACGCTCAAAATCACGTCGCCCGCCAGTACGCCGGAACCCGCCGCCGGCGAGCCTCGCACCACGTCGCGCACCAGCACGCCGGGTTCGTCCGCCCCGCGCATCGAAAGCTCGACACCCAACCAACCGCGCTCCGCAGAGGGGCGGGGCTCGAGCGCAGGCCGCGCTGATTCCGCGCCGGAAGGCGATGCAGCGTCGAGCTCGGCGCTCATGCTCGGCCGCGACGGCGCGATCGGCACAGCCGGCGTAGTCGGCGCGCGCGCCGAGAGCTGCGCGATCGGTGCATGTGTCGGCGGCGGCGCGCCGGGGTGACTGCACGCGGCGACGCTCAGCAGCAGAGTACCCGCGCCCCAGTCAGCGACATTGAACCGCACCTGGTCGTGGTACCATGCCCGTCCGGTGCGCGCAGCCTGTGCCATTCTCCTCGCGGTCGCTCTGGGCTCGCCCCTGGCCGTCGCTTGCGCCGAGACCACACAGGGCCCACTCGCCGGCGCCTCCGACGCCTGGTCGAGCACACCCGAACCGACATCGTCCACGCCCTCCTCACCCTCGCCCGCATCGTCGCCGAATGCTGCCCGCGCAGGAGCGACCTGGGAGGGTTACGGCGAACTGTCCCGCTTACCGGCTGTCACTTCGGCGCCGTTCACCTCCCGCGGTCACCTACCCGAGCAGCAGGTAGACGTCCGCGTGAACGACGTGGCGCGCGCCAACTACGTTGCGCTCGTTACCGACAGCGTATTCCCCGACGGCTCGCTGCTCGCAGAGCTTTCCCACGGCGCCTCGGGTCACGGCTACGTGATGCG
>Ga0247760_1000548_pt1 | contig 40108 bp, 38 predicted proteins | sample UWRJL171409R4_FD_179936 | JGI IMG/M metagenome (GOLD analysis project Ga0247760, IMG submission 179936) | Plant litter microbial communities from Arlington Agricultural Research Station in Wisconsin, United States - UWRJ-L171-409R-4 | ecosystem: Environmental > Terrestrial > Plant litter >... | reverse complement strand
TAGGCGATGGCGACCATGCCGATGATGGAGCGCAGGAGGGTGAGGCGCCAGAGGGAGGTGGTGGAGTGGTGGCAGGGGCAGGGGCAGGTTGTGGGACAGAGGGAGGTGCGTCTGGGGGAGAGGGAGGAGGTGGTATAGGGGTCGGGTTGGTACTGGGGGTGTGGGGGGTAGTGTGTAAGTGGTTGGGCTGGGGGAGCGAGAATTGTGGTTTTGGCGGATGAGTGGTCCTGCTGGATGGCGAGGAGCATTCGGCTCTCCATGGCTTGGATTCGGTCTTGCAGCTGGGAGATGACTGTATCCTGGGATGTGTCGAGGGAGAGGGATAGGTTGCTGAGCTGGGACCGAACTTCGTGCTGGGACTGCTCGAGGGAGGTGTAGATCCCGGTGGACATGGATCTGGCTGTGTTAGCTTGAGTTTCAATGGCTGGGGCGCGGGTCTTGCATGTTCTGTGTGATGAGAAGGCGGCAGATGCTGGACCGGACGTAGCCCAGTTCCTTTCTCAATCTGGCCACCTTCCGCGAGTGACGAAGCCAGAGGAATTTGCGTTTCTTCCCAAGCTCGCCGACTCTCTCTATCATGGACAGTGTTTCCGCATCGTCCGCCACCGTTAAGCCGTCCACGATGGCCTCGATGCGTCGCAGTGCAACACCGCCTTCGTCGACCAGGCGTCCAAGCTCAGACTGTTCAGTGGGTGAGTCCGGAAACACCTCCTTTTCTAGGGGGAACACCCTGAACTGAGTGGATTTGAGGTGTAGCTGGATTTCGCCGAAGAAACGCTCTGTGCGAGTAAGGTCGTCCCGCAAGTTGTGGAGATCGGCTGGGGCATCTCGCCAGGCGGTGGACAATGCCCAGAGTTTGGAGCTGGCCCGGACGGCCACGTCTGTGACGCCAACAACCGCAAGAGCAATCTCCATTTTGGAGAATACTGAGTTGCGATGGTGGTAAAAACTTCAAGGTCCCGTCTCTTGGGAGTAAGGTGGAGTATTGCGGTTGCCAGCGTCCGCCATGTGTCAGTCAACCCTTGGGTCCTTTTGTAACTTGAAGAGCTGCGTGGTCCACCGGCCAATATTGACAGGGCGGTAGGGCCACACAGAAACATTAGCCTGCGATCCTACCAATACACCCAATCATAGTGACGGAAACGATGCACAGCTTCGTGTGGACCGCTTCAAATTCTTTGGTACATGCGAGCCAAAAAGACCGATATGTCGTTTCGATGAGGCACAGCACCGAGAGTACCAGGTATTCCCCAAGAACACACGCTACAGGCCGTGTGCCAAGAGCACAGCCACGCAGAGCGGGATTAACCGCCAGTAGTTGCGGCTATTAATGGACTTTGCCGAACTTCCTGGCCACTGTTAGCGGTCTTGGCACAGGGATCCACGGCAGCTGGGCCGTTTTCGGGGTACCATCCGTCCCGGCCTGCATTCAAAGTGCAGGATCCGATCTGGCTACATTTTACCACAGAGCCTCTGCGGCAGAGGTAACACGCATTAATCCATGCTGGCGTCTAAAAGTGGCGTAGTTCTAGGGGGGGAGGAAAGAGTGGGAGTGGGAATGGGAGACAGTTAGTTACGTACAAAGGGCTAAAAGAAGACGTCCCCTCAGTTTGTATGACAGACACCACTTTTAATGTCAAGACCATCTCTGCATGTTACTGTCCCACGAGATAAACCGCACAGCAATTTTGGCATTGAAAGAGCCGGGCTCCGACAAGTCGTACGAAGGACCTCTGAGCGACCCGTCAACATTAGGTACAGTTGTATCACCGCAGATGGGCTGCCTTACCCTGCATGAGCTTAAAAGGAGTAGATGTTAGAAATGGAGAAGATGCAGCTAATTTTGATCCTTTCTAATACCAACCAACGAGAATTGTTGTCGTGGACCAAGGCTCGGTTTCCAGGCAGCATCAGCCATGTAGAACGATACCTTCACTCTATCAATCCACATCCGATTAGAGCTAAATAGCTTGTTGAGGTCTAGGCGCATGAAATTCGACTGCAAGTTCTAGATATCACTATGTTTCGGAGGGGAATCCCTGCCAGGAGTGTTTGACCGGTGCCTTTGGCGCTGCAGCGTGGGATGTGGCTTGCACCCCCGCAGCTGAAGATCAAACGAGGCAAGGCGGAAACGCAGGACACGCAACCCAACACCTCCAATTGGAGCATCTCATGCCGGCATTGAGGGCGATGGGTCTAGACCTTTCCCCGTAAGGGAGTATAAGTCCAAGAGTTTCCGAGTGTCGAGCTGTCGAACTTGCCCGAAGAAACCACTGAGTTCCCGTCGGTCTGCTCTCTGCGAACCCAAACCTCATTTGCCATTGCCTCCATCTTTCATCGTCTTTCGACCAACATCACGCAAAGATGTCCATCCCCCTCCCAAAGAACCCGTGGTTGTCACCGGTATCAAGGGCGAGTACTTTTTGCCACTTTAGGAGACCAATAACTAACACGTTGTTTAGGTCCTGTCGCCCCCCGTCTAGAGATCCGTGATCTCATGCGGAACAAGCCAATGTGGTATCTGTTCCTCAAAGGCCTGCAGGCATTCCAGAAACAGGATCCCAAGTCCGAGCGCTCGTACTACGCCATCGCTGGAATCCACGGTGCCATCAGCGGCACCATGAGCTCCATCGCCACTGCTGCCTTCGAGCCCGTGTTTTGGCTGCATCATTGCAATATCGACCGTCTCACTGCCATCCACCAAGCGATTCAGCCTAGTCAATATATCAGCGATAAGGGCTAGGAGCTGGGAACCAGCGGCAGGAATTTTGTCGCCAAGATCGGTGACGTGCAGAACAACAAAACGCACTTGAAGCCACTCTGGAGAACTGCACCTGCAGCTGCTGACGCAGTGAGCGCCGCCAAGTACGACGCCGTCTTTTGGAACTCGCAGCAGGTTGAGAACACCGAGGTCTTTGGCTACACCTACCCTGAGACGTTCGACCACTTGACCGTCAACAATACAAAGAAGTTCATAGCCATCGTGAAAGCCCACGCCGACCGCTTGTACCCTGCCGACATCACGCCCCGTCTCTTTGAGGGCATGTTCGCTCGGATGGCCGTTCATGAATCCATTATGGCCTAGGAGCCGCTTATAGCTGCTAAGATGCCTGTGGTCACTATGATTGAAGAATCTGTTGCTGAAGCCGAGGCCTCAAAAGCCGCCGAGGACGCTGAAGCTCCTGCTGTTGCGCCTGAAGTAGTCCCTGAAGTCGTCTCCGAAGTCGCCCCTGAAGTCGCACCACTTGACGTCGAACTCCTTCAAACCACCACCGCCCCTGAGGTCGCACCTCTTCAAGCCAAGTCACAGCATCCGAAATCATTACCTCGGAGCCCAAACCCGCCAGGGACCCCACCACCCTCCTCTCCGTCAGCAACACCTACAACGACCGGACCGTCAACATCCGCGCCACCAAGCACATCCTCGGCCAGCCGTACCAAGTCATCATCTTTGACGGGCCTTTTAATCCAGACTGTAAGTGATTCTACCTCTTCTTTCCCTCTTTTCTCTCCCAGATCTGCCTTCTATTCATCTCCCGTCATCAAAAACCCTCAAAACCTTCCCGTCATCCCAAATCCCCACCACTGACATCCACCTCGCACAGCCACCCGCTGAGCCTCAGAACACAACAAAGTCGACACCGTCTCCATCCTCGGCGCCGGCGGCGACACTGCCTGCGCCAAGTGCTGCGAAGACCAAGCCAACGACCAATCAGTGGCCGGTGAAGTCTCGCTCACCTTAGCGCTGATCTAAGACTACGTGGAAGGCGAGATCGAGAGTCTAGAGCTAGAGCATGTGGTTCCGCATTTAAAGGATCATTTGCACTGGAGGGTGTTGGTGGATGGGGTAGTGGATGTGCTGCGGGAGGAGGTGCCGGGGCTGGTGGTGTGTGTTTCGTCGGCGGAGGTGAGTTTTGATGAGAATGGGATTCCGAGGTATTCGACAGAGCATACGGTGTATATCCGGAGATTACAGACAGGAGGCCGGCTGGACTGAATGTTGGGGAGGAGGCTTAAATTGGAACTGAGACCGTGGGTCTATTGAGCATCTAGCCATTCTTATCGCCAGGGAGTCTCCCAGGGGCTTACCTCCAAACGCCCTTCCCCTCTTGGCAAACCAGCGTTAAAATTCATCTCAAAAACCTGAACCCTCTCCTTCTCCCAGCACGTGCACTCAATCACCCTCAGACTCTTTCTCCGACTTCTTCTCCGCTCGTGCAGCAGCCCCACCATACCCACTGACCCCATGCTTCGGACTCCCATCCCGGTCCGAGTCCACGCGCAGATCGAGCGCATTGGCAAGTCGACTGCTGTGCGGGCCGTACGTCCCCTTGGGCGCGTTGAAGTTGACGTCGGTCGCGGCTTTTGGGGTGAGATCGGGGGCCGTCATCGTGTCAGATCGGGTTTCGGTCCGGGGTTGGGCGGGGGCTTCGCCGCGAGGATGATCGAGCTGACTTTGGCCGGGCGGTGCATCGGCGTAGGGACCGCGGACTTTGGGGTCGTAAGATGGCGCGGTGGCTTCCTCCCGCTTTTTCGGGTTGAGGGCCTCTCTGAGGTTCTCGATGACCTCCGACATGATGGGAACTACTTCAGGGTTGGATTTGTTTGCTAGAATGAGGTCTGTTGTTATTCTTCGGGCAGAGAGCTCGCTGATGTGGGCGGTTTCGATTTGAAATCTGGAGGTCGGTCTCGAAGGGTTGCCGAAGAAATGGCAACTGGAGCTCTGATGTCATCATATCGTGAATTGCACCCAATCAGACGATGTGCTCGCATCGCTGTTGCCCAGCATTTCCGCGTGTCGCAACGCTCCACATGATGTCACATGCGCCACCAAACTTGTGGCTGCTCTTCAGGAAAGAACAACAAACGGCGACCCATATCAAAATAGCATGGACAGTCTCCTCCCGTCCGTGACAGAAAAGTAATGCAGCAACTGTCTTCGGAGTCATCTAAACGCACTGCTCTGTTTGCTTCACTCGTGGAACCAACAAGCTCTGACACAATCTTCGCGGCATTCGCCGAGACGCGTCTGGCCGGCTAAGTCGGCAATTAACCACTAGTTTCTTTCCAAACAACTGGTCCTCATTCCACCCGCGTCAGGCAATTATGGGATCAACTACGGGAAGGATCAAAAATGACAATGCACGCCAGAATACGGGTCGCTAATTACGCCGCGCCCCATTCCCATACCACCTTGTGCCACCAACGACCCCATGCCAGCGAATTACCGCCGATTTGGGCCCTCAAAAGCTGGCTTGGCAGGGCTGTGTGGTGGATCAGGCCACTGTCCATGCACCGTTGCAGCCTGCGCCGCTGCAAATCTCATGCTGAAAGGACCACAACAGGAGACTGCAAGCGGCGCGGCATTCTTTGTAGTGGAGGTATAAGAGCAAGTGTCCTCGCCTCCATCGCTCGCGTGGCAGCCACATCAACGTTTGCCATTCCCGACGATCACAAAGACGACCGTCGAATCAACCCTCAAAATGGAGAAATCGAACCCCGAGACCACCGCGCCGCAGGCCACGCTTGCCCAGAGCCCTGCCGTCGAACCGCCAGCGTACTACGCCAATCCCACGACCAGCCCGGCACCACAGGGTGAAATCCAGCTGGCGACACCGCAACAGCAACCCTTTCAGCAAGATCCCATCCAGCAGCAGCCCCAGCAGCACATCCCCGACAACTACGCGTCGAAGCAAGCAGAAGCCATGAACCCCAATGCCGTCCCGCTCGTCACGCCCGTCAACATGCTCCAGGGCGAGACCCCGCAGTACATCGACTGCCCGTGGTGTTACCAGCGCGCCCTGGTGACGATCGAGCGTCACGGTTCCTCGATGCAGATGTATGCTCCCACTTCCACACCCTACCTCTTCCCGCCAGCAGCGAAAGCTAACCCCCCGTAGGCTCACTGGTCTCGTATGCTGCCTGATTTGCGTCTGCCTAGCCTGCGTGCCCTGCATCGCGGGCTGGTTCGAGGAGACCGAGTACCACTGCTCGGCATGCAAGAAGTTGGTCGCGAAGCGGGACGACAATGGTGCGATCCACGTGTATGGGCCGCCGGTTCTGGTGCCCTCGAATCTGCCAGCAGCGCCGCAGCCTGTGCATCCTGCACCAACGCTGCAGCAGCAGCAGCAGGAGCAGCCGCCGGTGAAGAATTGAGGGATAATGGAAGCATGAAACGATGGAATAGATACCCAGGCGGTGATTGGCGTGCCCGCGAGAGTTGTCGGTTGTTATATATCGTAATAATATTCATTGGCGGATTGAATTGGCGCATATAATGTGGTGTTACTAGCGAGGATGGCGTTACTTCCGCATCACCTGCCTCAATCAGGTTCGGCGAGCGTTGCGGCAGTGAGTCATGCGGCGGATAATAACCTACCAGTAAAATTTCAGGGTGTTGAACGCAGCCGACAGCAACTGATCCAATATGCTGGAACCGAATCTATGAGGAGCAAGTCATTTAATCACCAAAAAACCTAGGTATCAAGGCTTCAAACCCATAAATCCATCAATCCAAACACCAAGCCCCTTACTCAAGACAATCACAACTAACACCATCTCATCCAATCTCAACTCCCACACCCAACCACACCCCCAAAATGTCCGCCACCTCCCCCTCCCGCCCCGACATAGTCGCCTTCATGTCCCTCGCCTCCTCCGCCCTAGGCCACCCCCTCCCACCCCCAAAAGACATCTTCGACTTCGCCCACGGCAGCGACCGCCCCGACCTAACCGACCTCTTCCTCCAAAACGCCATCCTCGGCATCAAATCTGCCACCACCTCCTGGCCAATCCCCGACCCCCTGCACTGGGGCGTGGGCGACTACTCCGTCATTCTCGACAGCAAGGGGGCACCCGCGGCGGTGATGCGGACGCTATCGCTGGTTAGGTGTCGGTTTAGGGATGTGGAGGAAGAGTTTGCGCTGGCGGAGGGGGAGGGGGACTATGAGGAGTATCGGGAGGGGCATCTGAGGTATTATCGCAGTCAGGAGAAGGAAGGGGGGGAGAGGTTTGGGGAGGAGAGCTGGGTGCTTTGTGAGCGGTTTGAGGTTGTTTATGCGAGGGAGGATTTGAGAGGGGAGGGAAAGGGGGGTCCTTGAGATGGGGTAGAGGAGGTTGGAACTTGGAGTGAGTGAAGGGAAAGAGGTATTTGTCTTCCTTCACAATGGGCTGTTTAATCTTAGCCCGGTTTGATCTTAGGTTCATGGTTGGGTTATCCCGGGTATTCGCCATTCCTGGCAGCCAATTATACTGTGACCAACGCCTCCCCGAATGCTAATGAAATCTCTGGCAATGAAAGGAAGGCCTAAGAATGTGAATAAGGCGCCAGCATACAATATGCAAACCGCATGCTTTTGATGTGGCGAAAGAGTAGAAGGCGTCCAAAGAGTGTTTTATCACAATACCCTGAACATAGTGCAAATGGACATTTTCATAGTGAAACTCGTTAAAGATAGCCTCGGTGGCTGGGCCGAAGATGTTTTCAGCTGCTTTCATGACCAGGTATACAGGGTGACGGGGTGAAATAGGGAGATTAAGTGACGTTTTCATCTTGATTTTCTATGTACCTAGGTGAGCAGCCAGAGTTTGTTGTTCCTACCTATTATGACGGAGGTTGCCGCTGTACCTAACCCTCGAACAAACGATGACCAGATACTCCCGCAACTCTTTTTCAGCATTCATCCCTTCTGATTTCCCCCGTACGCAGCTAGTACGTGAAAATCTCTGCCCGGGCGGGCGGGAAGCAGCCTTCTCTGATAGAGATGGGACCATTTTCCCCTTTTGGTACGTTGCACTTTGCCCCTATTTTGCACATACTTAAAGGTTGACTTCCTGGATTCCGTTCTCGCATCAGGTCTACTGTTCTGATGATGGTAGCGACATGGGGACTGAGATACAAGTTAAAGTATTGGTTACCAATCTCGGTCTAGTTCACAGAAACACTTGGGATAGAAGATCGGTTCCAAGAATCCATAATAGAACGAGAATTATCGGTCACCCATCTCTTCGTGATACCATCTCCCGATCAAATCATCGAGATGACTTTCTGTGTCACGGTCACATCCGGAACAGCCGTCAATGGCAGGGATATGGCCCGTGCGCGCTGCGGAACACCAAATGTCACCAGAGACAGGAAATATCAAGCGGCATCTGGGATGCTTGAGACATATTTTGACCACCAGCAATCGGTGGCTGACAGGCACGGAGCGGTGCAAACAGCTGCAGCTCGCAAAGCAGCCACTCAAGTCACGAGTAGTGTATTGTTGAGGGAACTCAGGTGTTGACGAAGACGGGGAAATGCAAACGCAGTGGGAATTAGGAACAATACCAAGCAAGCGCCACGTCAGTTTTAGAATAGGAGAAACCCCCGTCTCTTCCGTGTCATGAGCTATGTTTTCGATGTTGGAAGTCACAACTCGCTGTCGGCCCTTTCCTTGTGGGCTTGGTTGGAGTTTGCTCCACCATGCAGCTGCGAGACGACAGGCAGGCGGTGCCAGCTGGCGGCCTAGACGGCTAGGCCCGGGGTTCGGAAGCACAGCATGCTTCCGCGAATTTGCTTGCAATACCACGGAGACGAACCTTCGTGCCACACACCAAGTTCGCTGCCGCGCCGCAGTTCGAGACAAAGCAAAGTCCCAACAGACGGCCACTAGGCCATCAATGTTCAAAATCTGGGGCAATGGAGTCGCTACAACGAGCTGCGCGCCGGCGCGCTTGTTCTCTATCCCGCTCGCCGAACCACCGCACCGAACCACTGCGAAATGGCTGAACGCGCCTCGAAACCCTCGTCCGCGGCGACGACATCACCACTGAACCAAGTCGGCTCCCCGAACAGCGACAAGAGCACTTCAAGTGCCGCGCAGTGGTCCCTCAACAACCCGGGCGCGCCAATTGAAGTCGACTCTGTCCTCCCCGATGACGAAGGGTTCGATGGCAACGCGACTGACGCTGTCTCTGGCGCGTCGACGAGTATCTCTGAGAGCGTGCGCGACTCCGCCTCGAGAATAGCCGTCGGTACCACAAGTTCCGCGAGGGATCATATCACTTCCCCAACGACGACGCCAAGCAGGGCCGCGAGGACATGAAGCACTCGATGATCGTAACCCTGTGCGACGGGAAGCTCAACTCGCGCCGCTCAAGAACCCGCAGGCAGTTCTGGATGTTGGGACAGGAACAGGGATCTGGGTTGTTGACAGTACGAGTTCCCTGCCGGTTCAAGACAGCTGGGTAGATGCTGACACGCACGGTATTAGTGGCAGATGAGTACCTCGAGGCGGACGTGCAGGGGATCGATCTGAGCCCCATCCAGCCTGAGTTGGTGCCACCAAATGCCCGCTTCATGTTCGAAGACGCCGAGTCCACTTGGGTGCACAAGGCGGACAGCCTCAACTACATACACATCCGGCACATGACGAGCGGGATCAAAGACTGGTCCAAGCTATTGGCACAAGCATACAGGTGAGTGGGCGGCTTGGGGTCGACACGGGAACAACGCTAACTTGCCGCTACAGGACCCTTAAGCCCGGAGGCTGGATCGAGCTGCAAGATTACCGTTTTGTCATTACGTGCGACGACGACAGCATGAAGGAGGACGACCCGGTCGCGGAATGGCTCGTCAATATCAAGAAAGCCCTGGCGGTGTTTGGGGTCGACCTCCTGGCGATGGGAGAGAACCCGGGCAATTCGCTGGCGGCAGGCTTTGTCAATGTCGGGGAGAAGTCTCTCAAAGTACCTCTGGGTGTCTGGCCTCGCGCGTGGATTCCGGTGGACGGCGGAGGAAGTTGAGCTCTACCTGGTCGGCGTGAGGAAGGGACTGGTGAACTCGCGGGTCCATTTCCATCTCCCCTTTTATGTGGTTTACGGACAGCAACCGGTGGTATGGGCATTTGCATGGTACCTGTTGGGGCCGTCAAGGTGTTCTTGTCTGCTCGCCGCGCCAATCGATATGCTTTCCACTCACGAGCGTTAAATTCTCGTCAAGATCTCGAGCAAGCGGATGTGATCTCATGGCCCCGAGTGCTCCAGGCCAAGCGCGTCGGTCGTCCCGGAGGAGGGGCGTTGGTCAATCCCCCATGGCAGGGTGTTGCCTGCAGTCGCCAGGCGTGCGGGGATGTCACTGGACGGGCCACGTTTACCACCGCGCAAGCGTCCTGCAGAGGCCTGCCATTTGTTCGCCGCATTCGATATTCTCGCGCGGGGCTTGCAGCACTCTCCCATCCTCCACACCCACTTCGTATAGTTGCGTCCGATCCTTACGCTCGTGAGGGCTTGCGCTAAAAGAGATACACTCTAGCTAGTATCTTCCCCGCCATATACCGGTCGCATGCGTCAGTCCGCGAGCGCAAGTCCACAGGGCACGGGTTGAGGTTGCGCCGATGCAATAAGGAGGCCACTCTGGCTTCGACCGCCTCGCTGGGTCGTGTACGTGTTTACTTCACGCACGATACTCACAGCCCCTTTGCTTAGCCCCTGAGCTGCATCATGGCGTCGATCAACCGCATGACGGCCCTTGCCAAGGAAATATCAGACAAGACTACCATAATCACCGAGTACCTCACCTCCAAAGGGCTGGAGGCAGCGTCGTATGACGTTGATGGTCTTGCCGAGTTTCCCATCCCGCCTGATGAAGAGGTGCCGTTCAAGGCCAGGCTCGACCTGGCCGCCGCTACGAAAGAGCTATATGATGTTTCTGTTGGGCCCAAGCAGGCGGTTCGCGATCTAGCTTGGGATGTAAGCTCGTGCTCCATGGTCCGCTACTAGAGGACGGACCTGATGAAAGGCAGTGCGCGAACAACGTCTCTTTGCATGCGATAAATGACTTCAACGTCGCGCAGGCTGTGCCTCTCGAAGGGACCATATCGTACGAAGAGCTGACCGCCAAAGTCGAAGCGCTTAACGATGGCCTACCCATCGGGGTGCTCAACCTTCGTCGCCTTGTCCGACATGCTATGACGAACCGCATCTTCTACGAGCCAGTCAAGAACGAAGTTGCGCACACGCGGGCGAGCCGTCTACTGCTTGAGGACGAACCGGTCAAAAACTGGGTCGGCTTTATATCGGCCGATGCCTTGCCTGCTATGTCCAATGTTGTCAAGGCCATGCGGAAATGGCCCGCGAGCGAGGAGCCGACTGAGACTTCTGTCAATCTTGCCTTTAACCACAGCTTGTCGTGGTTTGAGTATCTCGCCCAACACCAGGTGCGCAACAAACGGTACAACCTTGCGATGCGGGCACACGGCGATAACGCTGGCTATGCCGTCGAGTACGTTGTCAAGGGGTACGACTGGGCGAGACTGGGCGATGCGACCGTTGTTGACGTGAGAATCCGCGCGTCTGCCCCTTTCGCGCGCTAACTGACATTCTGTAGATGGGGGGAAACCAGGGCTACGTCTCCTTCGCCGTTGCCGAGGCCTTTCCTAACCTCAAGTTCGTCGTGCAGGACCAGGCCGTGACGCGGACCCCCGAGACGATCGGCACAGTTCCTGGCCACCTCGCCGAGCGCGTCGCTTTGACGACTCATGACTTCTTCACGCCGCAGACCGAGGTCGCCAAGTGCTACTTCTTCCGCCACATCTTTCATGCCTTCTCAGACAAGTACTCCATCAAGATCCTGCAGGCGCTAATCCCGGTACTCCGCAAGGGCAGCCTTATCATCGTCAATGACGGCGCGCTTCCGGAGCCTGGCACGGCGAGCTACCTCGACGAGCGGGCGACGCGCACGATGGACATCTTCATGCAGGTCACGGTGAATGCGCGCGAGCGAGAGGCGGATGACTGGACGGGGCTGTTCGCACGGGCGGACAAGAGGTACCGCGTTAATCGCGTGTGGAAGCCTGAGAGAAGCACGTTGGCTTTCATCGAAGCCGAGTGGACGGGCGAGTAGTCTTTCTTGAGGGAAGACGTCTCATCGCGGAGATTGATAGCCCGGATTATGCACCACTGAGCTTCGTTCCCCACCTTGCCGTCCAACCCCGGTGCCACAGGATTTGCGTGATCGATCATCCGTGTGGCTCGAACATTGGCACAGTAGAGAGCTCCGCGCGGCACCCTAAAAATGGACAGCAGGCATCGCACGTTTGCGGGACTCTGGGCATGCAAAACACACTCCGGGTTCCATCTCTGGACCGATCTGGAAGTTTGTGTGCAGCCCATGGTCGCATTGATCCGCTGTATGGCCCAAATTGCGCCGTGGGGAAAATAAGCAAATCTCGGCGGCCAAACCAGGCCTGGGCGTGCTGGGCTCCCAAGGCTGAAATTTCAGCGATTTCGGCAGCTGTCGAATGACGCCGCGTTGAGATCCTGACAGCGGGGATGGCGGGGCCACGTCCGTGAGGGACGACAAATGGGCACTTACCAGCTTCTGTTTCTGGCTGTTTCCCGGTGGAGTTGTAACGTGTCCCGTCTCGCCAACTTCTGCTTGCGGCCAAGCACCCGCTTGTTGCACGTCCAAAATGGCCCAGCTTCCCGAATCGTCCATTGTCGCGATGGACCGCCCGGACTCGCCGCCCACGCCGCCTGGCGAGGCACCTGCACTGTCAAGCACCTGCACTGTCAGGCAGGCAGCACCTCGGGCGCCCGAAATCGGAAGACGTCGATGATTCTGGCTGGTCACCTCGGCCCCTCGGCCGTTTTTTTCCTGCTTGATGCGGCCCTTGGATTGGGTCGCTGCCATGTCTGCGCCCTTTGCCCCTCACCGCGCAACCCGCGGAAAGAGCTCCCTAAGAGATCCCGGCCCCTCTTCCCCTCCTCTCCCCCTCCCCCTCACACCATCGTGCCTGCCACGCGCACAGCTGCCACTGCCACTGCCGCCGCCCAGGGCGTCGGCCTGCCTTTCCCCCAAGCAGACGTAGCACCCCAAGCACGCAAGCGGCTTCGCCTGGTGCGGCTCCGGACGCCCAGCTCCCCGATCGCACTTTCAACTGCCAGCATCCCGGTCGCAGTCGCAGTCCCGGCCAGGTTAGGCCCTCGACCGAGTCCTTCATAGCGGACTGACCTTATATCCGTCGGCGCATGCAGTCGGCACCGGCGTCTGATTGAGGCATAAGCACTCTCCCGCGCCCGCACCGCACCCCGCGCGCTGGCATCGGCACGAGATCAGTCCCTCGATCTCTTGGCCCTGCCCCGTGCTGCCCTGCCCGAATGGCCTCGCCGACCGTTGGCAGCGGCCCGCCCTTCCAGGCCCGGCAGTTACTATTCCCGCGGCCGTCCGCGTCACAGCGGTCCCCGTTGCGCTCTCACGCCCCCTTCTCGTCGCTCGAGCAGCTCCCAAATGAACTGCTGCTGCCCATCGCCGCCGGGCTGGTGCCGTCGGCGCCGCTGACGACGCGCTTCGCCCTGCGGCCCACCGGCACCTGGGAATTGCGTGATGCATCCCACCAGTGGGCCGACTGGCTCGCCGGCCACAACTCGCTCCTCGCCTTCGCCCAGACCTCGCAGCGCATGGCCGCCATCGCCAAGCCGCTGCTCTACCACACCCTCGTCGTCCGCGATGCCGCCGCCCTCGTCACCCTCGCGCTCCGCATGCAGCGCCGCCCCGAGATCCGTCCGTGGATCCGGGAGCTGACCTGTCTCGCAAACATCACCGGCGTCATCACCATCGACGACCTGCATCGCGAGTGGGACAGGCAGAGTGGAGGTACGAGCCCAACAAATGACTCATGTCACCCACGGCCACCGTCGGTTATTAACCAGGCGCCAGTGAAATGGGCGACCTCCCACCACGTCGGCAGCGACAGCACCATCGGCTTGGCGCTGTTGGAGAACATCGTGCTCAGCGCCCCGAATCTGGCAGACCTTCTCATCGCCTTTCCGGACCACGAGCTGCCCAACCCGGAGGTCGACCCGGGGAGTCTGGATCTCCTCGACCCTAGCATCCGGGACACCCTGTTGCGTTATGTCACGTCAGATACGTCGGCAGCAAGCTTGGATGAGATGCCGTTTGCCTCGTACTTTTCCTTCCTCGAGTCAAGCAAGGTGGCCTCGCTACGAATCTACTGCCACAGGGAGGAGCTCGACCGTGAGCTCTCATTCTCACGAATCCTCTCCGACTGCGCTGTCAGAAACCTGGCGGCATTTACGCATCTGAAGACACTAGAGCTGTGTTGCTCGTCGTTCGGAAAATACACCAATGGCGACATGCTCCTACCCCCGCTGCCTCACATCGGGAATCTTCGTCTGTACGGAAGCTACCTGCATGAGCCTAGGCTGGTCGCCATCTGTCTTGCCTGTGTTAACCTCCAGACCCTTCTTGTCCACTTTGAGCGGAGCACGATCGACGAAGACCGCGATTTCTTACCCGAGGGCAAGACTCTCAGCGATGCACTCCTTGGTCTCGCTCCCACACTACGTTCGCTGGAGTTGGTCGCCCTACCTGAAGGGCACTACCTCACACGCGGGCGGGAGCGTCCCCGAAAGCCAGAGAACCACCGTCTCACCTGCATACCCGACCTCACGAAATTAGAAACCCTGACGCTCGACTACCGGGGCGTCTTCGGCACACTGGGGATATTAGAAGAGGACGACGGTGAACGGCTATGCCAGCTTCTCCCGGCCTCACTGCGAGATTTCACCCTAGTTTGCGAGTGGGGGACCGTCAAAGACTGGAAGCAGGGCTACCTTGCCAACCTGGACGTGATGCTGTATGGCGTGGAGTGTCTTTGCACGAACCCCTCACCACGGCTGTCCAGCATATCCCTCGCGATACACTCGTGGCCTGCCAAGAGCCGATTCCATCGGCGCTTCAGCCGCGAGATGGAGGAGGCACGGCGGCGCTGCGCCGGAGCTGGTATTGGCTTCAAGACTTTTGACCTGCTGCCGTGCTACCAAGACGAAGATGATCTCGAGCCTAGCGAAGAAGATGAGTATGACGATAATGAGGGTGAGGATGAGGAATATGAAGGCGCCGTCGATGACGACGACGAGCTCGAGCTGGAGGAAGAGGATGAGGCGTCCGAGTACTACTTCTCAGGCGACGAAGAGTCAGACCCTGAACGTGAGGCACGAAGGCCAAAGACGTTTGAAGCATTTATTGAGCAGTTGCCCGAGGACCATGGACATGGCCTGGATGAGCTGTTCTATGCATACCATGAGGATCGGTGGGATGAGTATCTGTTTTAAGAATGCGAGATACCATGTTTATTTTGATGCCTGATATTTTCTGCTGTTAGGTTGCGGGGGACTTTGCTTTCATCCGACGTGTCGAACGGATGGCGCCGCCTGCTCGTCATGCAGCCCACCCCGGGTCGCAGATGACGAAAGGTTCCATTCGGACTGTCATCGAGTCTTGGCTGCCGAGAAAATCCCCGAGAAACCATCACCTGACCCGACCATCCCGGAAAGAGACATCGCGAATGTGGCCTCCTGTTTGCCCTTCGACTCGCTTACCCACACATCCGATATGGAGGGGTGCCGCATAATCCCCGGCAGTAATGCAGTGGCCTCCCACTGGCCGGGCTAAGCCCGCTGCCTGCAGCATGGACGCGTAGAGGCTCAACCCTCCGAATATACGCCACCGAGGACACAAATGGCGCTGTGTCACTTCGGCTATGTGCATGGTGTGCCTCCTATGCCTCCTGTAAGGGGTGGATGGCGATGCGATGCGGGGAGCGATATTGGAATATGTTACATTTGCCCTCCTTGGGGATCGTGATGGAGGTAAGGGCTACGTCGCCTCATTTCGAGTATGTTCGGTGCGGTGGGGTTCTGCTTGCTGGTGGTTCAATGACACTGCTCTGATTGCTTGAACTACTTGCCGTACGGTATGTACACCAAACAGAGTATCAAATCGTGGAAACGTTAGGGCCGGCTGTCAAGGAGAGGACGAAGACACTCGGAGGCCGGCCACCGATGCCTCCATCGCTGCGGCAATGTAACGATCGATTGCTTGGCTTAGCTTGCCGATGCCCGCCCGCCTGCAGCCATGGGTCGGTAAATGCCGAGGACTGCAAGATGGTGGGCACAGTCTAGACCCCGAGTAGCTCTCCTCCTGCCGATCCCTACCTGACATGGACCAAGGTCGCTGCACCTAGGGTATGGGACACATCCAAACTCACTCTCGCTTTCTGCCGAGAATTGCACTAGAGTTCCGTCCGGGATGCTTCCAGGGCAGCATATGGGGACTTTCTGCAAATGCCGGGTGCAAGTAAATTCGGGTGGAGCAGAAGGGAGGGCTAGACCCAGCGGGAAGCGAGAAGGCTCTCAACCCAGTGTCGATGGAGAGCAAAGGAATCTTGGTTCGCTGGATATTTCAGTGGCCTGTTCTAGTGGCAATATACAGACCAAGTTACGCAAGCAAGGTCGGGGACTCGTCAATTTGCGTGCGTCAACGCTTTGCAAGCTATGGATGGGGTAATGAGGGAAGGGGAGGATCGCTTCCCCGCAATATGCACCCCGGCTCGATATGGACGACAGGTATAGGCCCGCGGGTAAATATCAACAGCAGCCACTGGAAACAACGATTCTAGGGAGGCGAACTAGTCGACGGTGACCGTGCCGCCCTATCGGACACCGCCCCGGTGACTGCCGACGAGTAGTCGTCCAGTCGGGGCATTTGGCGCGGAGGACCCGCTCCATCAGCACCAAATTATCGTGAGGAAAATATTTTCTTTCTGCGTTTTGCCGGTTTCTGCCCTGCTGATGACGGAGGCGAGCCTGGTGTTAATTAACACGCTGTTATAGCGATGGCGAGCGCCATCCGCCAAGCGGGCTTGCCCATGGGCCAAAAGCTTGCGAATGCTTGTAGTCACGTCCCTGTTCTGGCCCTGTCATGCCCCTGGTTGTCTTTTCGCCCCCCTTCACAGCGCTTCCCGCAGCGGCAGTTCGAGGGTCTCTGGGTTTTCCGGTTCCCTCAATAGGGCCCTGGTTTCTGGGAGGGCTCATCTGTTTGATATTGCATGGACTCCGCATCCGTCCCTTGGGCTATTAGCCTCCCTTTCCGATGCTAGTGCCGAGCACAACTTGCTCGGATATGTAGTCTGACCTTCCCGCATTCGCCAACGGAGCCTGGGTCTGGACACATCCACACCACAAGCTTTAGGATACGACTAAGCTCATCTTGGCTTCAACAAGTCCCAAACGGCGGACGCGCCGGTACGAACCTACGGGAGACATACATTCACGATGAGGTCCGACATGGAAAATGGCCTCCGGCCGCTCACACTGCTCGTGGCAGCAGCATCGCTCGTCGCGGTAGCAAGAGGCGCCTACCCCCTTACGACTGACTCCAACTGCGGCTGCTACATGACCAACGCCACACGATCCAACTACTTCGCCCACCACCAGTTCTTCGACTTCCGCTCCCTCACCCAGTATGTCAACGTCACGAAGCCCATCACCAAGTGGGAGGAGAACGAGCGCGCCGAAACCACCAGCCCCTACTTCCGCTCGCGCCAATGGACCGACGCCTGGGCCATCCAAAACTGGAACAACACCAACCTCCTCAAGCTCAACAACACCGACGTCAACGACGCCACCGTCAAAATGGTCAACACCCCCAACAACATCTTCTTCGAGCGCGACTCCAACGGCGGCAACAACGCCAACACCTTCATGACCATGCGCACCATCCGCCACGACGGCTTCCAGTCCTCTTCCGAATTCGAAAGCCGCTCCTCGGGCTACCAATTCCTCTCCATCCGGATGTTCGCGCGCACCAAGGGCGCCCCCGGCGCCATCACCGCCATGTTCACCTACCGCCCGCCACCCACACCGCACAACATGGCCCTGGTGCAGGAAGCCGATCTGGAGATCCGCACACGCGATCCCCCCACCTACGTGCAGTACACCAACCAGCCGTCATGGAATGCCACCTCGGATATCCCCGACGCCACACGCAATGTTTCACTCCCGGGCGGCCGTCGCTGGTCCGACTGGGCGACCTACCGCATGGATTGGACGCCGGGGAGCACCACGTGGTTTGTCAACGGGCAGCTGCACAGCACGATCTCATTCCAGGCGCCGCGGGACCCGGCGCAGGTGATGTTCAACTCCTGGAGCGACGGGGGGAGTTGGTCGGGCCCGATGAAGGTCAATGACCAGGCGTCGATGCAGATTCAGTGGATTGAGCTGGTGTACAACAACACCGACCCAGGGAACGTCAAGACAGGGCGGTGTGTGAACGTTTGCAGTATCGATGAGACCACGCGGTTGGGCACCCCGGTGTTGATGACGGGGAATGCAGGCGGTCAGTACCCACCCCCTACCCACTCCTGGCTTTGTTTCGTGGTCTTGGTTCGCCTTCTCTGGTGGAGCGAGGGAAAATGGGGCATGCTGACTCGCTGAGCAGGGCAAAATCCGTCGACGCCACAGCAACCGAGGCCGTCGAATCCGTCGACACCGCAGCAGCCTGCGCCGGGAGGGTGTACGTCCAAGAAATACGACCAGTGCGCCGGCAAGAGCTGGAATGGGTGCAAGAGCTGTGCGAGCGGCACGACGTGCAAGTTCCAGAACGATTATTACTCGCAGTGCGTGTAGCCCAACGGAAGTTTGGGGCTGGACGGGAGGGGGGGCATGCATGGAGGAGCGAGCGAGACTTTTCGTCTTTTTCAGCGTTGTCCATGTGTTGTTGGTGGGGTGGATTTGCTTCTATCTGTTCTCATGGAAACGGAGTTTGATATCACAAAACTGACCTTCCGAGGCGTGTTGGCTGCGGGAGGCAATATACCCTGAGATTTTGCTTTGGGGACCGCCCTGGAAATACTTTTGGAGCAAAGTAAAGCTGGCGGCCATGGCAAGATGAGCTGTGGGATATGAAAAGAGGTTCGTCACTGCCAAACAGTACATATATGGCTTGTAGGAGTGTGTATATTGGACTACATTGCCTGTACTTCGTAGTGACTGAAAACAAGGTATCGAAAGTCGTTTCCTGCTGGCTTTCTCTAAAATGTCATTTGGTGAAGATGAGCCCTCTAAATTATGTGCTTGCTACGATTGCCAATGGACTAGGCTCTGGGTTCTGGTCTAGTTCAGTGTTGAGCTGAAAGTCTTACTCGAAAACGGCACTTTGCGATGGAAGGACCCAGTTCAGAGAACTGTGGCTGGTCTTTTGCATTTGACTTCTGCATGGTGCTTCTCTATCCCCCCCTATTCGCCAGACGGGACAGGCATCAAACAGGCCAAGCCATGTCACAACCTGCACATGCGGTTCAACCCAGGGGCTAATGCACGAAACTCATGGGTCCCCCTGACAGGACTTGGAGATACTCCGACGTGAGCCATTTATCTTCGCAGGGCAACAGTTCACCCCGCACACCCCCAATTTTCTAACGATTCCTCGTAAACAAGCACCGAGCACTAAGACATCGCGGAGTCTAAAAAATGGCGAGCGCTGCTACAACACTCCTCGTGATCAGTCCGGCAGTTTTCCTCCTGTATCTCCTTTCGCTCGCCATTCGCCGATTGATCTTTTCACCACTAGCCAAGTTCCCCGGTCCCCGACTCGCAGCGTTGAGCAACTGGTACGAGTTTTACTACGACGTGAACCTCCAGGGTAAATTTACGGCCCACATCCAACAACTCCATAAGAAATATGGACCCATCGTCCGCATCACACCTACGGAGCTACATATCGACGACCCGGACTACTTTGACACGCTCTACGGCCGGAGCGGACGTCGCGACAAGTCCGCATACTTTGCCGGACGCTTTGGTGGCGCCAGCGACAGCTTTTCCACCATCGACCACGACGTCCACCGGATGAGGCGAAAAGCCATCAGCCCCTTTTTCTCGGCTGCCAAAATCACCGACTTCCAGCCTGTGATCCGCGCTAAGATTGACAAATTCTGCCAAACAATCAGCTCCTACCACTCCGGCAAGGTCATCCCCCTCAGCCGAGCATGGATGGCCCTGACAACCGACATCATCACCGAGTACGCCTTCGCCAAATCTTACAACCAGCTCTCCTCGCCCGACTTCCGCGACACGTTGCACGAAGCCCTTGTCGCAATCTACACCACCGGCCACTTCGCGCTGCATTTCCCCATCGTCTTCCCCATCCTCGACCGGCTCCCGGAGTGGTTTGTCCGCGCCACCCAGCCCGATGTCCTCCCTGTCGTCGGCCTCCGCAAGGACCTCGCCCGCCGGATCCGCGAAATCGCCCAGGGCATCAACAAGTCCCACGCGACAGTCAGCCACCCAACCATCTTCCACGAGCTGCTAGGAAGCGACCTCCCTCCCGCTGAAACAACCGACACCCGCCTCGGCGACGAGGCCCAGCTGATCATTGCCGCGGGACTCATCACCACCTCCTGGGCACTCTCCGTGGCATCCTTCCATCTGATCGACCAGCCCGCCATCACAGCCCGTCTGCGCAAGGAGATCCTGTCCTCGCAATCCCAGTCCCATGCACCAACCTCCCGCTCTCGGCCCCTGGACTGGCACCACCTCCAAACCCTCCCTTACCTAACCGCCATAATTCACGAATCCATCCGTCTCTCGCACGGCATCGTCACGCGCGACCCAAGAATTGCACCCGACACAGAGCTGGAGTACCGCGAGTGGGTTATTCCGAGGGGGACGCCGGTGTCGATGACGACGGTGGATATTTTGATGAACGAGGACATCTTTACGGACCCGACCGTCTTTCGGCCCGAGAGGTGGTTGGAACGGCCGGAGCTGGAGAGGTATTTTGTGCCGTTTGGGAAGGGGTCGAGGCAGTGTTTGGGGATTAAGTAGGTTTCATTGCTGTTCTGTCCTGGTTTGGTTGGTGGCTAACTTGGGTGCAGTCTGGCGATGGCTGAGCTTTACTTGACTATTGCGACGGTCTTTACGCGGTTTGAGTTTGAGCTCTTCGATACGGATGAGTCGGATGTGCGGATGGAACATGCGTATCTGGTGCCGTACCCGAAGTGGGAGTCGAAGGGTATCCGGGTTGTGGTGAAGAAGACTCTCTGAATGGTTGATCCTTCGACGCTGCCCATCTCCTCCGCTAGAAGCTACTATGTTGTCAGGGCTAGTAGTGGAATACGGTTTGTGTTAGAAAAGGTCTTGCGTGTAACTATTTTAAGCAGAATCCTGTTTTTCAGTGCCACACCTGACGTTGGATAGAAAAGGTCTTGTCGTGGGGACTTTGCCTGACAAAAAGCTCACCCCTAGTCTATCTATCACCTTTGGTAGGTCTGTTCGCAGGAACACAGCGAGCCTTTGCATGTCGCTAGGCCTCTGTCAATTCAAATTGCGCGGTGCATGAACCAATACTAGGCGTGTATCGATGGATAGGGAGCGATGTTGTTTACTAGTTACCTTAGAGGCTTAATTGAGAGGGTTGAGAGAGGTAGTCGAGAACTTCTTTCAGCCGAAATCATGGTTTGTCCGCCACTTTTGGGCAGTTGCCATCTCCCACACCGCGAGATCCCTTAAATCCGAAAACACTTACATTCGTACGGCAGGTTTGTATGGCCGACTGTTAGAGGTCCGAACGGTAGCTAACAGTTCGACTGCGAATTTAACAGGATTGGTGTTAGTGTTCCACTTGGCTAAAGGGATTCCGATTTGTGGAAGATCACCCCGCCCCTCCCATTGCTTGTTTGTTGCCCCGTTCTCCACTTTCTCTCCAACCACTTGCAGGTGCAGGCAGTTGATGCAGTCAAACAACTCCTTTTCGAGTCTCATCGCAGGCCAATTTTGACAAGCTCATTCAACTTCAGTCGAGGAGCACATCACCGGCAGACTCGGGTCGTCATGGGGCTTGGACCACATGTCGGTGGCCCAATGTTGGCCCCGGCGCAGCTTTCCTGCCAATCATTTTGTGGTTGGTGAGTTGGATTGGGCTGCAACGCAAGTGTGCCATGCAGAGCTGCAATGCCTGATCGACAATTGCGCACCCCCTTTTTGCATGGCGCTGAGCAGTTCCATCACCTCACCGAGAAAAGCTATGCATGGAAATCACCAATCCAATAACTACGGCGAGATGCACCTGCAGGGACATGTAGCAGCGACACGACACGACGAATGACACGTAGTGAGCAGGAGCGGTGCTGTGCGCGAGCGATGGTGTTTGGACCATTTCTGATTGGCACACTCAACCCCAACAAGAAAGCTTGAGCATAACTAATTCTTGGTCCCTCAATGACACCGGGCCGTCTTCATAATTAAGACAAATGCAGATAGTGTACAAATATGTGACCCTCCACAGACATAATACACTCCCGCTGCTCAATTGGCACCCCAAGACTCATCGGTGTCTGTTTGTCCCATCGAATCGGTTGTTGGGGAAATCACCGTGACCGCCGAGTTGACCAACTTGGATAACCTCGCGAGCCGTTCGGAAGCATTTTCAGGCTGTGACTGCAAAAGTCGATCTTGTATTGATGAAGTGTCATAAATGTAAGTGTTGAGCATAGAGACAGCTGTGGTGCTGACACTGTCAGTGATGTAAAGTTAGCGCTCGGTTTTGCACAGACAGGGGTGAATGACCGGTTCAGAGAGGGTGTGGGGGACCCAACCTTTTGGTGGTGTCGCTGTCAGTGGTTGGGTCCATTGGCACAGTAAATGATCTGTGAGCTTTGGCGATGAATGTCGTTTGACCGTAAGATAAGAGTAGTTTGGGTATCGGAAACCGGAGAATGTCGAAGGAGTTCTTAGATTTCCTCTTTTCATGCCATCATCAGGGAGCCTGCGGGCATAGCGACCTCCCCAATTTATGGCACTCATGATATTGGCCGTTTTGCCATCTAATTACGCGAGGAAACTATTCAAGTTTCAATTGTTCAACGAGGCCCGAACAACAGACACCATTCTCGATGCCTTCATAAACACGTTGCGAGGTGTCCTTTGTCCACTGCGCTGGGAATCACAATCCTGGGAGCCGAATCCCAAGATCGATTTTCCCAGCCAATGTCATCGCGCACCAGCGGGGCTTGGTGAATGCCACCACGCACTAGTGGGGCTTTTTGCAGCATCAACAGCACATTGTTTCAAAAACGTGGCGTTTCCCCCGAGTTCAATTCTGGGATTCTGGGGATTTGGGGAAAGAACGATTAAACCAATCAGATCGGGTGGAACACATGCCCTCGTGCCGTTGGGCACCTTCCCAGAGCCTCACTGCGTCGCTTCTCTCGATAAGAGGTACCTTCTTGGTGCAAGCACCGGCTTTTCTCTCTTCGACATCATCCCGCGCACTGTTTTTGCCGCACCTGGCCGTCCAGAACTTCCGAACCCCCATCCGCCCGGGAACATCCCATGTCGCTAAACAACGGCGCGCCCCCGGCGGGATGCATGGGAGAATATCCCGCCCATTGCCCCTTCCCTTCCGGCAGGCCCCAAGACGGCCAAGTTCCACGGCATGACACTTCTTTCCAACATGATCACGCCACCGCCTTTTCACAGCACGATGGTCACGGTACGCACGCCGCGGCGAAGCGAGGAGAAAATGGTGCTGCATCCAAAGCTGTCAACCACTATGATATGACGGGTGCTCATCCCTTTCCGCCGCGCTATAGCAGCCCGTCGCCCGCTAGCACAGCGCCCAGCTTCATTCATTCTTTTGGACCTAGCGGCCCCATCACGCCCAAAAGTTCCATCTCGAGTTTCCAGACAAACCCCGGGCCCTTTAGCTCCCCGGCAATGGACCCCTGCCGTGGCCGGGAAACACCCAGCCCGCAGCTCATTACCTCTAGGGCGCAATCACCGTCCCTCGGGACCCATTTCCGCCCATTGTCCCCGGCTCCTGGCCCGGTCAGGAACATCCGGCCCAACTCTCCTCGCATCCACAGGTCCCAGTCCCCCTTTGCCCCGCCCAGGACGCAGTCCCCAAGGTCCGGCTTCAAGACGCAGCCACCCAGAAGTCGACCCCAAAGTCCAGCAATTGGTAGCAGATCCCAGGCACTGCTAAACGGGTTGATCGGCCAAGCAGCTCGACCTGCCAGCCGAGGTCATGGCCCCGTCCCAGCGAACGTTGACCAAGCTTTCCGCCACCCACTGTGTCAAATGGAACCATGGCCTGTCGGCGGCTACGAGGGTCCCAACACATCTGCAGAGGAGCCTTCCCCACAATATAACAAAGACGGCCAGCTTGGAGTGCTCCAAGCCTACCTCCCGATGGATACGAGCATGCACCTCTATGCCCCCAACGTGTCAGATGAGTATCCCAGGCCGCACGCAGGTTCCACATCGCCGCCCTGCCCGGAAACGACAGCACAGCAAGATGAAGACATGATGTGAGTTGGAGACAGTTCAGCCACTCTTCAGTACATTACTTGGCTGACGATTTTGCAGTACACCCAAAAATTCTCCCGAGAGTCAAGCATCGCCACTCTCGCCAGACTCCGACTCCCAAGACGACAACATGACAGCTTGCCTCAACACCAACGACTCCTCGCCAGCGAGCGACAGCAGTGACAGAACTCAGACCTCGAGAGCAATCAGAGTTCTAAGAGCGCTTTTGTTCGAAGAGTTCGATATCCGTCTTGGAATATCTGAGCCGTCCGAAGACGTTGTTGACGCAGCGACTATGTTGCTAGAGCGCATCTCACTCTCCATCCGAGAAGACCACAGCCGGGGCTTCCTTGTTCCGATTGACTCTGCTACAGGATCGACCGGTACCTCTGGCATATCAACAGCAGCCGTACAACTCGCATCCACAACAGGGAGTAGTAATACCGCTTCTGCAACCAGGAAGCGTGGGGCTACCGGTATGGGGGATGATGATGGCGGGGAGGACTTGCAGGATGACGATGAGGAAGGCGGGGGGGTCTCCATTGGAACCACCAGTCCAGGAACCAGGAAGAAGTCCAAGGTCCAACAGTACCCGTGCCCGTATCGGAAGAGAAACCCGCTCCGATTCAACATTCGAGAGTACGAGTACTGTGCCAAGGCGCCATTCAAGACGTTCTCCGACCTGAAGTAAGCCCTTTTTCCCATCGGCCGTGGACACCCCTATCGGCCCGTAACGTCTAACTCACGGTAGAAAACACCTCAACAAATACCACCGCCAGCATCAGTTGGAATATCGGTGTATCCGATGCAATGAGCCATTCCCAAGTCGTGAGGAGTTGGCACTGCACATGAGACAAGACAGATACAGGATGTGCCAGGCCAGCGAACTAAATCCAACCACAGATGAGACCGTCAGTCCAAGCATGGAGAGGAAATTGCGTAGCAGGGCTGAGCATTTTGATTGGAACACTCTCTGGATAGGCCTGTTCCCGGAAGACAGGCCCGAGAATATTCCGGACCCAGGTGGGCTTGGACCTTCCATGGCAGTTTGACACGAGGGGCTAACAAAACATCAGATTTCGAGCCTCCTGTAGAGCTGTTCGAGGTTCGCCAGGCATTCGAAGCCAGTGTTCCCAGTCTCCAGACCCACATTTTCTCAGTGTTCGACACCACCGGGCTTTCAAGTGCTCTTTCCGCTACCTTCGAACAGAGTCAAGGCATTCCCGGATCCATGCACTTCCAGCCAGCCAGCCCCGAAAACATTGTCAATGAGTTCAAGGAGTTCATTAGCGGGGTTTTCCAGAAAGCTCAGACAAAGGTGTCTACCAGCTTTGTGAACATTCCGAGACAGACCGACCAATCTCCAATTGACCGTCCTCTTCAGTCCCCAAACGACACCCCAAGCCCTCAAGCCAGGCCCAGCTCGAGGCCATCCGCAGTGGGCATAGGAACGCCTTCTTCCATGGCAAGCCCGCGGACCCCTCCAATCACCAGTCCGGCAGCAACCTCCACTCCTCGCCCGATCGCTCCACGAAATCAGGGTTCGTACACACCAAGGAGTGGGAGTGGCGCGTCATCACCAGCTTCGTCATTTCGACAATCTAACAACGCTTACCTCGTTTCTCACATGAACCGTCAACATGCCCTCTCCAAAAGAAGCACCATCATTGAGAGCGCATCTGACCAGAGCAATCAACGGTTGGAGCCTCTGTCTCATCCGCCCACTATGACTTCACGATTTCCCGACGCCCCAGGATCGGTACGCCCTCTTGCGCCTTTCCCATCACCGACACGCACCACCCCGCCTCCGACACCTAACATGTCGCATCTTGTTACCAGCAACCCCAGCATATCCCTGCCGCGTGAGCAGAGTCACCCCTATGCATACACAAATTCGCAACCGCACCAACAGCCGCAGGCTCACAATTATCTACACCCCAACAGTGACAACGGCAACAATGGCTCTGGTGCTGACGTCATAAGTCCCGGATTCTCAGGGGCCAACAACATGCCATTTTCGCCTCCGGACTCAAGGATGAGTTGGTCAGCAGAATACCCCAGCCTGTGCCAAAGCGATATTGACAATTACCTGCGTGATATGGAAGCCAGAAATGCGGAGAATAGCCAGAGCATAGATAGCCTGTTGGAGCCTGGGAGGCAGACGAACTGGACGTCAGGTGGGGCCGGCGGTTCCGGCATGCCAAGGCACGGCGGTTCTGGATTTGGGGGGATGGGAAATCGGTGAACTTCGTGGGGTTAACATGCAGTGAAATGCCCCTTCGTAGTCGTATGATTATAGATACAAACCAATATATCTACCATCATGATACCATTGCGTCACAACATTTGTCTGTCTAACTGTGCGTCGGAGTTAGGCAGGGACGGAAATGCAGAAAATATACATCAAGGTAGATATCTCGCTTGACCATCTGAAAATGAAGAGTGATAACAAGGTCGTCTTGATATTTCATCACGCATCATTCCTCAAGACGCAAAGGCATAGGTACGCACTCGTATATAATCCAATTGTGAGTTGGAGACTTTCATAATACTAAATTTTACGTAGTGATCTTTATCCGCCCGGGTTCATTGATGAAACCCTCAAAACGTTGGCTCCCTTATTTCCACAAGACCGAAGCGACACTAGGGCTTGGTTCAAGAAGCGTAGTCGGGCGTCAAGCGCACCACTGGATTGCCACCTCGTCAAGTGTAGGATACTTGGAGTTGAGGAAAGGCAGTTTGACACTTTGCGATTTTGGCACGACCGGCTGGCCGTGTTAAAGCAGGTATATAATGAAGCTCGACCCCAGTCAATATCGAAATGGTGGTACGACCATCGTCACCCAACCGAGTGGTATACAACTTGGACGGCTGGCTTGGTCATCTTGCTCACAATCATCTTCGGTTTCATCCAGTGTATTCTCGCATCAATTCAGGTTTATATAGCTTGGAAGCAGTGGACAGCTGGAGTAGAATGAATCTATGTGGCACTCCGTACGTCGTCACCTAGACCTGCGCTGTCGGAGGGAGACTACTCATATTACTTATAATCCAATGCCTAGGTTCTCTTCAGCTGGCAGCACCTTTAAAGACACTTCTACAGCTTATTGTTGTACCCTAAAGTTTCCCTCAGCAATTTCCATGTTCGTGCGTGATCCTGGGCCGCTCCTGAGCTAGGGTGAGCTATGGGTGAGCCTAGCTTGCACATTCTTCCCACCGGCTGCCATGTTTTTATGACTAAGCAACCCCGCGCTCCGGAGTTCCTGCCAAGCGCTCCATGACCCCACCGTGCATCACGTGCTCTGAGAATTAGCCGCTTGCCCTCGCGCGCTTGCGCGCCTCCGTCCGTTTGGAAAACGGCTCTCGCGCTCTCTCTACCTCCAACGTCTCTCGCGCACCCGCCGCCCACCTGCCCACCCCTTCTAGGCGCTTAGCATGGACGGATGCCTACATACACGCCCTTCTAACTAAGAGGCGTCCCGGGAGAGCATCCATTCGCCATGGGTGGTGAGGGAGGCGGCAACGCCCTCCCCCAGTCTCGCTCGGTCGCCCACGCAACAGAAAACGCATAAAGGCCTCGCGATTCGCACACTTTCTTCGCCCTTTCGTCAGCGGCCTTCGAGCACCTGGAGATGGAGCCTTAGCTTCCGCCTAAACAGTCTGGTCTCCTCGCAGCCACCGCCCATTCCTCACGCGCGAGTAGCGACCTTGCCGGGGCTGCTTTCCTGCCCGCACCAAAAGAGATTGGCGCGCGATCCCACCCGTCCCGACCGATCACCTCAATGCCTTCTCGCACTGCGCGCCTGGCCGGGCGGCCTGCAGTTCTCCTACCGATAGACCCCTTCGACGAGGACACTCAAACTGCCCAGGCCCGAGACGCCCTGAAGGAATGTCAGGAGGCGGGTGTATATTTTGACCCTGGACCGGAGATCTCGGAGAAGGTGGATTGCAATCGTGAAAAAATATGGGGTAAATGGGAAAGGTACGAGACGCTTGACCCCTACACGCCTTTTGCCCCTCCCCCTTCCTTCTTTATGGCTCTCAGTCTAACGCTAAGCTTTACAGGTACTGCCGAAGAAACGTGGTCGACCACCTCAAGATCTGGCGCGACTGTATCGAAGATTGCTTGGACAGGCGCACCCAGGCCGTCTTCCAAGGTTTCCTGTTAGACTATTGCAGGTCCAACACAAAGCGCGTCATCGTTCTCGACGACCGTGAGGTGATCTGGACATACACAATCACCACGAAGTCCGCCGCGACCGAGATTTGGCGAACACTTGTCGCGGCGGCCGATAAGAGGGCGATCGCGCCACTGAGACGTAACGCGACTGAGGCGCAACGTTGGAAACTTCGCTGGGACATAAAAGTCGAGGGTACGAGAGCGGGACCTGTTTTCATAATCGTCAAGGTCAGTCAGCAAACTAAGGCGTGGGATCTCAGCGCACCGGCAGCACCCCTCTACTCGTTTAGTATACCAACGTACTGACTTGTTCCAGTGGATCAAAACACACCTTACCCCTTTACTTGAGCTTGAAGTTGATCTCCCGTATTCGAAACGCGGGTTCACCCTAGATGACATCGCACTTTTCGTCGATACACTGTGGCTCAGACCACACCTTATACCTTTGAGTCCTCTTCAACGGTTGTCGGTCCACTGCGCCGTACTCTTCGCCGGGCTTGGCGGGTTCAGGCCGGGGATGCTAGAGCACCTAGAGTATGATCAGTTTCGGGTCATCTTGGTTAGAGACGGGGCTGGTAGGAGGCGGGTAGCTGTGCATTGTAAAATATACAGAAACAAGAGGAGGAGGGCCAAGAACCCCCCGAAACCGTCAGTAAGCCCCTTGACTCGCCTCTCCTAAACACGCCCCACGGTCCGCTAATACGTCCGTTCTGGTGACAGGGTCCAGTTCACTATCCTCGCCGTACCAGACCCCAGGTACTGTGTCGTCCGTATCCTCATCTCTCGCGCAATTCAAGCCAATGCCTTCGAGGCAGGATATAAAAGCTACGATGAGCTGATTCAGAAGCCGACATTTGACGGGAATACCCGCATCATCCGTCTAAACTGGAAGCAGCACCTCCTCGATGAAAAGGCAGAGATATTGCCCCTCGCCTACGGGACGCTTTGGAGCGTTTGGCATCGCACCCTGCTTGTCGCAGGGTATCGAGAACCCCCCCGCCCGTACTCCATGAGGGTGGGGGCTGGCCGGAGACTAGATGGTGAGTCGCCTTTTCGACCCCGGATCGTCAGGTACATCGCTAACTGCTGCTGCCACGCAGATATAATGGCCGAGACCCATCGAAATTGGTTCATGGGCCACGATTCGCAGACCTTCCAGAATTCCTATATGGCCGATCGTTACCCGGGGGACCTGCTTAAGCTTGCGTTTGGTCAAGAAGAGGGCAACACCGATGAGGTGTTCGCCATGTTTAACAATACGTCTAACGAATGCGACCCGGGTGCCCCTCTCTTCCTATCCACCGCCCAAGAACTAGAATACGACCAGCGCCGGATCGTAGCGGCTGACCAAAAGGCGCTGTTGGCCATGCCACATGGCAAAGAAAGGAACGCACTCCGTCAACGAATGAATGCAGACCGCCGGCAATGGGAAGGTCTGAAGCTCCTGGAAGTCAGGGAGGAGTATTTCAAGAATGCGGACAGGCTCCGCGCCGTGGGATTAACCGTCGAGCCGGTAATGCCCCTCGACAAAATGGAGAACCCGCCTTACGAAGACGGCTCCAGCTGGTTTTGCATCCAAGTAGCAAAAGGCGCGGGGGAAATCTCCGCACGTGTCGACGCCCTTGTGGCATTCCTTCGCGGAATCCCGGATCCTTCGCTCCCGCTTGTTCGTCCTGTCCATGCACCTGTGGAGAAACCAGCCTTGAAGCACCGGTGCCTCCTGTGTAGGGACAAAAAAAAAACATCTTTCGCGACACCGTCCGGCCTGTCAAGACATCACATTGCGATACATGTCCGAAATGGGGTCTTCAAACAGCCTTTCCCGTGCCCCGAGTGCATGTGCGTGATTAACAGCGTGGAGGGATGGAGCAACCACGTGGAGAGGCACCACGGCCGGGACCATGCCCCAAGCCTCCACAATCTCGCTCCCTCTTTATCGCCAGCAACGTCTTGCTTCGCATGCGACAAGAAGTACTCTCCCCATCTGTATGTGCGTCATCTCAACACTCACATCCAAAGCGACAACTGGCCTTCCGGCTGTACTGCTTGTGGTCAGCGTCTGGAGGGTATAAGAGCGTGGCTCGACCACCTCGTCGAGTCGCATCTGCCTGACTACAAGTTCTGCCCCAGCTGTGGATTTGTATGTAGCTCGGTAAGGGGAGCTACAAAACACCTCCTTAGCCATAGTAAGACCTTCCAAGCCGGCCCATGTCAGATATGCCACCGGTTGGGGCTCGACAACAACAAGCACTTCGATTTCGACTCTTGGGTACTGCATGTACAAGGTTCGCACCAGCCTAACAATCTCCTAACCCCTTACAGGGACAAACGTAAGGCGATTGATAACGATAAGTCCTCTCCCCCGGCGTTGCCGAAGCGATTGAAGCCGAACGCTCAAGGAACCAACACAGACATCGACGTTAATGTGATTCCACACCAGTCCTACAAGCCTACGGCCCCTAGCGACAAGAAGCTGATGGTATGCGATGACGCCGCGCCCCCGGCTCAGTCGCAACCGGCCCGTCCGTGGACGCCTACCAAGAGCCCCGATCAGCATCCGTTCGGCCCTCCTACCGTGTACCAGGGCTCGGACATAGTGGCAGAGCCCAAGCCACAGGCGCCGCAACAGCCTGCATTCAACTTGCCTCCTAACCCCAACCAGACCAGCCAAACACCTGCAGGCACTAGTCTACAAGTCAGCGTTCTCAAGCAGGACTTTACGCGCATGCAAGCCTCGACTCCTCCGGCATACACCACTGTGAGCCCCGGCAGCAGCTCACCTTATCCAAATGAGAAGGGTTGTCCTGCCCAAGCAGGCGCCGACGCGAATGCCAATGCCAATGCCGCAACTAACGCCGCTACAAAGCCGGCCGCTGCTGCAGGCCCGGGCGCCCGTACCAGTTCTGCTCCGACAAGCTCATCTCAGGCTCAGAAGCTAACACAAGCGGCCGCTGCCGTCGTGCCCGCTGCTGTTTCATCCTCCTCCGCAGCAGTTCCTGCTCACAATGCCGGTCATCCGGCACTTGCCAGCGCTGGCCACCCTGCTCTAGCGAACGACACAAAGCCAGGGGCTGCGCAGAATGGACAGTCGGTGTTAACACACACCCCATCACTCCTTGCTGCTGCCACATCACCCCCACCGCTCCCTGGAGGGCGGATCGCGCATCTGGATCAGAATTCCGCCGATGCAGAGTTACTCTCGCTCCAGCATCATAGTATCCCGGCTCCGTGCGATAAGCAGAACGACTACCAGGGCCCCGCGATCCCCAGCAAAACAACGCTAGAATCTAATACTCAGGGGGCCTTTAATGGCCTAGGTGAACTAAACACCTTTACAGCATCGGCCCATGCCGACGCAGCTGGGGAGGGAGATTGTATCACTGTCTGCGCTGCTTGCCACGTTGGTAACTGCGCTAGTCTTTCCCCCCTCTCCCACGTCCTGAAAGCCCTCGACGCTCCGGCCGGCACAACCAGCTTTGGCACTCGTGCGCCCCCAACGGAATCCACCAAGCTACTGCGGAGGCGCATTCGGGGCCGAAAAAACCTCGCCGGCGGCCCAATTCATGGCGGGGACAACCGCCGCAGCGGTAGCAACATCAGGAAAGACACACCGCAGGGCGACGTCCAAACGCCCACAAGGATACTGCGGAGGCGTATAGTAGTGGCGGCGGTAAACAACTAGCAAGCAGCAGCTAGATAGAGGTAACTGATTTTATTAATAATACTATAATGGTTAGTGTGAGTTTAGAAATTAACTAGAAAATGAAATCTCTCAAACAATCTCAACAATGTGTGTCCCTTGGTGTTTCTGACTCAAATGAGCAAGGATATTACAGAAGTCTCAGCCTAAGTATCACCTTATTCCTTTACATTAACCTATTCTTCTCCCCGTAACTGTAAAAGCTCTAGCTCTGTATTTGATGGCACCCGTGAGCCTGGATTGTCTTCCGCCCAATCGACCGAGTCACTACCGCTGCAGCTCCGGCCAGCACTAGCCCAGTCTTGTGGTTTGTGTCCATACTCCCCATCCGTTGTGCGTCTCCTTATGTGCCCTCGTGTCGCAAACTGCGCCCCGTTTTCCCCAGCCGGGGACCGGTCCCCTACGTGTCGCTGCGACTCGCCATGGCGACCTAAAGCCCACGATAGGAAGGGCTGCCACGAGGTGGTCGTTTCCGCGTCCTCGATATACAATGGAGGAAGATCTTGGAGCGTAAAGGATATGGTGGTTTCAGCGGTAGTCGAGAGGGATAGGCCAAGGTTGACAGCTCGAACCGAAGACCGGGTGAATGTGATAAGTCGAATCTAGGTGTGATAGGCCTGGTTAGAAGAAGCATTGACGAATCGGGGGGGAGAGTAGGCCTTAGTACCTCGAGTTTGTTATCAGTGATAAAGGACCGTGTAAGCGGCCAATAGTCGAAGAAGAGGAGGCGGAGCAGTAAAACTGCTCCTGCTACCAGCTCGCTTTGTAGGATTGTGCTAGACGGGGGAGGCTTGTCAGGTGGCGTAGACCAATCGGCAATGATGCACCCGCGGAGGCAATGGAAGCTGTCGCAGACAAGAGTGGTGATTTGCCACGGGCGGTGGGGGTTTTCATCATCGTGGTACAGCGTGCGCTCGTAGATATCCTCTTCCTGGTACGGCCTATAATAAAGGTGATCTAGGATTAGTATCAACCATCAAGGATGGGGGAGGAAATTAAACGGGTAGCGGACCGACGGGGCGTCCAGGCTGTCCCAGGCAGCGCATAAGCCTTGGATACAGCTTGGCCAGCTTCCATGAAGAGATCGGCGGATTCCCAGGGCGCCATCGGCTGGCCGCCAGGAAACTGCGCCGCATTCGCTTGGATATAGCTCGCACCTAAATCGAGGCACGAATTAAAGTGCGTATCGTCGGCCTGCGGCGAATCTCTGGTGTCGGCGGCGGGCTGAGCGGGCGCAGCTAGCTCAAAGACAAGGCCCGGCACGTCTTTATTAATGGGCGCGAATTCGACACACTCGGCCGGCGATGCCGGTAAAGAGTTAGTACTGAAGAAGTCGAGGAGGCGCCGGAATGCCGCCTCGCGCGGCGACTGAGGTGGCGCCATGATGATGTGCTTCGAGGACAGCGATGTTCAATGGCAAAAGTGTGAGACAGCCGACGTTGGCAACTGCAGGTGCAACGCAATGCTTGCATTTTTTATGGGGCGTTGGTGGAGAGACGACGATAACGATAACGTAAGCGAGATGTTGGCCCACATTTAAGGCTGGGAGGGGGTCAAAACTCAACGGCTTCACCACCCCCTCTCGCCCCGGACTCGCTACCAAGGATTTGCCAATCATAGGTTTACTACAGCTAGCCAAATGCAGCACAACGACCTCGTCGCTGATGCCATGCAAGTATGGCACGATCAAGCGCAAGAGCTTCCAAGCGGGGCGCTGCTGCTCCACATTGACGCCACGCCGTTCTCCGGGTCCAAGGCGACAGAAACAGCAGTCCTACATCTGCGGGCAGTCACCATCGCTTGCCCCGCCGACCAAGACCGCAACGAGCTGCTGCTCGCGCAGCTTAAGGTGGCCCGCACTGTCGACGAGATCAGCCTCAAAGCGGCCGAAGAGATGATCGGTTGGGTCTGGCCACGATACGCGGGCGCCGCAGGTTCTATCCGGGGCAGCGGTCCCAGCGCGCCGGAAACACCGGCCGGTAGGCACATGCGCCCTCGGACTCCGCCCGCGCCAAAACGTGCCGCCCCCTCGGCGCGGCAAGCCCCGCACGATCGCTTTTGCACCATGGTTTACAACATGAAGTTTCGCGAACCTACCTCGCAGCCAGACCTGACAGAATTGGACACGTACGCTGACGTGATGGGACCTTTCGTACTTCCCTGGTCAAAGTACGTCATCATGGACAACGGCCTCTATCCCCAGAACACGCCGCCCAAACTCCACATGCCGCCCGTCGGGGCCACGCGCCGCGCCTTTCCTCAAAGTTTGTTTCCAAGAGATATTGGGTTAACAGAGCCCTATTCCAACGTACGTGTAGCCAGGGCACTGACAGCACATAGTCCCGGCGACTGGCCGCACCCTGAGGAGATCATGCCTCCCTTCTCCGACATTGCCCCTCGTCTCCCCCGTCTCCCCCGTCTCCCGGATCTCGCCGACCGCGACCCCCTAGATCCCCTCAATTCGCCGCTTGCCCGGTTTAGTGAGCTGCAGGCGGCGCTCCCCATTCTCGAAACCCCAGGCGCAGAGGACAGGACCACCGACGGCCTGGCCAGTACCTCTCCCATACCAGATGACCCCCCCCATTCATGCTCCGAGAGCATCATGACTGAGTTTCTTGCCGAATTCATCAACTCGTTCGTCTCCTTATCTCAGCGCTTCAACCCTTCCAAGTACCCAGCCTACACGTCGTTCAGCCACCAGCGCCAGTTCGGGTTCGGGCCGGGCCGCGGCCCTCGACAACCGCCCAACGGCTCCTTCAACGCCAGAGTCGACGGCTACATGGTCCGGCCCGGGCGGCCCTTCTCGGTCTGGATCATTCACGAGGTCAAACAAGCGACGCGAGCCAAATCCAACCCGCAGCTCCAGCGCCAAGAAACGTGTGAGCTCGCCGCGTGGGCCTATGAGTCCCGCGCCGAGCTCCGCGCTGAGCTGGGGAGAACTCGGTACGCAGACGCTTTTCCTCGTCTTTTGTTGGCTTAGCTCACATGTGACCACGCGCAGATCACCAGCGGTATGGTTGCTCTTGCTCGCGCTCGATAAGACCGAGTTTTGGTTCAAATTCGCCCGCGTAACTGCACCGTGGCTAGACTATATCAGCGACCCGCAATCTCGTGTCCTTCCTACGGACGGCACCGGCCCCCTGGGGCCGGACTGTTTCCTACAAATCTACGAGTACGGCCCGTTCCACATTTACGACCGACGGCACTTGATGATGGTTGGCCTTGCCATTGTCTCCCTTGTAGTCCATGACGACCGTTGCCGTTTGGGTCAATGAGGTTCATAGGATTCTGTCGTAATCGTGATTGAAAGCGGGGATGGTGAAAAGTGCCTACAATATCGGGAACTTTCAGGTGGCATTACAATGGTTGGGGGGATAGGGGCTGGACGGGGCTACAGGGCAACCTGACAGGCACGTGACCCCGTCGAGCCTGCACAAGTTTCAATCCCTTTAACTGTGTGCGTGTCATCAATCATCCCCGTGATCGAAGGGGGCTTAACAGTGCAGTCACGGTTTACACGAAACCGATAGACTTGAAGTAGCCTCCGTATCGTTCTCATTTCCAGGAATTAAATAAATTAGACCTATCTCATCCCTACATCCGCGATTCCTGACGTTGACGCTTAGATAACTTTGCCACTGGATATAGCTCCGTCATTCGATCAAGCTTCACACCTCTTCCCTGCCTTTCAAGATCTTCATCCATCACATCAGAAACACGACCTCCAGATAATACACGTGCAGAGAGATTTGGTGGGGTCTCCAGCTTCCGAATGCGTGGTGTCTTGTCAGTTCCAGGCGAGTATTCTATCTCCTTGAAGCTGACAACCCTGTTCAAGCGGCAGTTTTCAAGAACAACTCTGCGCATTGCGTCCATGAATGTTTGGTCCCCGTTCGCTAAAGCCGTTAGCATCCACTGGAAGGTTAAAAGACTCCACTTACCCAGAACCACTGTCCTCCCTGGGTATCGGGCTTCCTGCCGTAACTCCTTGGAGAAGCTGGTGTAATCTGCCCCGTTGGTAACTACACGGAAGTTCAAATTTCCAGGCTTAAAGAGCGGGTCCGACTTCTCAGCCACTCGTTCAGATGGGTAGATGCACAGAACTGAAAGCGCGGCCTGGGATAAACGTCAACACCCGAGCTACTTCAGTCGGTAGATTTAACTTACAGCCTCTGTGTCCTGCATAGACTCGAGTGCTCTAAGCTGATCTTTCACCCAGTTTTCCTGATTTTCGTCATCCAGCCACCAGAAAAGAGCCACCGTACGTGTTATGTCCCGGAAGGTTGGGTCGTTTGAATCAACTTCCCGGTGCTCCGCGTCACGGACAGAGTCATCCCACGCTCTCCTCACCGCGAAGTGAAGTGCAAATGGAAGAACTCCGGTTATACCAATACCTTTTGCCGCAAGAACAACGTTCTCATACGCTTGAAGCCGGGGGTCCCTCCCATATGGGCCCTCTAACCGCAGCACGCAGCCCTCTTCCGCGTAAGGAAGCGAATCGACATGATGACCATCCCGGGAGAACAAAAAAGTCAGATTCCTAGTCCTCCCGTCCCTAAACTCGTCGGGATCACTCCATAACAGCATTATCGGGAAGCCATGTAGGTAGTTGCATTTCGACAGTGGACTGTCGAAGAAGATGTAGAAGTAACAGCCTGGGTAGACACGAATGGGGTGGTTTGTCACGACCTTAAGGGTGGTCTGGCCATCGACGGTCTTGCGAGAAGCCACCATTGCGTGGCCGTGCCGAAGAACGAATAAAGAGAACAGCCTGTATATATGTGTTGTGCCCCACAGACCGCAAGCAATGAGCACTAGTACCTTTGGAAGGCTGAGTTTTAACAGAAATGCGTGCCAGGTCCACCCTGTAACTGCCAATAGATAGAGCAGAAGATGAGCTTTTCCAGAGTGCCGCCATGGTTTCCAAAGAAATAAGAGGCTTGTGGGGAGAATAAGGATCAAACCGATTAAAGCCTGCATGTCGCATCAGCCAACTTGAAGGAACTACACGCAATTGCGCGAGTATTAAACAAACCAGTAACCCAGAAATTTCGAGCGCTTCTAAGGGCTCGTGACGCGAAAGAAATATCCCGCTGTGTAGTGAGGCCTCTGCAACCGTAATGATCCCGATGCATCGATGTAGGAGCTGGTAAGTTTGTAGAGAAATCTGTGCCGAGTCAACAAGGGGATTTGTCCGACCCCCGAGAAGTAAAATAATGAGATTGATAGACGCGATAAGCGACGCCCTTCTCTCCAAAGCGACCTCATTTCCGACTTTGATTCCTAACGCCAATCCGTTACCAGCAAAGAGCAGGCTGACAGAAGCGAGCTTCATGAAAGAAAGACCCCATGAAGAAGGCAAAAACGATGGTCTTGAGTAGGAGAGCATCGTGGTGAGGGCGTGCAACCGAGGTTCAAGAAAACGGGCAAGAGCCTCGATCGCAAGGTATGCGGGGGGGGAGGCTGCCATGACGCAGATCGCAATGAGGTACACCTGAATCATTTTTGTTGGAGGGGGGCAGAAGGTGCGGTTGGGGTGGATGCAAGCGTCTGCGGGGCATACACAGCGGCTATATAGCCGCCCATTAGACCAATGACACCGGGCGGGTTTCCGAATTCAGGTTCCTGGATTCGGTTTTCAGATAACCGCGCGGTTTGAGGGGCAAAACCCAGCACAAGCGCCATGCCCTAAGATAGATTGGACGCCTAAAACGCTCTAGTCTCTCTAAATGCAGATGGTATGTACTTTCCCAAGGCAGCGCTCTGTGCCGCCAGCACCTTGGTATAAAGGAGGATATGTTATCTACTTGTTTCCCCAGCCGGCTCTTGAAAGGAAATTCATGCACACGTCGTCACTCCCCTCTGAACAAATCCCAAGCTCTTAGCGGCCTATCCCCCCTGACAATCCTAAGCTCTTAGCGATCTATCCCCTGACTTTCCCCTCAATTCTCAAATCATGCCCCGCATTCGGTGGAAAGATCCCCTCAATCCAGATAAAAGCTGGAGAACCCGCACCGAAGGCTTAGCCAACAAAGCCATGGCGCTCATGAACTTGGGTGCTCGGGTGGCAATCTATGCCGAACGGGGCCACGATGTGATCTGCTTCCAGACCCATAGCGACTTGGTTCCACGGTGGAATGATCCGGACGCCGACCGTATTAAGCCCGGCGACCTCAACAACAGCGCAGTGGACTCGCATTTCCTGTTTGACAACCAGGAGGTCTCAACCTACCCCGCACCTCCCCAATCCCCCGTGGATGTGGATAACCTCTCTCCTTCCTCCGTGCCACCCCAGAACGCCGCGCCGTTATCTCCAATGTCCAGTCTTCTAGAGGCATGCTCTCTTGATCGATCGACGCCTGGCTCCCGCTCTCCGAGAAAGAAAAAGATCACGGATCCCGACATGGAGGTTCCTCCTCGCGTCGAGACGCGAGGACCACCACCTAGGCCTAGAACCGCCACACCTCATCTCCCCACATACCAATCTGCAAAGCAGCCAGTCACCGAAAGCGTCGTCGCCCAGTCACCATCATTCGTCCTGCCGCGAACCACTTCAACCAAAAGACCCTGCCCTGAGCAGCAGCCTCCGGCTCTCGGGCCAGCACGTAAGAAACTTCGCACCAAGCTACCTGCTGCGAAGTTCTTCGATTGAATGATCATGGTTTTTTTCCCTCTTCGGTCGTCTTGGAACGGGGAGGAGTAATCCGGTCTTGTATTTAATAGGATTATTGAATTTGATTCCCGCCGTTGCTCAATAATTGAATATATGTATTACCTCGAACTGATTTTCTACGTGTTACAAGCTAAAGATTGCAGAACTACCTATCCATTACTAGTCTTCTACCGCATTCCTTGCACCGACGGTTAGGATCCCTCTCCTCACTTTCCTTAGCCTTGGCGCCTGGGAGTTGAAAACGAACGTGTTTGCCGAGCTTTTGCGATTGTTCGACACGAGCGCGCGGCTGGGGACGTTTGCTGATCTCTGCATTCTGGGCCTCAATTTGCTTACGCAAGCGGTCGAAGCGACTACCTGTTTGCTTTGAGGGATGGTGTGCATATACCACCCATGCCGCAACGAAAGGATCCCACATCGCTTCCGTGCCACGGGTGGTGACTGGAGGGAGTTTTGGCTCCACCAAAATTGTGCGGACATGCCCAGGGCTGTCTCGTAGACGCCGATTTGAGCGTCGGGAAGTCGTTCGCACCAAGTATGCGGGTGCTTCGTCTTCCACAACGTAATGATGCATATTGTTGCGAGGAAGGGTTGTGATACCAGTAATTCTGTGTTGTGATACAATCTCAGATGTGCAGTCAGTGATTATATCACTCGTGGACTTTGTGATGAGATTCTTTTGCCCTTAAATGCGCCGTAACAATGCCACCTGGTGAATCCAAGCAGCTGTAAGCAGAATGATTTTGAAGGAAAAACATGTAAGTGGAATCCCGTTTCCAATCTTCCTGTTTACTGAAAGCTCGAATAAGGCGGTACCTACCCGGTACTACCCGGTACGTACACATCCCAGCCACAGGGATGGCTTTACGGGGTAACACACCACCGTATAGCGGTTTCAGGCTTAAGTCAAACAGTTAAGTTGCTTCCCGTTTCCCATTTTCATATTTCCCGAGAATATGAATGTGATGTAGGCACCTCCTTGGGTATAAATTTGACTACTGGGGATGCCACCGTCAAAGCCCACCACTCCTGGAGTCCTCAGCACCTTACCCACCTCCTGAAGTTCTAGTCCATCTGAGCATGGAAAGCGCCGAAGGCTCCGCCCCTGTTCCACAATCACCTCCTGTAAAAACATCCTCCAAGCGCCGTGACCTCGGCCCCCGCGACGATCGTGTAACTATCGACAGGCCCGCTGCTTCTATTAAGCAGCCGCAACCGAAAATGGAGAAATTCCTGAAAAGCCAACGCGTTGCCCAGGCCGGATCGCGACGCCCGCCCCCCCTCGACGATGAAGACACATCCACCGCCCTAGTTCTCCCCTCACAGATCCGGCCCGGTAAATCGCGGCCACTGCCCCCCCTCGACGATAAAGACACATCCACCGCCCTAGTTCTCCCCTCACAGA
>Ga0247760_1000547_pt1 | contig 40109 bp, 50 predicted proteins | sample UWRJL171409R4_FD_179936 | JGI IMG/M metagenome (GOLD analysis project Ga0247760, IMG submission 179936) | Plant litter microbial communities from Arlington Agricultural Research Station in Wisconsin, United States - UWRJ-L171-409R-4 | ecosystem: Environmental > Terrestrial > Plant litter >... | reverse complement strand
GCCAGCCGTCGATTTCGAGGGCCAACCACTGAACTGCGACACTTGCCCCGCCCGCGCGGGGCATGCCCACTGCCAGCTGCGACACGCCTGCGTTCAGGATCGATACGCGTTGCGCATCGATCGCTTTTTCCGCTGGAATCCGCGCGGCACGGAGTCTTGGCTCAATCACCCCTACTTCGAAGTGCGGGCGATCGCCGCTCGATTCGCCAGCGTGTTCAGAATCGCTGCGTTGGTCGCAGATCCCGACGAGACGGTCAGGACCCAGGTGGCCATGCGCGTGCCGCAGGCAGTGCTGCGAAAGCTGATTGGCGACCCCGAGCGCGAGGTCCGGATCCGCGTGGCTCAGCGCTTGGCCGCGCCGTCGCTGGTCGCCATGTGCCGCGACCAGGACTACTACGTGAGAGTGTGGGTCGCGCGACGGCTGCCCAAGGCGCTGCTGCTGCGGATGGCGGAGGACCCCGAACGCGAGGTTCGGCTCGAGGTCGCACGGCGGCTCGATCCCGTCACGCTCGGACTGATGGCGAGCGACGAGGATCCAGCCGTCCGGCGCGTGGTCGCCGAACGCGGCGCTCCGACAATCCTCGGCGTGCTGTCGCGCGACGAAGATTGGGCGGTGCGTTGGGAGGTAGCGCAACGTGCCAACGAGCAGCTGGCCGAGCTCCTGACGCGCGATTCCGAAGAAGAAGTGCGCGGCGCAGCGCAAAACCGACTTCGGGAGCTGAGAAGCAATTGGAAATCCGAGTCATAGACCCACCCAATCCGCACTTCGCGCTGATCGGCGGGGAGGAGGCGGTGCGGCGCCTCGCCCGACTCTTTTACGAGGCGATGGACACCCTGCCGGCAGCAGCCGGGATCCGCGCGATGCATCCCGATCTCGGCGCCGCGCAAAAGAAGCTCACGCTATTTTTGAATGAATGGCTGGGCGGGCCGAAAGACTACAGTCCGACGCACGGCCACCCGCGGCTGCGCATGCGACACGCGGCCTTCCCCATTGGCCGCCCAGAAAGGGACGCTTGGATGCTCTGCATGCGGCGAGCATTGGAACAGGTTGTCCCGGATCCAAGCTTGCGTGAGAGCCTCGAGCTCTCCTTCGCCCGCACCGCCGACGCGATCATGAACCGCGGGCCCTAACCTGCCCGGCCTCGACTCAAGACAGCCCGGCCATCAGATCTGCCACCACGGGCCAGCCGACGCGGCCTTGTGGATCGAGCCGACGCAGTTGCTCGATCAGCCGTGATGCCTCCTCACGTGCTCCGCGCTTCAGGTGGATGAACGCCAGCGCCTTCAGCGTGTACAGAGCGAATCGGAGCGGCCCATCCGACGCTTCAATCGGGCCGGGCCAAGCGTGGACGTCAGAGTCCAGTTCGGCCTGACGCGTCGCCTCGGCGAGGCCCGCGGTCGCCGCCATCAGCGCGCCAGTCAAGTCTCCCTGGTAGGCGAGGATCTTGTACAGGCAGAAGTAGACCGGCAGCACGTCCGGCGCGCTCGCGAGCGCCTCCTGGAAATATCGCTCCGCCAGCGCGGGCGAGCTACGATAGGCGACGACCCCGCGCTGCAGCAGCTCATTGATACTGACTGGGATTTCTCCAAAATTGATGGCCTCGGCTTCGCGATCGACGCGGGCGGTATTCGAGTTCTGGCTCACAGGCCCGCGCATCTTGCAAAGGACGATCCATCCAGGTCCGAAAGGAACTGGCACTCGGCTTGCGTTCGGACGCCTGGTGCACGCGCACTGCGAGTTCCCTCTGTCGGACAGATCCAACAGACCCAAATTTCGAGGAGATCCCATGCTCGGTTCGATTGATACCCTGGCCATAGAACGTCCGGTTCCCTTCATCGTTGGAGATTTGGTGTTTGCGCGCGAGACACTCATCAACGATGGCGGAGTTCCAGATATGCCGGCCGAGGCAGTCCTGGCTGCGGCTCGAACGCGCGGGGTCGTCGTTCGGGTTGGGCATTTGGAGGCAGAACCCACGCAGACGCTGTACGTGGTCTGCTTCGAGGACGAAAGCGGTGTGCTTGGGCCGCCAGTGGGCTGCTTGCCAGAAGAACTGACCCAAGAGCCCGCATGAAGGGTGTTAGGGGAGAGCCACAACTCTGCTTCGAATGTCCGGTTTGTAGAAGTTCCGACAACCGCTTTCGCTTTGGCTGTGGCCAGGGGCGCGCTGCCGCTCGATTCTCACCAGATCAGCGGACTTGACTCCCCGGAAGCGCTGGCATGCAGCGTGCACTCATCAGCAACCAGGCCAGCAACCCCGGCCAAGATCGCAGAGCCTGAAACGCAGGCAGGAAGCTGAGTCCACCGTGCTTTCGATGCAACCTCCGCCAATCATCGTGAATGACAGTACTTTGCGCGATGGCGAACAGGCGCCCGGCGTCGCCTTCACCATCGACGAGAAAGTGGGCATCGCCACCGCGTTGGACCAGGCGGGCGTCGATGAGATTGAAGCGGGCATCCCAGCCATGGGCGAGGCGGAGATCGAGGCCATCAGCGCGGTGCGTCAAGCGGTGAGTCGTTCGGCCGTGATCGCGTGGTGCCGAATGACCGAAGCGGACGTGGAGGCAGCCGCGGCGACTGGCGTAAATCAGCTAAATCTCTCGATCCCCGTCTCCGATCGGCAGATTCGAGCCAAGCTCCGTGGTGGACGTGCGGCAGTTCTCGAGCGCATTCGCACAGTGGTGGCCTCGGCGCGTGCGCAGGGCTTCAAGGTCAACGTCGGCGGCGAAGACTCCAGCCGCGCGGATCTGGACTTCCTGATGCGAGCGATAGTGGCAGCGGAAGAAGCAGGTGCCAGCCGCTTCCGGTTCGCCGACACGCTCGGGGTCATGGACCCGTTCGCGACGTACGCAGTATTTCGGCGACTCTGCGCAGAGACCGACATGGAGCTCGAGTTCCACGGCCACGATGACCTGGGGCTGGCGACGGCCAACACGCTGGCCGCCGTACGAGGCGGCGCAACCCACGTGAGCGTGTGCGTACTCGGTCTGGGCGAACGAGCCGGCAACGCTCCACTGGAGGAAGTGGTGACCGCCTTGGCGCAGCTCACGAACTTCACCACCGGCGTACGTACGCACGCGCTAACCGGCCTGGCCGATCGCGTCGCCAGCGCGGCGCAGCGCGCCATCCCATTGGGCAAGGCCATCGTTGGTGACTCGGCGTTTACGCACGAATCGGGGATTCACGTTTCGGGACTGCTGCGCGACCCGCGGACCTACGAGTCGTTGTCGCCCGAGGCGTTTGGTCGAACCCGGCGTATCGTCCTCGGCAAGCACTCGGGTGGCGCGGCCGTCGCCCACGCTCTGCACACGCTTGGCCTCACCGCAGAAGAGAGCGTGCTCGGCCAGGTGCTTTCGCTCGTCCGAGAGCACGCGGGGCGGACCAAGGCGGCGGTAAGCAACAGTAAGCTGCTCGAGTTCTACTTCGAGGTCTCGTCATGCCCCCAAGTCGCCCCTGCTCCCCAGCTTCGCCTCGTACCCGCGCGCTGAGCCTTGAACGACGATCAGAGGTTCCTGCCAGAAGACGCTGAGCCCACTAGCCTCGGACGCGCGACGGTGCCGGCTTGGGTGATCGCGTCACTCGACTTCCAGTCACACCCCCGAGCGCTACACATCGTGGGAGTGCGACGCGACAATCGCGCGTTGTTTGGGCGCTTGGCAAGCATCGACGAGCCGGCCGAGCGCGGCCGCGTGTTCAACGATTACATGAACGTGAAGTTTTACCTGCACGACTGGGACGCGCACGAACGGTCCGCACGCCAGAGCCTCCGCAACAGTTACCTGCGCTTTCTCACTGGCTGGGGCATCGACTCGAGCTCGATCGAGGGCGCTGTCTTGAAGGGTTGGGTCGAGAGTCGTTTCGGTATGCGCCCCAGCTACCATCGCGGAAGCATCGAGCCCGGAACCCGGAGCTACCTGCGCTTCGCCGAGGACCGCATGTTGGGCCACTCGCGCACGAATGCCATCGACTCTCAGCTCGATCTGCTCTTCGAGTTCTGCCAGTCCGAAGCACGTCGTCGAAGGCTCTCGCGGCTGCGCCTGTACCGCGGCACGTACGACGCCGATCAACATCGTCGTGGTCCTGGCTTTGGCAAGCGGGACTACGTCGTGGTTCTGAACAATCTCTGTTCGTTCAGCTCCGACCCCGAGCGCGCCTGGGAGTTTGGCTCGACCGTTTGGCAGGTCGAGGTCCCGGCGCAGCGGGTCTGTTACTTCACCGGACTCCTTCCACGGAGCGTGCTCAAGGGGGAAGACGAGTACTTGGTGCTCGGAGGTGAGCACCAAGTCAAGGAGCTTACCGCGTGACGAGTGCTATCAGAGCATTGAGTCGCAAGCCCTGTCGCAAACGCGACAAGGGGGATGTCAAATTCGCGCCGTTCTCGCCGCGCTGAGTCCACCTGGGCACGAAACTGACCCCTCAATCCGGGCACACCGGGCGTTTCGGCTGGGAGTCCCCGAGCCGAAGAAAGTGGAACAAAACTTGATAGGGGCGTTGGATGAGCCCGATACCTTCGGGCCCCATCCAGGACCCTTGTAACTCTGCAAAAGGAACGTTCGTTCGATGCCGACCCTCACCATCTCCCCCAGCAACAAAACCACCGAAGTCGCACCTGGCACGTCGCTACTTTCGGCCATCCTCGCCGCCGGCGAGCGCTTGACGCACAAGTGCGACGGCAAAGCCGAGTGCGGTCAATGCCACGTCTTCGTGAACGAGGGCAGAAAGAGCCTGTCGAAGACGCAGCGCCCGGAGCATGAACGACTCGACGCCGTGGTCGGCGTCGGCACCAAGTCACGCCTCGCCTGTCAGGCGCTGATGGGCCAGGAAAACGTCACTGTCGAGCTGCTCGGGTTTGGCTCGGGTTGATGCGATGAGCGGCTCCCCAAGGGGTCATCAGGTTGGGTCCGAGCGAACGGTCGACGTTCGAGAGCGGGGCGCAGAACGGCAGGGTTCAGCTCAATTTCTCGACCGTCGACTGTTCATGCAGCTGCTCGTCTTCCACAGCCCCGAGGCGTACCAAAGCTCGACCACGCTGACAGCGCTCGGACGAGCGCTGGCCGAGCGGAGTGTGCCCTGTGTCCTGTACGAAGACCTGAACGACCCCACGGGGATTGGCGTGCTCAGTTGGAGTGAGGATCCCTTCGACTTCACCAACAAATTGCGAATGGCGTTCGAAGACGCCAACCAGCGCCACCTTCGCTTGCGCCCGGACTTCACCATGCTCGGGCGGAGCTACGCCATGGGCTTCGAACCGGACCTCGACTATTGGCTCCTCCGGCGGCCCCGAGAAACGGTTCTCAACGAGGCATGGCCGTGGGCCATTTGGTACCCCCTACGCCGTGCAGGACGCTTCGAACAGCTCGAGCCGAGCGAACGCGGGAGCATGCTGCGCGAGCACGGCGAGATCGGCAAAGCCTACGGAGAAGCGGGGCTCGCGCACGACGTCCGACTCGCTTGCCACGGGCTGGATAGCGCGGACAACGAGTTTCTAATCGGGCTCTGCGGCCAGGATTTGCATCCCCTGTCGCACTTGGTTCAAGCCATGCGAAAGACCCGCCAGACGGCGGAATTCATCGCACACATGGGGCCTTTTTTCGTGGGGCGCGCTGCGTTCAGGCACGCGGGTTGACGACCGCGCTCCGGTCTATCGAGCGAACAAGATGAAAACACGATTTCAACAAGACATGCAGATTTCGAGCACTACTACCGAGGGAATTCGAATCGTGGTGCGTTCGAGCTACCTTGCAGAGCAGTCGGCGCCTTTGGCGGGGCGATACGCCTTCTCGTACGAGGTCCGCATTTGGAACGAAGGACCGCAGGCAGCGCAGCTCAGGGCTCGTCATTGGACGATCACCGACTCAACGGGAAAAGTGCAGGAAGTTTGCGGCCCCGGGGTGGTCGGGGAGGAGCCCTTATTGCGACCCGGAGCGCATTTCGAATACACGAGCCGAGCCGTGCTGGAGACGCCCCGTGGCGAAATGCGCGGCAGCTATCTGATGCAACGTCCGAATGGGCGCGTATTCGATGCCGTCATCGCGCCATTCGCGTTGGCACAGCCGCACTCGCTCAATTGAGCGCGAGTCTTGCGCGCGGCGCGGTGTCCGCCGCGCCGTGCGCTCAAACCGCGGCCAGCACCCGACCGAACTGGCCGCTCTGACTCAGCGCACTCACGATCTCCGCGCCGCCCAGGAATTCGCCCCCGACGTACAGCTGAGGAAACGTCGGCCAGCCCGAGAATTCTTTCAATCCTAGGCGTAGCTCACGATCCGTGAGTACGTCGATGTCACAGAATTCGATCTGCTCACGGGCCAAAATCGACACGGCGTGGGCGGAGAAACCGCATTGAGGTGCGGCCTTGTTGCCCTTCATGAACAGCACGACTTTTGTTGACTGAATGGTAGCTACGATTCGCTCGAGTGTTGCTGTGTTCATCAGGCACCAGCGTTGGACAGGTTCAATGTGGACAAGGCCCAGCACGACGCGCACGACCCGCTGCCGCTCAAACGGGTCGGTTCTCTCCCGGATCGCGAACCGGCCCCATTAGCTCGAGAACCCGCTCGTAGGAAATGCTCTCATAGGTCTTCTTGAAGTTTGTCGCCCCCGCGACTATCGCCTCTACCTTTTCAATCGGATTGAGCTTCTTCAGCCGAACCCTGTCGAGCTTGAGCAATTCGAGCAACTCGTTGAACACGCTGCTCTCATCGAGCGGGAATACGTAGAAGGTGACATTTCCGATCGGCACCTGGTAGCGCGCGCTCAGGTCGATGTTGTTGCAGAAGGCAAAGTACTTACCGTTCGGAGAGAGCATCTCCCCGAGCACTTCGGCCAGGGGCAAAAGAGACTCGAACGAAAGCATATAGGCAGCGAAGAACGGCAGAGTTCCGGCGTCCGCCGCGAGCAGCACCTGCTCCACCTTGAGCTGCGGCGGGCGCTTTTCAAGCTCCGTCGTCTCGGCGAATTTGACGGCGAGATCGCCGCGAAATAGCGAGCGACCGGCGACCACCGTGCTCGGCGCCTGAACCATCGCGCTCATCAGTCGGCCCTGTGCCTCCAGGCGCGTCAAACATGTTTCTGCCATTGCCGTCATTGAATGTCCTCAGAGTCGTGCTTGCAGTGGATGAGCTTTGCGTCGTCGTTCATTGCGCATTGCAAGAGGTGTTCCGAAGCAGCTCGACCGAGAGAGCACGCCAGCGGTGACGCGTCTCGTGGGGTGCTCGAGTCGGAATGCCGACACCAACTGTGTCGTTCGCTACAAACACCACGTTCGGCCCCGCGAATCCGCGACCTTTTCTTGAGGATCGGCCGCGGTATGGCGTGTGCTTTGCACCCTTTTTGAAAAGTGGCCATGAAGTTCTATATGACGCCGGGTTCCTGCAGCACCGGGATCCATATCTTGCTCGAAGAGCTCGAGCTCAATTTTGAGGCGCACCTGGTCAACCTGGTCGCGGGCGACCACCTGAAGCCGGCTTACCTGGCGATCAACCGCAAGGGCACGGTGCCCACGCTGGTGCGCGACGAAGGCACCCCGCTGACTGACTTTCAATCAATCGCTTGGTGGCTAGCGGCATCGAACCCGGCGCGCGGCCTGTTGCCCAGCAATGCGAATGGGCAAGCCGAGGTGCTCGAGCGCATGAGCTACGCGGTGCACACGGTGCACGGTCAGGGCTTTACGCGCATCTTCACGGCTGACCGCTACAGCGACGACCCCGAGCGTCAGAAGAGCGTCCAAGTCGAAGGCCGGGGGATCGTCGAACGCGGACTACGCCAGCTCGACCTCAGCTTGAAGGATCGCGACTACGTCGTGGGGACGCTTTCGATCGCGGACGCGGCGCTATTTTACCTGGAATTTTGGGCGGATCGCATCGATCTGGAGCTCCCCGAGCGCTGCGCCCTGCACTACCAACGCCTGCTCGGACGGCGCGCGGTCCAGCAGGTCCTCGCCGAAGAAGGCTACTCCAGCACGCTGCGCAAACACGCCGTCTCGAGGCTCTTCGCGTGAAGTCCCGCCACGCGAGAGAGAAGCAGCAGTGGGTCCTCTGGAACGGCTCCCTGGGGATGCTCGTCCTCGTGGAGCTGGGACGGGTGGAGGAAGGTCAGGCTGGCTATCTGGAGGCGCCCTTTGACTTCGTCGGGCCGCTCCCCCTCGATGAGCTCGAAACGCGCGGGCGGATCGCATTCGGCGCCTGCCTCATCATGACGAGAAAGAAGTGGCGCGAGGATCAAGTCGAGCTACGCCGCGATTCCCAGGAACAACACCGCGCGCAGGCACGACGCCTGTCCCTCCTGTTGCAGCGCCCAAGCGGCGATGACGCGCGGTATCGCGACATTCTCAAACTGCCGCACGACGGTGTGCTCGAGGTTGCCGAAATCAAGACCGCCTTCCGCCGGCTCGCAAAAACCACGCATCCCGACGGCGGCGGCAGCAGCGAACAATTTCGTCGTATCACGGAGGCGCGCGATGCGCTGCTGGAACGAGCTCGGGAAACCGCTCCGTAGGTAAGGGCCCGGGAATGGCTAAGTCGGTCGATGATCGCGGTCGAGGCGCCCGGCTGGCGAGGCGCGACGAAGGCGCATACTGCTGGTATGTAACTGAGGAGCAACGAAGCCAGCGGGATGCATCGGCCGCGAGAACGATCGACTTAGCCATTCCCGGGCCCTAAGCCTCACACTGGCGCGCGCGCCGCCTTGATGGGTCCGACGTCGACCAAAATTTCGTCACCTTCCACGTGCAGCTCATAGGGGTGTAGGGCGTTCCGAACGCTGACATGGGTCACGCATTTGCCGCTGACGCAGTCGAAACCCCAGCCGTGTTGGACGCAGGTGACTCTTTCGCCATCGAAGGTCGCATCGCTCAACGGCATGTCCGCATGCGGACAGCGTCCACGGTAGGCTTTCAACTCACCGCCCTTGGGCCAGACCAAGAGCACGCTCTTCTTGCCGACCTGAAAAATACCCATACTGCCTTCGCTGACGGCACTCGTGGGACAGACAGAGGTAAATGCCATTGGGATCGCCTTTCTGAGGGATGTTCGCCAACTGGTAGCAAGTTGCGCACCACTCGTGGGCGGCGCTCGCCCCTCGCCTCCGCCTTCAGGGCGCCACCCTCGGCAAGAACTTTGCTTGCCTCATCTCCTCACAACGCTTCTTGCGAGGAGATCGATCGATGGCTTCTGGCTTCTTCGTGGATTGGGACGGCAACGCGCGCAGCACGGACGACCCGGGTGGCGGCTTCAAGTGTGAAGTGGATCCAGTCGCGAAATACGTCGCGGTGATGACGCCCGGCGGCACGATGGTCCACGAGGGCACCTTCTACAAGTCGCTCGAGGCCATCGAAAAGGCACGGATCAGGGCGCCCTTGGTGCCAGGCTCGCATCCCTGGGGCAAGCAGGACGAGCGCCTGTGACGGGCCACCTGTTCGTCGGAATGTAGGAAATCAGCCATGGCCACTACATTGGATCTGAAAGCGATGTGGACCGAAGCGGATGTCGCGGCGCTGATCGCGTCGGTAGGCGACGACCGGGACTGGCGGCTCGAGGTGAGCAAGACAGGCATCGCCTTCCTGCACGACATGAGCGATCCCACCGGCGGGGAGTACGACGAGACGCTCCACTGCTACTTCGAGCTCTGGACCGGGGGCAGCGACTTCGTCGGCCCAGCAGCGGCGCACGACAAAACCTTCATCGGTAAGCTCGCCGACGGGTTGCGCAAGAACTATCCGCAGCTTCAGAGCGGACAATTCGTGTTCGTCGCGACCTGAGGAGCCCAACATGAACGACACTGAGATCTTCGCCGATAACCGCGCGATTCTGTGCCACTTCGATAGCTACAGTACGGCGCTCGTGTTCGCCCGCTTCGGAAACACGCTGCTGACGCCCGAGGCCCTGCCGGAAGGTGTCGTCGTCAGCAGCGCACCTGCCGATGTGGGCGATATCTATGCCGGCAACCCAGTGATGCAGGCCGCCGTTGCTCACTACGGCTTGAACCCTACCGATGTCTTCCGCGACAACCAGTACGACGCTTGGTTGACGGCGGAAGGTCGCACTCCAATCCGAATCCACCTGCTGCGGTTCCGGACCTTCCTGGCGCCGGCAGAGGTGATAGAGCCCCACGGGGGCGCCTTCTTTCCAATCAGCGCGCTGCGCGGCGCGTCCCGGGTGGAGCTCGGGCTGATCCGTGGTGTCTTCAATCTGATCGTGGGCGGCGACCAAAATCGCGGTTGAGCGCCACGCTTGGGGCGTGGCTCAGCTCCAGTCGAAGTCCGTATTGCGAACTTGCTGGTGCTCCGGAGGCCGCAGATCGGCGGCCTTGACGGTCGTGATCCAGGCGTGAAGCGTCTCTGCATCGAACGAGGTGAGGCCTTGCTCGACGAAAAACTCCTGTGCTGCATCGATCGCATCGGCCGCTACCGCAAGCACGTACGGGCCAGCTTTGGCGGGATCGTTCACGATGTGAGCGGGGACACAGGCCTCGATGGTGACCATGCCTTTCACGGGATCGTGCGTGCCCAGCCGCATTCCTCGGAAGGGCAGCTCCCCGTCTTCTCCCGGAAGCAGGTAGCAAAGCGTCAATTGTGCTCTGACATCCCGCACGCCCTCGCGGCGCGCCAAACGCATCGCGAGCGCCGTGATGGCGTGCCCGGTCGCTGAGGACTCGTGCTCCTTGAGCATCATGGATTGAATTTCGAACACGAGCTCGATCCTTCGCAACAACTGTGCCCACTCCAAACGCGACGACCGCCACCTACAAGCACAACGACCGGGCGCACGGGCTCCGCTACGCTGGCGCCCAATTTGCTTGCTGGCTCAGCCGAGCACGTGTTGTTCCCTGATGCCCAAGACTATTTGACGCTGTTCGGCGCGTACCAAGACGAGACCGGGATGCACGACTTCGGGCAAGCCTACCTCGAGCCCGAAGACGAACGTTACCGCTTGCTGTTCGAGCAAGTTTGCCGCCTGCTCGTGAAGTCTTCCCCGTTCAATGGCAGCATGCCCCAGGAATTTCGGCGCACGGCCCGCCTCTACCTCGGCAGAGACGAAAAAACGGTGGCCCACATGCGCACGGCCGAGATGCGACACTTCATGCTCAGCGATCTCTACGACTACGTACACCTATGCAGTCGAGTCGGGCAACGCTCGTGGTGAGCGCGATCTCATGGCGCTCGGCTGGCGCGGGTCACAGATCCAACACGAGGTCGGTCTTGCCGCGCGAAACACAGGGCAGGAAAAAGCCGTCTGCCTTTTCCGCGTCGCTGAGGCCACTATCGCGATGATCGGGCTCGCCTTCGAGTACCTTGGTCTTGCATGCGCGGCACAGGCCTTGTTCGCAAGAGGTCGGGACCTTGACGCCATTTTCGTTCAGGAAGGTCGCCACCGACTCTTCCCCCGGAATACTCAACACTTTCGCTGCGCTCTTGATGGTGACGTTGAACGCCTTGTCCATCGGGGGCGCCGCGAGCTTCGCCGTGAAGCGCTCCGAATGGATGCGCTGCTCGCTGAAGCCGTATGTTTCCTTGGCGAGCTTGATGATCGGGTCCTGCCACCAATCAGCACCGCAGATGAAGAGCTGCGTGTCCTCGGGCTTGCCCTGGAGGATCTCGGGCAGGTTGATGAGCTGATTGTCTGCGCTCAACTCGAAGTAGTACCTGGTGTTTTCCGCGTACGTCGACGAGTCGATGAGCGCTTTGAAGGAGCCCGGAGACATGCCCGCGTAGACGTAGTGAAACTCGAACGGGACGTTGGCCGCCTTCAGGTAGTCGGCGATGCTCATCACGGCCGTCACGCCGATGCCTCGCGCGAGCAGGAGCGCGCGTGTCGTCTTGCTCGGAACGCGGAAGCGATTGCGCGGCAGGCTGATTTGAAGCGTGTCGCCTTCTTGGGCGTTATCGTAGAGGGCTTTCGAGCCGCCTCGGCTATTGGCGTCTCGCCAGATCCCGATCAGGTATCGGTGACGCTCCGAAGCGGGGTTTGCAAGCGAGTACTGGCGCGTGAATCCACCAGGAATGTTCACGTCGATATGCGAGCCCGGGGAGAATGCGGGAAGCTCCCCGCCATCGCTCGGAACCAACTCGAAAGAAGCCATGTTGTGGGCTTCAATCGTCTTCTTCGCTATCACGACTTCGCGTAGAGCTTCACCATCACTCATGCGGGTTCTCCCTGGCTGACAGCCGCGGCCAATGGACATTTCCTTGCAAGTAGGAGGCCATTGCCCGCGCGACCCGCCCTTCCGGACGCGGGCCAAGGCCTCGACTCGATATGGGCCCGCCACGAGTCCGAGAGAGGGCAAGCAGCGCGAGATTCATGTCATGAAAGCGACGCTTCGTCGCAGATGCGACGCACGCCGCGCCCTCAAGCCCAACGCTGTGAGCGGAAAACCTCTGCGATAGCACTGGCTCGCGCCAGATGAAGCGCTTCTTCTTGGTCATCGGTCTTGGCCTTGATTGACCTGCAGGCGTCGAGCGCACTTAGCAGCAATTTAGCCTTCGGATAGCTCTGCCCGGAGCGAACTCCGTATGCACGGTAGTCACAGGCGCAGACCGTCATCAGCAGATTGAACCGCTCCGACTGGTCAAAGGCCCCCAGACGCTCGAGCATCGCCGCGACGGGTCCGGCTCGCACTGCGGACACGCGATGCACGCGCTCGCCTTCGACCAATGAGAGCAGTGCGAGCTCGCGGCAAGCTTCGGGAACGCCGAACCGCGCACAGATGGCTTCGATGCGTGGGGCGCCGCGTTCAATGTGACGATAGTGAATCGGTAGGTGCTCGGGCGGAGAGTCGGATTTACCGACGTTCATGAGCAGCAGCGCGAATCGAACAGCGAGCGGGGCTTCGCATGCGGCCGCTTCCGCCAACGCTTTCTCGGTGTGAACGCCGATATCCACGCCGATTTGCCCATCGGTGATTTGCAGAACGCCGAACAACGCAGACACTTCGGCCAGTAGCCTCGGCAGCGCCTGCGATGCACGCAACGCGGCGAGCACACGCGCTGGCCAGGGTGACATGAGCCCTTGAGCGAGCTCCGGCCAGAGCTCGGCGGCCGAGATCTCGGCGCGAACACTGCGCTGGCTCAGGTCGGACAGGAGAGCTTCCAAGGACGCTTCGTCGATCACTGCGGCACCCACTGGACCTTTCCGTCCGGGGCGAGCACCCAGGTGTCCTCTCCGGACTCCAAAGCGAAGCTCTCCGCCGCCTGGTACGAGCGGTGTCGGGACATGGCGACTCGCATGATCGCTGCCTCAGTGGCGTTGTGGGGGCTGATCTCCTCCCACTTGTCATTGATGATCCCGATCTTGATCGCGGCTTCGGCGGTCAGCACGTAGTAGTAGGCGTAAATCAGCATTTTCCTCACTCTTCACCGCAGATTCAGCAGGCGCGGAGGCTGCTGCCGCATGCATCCAGATATGTTCCAGAAACTCCGAAGTGGGTCGGCCCGAGGCCAGTCGCTGGGTGCTTGCAATAACTCAGCCGCTCGCCACGTTTCCGAAGCTATCACACCGCGTGGCTTCCGAACTGTCGCGAGAGAAAACGGCCTAGCTTTGCGCCTCTTCTGGCACCGAGAATAGCTCGGGCTTCTGACTCCGGTAGAAGCGGATCCAGCCGAGTGCGGTCGGAGCCATGGATCGAATGGCAAGCCAGCGAGCATTGGCCTCGGACTCACCTCCCTCGCGGATACGCTGGCCTACGATTGCCCATCCCCCAAAGTCGAGCTCCTCCATGGCCAAGCGGGCCTCGAAGCTGAGTGAGGCATGCGCGTCGCAAGCGCTCAAGAGCAGGCGCCGAATCTCGTGCCTCGTCAAACGCGAGCTCAGAAGCTCGGTTTGCTCGAGTCCTTCAGAGAGCGTGAGCACGCCGGTGGACGCATCTTCGATGGCGTCCACCGCCTTTTGGTCCTCCCTCGTCAACATGTCTATTTCCATATCGGGTGCGTGGCCTACTCCGCTATCCGTCCTGACTGCTCCATTCCCCGGAAGATCGCGCAACGCTTGAAGACCGCGAGCGTGGGCGCAGCGTCTCGATGGCGGCAATATTTGGCGACCAGCTTGGAGAGACCCTTGATGTCGCGCCCAGTCGCGTCTGGGAACAGACTCACGAGCTCCGCCGGCAACGCGGCGTCGACGCTCAGCTCGAATTGAGCCAACATGACCTGCCAAATGCGCAGGCGAGCGGCGTGATCGGGCGGGTGGTATTTGATGAGCGCGATGCACCTCGAGACAATCGCCTCGTCGATGTCCTCCACCCGATTGGTGGTCAGGAACAGGAGCCCATTGAAGTATTCGAGCACACGCAGAAATACTCCGACCACGGCATTCATGGTCATGTCGTCGTCACGGCGCCGGATGTAGATATCGGCTTCGTCGATCAGCATCACGGCACCCCAGCGCTGCGCGCGCATGAGCGCATTCTTCAACGAGACCTCCATGCTCGCCACGTTCAACCCCAGCTGTCCCGAGTGCACGCGATACAGCGGGCGCTTGATGATCTCGGAGTAGACTTCGGCAGTCAGGGTCTTGCCCACGCCCGGTGGGCCGGCGCACAAGACCGTAGTCCCGCCGGATTTGCCAGCAACGATGTCATCCATGAGCACGTCCATCTCCGCAGTCAGGATGTCGATGAGGTCGGTTTGCTCTTCCGGAAGCACCAGTTTCTGCTTGAGATCTGGCCGATACTGGTAGAGCTCGATGTCCTCGACGTGCACCCACAAGTGGTGGTGCAATTCCAGATGAAACATCAGGATGTACGGGTGGACGGGCACTTGCGTGAACAAGCCGGCGGGGATCGCTGCTCGAGACGCTTGAACCTCCTCCTCCATGTCGTACTGATTGCTCTTGGCGGCCTTACGCAGGTATTGCCCCAGGATATCGCCCGGCGTGTCCAGAACGGCGCTGCGCTGAGTGAGCACGGCCTCATCGTTCACCAGACGCGCGGGGCCGCCGCTCGTGGACAAGACCACGATGTCCTTGCGCGACCAATCGGTGTCCCGGTGTGAGGCGTTCGGATCTTCCGCGTAGAAGCCAACCCCGCGGCCGACGAACTGCGTGCCTCCGAGCGCGCGCCAATCGAAGTAGCGCGCCGTTGTCTCGTCGTAGACACGAATGAGCTCGGCGGTCTCCTTGAGAAAGCCTTTGCCGAGCAGAATCTCCGCTATTGTTTTGCCGGCAATTTCGCTGTTCGTGATGCGCACTTGTTGGCTGATACTGGCGCCCTTGGCGTTGGCCTTGAGCTCGATCAGCACCTTGCCCGCTTCGTCGCTGGTCGTGGGCGCATAGTCCACTCGTGCCACGACATAGGGCAGTGGCCGAGTGCCCACATGGGCGCTGAAAAGCCAGCCCCGTACTGCGTCCTGCAACAGGTACTGCGCCAGCGCAGGCACGACATTTTCCAGATCTTGGGGCGCAAAGCGCATGCCTGGTTGGTTCAATGCGCTGTGCAGCGTAGAAAGTTGCGCCGCGCGCGCGTCCCATTGCGCTCCGCCCTGCCGGTAGAGTCCAATCAAGAACTCGACCTCGGCCGACTGGAGTTGCTGAATGGACGCTTCGGCGGTGTTGCTGAGGCGCAACTGCTCACGCAAGGCGACTAGGTGCGGGAACTCGCGCACCAACGCTTCGACGTGCACCCGATCCAGCGGCAGCTTCATTCAGGCGCCGCTGGTAGGCGCGGCATCGCTGCGCAGCGCGGCGTCACGAGCCTGTTTCAGCGCTTCGATGACCGCCGGAAATCCGCCATCGATACTGACCACCTCGCTGAAACCCCAATCAGCGAAACGCTTGGCGAAGGTTTGGCTCGAAAAGCCCAGCGAACAGTAGATGAACACCGGCTGAGCGCGCGGCAGCTTGCCGAGCCAAGCGCCCAAGTCGTGCTCACCGAGTTGCACTGCCCCCGGGACGTGGCCGTGCCCGTAGGCGTGTGCGTCGCGCACATCGAACAATGTGTAGGCCCGATCTTGCTCGAGGGCGGAGAAGATCCGCTTCAGCGCTTCCTCTGCATTCATGCGACGGTATTCAGACATGCTCCGCCATCCAAGCAAAATCAGTACCGAGTCCTGCGTGTGCTCAACTCGCTGCCAGCAGGCGACCGAGCTCACCACTTTGGCTCATCGCGGTGACGATGTCCGCGCCACCGACCAGCTTCCCGCCGATATACAGCTGAGGAAAGGTCGGCCAACTCGAGTATTCTTTGAGTCCTTGGCGGAGCTCGGGATCGGCGAGCACGTCGATGTCCAAGAAGTCCACCTTCTCGCGGCTCAAAATCCCGACCACTTGGGCAGAGAAGCCGCACTGGGGCATAGCCTTGTTGCCCTTCATGAACAACACGACCGGTTTTGACTGAATGGTGGATACGATACGCTCACGTGTTGCGGTATTCATCAGGCATCTCCGTTGGGCTACGTCAAGGTGACCAGCGCAATGGTCTCGAGTGCTAGCGCGTGAATCGAGCCATCCATCGCGTCGCCGAGCGCGCGATAGACGAGCTGGTGTTGCTCGATCATCGACTTTCCGTGAAATGCGGCAGAGACGATCCGCGCCTGATAGTGGTCCTGGGTGCCCGTGAGATCGACGATTTCAATCTGGGCAGCAGGGAAAGCAGACGCGATCCGTTCTCGCACTTCCTGAGCAGGTATCGGCATGCTGCTACCTGGAGCACGCCGCGTGCCACCTGCATCGCCGCGCGCTTCAGCCCGAGGTAGCGGTGAAATGCCATGCCGAGGCACAGCGGCTCGCACGCCGCCCCCGAAAAGAAAGCGCCGCACTGTCGGGGATCCGACAACCGAGCGTCGCACTTCGTTCATTCACGCTTGCGCTCACATGCCCGCGCTCGCTCGCCGCTCGAGCTGCCAGGGCCGATGTTCGAGATTGAACGCTTCGGCTACCGCGGCAAAGGTAACCTTGCCGCGGTGCACGTTGATGGCGCTGACCAAGGCGGGGTTGGCCCGCACCGCATCTTCCAAGCCTTGGCTAGCAATCTGCAGAACGTAAGGCAGGGTCGCGTTGCACAAGGCGCGAGTGCTCGTTCCCGGAACAGCTCCGGGAATGTTGGCAACCGCGTAGTGCACGATGCCGTCCACCACGTAGACCGGATCGCCATGCGTGGTCGGCCGCGTGGTCTCGAAGCATCCCCCCTGGTCGACTGCGACATCCACAACGACAGCACCTGGCTTCATTGTGCAAAGGTCGCTACGGGTGACGAGCGCCGGCGCGCGAGCGCCGCGGATGAGCACTGCACCAATTACTAGATCCGCTTTGGTCAGCTGCTCTTTGATCGTGTGGCGATCACTGAAGAGCATGATGACGTTGGAAGGCATGACGTCGTCGAGGTATCTAAGCCGCTCGAGATTCGTCTCGAGCAGCGAGACGTTGGCGCCCATGCCGGCCGCGATCTTGGCTGCATTGCTACCGACTACGCCACCACCGAGCACGGTGACGTGCGCTGGCTCGACCCCGGGCACTCCGCCCAGTAAGAGGCCTCGGCCTCCGTGGGGTCGCTCCAGGTACTTGGCGCCCTCTTGAATGCTCATGCGCCCAGCGACTTCGCTCATCGGTGTCAGCAAGGGCAAGAGACCGGCTCGATCTTGCAGGGTCTCATAGGCGACCGCGGTGGCCCCAGACTCGAGCACACCACGCGTCATGGTTTCACTGGCCGCGAAGTGGAAATAACCGAACACGAGCTGGCCGCTCCGAAGCAGGGAGATCTCCTTTGACTGGGGCTCCTTCACCTTGACGATCAGATCCGCGGCCGCGTAGAGCTCGCACGGGTCATCCGTCAGCACGGCTCCGTATCTCTCGTACTCCGAATCGGAGATGCCGCTGCCCAGTCCCGCGCCTCGCTGAACGAAGACTCGGTGGCCCTGCCGGCTAAGCTCCTCGACTCCGATCGGCAGTAGGCCGACTCGGTATTCGTGCTCTTTCAGCTCCTTCGGAACGCCGACATTCATCCGCGTCATGGGAGCTCTTTGGGGAACAAACAAGGGTAGCCGAGCCGCGCGAGCGTCACGCTAGCCTCCGCTCGGCGGGCTTCAGCTCAGGGTCCATGCCTACAAACCACTGCAAAGATCGTGCGCACTACACGCTCCATCCCGCACCCAATCAGGGCAGCTCCACCTGAACTACGTCGCCTTCCACGCGCAACCGGTACTTTTTGAGCTCGCAGCCGCGCGGCTCGATCCCTTCACCCGTGTCGCCGTCGAAGCACCACTTGTGCAGCTTGCAAGTGACTGTCTTGCCATCGAAGTGAGCATCCTGGAGCGGAACGTCCTGATGCGGACAACGGCCTCGATAAGCCTTGATCTCGCGCCCGCTTGGCCACACGAGCAGGATGCTCTTGCGATTGGCTCTAAATAGCGCGATTTCGCCTTCGCGCAGGTCGGTCGTTCGACACAGGGAGATGAACGCCATCAGACTCCTGACCCAACCTCCGCGCAGCGGGGATTGAACGTGAAGGCGACGAGTCATTCGGCGGAGTAGCGCGTCAAATCCCAGCACCATCGTCGAACCACAGACGGCGCGTCTGCCCCTGAGTCACGCGGGCACCCGGACCCACACTTTCCGTGAGCCAGACGTTGCCGCCAATCGTGGCTCCTCGACCGATCGTGATGTGCCCCAGCACGGTCGCACCCGCATAAATCGTCACGTCGTCCTCCACGACCGGGTGGCGCGGCGCGCCCTTGACGCAGCGTCCTTGTTCGTCTTTGGGGAAGCTCTTGGCTCCGAGCGTCACACCTTGATAAAGCTGTACACGATCACCAATGACCGCAGTTTCACCGATCACGACTCCCGTGCCATGATCGATGAAGAAGCTCGCTCCAATCCGGGCTCCGGGATGAATGTCAATGCCCGTGGTGGCGTGCGCCAGCTCGGAAATGATCCGCGGAATGAGCGGCACGCGCAGCACCGACAACTCGTGCGCTAGCCGATGATGAAGGGTCGCGGTCATGCCCGGATAACAGAAGATCGCCTCATCCGGACTACTCGCCGCCGGGTCGCCCTCGAAAGCCGCGAGTGCATCGCTGCCGAGCAGCACGCGAACCTGCGGCAGGCGGGCGGCAAACTCCGCCGCGACCTCGGCTGCGCGCTTGGCCGAGGCTTGGCGCGATGCACCCTCGCGACCGCATTCGAAGCACAAGCCGAGATACACTTGCCGCTCGAGGGTTCGAAGCGCTGCGTCGAGCGTACGTCCCACATAGTAGGGCAAGCCCTGCTCGGACAGGTCTGCAGCGCCGAAATGCCAGGGAAACAATGCCGACCGCAGGTCTGCTACGACAGCAGCCAGCGCCTCCCGTGATGGCAGAGTTAGCTTTTGCTGTTGTGCATCGAGCCGTTCCGGGTTGGCAGCGCACAGAGCCTCGACCACGCCGTGCAACGAACGTTCGAGGCTGGTCACGGCAGCCCCTTCTCTCGTGAGTGCGAGCAGCACGCTCACGACGCAAGTCCTTGCGCATCGAATACCCCCTCGAAGAGCACGCTGCTGAGGTACCGCTCGCCCGAGTCCGGCAACACGACGACGATCGTCTTACCCTCGTTCTCCGCGCGTTGCGCCACCCTCAGAGCCACCGCGACCGCCGCGCCGCTGGAAATCCCGCATAAAATCCCCTCTTCACGCACCAGCCGGCGTGCGCATTCCACGGCCTCTTCGTTCGTCACCTGCTCGATGTCGTCGACCAGTGAGAGATCGAGCACGTCCGGCACAAACCCAGCTCCAATCCCCTGGATCTTGTGGGGCCCAGCCTTCAGTGGCTCGCCCCGACGATACTGGGTCAGCACCGGGCTGCCCGCGGGTTCGACCGCAACCGCCCGGATCGGCTTCTTCCGCGTTTGCTTCAAGTAGCGAGAGACGCCAGTGATCGTTCCGCCCGTGCCCACGCCAGATACGAAGATGTCGATCTCGCCATCCGTATCATCCCAGATCTCGGGCCCGGTCGTCGCTTCGTGGATCGCGGAATTGGCTGGGTTCTTGAATTGCTGCAGAAGTACGTACCGTTCCGGCGCGGACGCCGCGATGCGCTCAGCTTCCGCCACGGCGCCGGTCATCCCCTTCGCGCCATCAGTGAGCACCAAGCGCGCACCATACGCGGCGAGGAGCTTGCGGCGCTCCAAGCTCATGGTTTCAGGCATTGTCAGGGTCAGCGCGTAGCCGCGTGCGGCCGCCACGAACGCGAGCGCGATGCCGGTGTTCCCACTCGTCGGCTCGATGATTTCCTTCCCGGGTCCGAGCAGGCCGCGCTTTTCTGCGTCCCAGACCATGGCCGCGCCTAGTCGGCACTTCACGGAATATGCCGGGTTACGGCCTTCGATCTTGGCTAGGATACGAGCTCTCGGCTGCGCTTGAAGACGGTTGAGTCGAACCAACGGCGTTCGCCCGATTGAGTCGGCGTTGTCTTTGAACCAGATACCCATAGTCCTCAGCCCCCTGCAATCGCGATGCCGACGCCTCATCGTCCCCCTGCCAACCGGGCCGCGGCCCGTTGGCTGCGCCATTCACATGCCCGAAACACTTTCCAGCAACAAACTTCGAGTCGAAATCCGACAGTCGAACTGTTGGATTAATGACGCAGCGTCGCGTTTGCGACCATTAGGGGCTTCGCACCCTCGTGGCGGTCCTACTCACGTCGCACCACAGCGGAAAGCGATCGCCAAGATGGACATGGTTTACAGGGGCGTGCTTTTCAGGAACCTCGCACGCCGCGGCCAGCCCGAGGAGATTTGACTAGTAACGCGAGCATCGGCTCGAGGACTTTGCAACCGACGGGGGCCAGCTCCTTGAAAGTAAAGTCACGATCGGCGACATATCGAGCGCTGCCGGGCGAACCCGGTGGGCTCGACTTTGCAGCACGAGCGGTGGTAAGGCCGACAAGTTCGTCACAGGCTTCGGCGACGTTTGCAGTGGTCGCGACACCTCGAACTTGTCAAGCTGCACCCGCGCCTCTGCCGCGCTGAACCGCTTCTTGTCGAGATCTAAAGGTCGCGTGCGCGCGAACCGAAGTCCCGCGGCTCACTCCCCGAGACTTGCGGCGTTCGCACGGCATGATCTCGCGGGCACTCGCCGAGGAGCTCCGCGCTCTCGAGTACCGTAGACATCAATCTCGAACACGGCGTGATTCGGCCCTGCTCTTCCGAGTTCGTTTTGCAATCACCCTTCCGGTGCCCCTTTTGCAAATGACCGAATGTGAGAGAGTTGCGGAGGTAAAACCGGATTCGAATCGGCTCGTGTGATTTTCTGGCGGGCACAGCCATTGCTTCGTCGCTACCCCGTCTCTCCAGACCGCGACGCCGACGCGCGCGCCTCGGTGAGTGCGACGCCTGCGTCGGCGTCCGCAACAGCGTTGCCGAGCACACCGCTTCGGGCACCGGTGTCAGTTCGACCGCGCCCAGTGACTCGGAGCCCTCGCTCCGAAGCGAACGTCTCTTCGTCGAACCGCGAAGCGCGCGCCGACCCGCGCGCGCAACCTCCCGCGCGGGGCACGTCGTGCAATATTCGCGAAATGCCTTCTTGCATCGCGCGCATGGCTTCGAGGGGCGCTCGACGAAGCGCTGCACGGCCGCGACTGCGTCAAAGCCGTTCGAAATCGGGCGACCACCGCAAACGGCTTCACGGAGTGCTCGCGCGGCTTCCGCCGATAGAGGCACAGCGCCGCGAAGCCGGGGCCCACGTTCGCCAAAGGGATTCGGCTGTGTCGACGGGCAACATCAACTCGGTGACGACTTCGTCCGGCGGCACGCCACGGTCAAAAAGCGCAAACGCACCGGCGGCAACGTCGCCGGGAGCTTTTGGTCCGAGCGGCGCGAGAAGGTTCGGTGATCTCGTGCCTATCGCTTTCGACATCGCGATTCCTATCAGAAGAGCTTTCGGGCCTCTCGTTCCCGCGCGTCGGCTAGGCCGACCTCTTGAGCACATCGGCGACACCAATACGCTGGTGCCTGCTCGCAGAGGACGCATTGCTGTCCGGTGGCTTTCTTGAAGTCGGCTACCGCCGAGAGGATGGCGTTCTCATCGGCAAGGCCCGCTACTCCAAGATTAGAACGGTTTGGATCTCGGTCTCTTCGAAGTAGCGGACGCCGCGCTCGCCGACGATGGGTTTGAGCTGCACGCCTTCCATGCGGCGCACGGTGCTCAAGCTCAGACCAAGGCGCCGTGCCACCTGTCCGCGTGTCAGGAGCTTGCCGGCAGACCCTGCCAGCGTGGCAGGAGGCACGATTTCCGCCAAAAAGCTGGACCAATTGGGCCATCTTCCCCTGTTTCCGTCGCGCGCTTGTTCGACGTGTCACCAATTGCAGATGCCATGACATATCGAACGTGGCGTCGACAACGTGTTTGCGCAAGTGTGACCACATCTCTCAGAGCCGTTCGGGACGTGGAGACAGTGTCGACTCTCACACGGCTAATGACGGACGCACTACGCGATCAACTGGTGCGACTTTCTACGGCCAGATTTAGCTCGATCGCTGGTATTGACCAATCAATAGCATTTGGCGTTCTTGGGGATTTTTCCCGAACTGGTCCATGCTGTGAGCCAGAAAGCAGGCTCCATGTCGAAGACGGTTTCGGCCACGCCTATGCGTGCGCCAGGGACACCGTGCGGAAGCGGTGCGCCCGGAGATCCGAGCGAGACACTCACTTCCGACAGACACCCGGCTCAGCACCGGTGTCCGAAAGGCAGTGTCGGAGCAGCGCGTCAGCGCCGCTCGTCCCCCCGAGTGACGAGCAACCTGGCGCAGCCAGCGGGCGTGCTAGCCTGGGAGCGCGATTTCCTGCTGGGGCTGGCTGTCAACGTGTTGGAGGATTTCGTGGGTAGCGCCAACGAAAAAGACGAAGAACACAACTGGGCATCTGATGAAGAACGCGCCGAGTAACACCGTGGTCAAGCCAGGAACAATCGAGCCGAACAACGGCGGCTGCTTCGCGAGATCATTTGCCCGAGTTGCGAGGTGGGTATCATCATCGTCGCGGATGGCCCGCGATTCAGGCACGACGCGACGAAAGCACGCATGCACAAGGCGCGCTGCGCAAGCGAGATGGCCGATTAGTCGCGATTCAATAGGCAATATGCGACGCCACGAGCGCTTGATTCGGGGCAGAGCTTTCGCCGCCGCAGCCTATGCGCACGGCGTGCTTTCTCGGGGCGAGACTTCTTGCTGGCGCGCGCGGCCGATCTGGTGAAACATTTCTCGGGGCAATACCAATGAAGAAGACGAAGTGAGGCGCTCGCGAGCAGAACCAAGGCGGTTGGGTACACGCGCGTCAGTACGCCCGAGCAGGCGGAAAAGGATCTGTCGCTCCCGGCGCAAATGGCGAGCATTCGTCGCTACGCCCGGGACCGTGACCTCGAACTCGTGGGCGAGTTCGTCGAGCGTGGCATCAGCGGAACCGACGACAACCGTCCAGAGTTTCGCCGCATGCTCGAGGAGATTTATCGACCAAGCTCCGAGGTCGGAACGATTATCGTTACGCACGGGTCGCGCTTCATGCGCAACGCGACGATGGCCCACCTGAACAAGGAGACACTGCGCAAACGCGGCATCCGGGTCGTGGCAATCCAGCAAGCGGTGAGCGACAATCCGAACGGGCATTTTGCCGAGGGCGTCTTCTAGTTGATCGATCAACTAGAAAGCGAAACCAACGGCGTCCGTACACGCGCCGGAATGGCCGAAAACGCTCGTCAAGGCTACTTCAGCGGCTCGAGACCGCCCTTTGGCTTTCGCGTCGAGAAGATTGCGACGTCAGCAAGGCAGAAGAACAAGCTCGTCATCGAGCCCACAGAGGCGGAGCTCGTGCGCGAGGTGTTCCGTCAATACCTTGCGGGTAGCGGCGCGAAAGCGACCGCCCGCTACATGAACCAACGCGGCCTGCTCTATCGCAAGCGCCTGTGGACTCGCGACCTCGTGCTGAGAGTGGTCAGCGACACTGGCGTCGTGGGCACCTACAACTGGGGCCGCTCGATTCACGCGGCAACAGCATCCGACCGCAGAGCGAATGGATCCCGATTGCGGTCGAGCGCATCGTGGACGAAGACCTATTTCGCATGGTCCAAGAGCTGCGGCTGCGTCGCGACCCCGGCCGGAACGCTGGCCGCTTGCCCTCCAGCCCGCTCCTCCTCGCGGGGCTGCTCCGCTGCGCGCTTTGCGGCGATAGCTGCCAGCTCGAAAGCTCCGGCAAGCTCGACCCGAATGGCGAACCCTATCGCTACTACAATTGCCGCCGATTCTGCCCGACGGGCAAGGAAGCCTGCGCGGGCTATCGAATCGCGGTCGAAACGCTCGACAGCGCCATCCTCAGCCATATCGCCGAGCACGTATTCACGGCGGGAACGCTGCCACGAGATCCTGCGCGAATTCGTCGAAGACCAAGGCGTCCTGCGTCAAAAGACCGCGGAACAACGCCGGCTCCTCGAGCGCGAGCGCGACGAACTCGGCAAGCGCCTCGAGCGCTGGTACGAGCGCATCGAAACAGACTCTGAGCTCGGTGATGTGGGCGCCGAACGCCTCCGAGAGCTCAAAGCCAAGCGCGACGAGGTCGTGCGCACGCTGGCCAAGCTCAAGCCCATGCACTCGGTGCCGCCCTACCTGTACAAGCCCGAGACCATCCAGCGGTTCCAGGCTCGACTACGCGAGGCGTTCCTTGGGGGTGACCGGGCAACTGCCCGCGTCTACCTGCAAAATCTCGTCGACCACATCGTCGTCGGGGAAGACGAAATCATCATTGAAGCACGCGCGGGCGCGGCCCTCGCCATGATGTCCGCGCCGGGCACGAGTTCCCCCGAAGCCATCAAGGGAGAAGTTCTTGCACGTCGTAGATTGGCGCCCCCAGCAAGGATCGAACTTGCGACCTTGGCTTTAGGAAATCCCCGCCCACACAGCCGGCGTGCTGCGCCGGAAACAGCGAGCGCTCCGAGCTGCGCCGCTGGATCGCGATCGCCCCCCTCTTGATTCGACCAACTTGATTCGACCAAGGGACCAAGGCGCGCCCGGCGTAGTAACGCCGTACTCCCCACAATGGCGCCCCCGAGCACTCCACGCCTCAGGGCCGTAAAATGCGATAGTGCGTTTGCACGAGGCCGCTTGGGAAGCTTCGCGATTCGACGAGTTGGAGCTTTTGATCGGTCGCGGTGCTCGGGCCAAACAGGGGGATGCCGGCGCCGAGAATGATTGGGATCACGGACAGGGTGAGATCGGTGAGCAGGCCTGCGCGCAGGAATTGTTGAATGACCGCGCCGCCGTCGATGTAGACGCGCTGCGCTTGCTCGGCCGCGAGGCGGGTGGCGAGTGCGGAGACGTCGCCGGTGAAGAATTCTTCGCCGTGGCGCGGGGGCGGCTGCGTGTGGGAGAGCACGATGCAGCGTTTTCCTTGGTACGGCCAGGGGTCGAAGCTGAGCGCGAGTTCGTAGGTGCTCCGTCCGACTACCAACGTGTCGATCGAATCGAAGAAACGTTGGTAGCCGTAGTCTTCACCGGGAGATTCCACGAGGGACAGCCAGTCGACGCTGCCGTCCGCGCGGGCGATGAAGCCGTCCAGGCTGACGGCGATGAAGACCGAGCACTGCACTTTTGTTGAACCGAGTTGCCGGGTGTCGGCCGATTCGCTCAGCGCACGCGGCGGAGCAAGATGGCGGCCTTGTCTTCCAGGACGCGGAAGGTGAACGACTCGGTGAGGTAGAGTTCGACCGTGGTGCGGTCGTGGGAGGCGTAGCCGACCGATAGGTCTTGGCCGACCGTCAGCTCGTAGTCGCCGCCGCGGATCGAGAGTAGGACTGCCCCTTCTTTGAGCGCGGGCGCCCAGATCAGGTTGCCTTCGGAGACGCGCTCTTCGATCCGGTTGCGTAGCGGGTAGCCATCGTCACCATCGGCGGTGAGTTCGTCGTAGGCTTCCATGCCTAGCGCCAAAGCGTACGGGCCGTTGACGCCCGCCATGCGCAGCACTTCTTTGGCGGCGCTGACCGCGCTGGGCCAGGCTTGGCTCGAGCGCACGTCGATCGGGTTGTGCGGGCTGGCCTCGATGATGCCGGTGATTTTTCCGTCGGGGAAGCCGTGAAAGATCGCTTCGTCTTCGGCGCGCGCCACACTTTCGGCGGCCAAGATCACCGGATCCAGGTCCAAATCATCGGCGCCGCGGGCGGCGTAATCGAGCTCCAAAATGGGCAGAAGAATCGGCGCGCGCAGCTCCACCAGCGGGCGCACGTCGCGAATCGCGTGGCTTACGTGCTCGACCGGTCCGCGCTCGATGTGTTTTAGCCGGCCGGTGTTGACTGCGCCGAGTTCCCAGCCGTGGGGCCCCGAAAAATCCACCAGCTTGCGACCAGCCAAATGTAGCTTCAGTACGCGCCGCGCTTCTTCGTCGATTTGCTCCCAGGCTTCGCTGACAATCGGAGCTTTCTGGCGCTTCAGCAGATCCATCACTTGTTTCCTTTCAAACTACCGATCCCGAGCGACTCGGAGGTGTTGTACGACTTTCCAGAACGGGCTTCGCTCTTCTTGCTCGCGCCGCGTTCACCCTTGCCGCTCGCGCCCGACATCAAGGCCTCTTCGACCTCGGTGATCGGCCCGCTGGAGTTCAGGTAGGTAGAGATGTTCTCGTCGAAGACCGAGCTCTTGCGACGCAGCCACTCGAGCGTCATCATCGCGTGCTCGACTTCTTCGTTCTTGTTGTGAGTCAGCACGGCGCTGAGCTCGGGATCGGTGCAGGCCTCGGCTCGCTGCTGATACCAATCAATCGCTTCCAGCTCCTCCATGAGCGAAACAATTGCGCGGTGGGTGTTCTTCGTGTCTTCGGACAAGAGCTCGAGGGGCTCGTGGTACGTGTCGCTGGCCATGGCGGGAAACATACATCGATACGGGATTCGGAAGCAGCCCGCACTGCAGCGAAACCGGCAATTTGCCGCGGAAACCGTGACATTCGTGCGGGCGCGGCGAGCGTCGGGCTAGGCTCTCGGTTCTGCCATGTTCAGGATCCACGAATTCTCCTCCGCGAGCGGGGTGCTGTCGTCGGTCTACTTGCGCTCCGCTGACGGGCAGCTCGAGATCGTGTCCGACGATGGCGCTTGGCCTCTACCGCAAGGCGCCCTGTACGCCGTCCTGGCGCGCTTTGGCGCGCCGTTCGACGAAGACGCGCGCAGCTCGCTGATCGCGACCTTGCAGCTGGCCGAGGGCGAATCGCTGCGCCACGTGCGCCACCTGGCGGGCTACGACGTGATCGCGCGGGATTACCTGGTGTATCAGCATCCCAACGGTGAGGCGCTGTGTGCGCTGGCGGCAACGGTGGCGGCCGCGTTGTTGCATCTCGGCCAAGCGCAAGCAAAGCACGCCTGATTCTCAGCGCTCAGAGTCTGCCAAAGACCGCGCGAGTAGCACCGAGCGCGAGAGCTACTTGGTTTCGCCGCGCGCGCGGGATACGCTCTCCGCGTGGCAAACGAAGAGCTGGTGCGTTCGGTCAAGGAAATCATCGGCCGCGCCAAGAGTGGCGACACGGACGGCGCGTACGGCGGCTACCGCGACTTGTTCGCGAGTCCGGCGTTCGCGGGCTACCGCGTGGAAGATCAGCGCCAGGCCCTGCAGTTGATGGTGCTGATGAAGGGCGCGCCCAAGCCAGCCACGGCGACCATGCTCGAAGCGCATCGCGCGGCGCAGGGCCTCTTGACTGGCCTCGTCGCGAGTCACGCCGAACCGTCGGATCACGAACTGCTCGGCATCTGTCACGTCGTGTTGGGCGACGAGGCCAGCGCGAGCACCGTCTTCAGAGCGGGCCTCGCCATCGAACGCGAGCGGGACCCGCAGTCCAAGCTGTGCGGGACATTGATGAAGCGCGTTTCGATGGTGTAGCGAAGAGCGGCGCGGCGGCAGCTCGCTAGAGGCGCCGCGCCGTACTTCAGTGAGCGCTCGCGATCAGTGCGGCGCGCCGCCGTTGATCCAGTCAGTGAGGGTCTTGATTTGTGCCGCGGTCAGGCACGCGGGAGCGCTACCAGTGCCGCAGCCGTTCGGCATGCGGGGGATGTTCTGAGACGCACCACTGTTCTGGCATGTGGTCGCCCCGGTGACGATCTTGACCAACAAACTGTTGGCGCCATCGTTGGGCGTGATCAGCGTGGAGCCCTTGCACTCGCGCGTGGTCGGCGTGGCGGGGATCGGCGTGCTCAGGGTCGCGTACAGATTAGCGCTCGCGAAATTCAGATGTGGGTTACCGCTGTGGCAGGTCATGCCGCAGCTGGCGGAGAAAATGGCTTGGACTGCCGCGTAAGTCGGCGTGTTGCCACCGCCACCGGCACCTGCAGCAGAGCCGCCGCCGCTGCCACCGCCGGCCTTGCCAGCTGCTCCGGCGGAGCTACCGCCGCCGCTGCCCGCCGCTGCTCCACCAGAACCGCCGCCGCCTGCCGGAGCGCCTGCCGTGCCCGGTGCGCCTGCCGTACCGGGTGCGCCTGCCGTGCCAGGTGCGCCTGACGTGCCGGGTGCGCCTGACGTGCTCGGTGCGCCTGACGCGCCGGGTGCGCCTGACGCGCCGGGTGCGCCTGACGTGCCCGGTGCACCGGCTTTGCTAGTTGCTCCGGCCGTGCCTCCGGGTGCGGGGTCATCGCTGCCGCAAGCTTGAGTCGAGGCGATCGCGCAAAGTGCCGCCAAACCAATAAGAGAGCGTTGCTTAGAAGTAATCATGGGCTTCCTTTAGTAGCCAAACACCGAACGATCGCTAGATCGTCTGCGCAGGCTTGAAGATTGCAGTCTTGGCGGCAGGTCCGCGCTGCGAATAAATTGTCTCCGCCACACCAGGCTTCGGTTGTTCGACTACCACAAATACGATCAGATTTTCGCGGGGCATTGTTGTCAAAAAAAAATACGTTGCGCGCTTTCGCAATAGCCGCCCACGCGGGACACGCCCGCGAAACCGGTACACTGACGCGAAGCCTCGAACTGGCCTCGATCCGAGAACAGATTCGGCAACTCGCAGGTTCGGGTCAGAAATTATTTGCTGCTCGAATCGCGAGGCGCGGTTTCCGCCAACTACCGCAAAAGCGCACAAAGACAGCGCGACTGCTCGCGCGCTCCGCACGCGCGTCAGAAATGAACGCGCTCGCGGCTCCGTAGCGACGAAACGAGCCGCTGCGGCAGGATTCGCGCGCGCGATACGCCCGCTGTTCGACGCGATCCCACGCCCAGCGCGTTCATTCGTGTACGCTCGCCGCCCTCCATGACGCCGCTCGACCTGCCCCCTCCACCACGTGGTCTCAAAGGACGCACGGCGGAACTCGCCACGCTGGCCAAGACGATTGAAGCCACTGCGCCGACGCGCCTGGCGTTGGTCGGCGCGGGCGGGAGCGGCAAGTCGATGTTGACGGCGGCCTTGGCGCATCGTTTGGCGCGTTTTTTCGAGGGGCGGGCCTCTTGGTTTCGGGTCGGGTCTTGGGATTTTTATACGCTGACCGAGATGCTGGCGTTGCGCTTCGGGCTGCCGGGCGGGGACGAGCGCGTACCGAGGTTGAACGCTTTCTTCGCGCGCACGGGGCCGCGGTTGATCGTGCTCGACAATCACGAGGACGACCGCGCGATGGCGCGCTTGCTCGATGCCTTCGCGCGGGCGCCGGTGACGTTCGTGATCACGGCGCGGCGTTGCTTGCTGGCGGGGGTGCTGATTTTTCCGGTGACTGCGCCGATGGTCACCGCGGGGCGCAGCGCGTTTCCGCGCGTGGCGCGCTTGACGCGCATGCTGCGTTGGAACCCGCTCGCGCTGGACATCGCCGATGGCATCGTGGGCTCGGGCGCGGCGACGGTCGCGGAGCTCGGCGCATTTCTCGAGCAACGCGGCGTGCAGCGGGTGCGCGTGATCGACCACGAAGACGACTTGCCGGAGATTGCTTTTTTGGTGGCCTGGGCGTGGCAAAAGCTTTCGCCCAAGAGTCGCCGGATCTTGGGCGTATTGGCCCACATCGAAGGCGATCACGTCGACCTCGGCTCGCTGGCGAAACTCGCGAAAATTCGCGGCGATTTCAGCGCGGAGCTGGCTCCACTGCAAACCTGGAACTTGGTGCAGGAGCCGGTGCTGAACCGCTACACGCTGCACGCGGTGGTGCGCCACGCGGTGATCAAGCGCACGGCGCTCGACCCCGAGCTCGTGTTCGAGCACTACGTGAGCTTGCTCGAAGCACAGCCGGAGCGCTTGCTGCGTGAGCAAACGCATCTGTTCGCGGCCATGGATCACGCGCACCGCACCAGCAACCTGAACGCGATGCTGCGCGTCGAAGCGCTGGCCCGTCGCTTGGCCGGGCTGGACTAGCTCAGCCGACGCGCGTGCGCTCTTCGCTCACGCGCGCGGTTCGAGCCAGAGAAAGGACGTGACGCCACGCGGGTAGTACTTCGAGCCTTTGCCGATGCCGGCGAAACACTGATCGGTCATGGCCCAATCCGCACAGCCGAGCTGCTGCCAAGAGGCGTGCACGGCGTGACTGCCAGTGTCCGGGCGAAGGCCGAACACGCGCTCGGCGACGTGTTGACAGAGGAAGATCTTGCTCGGCCAACTGTTGTCGGAAGTACTGGACAGCTTCCAGCCACCGTCCGGAAACAAGCACAGCCCGGGCGCGAGCACCGCCCGCAAATGCCGCCCCAATTGCGCCAAAAGCGGGCCATGCGCACCCGCCGGGTCGAGCAGCTCACGCTGCCCCCAGAACAACGGAAAGCTCAAGCCTTCGACCGCCGATAGGATCGCGCTCGAGGAGCCGGTGCGCAGCGCAGGCAGGTAGCCGAGCTCGGGGTCGTACCAATCGAGCAGGGTTTGCTCCAACTGAGCGGCGGATTTGCTGGCCGCCTGCGAAAGCTCTGGCAGGGCCGCGCGCTCGAAGAGCAGCCGCAGCGCATGCCAGGCGGCCCAGGTCTTGCTCGCCAGGTACAGGCTATTTCGCGCCTGACCCAGGCTCGAATCGAGGCTGTCGTAAGTGGTGATTTCGAACGTGCCCGCGCAGCGCGCCGAGTCGAGGCTGACTAGGCCGTTGCGCCGCGCGGGATCCGGATCATCGCGATTTTGCAGCGACGAAAGGCAGCTGCGCAGCAGCGGCAGCTTGCGCGCGAGCCAGGCTTCGTCACCCGAAACGAGCACGTAGGTCGCGGCGATCAGGATCCAATTGACCAGCTGCTCGGCGGTCATGAAGCTGAAGCAGCCGATCACGCCTGAGAGCTCGTAGCTCGAGCTGCCGGCGGGCGAAAACTGACCGCCCACGCCCATGTCATGAGCAAAGCTGACGCCGCCCGGCAAATCCGCCTCTTCGGGCGGTAAAATCAGGCCTTTCACCAGCTCGGGATCGCGGATGTGTCCGAGCTCCAGGCCGCGCGCGCCGCTCGCCGGCCGATTCAAGCGATCCACGTACGAGTGACGCGCTGCGAATTGGTCGAGCAGATTGCGCAGCGTCCACGGATTGTGCCGCGCTTCGTAGAAGGTCATATCGACGCTCAGATCGAGCGTGTTGATCATCGCGTACTCGCCTTCGAGCACGACCCACAGCGGCCGTCCGGCGTGCTCGAGCAGCTGAGTATTGCCCCAGTAGCTGCGCTCGGCGTGCGCCAGCAAGAAGCGCTGATGTTCGTCCGAAATGCGCTGCTCGAGCTCGGCGGCTTGCGCCTCGGCGAGCTTCTGCAGGCGGACGTGCTGCTCGATGCCGGCGGAAAGCACGCTGGCCAGCGTCGGGTAGAAGCGCGCGTAAAAGTAGCGGCACTCGAGGCCGGTCGTGACCACGCCGGTGCGACAAAAGCCAAACGACAGCTCGAGGCTGCGCGTTTCGCCGGCCGGAACCTGGAGCGCGAAGCCGCAGGTCTTGCCCAGCAAATGACTGCGATTCGAGGTCAAATACTCGAGCTCGCTGAAGGCGACCCAGGCTTCGAGGCCCGGTACGTCGCGCGCCGCGATGCCCAAATCAGTGCCCCAAGCGACCGCTTTTGCGCCGGTCACGCCTTCGGCGAGCAAGCGGCAGGGGCGACCGGGGGTGATCGCGAACACCAAACGTCGCGTGACGGCGCTCGAGTTGGTCAGCGTGAGCCGCGCAGACACGGCCGGCAGCAGCGCACCGGCGAGCGCGGCGTCGCCCAGCGCGTCGGGGTCCGGCAGCGGCGTGACCGGCGTGTAGATCGCGAAGCTGAAATCGCCCGCGGTCCAAGTGTCGACCGAGCGCTGGTAGTTGCGCTCTGGGTCGGCCAACAGCAGGCGACGATTTCTAGGCGCGGTTGCTGCGTCGGTTGCAAAGTCGGAAACGTCCGCGGCCCCAGCGCCGCGGAAGAACGGCAGCGCGTGCATGTCGTCCGTGCCGCCATCCGCGTAGCCGATGACCAGATCCATGCTCGCCGGCTGCGCGCCTTCGATCGTCGGACCACCGCCCACGGCAAAGCGCCCACAAGTGAACGTTGCATACGCGCCCTGAGGCGAATGGTGGGCGTGAAAATCGATCGAGTGCATGGGCGCTCCGGGCGCTCCCGAAAGCGCGCTTCAGCTCGCCGAGGGCGTGCGCGTCTTCAAGCTATCGACGGCGTGCACCGGCGGCGCGTCACCCTTCATCAGATGAGCGATCGCGCTGTACACTAGGCGTTGGCTTTCGAGCATGCCCTTGCCGGCGAAGGCCGTGGACACGACCTCGATCGTGAAGTGACCGCCGCCGCCGCCGACAGTGGCTTGGGCTCCGGGGAGGGCTTCTTCGATCGCTTGCTTGAGCGCGTCGACGACCGAGCCTTGGAAATTCGTGGGATGCGATGACATGTGGGCCTCTGAGTTCGCCTGGGCGAATCAATCAATACTGCGGCACGCCGCGGTCGACGGTCTCCGACCAAGCGTGAATGCCGCCACGCACGTTGTAAACATTGCGGAAACCTTCGCCTAGCAGCTGTTCGGCCGCGTTTTGGCTGCGCATCCCGTGATGACACAGAAAAGCGATCGGCGCGTTGCGGTCGAGCGAGAGCAAATACTCTTGGCCCGCTTCATCGAGGGACCGAGCCTGAGCGATGCTCGCCAGCGCGCGCTCGTGATCCGGGCGGACGTCGAACAGGGTGATCTTGCCCTGGTCGAGCAGCTCTTTGAGCTCCGCTGGGGTGAGTTGCTTCACGCTCGCGGGTTGGTTCGGGTTCTCGATCTTGAAGCCCGCGTTTGCGCCGTCGACGAAGTCGATGCTCATGCCGTCCGCGCGGCGCGCGCTGGCCGGATCGATGAACAAGGTCAGGCCCTGAATGCCGAGCTCGAGGGTGCCTGGCTCACGCGGGGCGAAGTACAAATCATTTTGGAAGCGCGCGTCGATCTTGAGGTGCAAGACCTCGCCCTCGGCGTCCAGCAGCGCGCCCTGAAAGGCCTTCAGCGCGGCTTCGCTGATCTGGATCGTCGGCAAGGGCGGAGCGCTGCCGGGCTTCGACAACAACTGCGAAAGCTCACCCGACTCCGACAAGGCGCGCACGATGTCGCAACCGCCCACGAACTCGCCGTTGATGAACAGCTGCGGGATGGTCGGCCACTGCGAGAACTCTTTGATGCCATCGCGCAGCTCGGCCGAACTGAGCACGTCCACCGTCTCGTACTCCGGCACGAGCTCGTCCAAAATCTGCACGACTTGCGCGGAGAAGCCGCATTGCGGCGTGCGGCGCGTGCCCTTCATGAACAGCACCACTGGGTTCTGTGCGACGAGGCCAGAAATCCGACTGCGGAGGGCGTCACTAATCATGGTCGTGGCCGACCGTGTAGCACATTAGCAGCCGATGCCCGAAGAGCCTATCCCGGTAGGCCGCCCGAGGCTGCGCCCGAGCCCGAAGCTCTCGGCCGCGAGCAGCGCGGCGACGGGATGCGCCGGGAATTTCAAGAGCTGCCGAGGCGCCCCGGGGTCAGCAAAGTGACGCCGGGCGCCTCGTGCGCGCACCACCGGCCGCATCGCTCACGCGGGGCGCTTGTCGTGCTTGCCGTGGCCGAGCTTGCCGTCGGCGCGGGCTTGGGCAAGTTCGGCTTGGGAGACCTTGCCATCCTTGTTGGCGTCAGCGACCTGAATGCGAGTCCAGCGCTTGTCGCCCACTTCGGCTTGGGTCAGAAAGCCGTCCGCGTTCTTGTCCGCCTTCTTGAAGCGATCGGCGGCGTGTTGCTTGCGGTCAGCTTCGGATCGCTTGCCGCCGTGCTCTCCAGAGCACTGTGGGCGCCCATTTTCCTGAGCTGGGCTCGCGTCCGCCAGCGCCAATGAACTCAGGCAGGCCCCCAGCGCAACCACCGAAATACCGAGTCCGAGGCGAGTATTGATTTTTTTCATGATGTCCAACTCCTTCATTGAGTCCGACGTCGCCGCTCCAGAGCTCCCTACGAAAAAAACGCAGCTCACAAATTCGACACAGGTCTGTCGAATTCCTCCGCCACTGGCAATCGGCGGGGTTGAGACGGTTTGAGGCGGCTCAAACGCGATGAAAGCGCGAGCCCATCGGAAAGCGCCAGCCCGGGCGGAGAAAAGAAAGCCGAACCAAATTTGCTGGCGGTGGTATGAAAGACGCTCAATGAACGCATTTAGGGCACGCCAGCGCAGGCTGCGCTCCGTGAAGTCATGACCGAGGCAGAGGCTCCGCTGCTCGCGGAGGAGTCATCGTCCAGTGAGCCGCGTAAGCGGCCGAGCCGGTCGGACAAGCGGCAGGCGTTGCTCAGTGAAGAGCCGCTGCTGCTCGGTTCTTCTTGGGCGCAAGTCTGGTGCAAGAGCATGCAGAGCGACGGTCGGCTCGTCGTCGGCGGCTGGCCGGGCACCTTGGCGGAAGCGCGCGCGCGCATTCAGGGGCACCTCGGTGGAGAGTTGGCGCGGCGCCGCATGCCTGCGCTCAGCATCGAAGAGCTCACGGCTGCCACCAGCGCCACCTACCAGCAAGCCAAGAAGGATTGGCTGATCGCCGCCCGCGACATGCGGCCCAAAGGCTCACGCAGCTCCGAAGACGACGACGAGGACGACGAGTGAAGCCACCCAAGCCCGAGCCGCTTTGTAAAGTCACGATGCAGTACCGCAGCGGCGCAGGAAAAGTCTTCGAGCTGGAGAGCGCAGGGCGAATGTTGGACGTGCACGTCACGCCTCATGAAGCCTCGGACTCTGCCGGAAAGTGGCAGGTCGCCGCGCACGATCGCCGGAGCGCAGGCGCGATCGTGATCACCGAGTCCGGCGCCACGCGCAGCGAGGCACTGGAAAAGGTCAGTCGCACTTGGGTCGAACAAATGACCGAGCGCAACCTGACGCCCTTCGACTGGATCGCAGTCACCAGCACGCTGCAAGCCATTCGCGCGATCTGAAGCGCCCTGTCAGCGCCTGCGCGTCGCCGAAGCGTGGGCTTGCCAGCCAAGGGCGGGCGAAACAAACTAGATACGGTGTCGCCCCCTAGCCCCGCATCGATCGCGTCAGAGGCCTTCGATTTCGTGATCGTCGGCAGCGGCTTCGGCGGCAGCGTGAGCGCCATGCGTCTAGCCCAGAAGGGCTACAAGGTGGCCGTGGTCGAGGCCGGCAAGCGCTGGCAGGCGAGCGACTTCCCCAAGACCAACTGGAACGCCTTCAAGTATTTGTGGGCGCCACGGCTCGGCTGCTTCGGGATCCAGAACATCACCCTGCTCAAGGGGGTGATGGTCCTGCACGGTTCGGGCGTGGGCGGCGGCAGCTTGGTCTACGCCAACACCTTGATGCGGCCACGAGCCAGCGTCTTCGACGATCCCGCTTGGAGCCGCGCCGTGGCTTGGGAAGAGGAGCTCAGCCCACACTTCGAGACCGCCCGGCGCATGCTCGGCGTGACCGAGAACCGCGCGCTGATGGAGGGCGAACGCACGCTCCAGCGGGTCAGCGAACGCATGGGCAGCGCGGATACCTTTCACGCCACCGAGGTCGGCGTATTTTTCGGCAAGCCCAACCAAACCGTGCCCGATCCCTATTTCGACGGAGCGGGCCCTGCGCGCACGGGCTGCAACTTGTGCGGCGGCTGCATGGTCGGCTGTCGTTTCGGCGCCAAAAACACGCTCGACAAAAACTACCTGTATTTTGCAGAGCTTTGGGGCACCGAAGTATTTCCCGAGCTCAAAGTCACGAAGGTGGTGCCGAGCGACGGCGGCTACGAAATCGAGACCGAGCGTTCGACCTCCTTGCTCGGGCGAGCCGGGCCACGCTTGCGAGCCAAGCGCGTCATCCTCGCCGCGGGGGTATTGGGGACCGTCTCGCTGTTGCTGAAGAGCCGCGATCAGTTCGGGACGTTGCCCGCGGTGTCGCCCCGCCTGGGTGATTTCGTGCGCACCAACGGCGAGAGTCTGCTCGGAGCGACCAGCTTCGATGCGCATCGAGAGCTCTCGCGCGGCATCGCCATCGGCGCGGCCTTTCACCCCAACTCGCTGACCAAGATCGAAGCCGTGCGTTATCCGAGTGGCTCGGGCGCGATGCGCCTCTTGGGCGTGCCGCTGACCCCCGACGGCTCGGCCTTCACTCGGCCGCTGAAGATGCTGGCCCGCATGGTGCTGCAATTGCCGCGCATCTTGAAGCTGTGGCGGGTGCGGGATTGGGCGCGCAGCACGGTGATCTTACTGGTCATGCAGTCGGTCGACCAGCACTTGAAGCTGCGCCTCGGGCGCTCGCTGTTCGGGCGCGGCCTCAAAGACACGGCTACCGATCAACCGATCCCGAGCTACCTGCCGATCGCGCAACAAGCGGCCCAAATCTTGGCCGAAGAGCTGCAGGGCGAAGCGCAGAACGTGATCTCGGAGGTGCTGCTGCGCACGCCGGCGACTGCGCACATCCTCGGCGGCTGTTGCATCGGTAAGGATGCAGCGACCGGCGTGATCGACGAGCGTCACGAAGTGTTCGGCTATCCGGGCTTGTACGTGTGTGACGGCAGCGTCGTGCCCGGCAACCTCGCCGTGAATCCGAGCTTGACCATCAGCGCGCTCGCCGAGCGATTTGCGTCTTTTTTCGAGCGAGCCAACGGTTTGAGCGAGGAAACATTCGCGGCGCGTCAGATCCGCTTCAGCTCGCACGCCGAAAGCCAGAGCGCCGCTGACAGCGCCTCCGTCGCTTGAGCTGCGTTTAAGAGCGCAGCACTCGGGCGGCGGCCTGCTATGGTGCGCCGCCAATGACCACCGACTTCGCTGAACTTTCGCTGTCCCCTGCCCTGCTCGCGGTGGTCGCGGAGCTCGGATTTCAGAAAATGACGCCGATTCAGGCCCAAACCGTGCCAGTACTGCTGGAAGGCAAGGACTTAGTCGGGCAATCGCGCACCGGCAGCGGCAAGACCGCCGCCTTCAGCCTGCCCATTTTGGAGCGCCTGCAGCTCGAGACGCGCGAAATTGCTGCGCTCGTGCTGTGTCCGACACGTGAACTGAGCGCTCAGGTCGCGCGCGAGATCAGGCGGCTCGGGCGTCGCCATGCGGGCCTCTCGGTGCTGGTGCTGGCGGGCGGTGAGCCCCTGGGTCGGCAACGCAGCGCGCTCGAAAAGGGCGCACACATCGCGGTCGGCACCCCGGGCCGCGTACTCGACCATTTGCGACGGCGCAGTCTGCGCGTGCACCGCGTCGGGACGGTCGTGCTGGACGAAGCCGATCGCATGCTGGACATGGGCTTTCAGGAAGACATGGAAAAGATCCTGCGAGCGCTGCCCGAGAAGCGACAGACCGTGTTCTTCTCCGCCACCTACCCGAGCTCGATCGCCGAGCTGTGCGAAAAGCACCAAAAAGACCCGGTGTTCGTCAAGGTCGAGGCGGAGCCGGAGCAGGCCGCTGAAATTCAGCAATTGGTCGTGCCCGTCGAGACCGAGCAAAAGATTGGTGCGCTGCGCTGGGTGCTCGCGACCTACCCGCATGAATCGGCGCTGATCTTTGCCAACCTCAAAGTGACGGTGGCCGAAATCGCCAAGGTGCTCGCTGAGTCCGGCGTCAGCGCAGACAGCCTACACGGCGATCTCGAGCAGTACGATCGCGACAAGGTGATGGCGAAGTTTCGCAACGCCAGCACGCGCGTGCTGGTCGCGACCGACGTCGCCGCGCGCGGCATCGACATTGCCGATTTGGATCTGGTCGTGAACTTCGATCTGCCGTCGCAGCCGGACGTGTACGTGCACCGGGTTGGCCGCACCGGGCGCGCGGGCAAGGTCGGCCTGGCCATCTCACTTCGCACGTCGCGTGAAGACGGCAAAGTGGCTGCGATCGAGCAATTCACCGGGCAGAAGCTGACCGTCACCGAGCGTGAAGCCGTGCCACGTGGAGAAAAAGCGGCGCTCGCCAAGAGCCTCGAGCGAGACGCCAAGATGGCCACGCTGCGCATCTCCGGCGGCCGCAAAGACAAGGTACGCCCCGGCGATATCCTAGGCGCGCTGACCGGCGAAGCGGGCGGCCTCAGCGCGAGCGACGTGGGCAAGATCGAGATCCACGATCACTTCTCGTACGTCGCGGTGAGCAAGAGCGTCAGCCAGGGCGCGCAACAAAGCCTCAGCGCGGGCCGAATCAAGGGCCGCAAATTCAACGTGACCTTCGAGGACTAAGTCGTCGACGCGGGCCGCGCGCCGAGATCGAGCTCTTCGCTCGGCATGGCGCTGAAGGCTTCTTCGGTCGCTTCTAGGAATAGTTCGAGCGTCAGCAGGCGTTGCAGGCGACGCTGCAGCGTTGCGCCGTCGCGCAGCGAGCGACATAGATAGCCAAGTTGCTCCTTCAGCGGACCGAGCGGGTTGCAGGCGCCTGGCTCGCGTGAGCCGAGCGCCTGGGCCAAGCGCAGAAAGTGCTGAGCGAGATCGACGCCGGTCGGACGATACGGCTCGCGACCGGCGAGTAATTCGGCGATTTGGCGGAAGATCCACGGGTTGCGCAGCGCAGGGCGGCCGAGCATCACGGCATCACAGCCCGTTTCTTCGAACATTTGCAGGGCTGATGCGGCGTACCAAATGTCGCCGTTGCCCACGACCGGGATCGACAGTTCGCGCTTGATCAGCGTCACGATGCGCCAATCAGCCGAGCCACGGTAGTGATCGATTCGCCGCCGCGGGTGGACGGCCAAGTAGTCGAGCCCGCTATCTTGCACCAGGCGCGCGTTGCTCAGCGCATCGTCGGTGGTGTCGAAGCCCGCGCGCAGCTTGGCCGATAGCAGACCGGGGACGCCGCGCCGCATGGTGCTCAGCAAGCGAGCCAGCAGCGCCGGCTGTTTGAGCAGCGCGGCGCCTACGCCCTTGCGCGCGGCGCTGCCAGTCGGACAACCGAGATTCAAGTCGACGACGTCGGCGCCCGCGCGGGCCACGACCGCGCCCGCCTCCGCCATCAATTCGGGATCATTGCCCATGACCTGCACGCTCAGAGGAACGGAGGGCAGCTTCTCGACCTGCCTGCGCAAGTAGGCGGGCGAAATTTGCCCGCCAGAGATGCGCACGAACTCGGTACAAACCAGGCCGACCGGGCCGTAGCTAGCCAGGACCTCACGCACGGCCGCGTTCGTGACGCCTTCCATGGGCGCCAGCACGCAGGCCGGGGAAAAAGGGAACTGTGCCAAGGCCGAAATCAGCGTAGTTGAGATCCGCTGCTCGGACAGCTCGTCGTGAAGTTATCGCCGCCGACGATGGCGCGCCGCGTCGTGCGACGGATCGCTGTGCTGCAAGGAGGGCACTGGCTGCTCTCGGCGCTCGCCCCGGTCGCCAGCAGGAGGAGACCCTTCGGGCGCGCGACGCGTGAGCACAATCACTTCCGGACCTCGCTGCGGAGCACGCTGAGGCCGACGCGGCGCCTCGCGCGATTGAGGCTGCGAGGCGATGTTCGCACGCGCCGATGCCATCTGCAGTTCCGGAGCCCGGTGCTGCGGGCCGCGGTTCTGTTGCGGGCCGCGGTTCTGTTGCGGACCGCGGTTCTGTTGCGGACCGCGGTTCTGTTGCGGACCGCGGTTCTGTTGCGGACTGCGATTCTGCTGCGGGCCGCGATCTTGCTGTGGACCGCGGTTCTGCTGCGGACCGCGGTCTTGCTGCGGGCCGCGATCTTGCTGCGGGCCGCGATCTTGCCGCGGACCGCGGTCTTGCCGCGGACCGCGGTTCTGCTGCGGACCGCGGTCTTGCTGCGGGCTGCGGTTCTGCTGCGGACTGCGGTCTTGCTGTGGGCCGCGGTTCTGCTGCGGACCGCGATCTTGTTGCGGACGGTGGTCATCTGCGCGAAACGGCGCCGGGCGGCGCTCGTCCCGTTC
>Ga0247760_1000546_pt1 | contig 40155 bp, 53 predicted proteins | sample UWRJL171409R4_FD_179936 | JGI IMG/M metagenome (GOLD analysis project Ga0247760, IMG submission 179936) | Plant litter microbial communities from Arlington Agricultural Research Station in Wisconsin, United States - UWRJ-L171-409R-4 | ecosystem: Environmental > Terrestrial > Plant litter >... | reverse complement strand
TAAGAGGCACGCGCTATGCTACAATGAGCGACCGGTGTGAGAACATCGGCTGCCGGCAGGCTTCGGATCCAACACCCGATCAACACCGGCTGTCAGTTAGTGCGGCAAGAACTGAGAGCCACCGAGGTGTTAGTGCGACCGAATTCCTCGAGATCCGACTCAGAGGATTTATTTTGGGGAAAAAAGCGCCGAAGGCGACGCGGCAAGTGCCGCAAGATCCTACACTAGTACGTTTGAAGCCTCGCTCTGCAGAGTATTGGCGAAGGGTTGGAAAACGGGGATATGAACGCTCGATGACTCGCGGCGACAGGGTGCCTTAATTATTTGAAGCTGTCCCTCTAGCGGGCGCTTGCCCAGACCGAAAATCGGAATCTCCTCCGAGATGGAACTGATTGGTGCACACACACGCAGTCTCATTCCCCGGATTCCAGGTTTCTGTCATTCCATCTGGCTTTGAGACATCTGGTTCGGTCGTACACACACAACACAGAAACGCTGATGCCTCACTGGGTGGCAACCTTGAACCAGTGGTTGGCGTGCTCGGGATCGTCAAAGGGAAACCATGAAAGTACCTAGGTAATCCAACATGTGCTTGAAATGGCTGCATGCAATTTTTAGGTTGTTTTCTCCCAATCACTTGTGATCTCTGTTGCTTTGGTGTTGGGGTGGCCAATCCGATGAATTACCCCTTTTTCTGTCCCGAATCCCCTTCCAAGGATCGTATTTTTCAGCTGAAGGTCTAGTTCGCGCCTTCTGTCCAATAGATGCAGCCACGCAAATCCCTGAAGCCAACTCGAACACTGCATCCGACCTGTAGGTCCTGAGTCATTTTGCAATATGCTTCTTTCAATCGCCCTCGGCCATTGTTGGTGAGCGACCAAACCCAAAGAACCAGCGGTGTATTGAACGATCATCGGATTTGGTGAAATCAACCACACCTTTAGAGCCTCGAATCACCACCCCGCAGGGATATCTGGACAGAAATAAGCTGTCGCCGAGTTATTCATGAGATTTTCAAGATGTTCAGCAGCAGACTCAGCAATCGCGAGGAAATCGATGAGGCTGTGTGGGCCGGCATCAGTCCTGTCCAAAGGTTGCTGATGGACACCAACTACGCGAAGCAATTGGCGCAGAGCAGCACAGTATGTGGAGTCTGCTATGATCTGGACCTCGAGAACTACCCATTCGCCCTCATCAGAACGGTCAATGGGGTGGATTTAGAAAGGAGATGAGGATCACACGGCCGATGTTCGACTCATCACTCAGCCCCTTGTGGAGACGATCCGCTACACGGCCTTGAGCCATAGCTGGGGTCTCGGTGGAATCGACTTCAAACTTACAGAGAACAGGCTGGATGAGTTCCAAGAACGGATTCCATTCTCCAACCTCCCGGCGACACACCAGGACGCCGTCGTGCTGGCACGGAAGCTCGGCCTACAATACGCCTGGATTGACTCCCTCTGCATTATACAAGATAGCACTGCCGACTGCCAGACCGAGACTGTCAACATGGGCGATGTCTATTCCAACGCCTACCTGACCATCAGCACCGTTTCCTCGCCCGGGAGTAAAGTCCCCTTTCTCGAAGCCCAAGAAGCAGCATACGCCGCACACCCCGTCCAGTTCTACAGCCCCAGGCTGAACTACGCCACCCGCGACATCTTGGGGTTCTCCGGCCTACGAAGGACTCGCCTCGCCCAACTGCGAAGCCACACCACCCTCTACGCCCGCCGCACCCAGAAGCTCGCCGCACCATCAGTCGACTCCGCCTCCTGGTCGGCCCCCCAAGGCATCAGCGACTCAGTCCAAGGCCCCCTGTCCAAACGCGCATGGACACTCCAGGAACGCATCCTCGCCACGCGCATCATCCACTTCACCTCCGAAGGCCTCTGCTTTGAATGCGCCACGCACTTCAAGTCCCAAGACGGCCGTGTCTCCGCCTCTGAACACCTCAGCGTCTGGCACCACCTCGAAACCCCCGATGGAAGTCCCGAGCTCCGCACCAAGCTCCAGCGCTTCTGGCGCCTCATGCTAAGCGACTACACCCAACGTGGCATCACGCGTCGCTCGGACTTGCTTCCCGCGCTGTCCAGTCTCGCGGGGCGCATGCAAGACCTCCACGGCGCCGAGTACCTCGCCGGCCTATGGCGGGACCGCCTCATCGAGGACCTCTGCTGGGCGCCGTAGGGTACCAAGTATAAGAAGCCGCCGTGGGTGCTCGCCGACGAGGCGAACCTGCCGTCGTGGAGCTGGGTTTCGGTGGCACATCCGACGATATACCCTGTGATCAACGAGCCAGGCCGCTTCGTTCCCCACTGCGAGGTGGTGAGCTGCTCGACGGACCTGACCGAGAGCCAGTGGAACCGGTTTGGGCAGGTGATGGGGGGCGAACTGGTGCTGCGGGGGCCGGTGAGGAAGGCCAAGTTGACGTATGTGGGACAGACGGATATCGGGGGAAGTCGTGTGGACTTTGGCGGGGGGTCGACCAGCGAGCTGGAGGAGGATGCGTGGCTGGTGTCATTTGAGCAGGAGGTGGCCGGTGTGCGGGAAAAGGGCTGGAGGCGGGCGGTCGAGGGCGAGGAGTCAAAGTGGGACGAGGCCGAGGTGTGGTGTCTCAAGGTTGGGACGTGGAAGATGGGCGAATCTGTGCAAGTACTGACCGGGCTCGACCAGACGTTTGTCATGGTCTTGGGTAGGTCTAGCAGGGTGGAGGGCGCGTTTGAGCGACTAGGCTTTCTAGAGAAGGTCTATGGGGGAAGCAGTTTCGACAACGTTGGAGGGATAATTGAGATGTTTGAGCGCTTGGCAGAGCACGGGCTATCTGATGTTAAGAAACGTTGGGAAAAGTTGCAGAAAGATCCACCATACCCTGAGGCCGTGGTCATGGAGGTGACCATAGTCTAAGGGCAGCTAGCGATAGCTTCTCATCCGCTTGTCGTGCCATTTCTCGAAGTGGGCCTCAGTGAAAAGATGGCCCGATGGGTCAGCGGTGAACCATTCATGGTGCTGGCGAGTGCTGAAGCCTGTCGGGGTGATCGAATTCCCTCCCACTCAGACCAGTTCCACTTTGAGTCACTGGCACGGTCCATTCTGACACGTTGAGTGTGCTGCACTTATCTGCAAAGCTGAATTGAAATCTTTCCTGGGAACATTTGCAAAGCGCGCCGCCATAGAATTCGATCCTTTGACCGCGATTGTAAACGATCTCCAGCAGCTCCTGTCGAGCAACTCGGGCCTCACCAGGGCGCAACTTGTGCACTCGTATCTTACCCAAATCCGCTCTCACGATGCTTATTTGTGGGCCTTTATCAGCATCGCCCCCGAGAAAATCCTCCTACAGCGCGCCAAGATGTTGGACAACGAGAGGAAGGCTGGGAAAGTTCGTGGTCCGCTACATGGAATTCCTATTGTCCTCAAGGACAACATCGCAACCAAGCCGGTTACTGGTTTAGATACCACAGGTGGCAGCTTGGCCTTGGTCCATTCTAGGGCGTACAAGAACGCCCCTCTGGTCAAGAAGGTGAGGCCAAAGCCCCGGGCGCGATTGGAGGTTCTTCTGACAGCCCTATGATTTAAAGCTCCTGGATGCTGGTGCAATCCTTCTCGGAAAGGTTAGTCTCCGCGTAAGTGTTAGAAAAGGCGACCAAAGTAATCCTCTCTAACGTCTTATAAGTCAGTTACAAATATCCCCTACACCAGTAACCCTCACCACCGTACACAACTTTGTATTGTGGTGGGATCTTGCCAGGCCAAATGGTGCAAGCGGGCGCAGCTAAGAAACCACCACGCCAAGCCTATCTAATCCGTAGGGTGGCTGAACGGGCAATATAGGCTGTGCCCACTTCCCAACCGTTTCAGCTGTTACGCGTCAAGACTTGAATGTATTAGTAGGGTGTGCTAATAATAAGCGCCGGAGTGATATCAACCCGGCGGATTTGGCAGCCAGTCTAACCCCTGCAACTCAGCGGGCAGGCTGCTTAGAGGATACTTTAGGGTCTCGTTCTCCCTCGCGTCCGGAATATCTTCCTTACTTCAATACCTTACCGCATCCACGCTAAATTCAGGAGAATCTAAATCTCCCACGGCATTGTCGATATCTAAGGTTGAAACGACGGCGTCTTCGATATTGAAGATGGATCCGATGCCGATGCCGACGCCGACTCCGATGCCGATGCCGATGCCGATGCCGCCTAAGTACACGTCTCCAAAAAGGACGTGGACTTGGAAGCTCGCGCTGCGTATCTTCCAACTAATCCTCTGCATCATCATCCTGGCCCTGAGCGGTGCGATGGCTGTAAGAGGTTCCACAGTCCGGTTCCTGGTCATTGCTCCGCCGGTGAGTCTATCCCTACTCCCCTATTGCCACTTTCCCATTTTCTGCCGAACGCACTAACAACAACTCCAGGTCGCCCTCGCGTTTTGTTGGGCCCTCTCTGAGGGCATCTGCATTCTCTCAAGGGGAGGACACAGGGGCATACATCCAGGGGCGAATGTGGCATTGGATCTGATTATCTGGCTGGCGTTGATCGGTTGCAACACGGGCCTAGGGCTGATGGGCGTGGCTTCCAGTGTAGGAGACATTCTCAACTCCATGCCTTCCTACCGGTGGAGCGAAATTGCCGCTGAAGTAACGCAGCGATCGCAGAGAGGCCAGGCGGTAGTGGCGCTTACTGCTCTTCTGACGTGAGTTTTCTCTCGCCAATCACGACGGTATGCGCAAATGCTAATGAGCGGTAATGTTTGTCCAGGGTCCTTCACTTCGCCACGTTTGTCATCGCCTGCAAAGAGACCCATGTGCGGAACAAGCTACCCAGGCCGTCAACGATACTCGTTATGCAGAACCCTTACGGCCCACCGCGTATGGCGCTACAACAATTTCAACCAGTGGTCGGACCGATTCAACCGGGGTCTGGAGAGCAGGTTTACTATCAAGTGGTATCGACTGGAGGACGTCAGTAACTGCAAGAGCTATGTTTCTGTTCAACAGCCACTGAACTCGGCTGAGAAGTATCAAACACTGCTAGTCGTACAAGCCGGAAATATCTACTTCCACGTAGACGACTTTAAACCATCTTACATTGAAGCTTACTAAAAACGAGGTCCCATGATACGCGGCATCTGCTTCTACGAATATTTATCATTTGTAGCCTTAAAGAAAGAAGCCCTCCCGCTGGAGAGGCACAACAATTTGGGAGAGTGTGGTCTTCTTCCGTGAGGGACCTGCAGACACTAGTAGCCTTGATGGAGCTGGATAGAAAGTCCATTGCAGGCATAATATTACAATATCCGTTGTCTTCAAAGTTGGCATTAGCACAATTATCGTCCATCCTTTAACGCCTCCTGAACATGAGGGCGGACATGTAATTGGAGGAATGGCAGGATTTCAAGGGGGCTAGCTGAAACATCGTTCGGCTCTTTGATCAGAGCGAAACCTTATACATTCCTCCACACTTTGCACTACTCCATTCTGACGCTTGAGCAGATTTCAACCCTTACCCACCTCCGTCACGGACGTATCAACTCGCGGTGTCCCGAGCCGGAACTCAATATTACGGACTTTAGCCAGTATCTCGTTGATCGTGGCACCCCGTTCCGTCTCCTCAAAGATGGGAGCTCCCATAGCGCTCGCCGTCTCCAATGGGCTCAGTGTCACCGGCCTCTCGAGTTGCCACCATCCCCACATCAGCATGGCAATGAACCCCAGCCCACAAGCCATAACCGCCAAGCCAACCCCCAAGTACCGTCCATCAGTCTGGAACACCAGCGTCGGTACCGTCTGCCGTGTGTCAAACACCTGCGTCTCCGTCCCGTTGCCAATCCGCATCGCCGCACGGAACATGAAATCGTACATGGAGGCTAGGACATACTCGGTCGGTCTATTCCACTTTAGTCGGCAACGTGACTTTGGACCACCGTCTTCACCGATGTCAGCAACATAAAATATATCGGCCAGCATATCTGGACCATAGTAAGTGGACGTATCAGACTCATATTCGTATGTCTTGGTTGCGTTGTCGGTGATCCGATGTTGAGCAAATGCCCACAAAGCTTCCACAGGACTCACGGCTGACTGATTAGCAGCGACATCAACAGAGCGAGAGGGTGCGCTAGGTTTCTGAACGAGCTCATAAGGCCGCATGTGAACAGTGTGGGTGTCGATGGTGACGGGATAATTAACTGTCGCCGACTCAATATCACATGTTTCTTCGCGCACGGTGCCGACGCAGGAGTCATCGACTTCGGAGACGTACAAAACGGTTAGTCGGAGGTATGGGCCTCCAGTTGCGTTTTTGGCGACCACTGGGTTAACAAAAAACACAGCTTCACCATCGGTCCGGTTGGTGGCCAACTCCAGCTTTCGCTCGGTGGTCCAGCATTCGAATTTAAAGCCGGCTCCAGGGACGTAGCCTTCGCAGGTTCCTTCACAGCCATGGTGCGTGGTGACAGAAGTGTTTTGCCACCACTGCTGAATCAGGGGCAGGGCAGTTCGGTCAAAGTTGCTGATTCTCCCGACGGCGTCCTTGGAGCCGAACCATCCGTCTGGGATTGCGCTGGCAATATCCATCGACAGCGACTCATTGCTGACGCGGTACTGCAAGGCTTGGTATGTTGAACGCTGGAGGAGAGGCGCTCCAACAAACTGCAACATGTTGGCCAAGAGGGCAAGAACTGCCACTGTCCTCGCTGGGGGCCCGGCACGCACGGCCGATCCGATTCCCAGGATGCGACCATGATCCCAAATGTAGTGCAACTGGGACAGTTTCACGCCCTTAGACGCACATAGCCAGAATCGAACAGCTATGCCTGTCGCTAGAGCCGTGTTGAAAACAGTGTTGGACGTCGCGGAGAAGATGGCGAGCAGAACGGCAGGTTGGACCTTCCAGGAGCTCACCGGGTCACCGTCCGAGACGGCAATCACGACGGCTGAGGCGACTAGACTCAGGGACATGCAGATGACAGCCGTGATGCCTGGCCATGGGGTTTTGCGGAACAAGGGGTTGTTCGAGAGGGTGTGCTGGCGTTGAAGAGTGGCCATATCGATTTCTAGAGTCTGAATCGGACGGAGTTGGAGAGACTGACAGGGTCAGCGGGATCCCCACTTTCAAGTATTTCCTCATATTACCTATCAAAAGTCCGCCTTGGAGGAGAATTGCATGGCACAATCGTCCCCGGTTCAACAGCCGAGCCGTTCGGGCTGCGCCGCCGTAAAGACCTGCAGGGCAATCCCAGCAGATCCGACTTAGCCGCCCAATCAGTGGTTGAGTGCGCTACCCAATATCTGGTGCAGGGCGGCGCAGGAACAAATGACTTCTTGTCACTAGATTAGATCAGTGAGCAAGGCCGTCTCGATTTATGAGTTTAGTGGTACAGAAGGGAGACCCGCCCACGACAATGATTGCCTTACCTAGGTCACAAACATAGCAGCCTAGGCCCTTGCCGTGGGTCTTGCGTGGTCCAATGCCTATTCTCCGTCACCCGGTGGGAGCCGAAATATTGCCCAACATCGCCAGCTGCCCTCCTTGTTCGGTGAGGATTCAGGACCGGTAAGTGAACTGTAGGTAGGGACTGCCATACGGCTGCGCCTCAATCCTGCGACGCCGTACCCGCGACCGCTGTCTCTAGTGATGAAAGTTATATAACCCGCATTAGTGCACCAAGTGAAACGACCCTAGGGTACCGAAGAGAAGAGCAGAGTTGGATCCACGTACCTCCTCCAGACCACAGACCTATTCCTTGCCCTGAGCAATCTCAAGCGGCGTAACCCAAGAAGATCTACCCATCGTCAGTGCCATCAATACAACACCATGCGCCTCTCGACATCGGTCGCCGTTGGATTTGTCGTCGCCGCAGTGCAGGCCGGCGTCATCGATATCGATCCACACGCTACCGTGTGCGATGATTCGTGGAAAGTCGGTGCCCCCCTCAGACCTTCTTACCCGTGGTGGACCACCAATCTAACCGGGTATCTGTCCGATTCAAGACCTACTTCGCCCAACCGCTGTCTGTCGAACAATGCGCCACCAAGATAAGCGCGGTGAGTTTTGACCTCGTGAAGCTTCGACAGCTCCAAGCAGAACTGTGCTGATGAATCTCCACAGGTCACGAAAGCCCTCGAGGACCTGGGAGGTTGTGAAACTCATCTCGCTTCGAACAATAAATTCGCCGTGAAGGTTGCCCAGAAAATCACAGGAAGCCTTAAGCCTTGCAGTGGCACGCCTCCTCCGGGCACGTATTGCTTTGTCAGCTGTTGATACCTGACGGTACCTACCTAGACTAGGATGGACTAATGGATCAACTGGGGCCTGTTCGGGCTACGAAAGGGGATAGATCTCCATGTTTGCACATAAGCACCGTCGAGTCCTGATGGCTTATCCATTTCAGGCGTATGAACGGGCTTTCGTCGGTTGTCAGCACCTCTTGCCCGAGGACAGCTTGCTGAGGGCAGAAGCGCTAGTGGCATCCACCCTCCGCCATCATGCTCGTAGTTACTCAATCAAGGGTTCTGCTGTTCCCCATGTATTGGTACTAGAATTATATTATTTAATTGCTACATTGGTGAAGATGAACCTCGATTGTCGCCCCGGACACTATCAGAACCCTAACCCTTTTCCCTGCTGCTGCCTGGAGGTTTGTTTACCGCTCCTCTTGGCACCTGGCACCATGGAAGGAGTGACCGTCGTGAGCATTTGCATTTTCCTCCCATCATCATCTCCCCTAATCAAGTCCCCTCATCAATCTTCACACCCTACCTGCCAAGATATCTCCCTCCAAGACTCCATGCACCCACAAAGACGGCCTCCAAGTCGACGTCTCCGATCACGCCGCCTCAACCGGCTTCACGCTCCCCAACCTCGTCGCCCGCAAAGCCGCAGCTACGCCCTCGGGCCGCATCGGCCAATTCCGCGGCACCGCTTCCAACCCCGCGTTCGCCGGAAGGCGTAAGCCGCCGTAGGACTCTAAAAATACGTCCGCACACCATTGACCTGCCTGTCCACCGTCCGCTCTCTCGCTCGCCCTTGACAAAGAAAGGGGGTGCTCTAAAACCCCGGCTCGTCCCATCATTGTCATTGCCAGGACATTACCGACCACCTCTTAGCTCGTCGCATCATCGCCATTCCCGGCTCCCCGATTATCAGCCACCGTTTCGCCCACCTCCCACCATCCATTCCCGGCTCCCCATCCATCCCAACTCCCATCTATTCCCGGCTTCTATCCGTTCCCGGCTCCGTCATCTATTCCATCGTCCCAGCTCCACCCGTTCCTAGCTCCAAGCCACTCCCTCGCAATGGACGCAGTCGACTTGAGCTTCACAGAAGCCGAGGCAGATCCTCAATTCGCCAACATCTTTATCACATCACGCTTCGGAACCTGCTTATGGCGGCTGGAGACGGTGATGACGGTATTGTGGCTTCGGCGACAGCCATGGCTAAGTTCATTAAAAATGGTGCCTGGCCGGCTGCGTCGGCAGAGGATGGACATAAATTTCTCCATTCTTGCTGGCGAAACATGATTAACATGATTTACGAGATCCCGTCGAACCACCTGTGGCACATTTGGCCTGACTACTGACTGCCTTCTTGTTTTAACTGCCTTGCTTTCGATTGCCTTCCTACTCTTCCTCTTGCCTTCCACTGCATGTTAGAGTCTTTGCTGACTTTTGCCCAGTGCCGTGCTACTACCTGACAGACAAATTCAAAAACACCAAGGCACATAAGGACGTGGCAAGATCGAAGAGCTGGGTTTCCTTATTCGCGCGCGCAGATGCCTAAGGACATGGCTATCCCCTACTATGCCATGTGTCAGAAAGTAGGGGGTTCTGGCCACGCAGTGCCAGAACACCGGCGAAGGGTCTAGAAACAACCAGGCCGATGGATTGGGAATAATGGCCACTGAACACGCAATCATTTGCCACTATTCACAAAGTATAAGATTAGGCCCTTTGGCGAAGCCAGAGTGCCGGAGGAGAAGCAATATAATCACATCTTTTGCAACCCCATCAATTTACCCAAATACAGTGTGCTGTGTTTCTGACACCATGCCGGCCATCGAACCTATCGAGTCACCAACACCAGTGAACCCGATGGAGGCCGAGTGTGAGCTCTGGACAGCCTGTGAGTAGCTTATCCATAGAACTTACACGGCGCTAGAATGCTTGAGATATCACGCTGTGCACAGGGAAGGGAAGATACCGTCTATGGGCGAGATCTATCGCAGGGATGTGGGCGACCCGTGGAGTTTGAAGCGCTGGGACTGGTGGAAGCATCGCCTTGCAGAGCTTGCTGCTGACGCCGACACCGAGACGAAGCAACGCGTGGCTAAGGCGCTTGCGAGCATGGAGGCGGCCGAGGCGCAACCCAGCAAAGTGAGGGAAGAGATGAGAAAAAATGAGGGAGACGGAAAAACGAGGGAGACGAGAAAAGAGATGAGAAAGGACACAAGGACGCAAGAAAGGACGAGTAGGAATCCTGGTGCTGGCGCATAGGCTTTCCGAGAAAGAAAAAAAACTCATTTCTGTATTGCAGATGAACTCGTATATTGTTCAATTTCAGTCGCACCTAAGGGCCTGCTAATCACCAGTGATCAATCATCTTCAATGCAAGAGAGGTCTATCAACTTCTTCCTTCGCCCAGTCACTAATACCATCTTCGATTTTCCCAATCTACGATCGTCTGCGCGCCTACCCCACTTTGGAGTAGCGGTGCGTCAACCTCCATCTTAATCGTCGAGCAAGTGATTAACGGTGTCAATGGCCTTTTGTCTGGCACTGGCAATCAGATCGGTCATGACGCTCTCACTGGGCACGAAGTTCCGGGCGTTGTATTCTGCATTAGCACTACATATTAGCTCACTATCCTGTTTTCTGGAAATGGGATGACTGACCTCCAGTAATATCGTTCTTATCGTCCGAGTGGAAAGAATGCGGGTCTAATCAGACCAGGCATCTCAAGCTTGATGCGGTACAGCTTGAAGAACGGCCGGTCAATGTTGGGAAAGCGCAGAACGCCAATGTCAAGCATTGTCTTCCTGTGATGCTCGCCCTTGCCGAAGAATGCCTCGAAGCTGTCGACGGTAGCTCCCGTCTGCTCAACGATCTTGGCGAGGATGTTGATCTCGATCTTGGTGCTTCTGAGCACATCGTCGTCTGAGATGAGCTTGGTGAACCAACTCTCGACCTCGCCTTTATACCTCTTAGTCTCCGCCATCAAAATTCATGCGTATTGTCTCCTACTCCTCTTGGTTCTCCTCGTTCCTGCCGTTCTTCCATTCATCTCGCTGTCAGCGAAACCGACCGCGGAGCGCCCAGCCAGCCACATTCATTGTCCGGTCTCTCCGTCGAGCTCTCAGCTTCTCAGCTGCAGGCGAAAGCAAGCCAAGTTATGTGTTTTGGGTTCCTAAGGGGCTGTCGCAACCGGATCTTAAAGCTTCCCTCATTAGTTTTGGTGTTTGTGGCGGGCTGACTGAAAGAATGTTGTGGTGTCGAATGCAACGCTGTCATGAGAGCATGGCGCCAATGGCAGTGATGGCAGTGATGGTCAACCGACGTGCGACGGGAAATTCCCCGGATATAAAGCATCGTGATGGTCTCAACGCTGAGAAACGAGGGGTCGCAAAGGGAAGCGAGTCAAGGGAGCCAATTAGGTCTTGGTGATTGTGTGGTAACTTCGCATTAGCACCGAGTCCAGGTAGTCGGTTTAGCCTGCCCCTTTCGCCGTCGCGCTCCGGCTAGCCACCGAGTGCCGGTGCTATCACCAGTTGTCGGAGGGCCCGCTATCTGTGTTACTTCGGTGGTGGCCAATCATTGGAGAAGAACGACGCGGGCGCCATTGTGGGTAGGTCGCCCACGTACTCCGAACCATACAGTATCTACCAGAGGCCGGGGACTTGGGCACGGCTCCGGTGTGCGGTTTCCGCTTTCCCGACTTAGTCTCAGAAGCACCAGGTTGCGCCTTGGTGGCCCTCAGTTGACGCAGTGGTCGTTCATCTGCGGGAATAGTAACTTTGCCTTCTCTTCTGTTGGCGCAAAACACCACCGCAAACGTTGGCTAATATCTGGGCATCAGCCGTATGGTCCTGGAGGAGGTAATACCTACAATTCTGGCGGGAGTACCCGCCGTGGGAACATCCCGTCAAGCCGGGTGGCTGGAAGGCAAGCCAACACAACATAACAAACACCGGGCAGTGCCAGGAGGGATTTCCATTGTATCATTCTTAGGCCTCAATGTTCTTTACTGGATAAGACTTAGCCCTTTTTTGTCATCTCCTAGAATGCTATCTCCGAAGAGAGGTAAGGTGCCCCTAGTGCTTGCGAACGCTTGCTCCATCATTGCGAGACCTTTCTCGATCTCGCTCTTGGTGATGGTGATGGGTGGAGCGATGCGAAATGTTCCGCCGAAACTCACATGAGTACTTAGATTTGCCTAGACTCCAAGCTCATACGCACGCTCGCCGACCTTTCTCGCAAGTTCGAACTCGGGCTCCTTCGTGTCACGGCCTGCAACGATCTCAATACCAGCCATCAGTCCTCTTCCACGCACATCACCAATGCAGCCAAACTTCTCCTTCAATCGATGCAGTCCAGCATGCAACAGCTCCCCCATTTCCTTTGCGTTCTGCACGAGGTTATCCCTCGCCACAATCTCCAAGACCTTGTCACCTACGGCTGCAGGTAGCGGATTGTTGACATGTGTCGTGTAGAAGCAGTAGTCCTTCTCTGCACAGACTCTCTCAATATTAGCACTGGTCACTACCGCACTCAGCGGGATGCCGTTCCCTAGCGTCTTGCTCAGGGTCAAGATGTCCGGCACGACTCCCTCATAATCTGTGCTCGCCATCAGCGATCCACATCTTCCCACCCCCGTCTGCGCCTCATCCACAATCAGCAACATCCCTCTCCTCTCGCAATGCTTCTTCAGCGCTTTGAGATACCCCTTAGGGAGGACATGCATGCCCGCCGACGACTGGATGCACTCAACCATGCAAACCGCCAGACTTCCGCAAGAAGCATGATCTACCATCTTCCAGCCGTCCCAGTCATACCCGTCGTCTGTAGTGCGAAACGGGCTGTGATACGCGTTCGGGGGCGGGAGCATTAACGTCCTAGGCATCAGCGGGCCCTGGCCACGCCGTCCAAAATGGTACTGAGAGCTGAGCGCACTGGCCGTCACGTCGTGCTAGGAACCGCCGACGCCGACAATCTCGAAGCATCCGGTGAAAACCTTCGCCATCTTAATGGCTGCTTCGTTGCTTTCCCCGCCGGTGGAAAGGAAGAATGCCTTGTCCAGACCGGATGGAAGAAGAGAGCGCAGGCGCGCAGCGAGTGAGATTACAGGCGGAGAGAGCATGCATGAGAAGAGATGGTCGAGACTAGCTGCGTGGGAGGCAATAGTTGAGACAATCTCTGGGTGCCCGTGGCCGAGCAGGCACGCCATTTGGCCGGAGGTCCAGTCCAAGACGCGGCGGCCCGATGCGGTGTAAATATAGAGACCAGAGGCGCCGACAATGATGTCGTGGGAGCATTTGCCGCCAAGATTGACGAGATGGTTCGAGGCCTGCGCCCTGAGGTCATCCTGGTCGATGGAGGGGTAGAGGGAGACGGAAGAATCGTTGTCAGTGGCTTCTGCTTCACGAGTTGCTGCCATGGTTCTTGTGTTCTGGGTTGCTCAAAGAAAATACGAGTTTTGCGATGCGTGAAGCTTAGTCCATCGACCCAGACTCCAGAAGCGAAGACACGCGGGGTCACGATCATCGTGACTTCCAAGTTGACCATCCCACGCATGTCGCTGCAGATGACCAACCATGTTGCTTCCAGAGCTCCCCACTTTCCCCGCAACCGAGTTTGCAACTTGTTGGATTATGCGTGCATTGAGACAGGCTGTCCTGGTGAGTCTGGCGAAGTACAGCGTATGCGGAAAACAAAAGACAGACGGCGCAAGCTTCCTGGCGTCGGAAAAGGGGCCAGCGGATGAGGCGGTGGCAAGTCCGAGGCAACCTTGATGAGCTTATCGTTCTAACAGACCATGTCAATAGCGGATGCGCAAAAAACAGCACGGGGCAGGAGCGCCCCTGAGCAGTCTGCATGTTGGCGGCCCAGGCGAACAACGAATGCGATTTTCCGGAAGGCACACCGGACAGTGCTTGGTCACCTTTGGTCCTTGCTATCACAACCGCTTTCAGCTGAAGTGCACATCACATCAGCAACGTGAGGATCATTCTCCGTCAGCCGGATCGCTATCCGCAGCTTGCATGTTGTCGTGGCCGCCAACTGGCACCTGCTGCATTGCTCACCCACCACCGGCCTCGCGGGATGAGTCCCGATCGGAAACTCGGGCCAAATCTTATCTCCTGTTTCGCTCGAATAGTGCCCGAGCTGGCTCGTAGGGCTCGTTTTGGATGCCCGATATGCTGTCAGCAACGCCACCAACCAGGAACTGGACGCAGAAAGGGCCTGCAAGGAGTGTTGCCAGGAGTCGCGGGATGTGATGCGCAATGGCGGTTGCGCAAGCGATTCCTTCCCGTGTTCCTTTGTTTCGTGTCCAAGTCGCCTAACGGTATCAAGCCGACGACCCACTTCGCGGAAGGCTTGTTCCACACCCCGTGATTTCTCGAAATTGGCACTGTCAAGCTCACTTCGGCGTCGCCTGTCGACGGCAAATCGCCGAGGCTAGGAGGAATCCAAGAATTCCAAGCCTGCCGGTAGTGGTCGGCCGACAATTGCGACATCCGAGTCGACGTGTCTACCGTCGGGCTCCATCACCAATGGCAGGCCGAGTCACAGGGGGGCTGAAAATGCGCTCGAACCCTAACCCAATCACACCCTCCTTCGCGGTTTTCAGCGCCCGGTGCGGCGCAGGGATGGCACGGTGCAAGCTTCCGAAATTGTTGACGACTGACGTCGAATCCGGAGTGGAACTTCGCCAGAGCACACCAAGGCACAAGGCAGCGAAATAAGACAGAAAAACAAATGTCAAGTTTCAGGCTGCCTGATGCATCCAGGAAGCTCGAGGCGGCGGGCGTCTGAAACAATCGCTAATCGTGTAGAGATGAATCTGCCCAGGTCGCCCAACGGCACGTACCAACCACAATCGCAGGACGCCATCCAGCAGCTTGCATGGTGCGCACGATGAGGAATGTGACAGGCATCCACTGTTGCATCCACCATCCCACACCCCCGAACGACAGCTCAGAGGCGCACCCCCTGGCAATCTGCTCCTCCCCGTGCACTAGCTATTGGCTCGTGTCGTCTGGACGAACAACAAAATGGTTTCTGTCCTCGCTCCACAGATCTGATGACTCTCGAGTCTTCAACTTCATCAGTCACATTCACAGCGCGAGCCCGAGGCATATTGCAGCGATACAGCGGGAGGAGGCGACTGGGATACAATAGGGCAGGGATTCTTGACGCAACAGGGCATTTCTCCCATCCGAATCCGATCCAGCGCAAAAGCAAGACGAAACGCAACAGCAGACGGAGATCACGACTCACAAGGCCCCGCGTTTTGCGCCTGTGCCCCGCACTGCATGTGATGAATTTGCCCCTCCGACTTGGACAGCGTAGCAACGTCGCCGCCGTTGCGAGATTGTAGCGTCGCAACCATGGCCGACGTCCATCGCAAAAGCGCAATCCCAACGGTGATGCTGGGGGTCAGTGTCGGCGGATTATCGTGGGGCAGCGGCCAAGATGTCGCCGGCACTTGCAAACCGCCCTTATTGTCCCCCGGGGACAGCCAGGGGCAGGCTGCGATGGACGAGCCGGACTTGGGCCACAGGCGGAGCTTTTTGTGCGCCCTCATGAACTTTGCCGACAGCGAACAGGATAATGACACGATTGCATTCGTCGACGACATCGATGCAGATTCTGGGGCATCAGATGCGGAGGAGGAGCTGCGTTTCCAGGGCGACTTGGGCAGTGCTGGCGACGGAAGGGCGGTGAAGAAACCAGGATTTTCGTCCAGGATATCGCGGGTCCCTTTTACTTGGGAGCCGGGCGAGGCGGTTGAATCGAAGCGAGATCCGAAGCGAGATCGAGAGGACGCCGACATCAAACCTCAAACAAACCCGCAAGACCTAGGTGCCGCAAACCTGGACAACGTATTTCAGTCATTCTCCCTCGGTACTTCGGAGGATTTCGAACTAGTGCAGCTCCCTGGAATGGACTCACCTTCGGAGCAAAAGCGAAAGCTATCATCCGCTTCGGTGGGGCTCGGGACGGTCCGGGAAGATGGTGTGGCAATGTCGTTCCCTGTTGTGGAGCTGACTGCTACCATCAGTGTGCCCGACACCGATGCATCGGATGGCACAAACACATCAAGCAGGAATTTCGACCAGCAGCCATCCATTTCGAACAGCGGGCGGCCGTCTACGTCGACAACACACAGCAGCAGTTCGATGTCAGTGAGGAGCAGCTCGGAGGAGAAGCAGGGCAGGAGGAAGCAATCTACACCCCCAAGGAAATCGGCAGACTTCTTCAGACGTCTTCGAAGTCGTACCGGTGTGCCAGACGAGTTTATCGAGAGGCGCTCCATCACACCACATGGCCTACTTGCGCCTGGTCCTCAACACAATGGCCAGGACTTCCCGGAGGAGCTCGACCACGCAAGAGCGATGGTCCGAGGCCTACAAGGGAGTGGGAAACCCGTATTTGGTGTGGACCTGGACGAGAGCATCCGCTTAGCACCGATGAAGATCCGCATATCCCACAAAGGCAGCACTACTTCATACCGATCATTTCCATTAAGCGTCTACAAATGCTGCGATTTCATTCGGAACTCAGGTACGCACATCCCACCTTCCTCCTCATCCCACTGAAAGCTAATAACCCCAGCCACCGACTCAACCCTCTTCTCCTCACCCGGCGATGCCTTCAACGTCTCCCACCTCCTCAACGTATTCAACACCGCCCCTTACGGCGAGGACTTCTCCTTCGCCGACCCGTCCAACCACCACTACACCATCCACGACGCAGGTCGCATCATTCTCCTCTACCTCCAAGACCTCCCGAAACCACTCGTCTCCTCATCGGTCGTCAAAAGCTGGATCATGCTCGCCCGCCAAGAAGGTGCCATCCAGCCTACATGCTCTCGCCCTCTCGAAACCGGTCTCGACTTCTGGGCTGAAGCGCTCAACCGCCTCCCCACGGCAAGCCGCAACCTGACCAAACACCTCCTCACCCTCTTCGCCGAGATCGTCACGCGAAGAGACAGCAAGGGACGAGGTCATATTTCCGACGCAGACGCAAGGAATCTTGCATCGGCAGTGGCAAGGGGGATATTTCATACTGATGAGAGCGGGAGGGGGAAAAACTCGAGTAGGAATGTGCATGCTACGCTAGCGTTGGCGTTTCTGGTGAAAAAGAGAGGCGAGTACGTCACGTCGATGGGGAGGGGTGGGAATGGTGAGGAGAGGGAGGAGGCGGGGTTCTTGCCGAGTACGAGAGAGATTTTGGAGTGGAAGGGGTAGTAAGGTGGTAGAAAGAGAAAGGGTCGGGTGATATTATGGCTCTTGGGCTGGAATTTGGGGGCTTAATGATGTGGAATATGAAGTAGGATGGGATATGTTGGATGGAATGATGTGATGTCGAAGATACCCAGGATGTTTATTTTGGCTTCTGGCTTTTGGGCTTCTTGGTTTCACGTTAGTGAATAAATTTGATACCTCGGTCAGTTCCTGATTTTCATATTACTTTTTGGAGTTTATCAGTGGTACTTATTCGCATTCTTTCCGGGCCGTCTTTCCGGCCATAGGCGAAGCCCATTGGGGACTTATCTCCCCAAATTCTACATCGTCGAGGTGGCCTCATTAGCAGTCATAGGAACTTAAAACTCGCTTGGAGCCTTCACATACAAGACATCCCAGTCCTTAATCCAGTGGGCCAGACACGACCCACGCATACTACCCGCCCCATAGGGACTCAATTCAACGAGCTCACAAGCCCCCATCCCTTTGTCATAGAGCAGGTTAAACGAAACCCCTACTCCATCGTCAACGCATCCCCTCTCTCCTCCAAAATTCACCTCCTTAACAATCCTCTCTCGCAGAGCTATCACCCCCTCCACGATCTTCTCTATCACCCCCTCTTTCTCCCCTTCCCAGTCTCTACACCTTCTACACCTTATACTACTAGTACTAACTAATCCCCGCATCCCTCACCCACCCCCAGGCTGAAAAAACACTCAGTATTCATTCTCCGTTGCCATGCGCTCATCAACTCGTAGGTAGTACCTCTCTTCCTCCAGAGAAAATATTCAAAGCGCAGGTAAGTGGGTGGTTCCTGCAGCAACCAAGGGGCAAAAAACATACAACACCAGGGATTCGCTGGTCGTCACCGACCCAACTACTAGTCTGGCCCTCACTGGCTTATCTATGGGAGAGCGGACGGGATCCCGAGTTCTCCAGTGGGTATGGTCGTATGTGGTGATCTGTGGTGGAGTTTCAGGTTATTAAGGCAGCTTCATCTAGCGTACTCTGCGAGGTCACCCACCACTGGCCAAACACACTCAGGGAAAACTGAAATCTTTAGTTGGGATGAGATGATTATGTTGCACTCTAACTACCTACCTACACAAAGAACGCACAAACGCTCAGGCCAACTCAGCCGGCCCAATCTCGTTAGCCTCCACCTCAAACGGCTTTGTTATCCGGAACCAGAACAGGCGCCTCCCTCTCTCCATCAACGCCCTGCCGACATTCAATTCCTCCTCCTTTGCCACGGGCGTCATCACCGGCCGAGGCCATGTCGTATCATACATAACCCCATCATTCGCCAGCACTTTGCAGTCGCACTTGATCTCTGCGCCGATTCCCTTGCGCCAATCCACCCCTTCCTGCGCCACGGGAGTCTGCAAAGGCAGCCTCCACGCTGCAGGGTACGCTATGTCGTGCACCAACGCCACGAAGCCCTTCGACAAAACCTCAACTAGCGCAGCCGACCTGATTGCCTCTAAATTCACAAGCTCGGATGGCAGCTCGGTGTTTGCAGACAACCCCATCTTCAGCACGTTCATTTCCTACGGGGAGAAATCCGGCTTCAAACCTAGTGAAGCCGTCATGAACCTTTCCATAACCGTCAAAGAGGAAGCGGGCTGCAAGGGTGTGTTGGCAATAAGGAGTTATACATTAGTTCCAGCGACGCTAGCGTATCGAGTTATCGTTTCAAATAACACTATTCGTCTTGACGAAGGATACACATTTGCTGATGATGTTGTCAAGGGCTACTACTTCACCCCGGGGTCGAGCAGTGGCGTCGGGGTGACATATCATGGTGGTATGGCCCTCGCACTGAACGGGATGTCCCTTTCAAAGGTGACGCTCAGTTTCGGTGGTGTAGTCGGTATGCGGGTAACCACGGAGGGGGTTACCACGCTGCGGTACCAGCGGCAGCGGGAGAGGGGGGCTGACAAGTTGGGCTATCCTAAGTGTGATAGCTACTGGCTAGATCTAACGTATAATTTGTTTATGGCGATAAGGGACGTTGCCTTCCGGGCGGCAGTGCAGGAGATGTTGGTGGATTGGGAGACCACGGCGGTGGTGTATCAGAGTGACTATCGGTTCCTAGGAATGGCGTTAGGGCTGGTCGGGCTATCGGTGCTTACAGTAGCGCCGCTGCTGCTGGGGTGGTGGCGGCTTGGGCGAGACGTTTCACTCTTGCCGGTCGAGGTCGCAAGGGCGTTTGGGGCTGCCGAGTTAGCGGGGTCTGGGTCGAACTCGACTGCGGGCGAGCTTATGAAGGAGATTGGGTCAAAGGAGGTCAGGTACGGGAAAGTGGTTGGTAAGTTTGGAGCGGCGACATTGGGTTTCGCTCACCCAAAGGTAGTGCACCCACCGCGAAAAGGGGTTGTGTACAGCTGATGGGACAAGGGTATATTAGGATACTAGAACTTTATGTTTTATCGGTTTGACGAGGCTCCTAGGACATTTCAGCTCGGCCAAGTAACCGAGATACGGCAATATCTTAGGCTAGACCTACCTCTCGCAGGGCTGGTAAATAGGTGAATGTAGAGTGATATAAGCTGCATTTTTAATAAGCCGAGTTACTGATCTTGCAGCGACTTGGAGGCCATAACTTACGCCGGTTTAAGCCAACTAGACAAGAATGTACGGTAAGCAAACGCTCTCGGTGGTATCCCAACACGGGCCAAGAAAAATCACGAACTGATCACCGCCAACCCCATCACCGAGCTTAAGCCGTCCACGACATTGTCCGCGCCCCGCCCGATGGGGACAATCTTATCCTTGTCCCCTTTGAACATGAACCCTTGGCCTACATTCGCTGAGACGCCCACAGGCCCTGTAACCATGCAAGATACGTTATATATCTTCTCCTACAAGTTGCCGAATACTTGATCCCCATGACATTGTCCAAGACGCAGGGCGTCTTCTGAAAGGAAACATCCTCCTCGACTTCATTCTGTCTCTTATGAGTGGCCTGTCGGCCGCCATATGATGGCCAGTGGATGCGTAGATTGATGGCACCACTATGCAGGCGGTGAGCCGAACCGACAGCTTGACCTGCCAAACGCTGTTTAGGTTAATGGTGAGCCTGAAAACGGTGAGAGGACGATTTTGTCTATTTGCATAATTCTGGTCCTAGATTTCGGTCGCACTGACAGACAGGCCAAACTAATCAGGCGATATGCGTCAGAACACGCCGAGTAACTAGATGGGGGATACCCAATATACACCAACTCCAAAAGGGGGAATGTACTTTCCACGGAAGGATTGAGCTAACACTAAAGAAGAAGTACCCCAAGACTCATAATTAAGATTACACTTTTCCAGCTGGCAATGGCCTCCAGCATTAAACAGGGGAGGGAGTAGTCCCAGTGGAACTTTTTCTAGGGAAAGCGTAGCGACAAATTTGGGCATACAGGGTTGCTGTAAACAAGTCTTTGTACGATACCTCTCCAACCTATTAGGCATCCATTCTCACCGACGGGGAATCAAACGATCATCTCTGTGGTAAAGGTCAAATGTGCAAAGATCAACACACCTTGTTCCATTTCTGACTTTATTTTCTTGATTTCTGCATTGCTGAGACTCTTAAAGTTCTTGCGGATATCGTGTTGACAGAGTTGATGGCGATATTCATGTTCTCGATATGTCGATGGAGGTCTCCTACACGAGATAAGTATCCGCTTACGAAAGGCGCGGGTTGGTTGTCATTGTGAATGTCTTGTATCAGCGTTGTGAGAAACATGCTGGATATTGTGGGTGCCTCGTGATTTGCTTGAGATAACCCTTGGGAGAAAATTTAGAACTTCCACAGGCCTGTTGGATAACTTAGAAAGTGCTTGAACTGCCGGCTGGTTACCTCCAGCGGTCGAGACGCCAACTTATGGGCTGAGTGGCTGTGCCGTATGGCTAAACGGATTTAATGTTTCAGTATGACTAAGTCGGCGTCTTCGATCTTCGGGTTCTCAGTACTCGCTGCGCCTTCCAGCCCTCCTGGGTATTTTCCCTCTCGCAACCAGGACAGATTGGGGCAACTCCCTCGCGGTTGGATACGAGACAGAAACGGGAAGAAGTCAGACCGCCGATAGGATAATTCTGTTTTACTTGCCGCTGATACCCATGGACGGTTCGCTAAATGATACCCGGAGGCGTGTCTACCCCGCAGGTTTGGTCGGTGTCAGTTTCGGGGATCGGTTGCCTCTCGTTTCGCACTTTGCAGGGGCCTTCGCTCAGCGACTCCACTATCCCGACAGACTGGTACAGCCGTCTAGAGGGGCTTTCCAGAGTGGCTGATAAGCCAATCGACCCCTGCAATTCATATGCAAGGGCTCGGCGTTACCATTGAATTTCTGCGGCATCAAGGTGATGCTGGCCCTTAACCGAGACCAGCTGTGTTTTATACCCGTAGACCGAGCCGCTATCTGTTTTGCAAGGGTTGGGAAGCGCCGTGGTCAATAAATGAGCGGTTATTAAAGCACCACTGTTCTTCGACTCAGACCCGTCACCAACCACTTCTAATTCTTTTTCACGCGATTTTCAGCTACTGAATATTGTCACTACCTGCTTGTCTTTACATTCGTGGCCTGGTTCAGCCCTTTCTTGTCTGACCGTGATCGCTGCTGCTATGGCGAACAGGGTTAGTTAATGCTTGACCGGTAACTCCAAAGAGATTTGTCCAAGACACTGACAACCAGGAAGCACCCCTCCACTGTCCACTCTCCCGTTGAATCAATGAGCGAGCGGTCCAGCACCCCATCAATGGGATACTCGACAACTCCGTCTCGAGACCCAATCGACAGATGGACGCCGTCGAGCTCCCAGCGGCCCTCAACAACCCAGGACGGGGCCGCTATATCCGAGTCCGACACTACCTCTCCGCCCATCTTTACACCCGCTTCAAGCAGTGTTTCCACACTCCCAGTCTCACACCGCGGTGATAGTCAATACCGTTTTCAAGGAATCCCGGGGTCCGATATTCCCATCCCATCGGTCGAAACCGGCGCGAGCCCATCTGCGTCATCCTCATCCCGCTCCCAGAATCCTACCCCCGTTTCTTCGTCCCAGTCGCTGTCAGCAAGATCTCCAACACCATCCATCGCCATCAGCCCGGCCCCTGTTAGCTCGGCAGCGGCTACCCCTCGGAGTTCCTCGGTCGGTTTCAGCGAGATCAATGCAGGCATTCAAGGTATTCAATTTTCCCAGCCGGATAATTCCCTCGACATGAGTAGTCTGGCCGCTGCGCTTCCTCGAACTTCTACGTTAGACTCAAGCCCAGCGCCCTTGCGGGCCTCCACCGCTCAAAGCGAGTCCCCGCGCCCTTCACCTGGTAGAAAGCGGCGTTCCTCGTCCCGGGTCAATTTACTGCCTCACAACGTTCGAGATGAAGAGCCTCCGCAGGATCGTTTCCACGAGCCGACGTTCCAACAGGCTTTCTGTAATGCAAAGGCTCTAATGGGAAGTTTGGCCGAGGCCCTAGGGAGTAGTACCCTGCATTTCGAGCCCGATTCCACCATCCGGAATCTCAGACAGACGGCCCAGGACCTGGCAACAATTCAGTGCTCCCCAACCAGGGTTGTAGGGCTTGTAGGTGACTCAGGTGTTGGTACGCGTCTCCGATTCGGCAATACCCCCCATGGTAGACTGCAGCTAACAATCCTTAGGCAAGAGCAGTTTGCTGAATTCGTTGCTGGACGTGCCTGGACTGGCCCGCGTTGTGAGTTTTCTAGACGCTTTTCTGATCCCCAGAGTTTAACATGGACGCAGAGCAACAGCGGGGCAGCGTGCACCTGTGTCGTGACCGAGTATCGCTACTACGAAGCCGACAACTTTACCATCAATGTGGAGGAGTTTAGCAACGACGAACTTAGACACCAGTTCACCGAGATGGTAGGCAACTACCACCACCACCATTTTCAATCTGCGCAAATCGAAAATGATGAGGACCGCCGGCACTGGGAAGATCTCGCCAAGCTCGCTCACGATACTTTTGGTGCCATGTTCCGAGGCCGGTTCAACACCGAGTTGCTCACGTCTCGTCAGCAGAACGAGGTTGTGGAAACACTTCTGGGTTGGGCCCGAGAGCGTAACCCCGTCGCTGGACGGAGCATTGTGAATACGCCCGAGGACTGCTCGATGAGGCTGATGCATCTCACCTCGGAGGAGGCTTCCCCTCAGGGGCCAGCTGCTTGGCCGTATATAAAAAAGATTAGGTATGTCCTGGCATGACCGAACCTGCACAGTTGACTAATAGAGTAGTGTATCACTCAACGCACACATTCTGAGCAAAGGTCTTGTCCTCGTGGATCTCCCAGGTGCGTCTCTCTACCATTTCTTTAAACTGGGGTAGCTAATACAGAACAAGGGCTACGTGATCTGAACTCGGCTCGGCGTACAATCACCGAGCGTTATCTTCTTAACTGCGACGAAATCTTTGCCGTTTGCTCCATCGGCCGCGCCACAACCGACGAGGGGGTTATGAGTGTCTTTGGACTGGCCCGACAAGCTCGACTGTCCAATGTCGGAATCATCTGTACAAGATCGGACGTAAGCGATTCTTCATTTCCGCTAGACATTGGCTGTGTATTAACATCGAACAGGACATTCGCGCGGAGGAGGCAAAGCGAGACTGGCGGGGTGAAAGGGCGACGAGGATCCAAGAGCTCATGACCTCGGTAAATCTCGCTGAACGCAGCCTCGCCGATATGCGAGGACGAGTGGTGGAGTTGGAGGATTTTGGGGATGATCTTTTCGATGGCGAGGAGGATGAAAAGATTAAGCTCTACCGAGATATTGAGAGGCAACGGTGGGTGGGCAGCTGAACATTCTCACGGCGTTTTGCTAATTGCCTCGCCTCCAGGGTTACTGTTGAAAACCACAAATTAGCGTAAGTGACCCGCGCCACTAATGACGCAGGCTGCTAACAGACCCATTACAGCCTTCAGAGATATCTCATCGTCAAGCGCAATGCCCTCGTCACCACAAAGCTCACCGAGCGGTACAGACCCCAAGTCCCTGAGGGCAGCATCAGCGTCTTTTGCGCTAGCAACACGATATACTGGGACAACCGCAACAAGAAACCCGCCGAACGGGCCATGCCTTTCCTCCGGCTTAGCGGCATCCTCGACATTAGGAGACACTGCATTGCGCTGGTGTCGGAGAGCCAACTGCGTATGGCCCTGCAGTACATGCAAGACAAGATCCCGAATCTCATCAGCAGAGTCGAGCTCTGGGTCCAATCAGGCGCGGGCACCGCAGGCGCCGAGCAGAAGCAGGCTGTCAGGGTGGCGTTGGATCAGCTTGAGGCGTCAGTTCGACAGGTGAGTAAGTGGATTGCCCAAGGCGTTGTAGGAGAGGTGCTAAAATCGGCCAGAAATTCCGCGAGCGTGCGTCCCCGCTCCATACGCTATCTAACTTGCTGGCGAGTGACTTCAATGAGAACATTTACCAACGTATAGCCCCCTTTTCTTGATACGTGTTGCCCGGTATCTGATATTGGATTGTAGGTCGAAACATCAACGGGTGGACACGCGGGGCAATGAGCGCGGGGTATCGGTGGGACAACGTAAGCACTCTACCATTGCTCCTTGCCAGCTAGACTGTTGACTAAATTGAATATAGTGGCATCATTGTAAGTTAACTCTGCTTGAAACCAAGACTGGGGTGGTACCTGACTATTTGCAGCAACATACAGGGCCTTCTGTTCAGCGTACGGCATCTACACCACCAAAACAGCTGGATATCACAACTGGAACGAGGAGGCAATCGAGACCATGGTCCGGGAACTGTCTGACCCATGGAACACCTTTGAGCGTGTGCTCGGCGATCGTTCTAATTTCATCGCTACGTTCATCAATGATGCTTTGGATTCGGTTGCAAATAACCTGGGTAAGTACCTCCCTTACAGACATCCCCGTCGCGTGCTGATTTACTTTAATCTAGACGATCTGCCAGATGGATACGACAGTTCCATATTGCCGCTGCATCATGCATTGACATCATGTCAGCGACTTCTCGCCACCGAGGTAGAGGACCTTTGTGACCTGTTTGAAAGCCGTGTTTCGTGAGTTTGTTTCTTCAAGGCTCACTGGATAAGTGGGATACACGGCTAATAACCGCAGTGAGCTCCGAACCAACGCACTGTCGGGGTTGCGGACGGCATTCTTCGCCCAGAGTATGGAGGAAGCGTATGCGGGCGCCAATCGTCTGTCAGGTTAGTCCTCTATGAACATCGTACACAGAATAAACCCAAAACAGTCGAAAGATCCGCAAAGGCTGGATGGGACCACCAATAGAAACAGGCCGAAACGATCCATGAGACCTAATAAAACAATTGCTGATACTGATAATCCTACACAGGCACCGGATGCACTGCCCGCAAAAAGACCATCATAAACGGCCGACTCGCGCAGGAAGAACAGCTCCGAAATCTAATGCAGCGATTCCGAAACGAGTTTCGAAATCTGGCAACCCAGCATCAGACTGACATCCATGACAGGGTCAACGAGCGCCTCGATGTTATTGCCGGGATATTGGATATCATACGAAGTGACAATGTGGCCGAGGAGAGCGAGAGGGATCCGGAGTTCCGGGCCCGGGTGGACGGGGAAATTCAAATTGTGAAGGAGGCGATGAGTGAGGTTTTGGCTGCAGTTGGAGATGGGGAAGAGTGAAGTATCGTGAGTTTCTTTCTTTCTTTTTATGTTGTGTTGCGGAGCAATGTTTTATATGTAAGATAGGCTAAAGCGACCAATTTGATGTTTCCTTTGACATATTACGTATTACATACTTTCTAGCCCTCTTAATCGCCCGTTCAACTCGTCCACAGCTAAGATATCCTCCCTAGCGCTCCCAAGCATTATACGACGGAAAAGACTCCAAGACGTTTCTGTCCGTTTTCTTCATGTCTTTGATCATACTTCGATAACAATTTGGCAAAAAGGGCAACGCTAGTAGTTGCTAAGATAGGGCAGCTTCCTCTGGGATGGTTGAAGGGGTAGAGCTGACCGTAGGGGACATGCTTGCTCACACTAGAAGCAGAATGCCGTTGTCACTTCCATAGCAGCAAGATTTCCCTTCGACTTTAGTTCCGTCTATCTTTGTCGTCTATCTCGGTATTAACCTGCGATGTCCTAGTAGCACTTAAGGTTCTCAGATTTACGCAGGCACAGGCATAAGCTACACATTGAACCTTTCCTTCAGAGTCAGCGTCTCTACTAGTATAACCCCCCGTTAATACCTCTTAACTCTAATTATCTTAATAATATGGTTATTAGAGATAACTGTTACACTCTTAATAAGTGTTATAATTTAGGTCTTACTAGCCCCCTTTTATACTTTAACTTTAATCTCCCTCTTCCTAGCTATATAAAGGTGTATATCGCTATTAGACTTAAGTTCCACACCTACATTTTCCATTAATATTATCTATATACCTTATAATTAAATATAATTCATTAAAGTCGTATTATATAATTAACTTACGTTATAGTGAATTGGTGCGGTGACGTAACAGGGAAGAAACCATAAAGAGAACCACACCCACAGAATGTTGCAGTCGGCCTTCCAGGCCGACTCCCAGACTACTGGTCCTCCGATTAGAGGGACACAAATGTAACTGACGTAGAAAACAGATACGTATCTAGTATGGAATAATGTGATAAGACTGTTAAAGTTAAAACCTTTTAACCTCTTAATTAAAACGATGTAAAAGAAGTATTAAAGAGGTGTACACTGATTTCTTTAACCACTTACAGTACCAGATTAATAGTAAAAGTATCTTATTAAAGTATATTATTGTTAATTTCTAGCTACTGAGTGCCCTGCAGGCTCCCTGTATTATAGAAGCCTTCAGCAAGTAACAGCCTGTAGCTATTGCGTAGTTACGTACCCTATAACCACTAGTCGAATCTTCTAGAACCTTAGCACGTTCTAGAGGATTCTAACCCACTCCAGGGCCCCCTGCGGCCCCTGGAGTGTTCAGAACCTACTAGAATCCAAGAGGGTGGAAACCCCTAAATCCAGTGGGGCTATTGCCCTACAGAATTAACCAGAACACTGTAGTGGCCACATCAGCCACTACGTCAACAGAACTACGTTGAATGGTTCAGAACAGTACTATTCCATTATTGTATTATAAGTAACTCTACTCAATTCCAGTAATTGCACAAGGCACTGCCTTCCGGATCCTCTTGTTTCCAGCGTTAATATTCGCTGTAACACCCTTATTTACAATGGCACTGCCCTGTAATTCAGGCCTTTGTTTGCTTCCTACAGTGCCGTAGGCACTGCAGCACGGCTTGGACCAGTACGCACTTCTTCCTCTGAGCCACAGCCGCTGTACTACAGTCCTGTGGGTTCCTGAAGTTTAACAGTAAGAATGTTTAAGGTAATGAAGATCTAGACTTTGAGGGTGGACGAGTCTATTATTTGCTCGTAACTATGGAGAGGATCGAGTTGGATGGTGATTAATTTCCTAGGATCCCGTACGTTTACGTCACCCACCAATATGACGGGTGCAGGCAAATGGAGGACCAGCAGATATTCCCTTTTCGTTTTCACAGAGGAGGACAGAGTCAGGAACTACCTTGTTACGAGGGGCTACTGTTATCGAAAACTTGCCGGGGTGCACAACCGCTTTTGTGATGGACCGGCCAAGTTCTATTTAACATAGTCCGAGGCAACTCATAAATGGCAGCTACCGCTATCATATGGACATGGGATACTCCGACTGATGCTGGACCAGCCGAAAAGGAGCTGGACAGTGGCTACGTGCTCTTAGGCGGCTGCATGCAACAGGGTAGACTCGGTAGGTAATATCCTTGGTGTGGGTATCAGTACCCGATTCGAGGAGATTTATGCAGAGCTCGGGGCTTCCGGGCGCTGCGGCGTAACGGGGAGCCGTATGACCATAGATACCTAGTTGTCCGTCCCGGGTCGCATGCAACAGGCCAATCACAAATAGCTCAATCGAGAGCTCGCAAAGCGGCTCGGACTCCACTCCCCAGCCAACTAGCCCTAGAAGTATCGCGAATGACATAAATATCCAAGCGGTGGGGAACTCGACTGGGGGCATGTCCCGCGCATTCTCAGCTGGCCTTGACCCTCCGGCTCCTTTGCTCCCGCATCCTCCCTGGAGAAACAGCTTACCATGTCGGAACTACTGGCTGCCGCATGTGTCCCAGCGACATTCCATAATCTGTCCTTGTTCGGTGCTGAGGTCACCTCTGTCTCGGCGACCCTCGTCACCAATTACAGCGCTTCGGTTCTCGTGACGGATCGTTTCACGCAGCCGCCTGTCGAGCTACAGAACGCCACGTTTTGCAACATCACCGTGTCGTATACCCATCCGGGACAGGGCGATGCTCTCGTGGTCGAGTCTTGGCTTCCGGCCGCGGGTTGGAACGGCCGCCTCCAGGCCGTGGGAGGTGCTGGTTTCGTCGCCGGGCGCTCTGTTCCCGCACGTAGCACCATGAGCGGAGCGATTGCCGACGGCTACGCTACTGTAACTACCGATGCGGGCCTTGGTGACGCCCCAGACCCGACGACGTGGGCCTTGTTGAGTCCTGGAAACGTGAATCTCTACGCTTTGCAGAACCTCGCGTCCGTGTCGCTAGAAGACGAGGTAAGCACGCTGTTCCTTCCTCTCAGCGAACGGCCTCCTCACAAAAGGGGGACAGGCAATCATAGCAAAATCGCTCATCAAGTCGTACTACGGCCGACCCCCGGCATTCTCCTACTGGAACGGCTGCTCGCAAGGCGGTCGCCAGGGACTCATGCTTGCGCAGCGCTACCCCACGGCCTATGATGGCATCGCCGTCGGATGCCCGGCCGTGCACTGGACCGATCTCTTCCCCAGCATGCACTGGCCGCAGCAGTTTATGAGCATGCTGGGCGCCTATCCTCATGCCTGCGAGCTCGGCGCCATCACGGATGCCGCCATCTCGGCCTGCGATGTGCTGGATGGTGTTGTTGACGGCGTGATCAGCGATGTGGACGGCTGCCTGAGAAGCTTCGACCCGTTTACGGTGGTCGGCCGAGCCTTCCACTGCGCCCCGGAGAATAGGACGCTGGAGATCAGCTCGGCGGCGGCTGCCGTCGTCAACGCGACCTGGCAGGGGATCCGCAACGCTCAGGGAGCGCAGCTTTGGCCGGGCTTAAACCCGGGCACCGACTTGGCCGCCGCGGCCGCCCTCACCGACTGCAGCAATGGGACTTGCGTCGGCGTACAATTGGCCATCAGCGCGCAATGGCTCTCACTATTTGTCGCGCGGGATGCCAGCATCGACTTATCCAGGCTCAGCCATGCCGAATTCGACCAGCTGGCTCACCAGAACCGACAGAGATACGGCTCCATTATCGGCACCGACGACGCCGACTTGTCCGCCTTTCGTCAAGCTGGCGGCAAACTGGTCAGCTTCCACGGCCTTGTAGGTGTACCAGCTGCTACCAATCATCTTTTCAGCGAGTTACTGTTCTGACAAAATGATAGACCGACCAGTTGGTCCCTTCGAAGGGCGTCGAGAAATACTACAAGGCTGTTGCGGGGCGTCTCCCAGACATACACGACTTTTACCGTCACTTTGAAATTCCCGGAATGGGCCACTGTCTCATCACAGGGCCGAGCGGAGGACCACTGGGGCTTTTCGATCAGTTGCGGACATGGGTCGAGAACGGGACCGCGCCAGACCAGACTCGGGTACAGATCACAGACTTGGAGGGGAAGCTGCAAAACCGCATCGTGTGCCCGTACCCGCAGAATGCCGTCTTTGGCGAGACCTGTGCAGATGCAGCGGATGCACGATGTTGGTCGTGTAGTGGTTCCCCTCGCTAAGGCGTGTGGCACCGTCCCATCTAGTCCAAGATAGTGTATCCAAGAGCGGTAAAGTTAGCTCTCTTGATCAGTCGTTAGTGAGCGCTTCATACGCTGCGGGTTATAAGTCCTTCGTGTTGGCCCTCAAGAACGGGTAGGAGCATGTATGTTGACAATAAAATCCGCGGGAACGGTAGCACGCGCACAAATATGTTTTTCTGGTTGGCCAGGAACCTTCTCAAGTAATATCGGATAGGTACGTACAGTACCTACCTAGGCGGGATAGGATGAGAGTGTACCCCTGCACGGTCCTGCAGGCATGCTTTCCGCCGCTAACCTGCTCAAATACCCTCCTCCGCCAGGTTCCCGGGAACCACCCGCAACCGGTACGAGACGTTGTGCGATGCCGATGCAACATCAAATCCGTGGGGAAGCATCGCTTGCATCAGCCCCGCATTGCCCAGGGTTTTGCGGGGGGATAACCACAAACCTCACAGTCCCAGCGGAGCGGGTGGTGGAGAAGAAGGACTCGCTGGACTTTGGCGCTGGCCCAAAAAAAAAACGGGTAAGAAAGATGAAATGGGACTGCGGCCCGCACTTGGGAGCACGTCTGAGCTGATTTATCCAATCTACGTCTCTGGTGGTGGGAGGGGCTCTACAATACACCACATGTGCTGTTCAAGCGGTCCTTGGTCTGGGATTGGGGGTGCCAAGAGTCACCACGCGGAGTGTGTTAGCCTCGGACTGAGTTGAACGGATCGGACTCTACAACAAGGCCGGGACGGGTAATTGCCCATTGTGCTCAAATCTGCTCAGGTTCCGATTATATTCTCCGATGGTCTTCTCACAAACTCGGTTCCGCCAGTGGTAGTATTCTTTGACGCATGTCAGCATTGTTCGCGGTCCTAAACCAGAGCACCGCGTGACAGGTAATAGAATAACAAAGTAAATGACAACAAGGTCACCATACCAGCGAGAAAATCTTCTTTCTTCATTGGATTTCCGAACTCAGACATTCACTGCCAGATTAGATTACAGGAATTTGCAAGGACCGACAGCCGGGCTCTCTCCTGCATGTATAATAAGACAACCGCGGTCCCCGTCTGCATTGTAAGATTACCAACAAGCAGCCTCCCTCCGCAACACAACTCTAGCTACGCCAACTAGTACTACCACTATGAAGATTACATTGAGGGCCTTCTTTCAGGTTTTGATTCTCCTTACGGGAACTATAGTCCACGCCGCCCTCGACCCCGACAAAGCGCTCTCCATAGGAATTGTACCTACCTACCCACTCTCCCTCCCCTACGCACCCTCATATCCCCACCATCTAACCCCATTCAGATCCTCTTCCCCGGCTTTCAACCTCTCGATGTCGTCGGCCCCCTAGATGTCCTCGCGGGAGTATGTGTCTTCCCCCCCCTCCCCCAATCTCTCCCTACGACTAATAGCATTCCCAGCTGTCGGGCCAACAAAACATGACACTCTCCTTCCTCTGGAAAACCGCAGGTCCCGTTTCGTCCGTCGGTCCACCGCGCCTCTTCCCGGCTCCGCCCAACCCCAGCCTCCCACGAGCCATTTACCCGCGGCAGGCCGTCTCCATCGTCGCCACGCACAGCTTTGCCGATGCGCCGCGCCTCGACATCCTCCTCGTGCCCGGCGGCATTGGCAACCGCTACCTCAACGACACCAACGACACCGCCATGGAAGACTTCGTCGCGGCGCGCTACCCGGAGCTGCAGTACCTGCTGAGCGTGTGCACCGGCGCGGCCACGCTGGCCAAGTCGGGTGTGCTGGCGGGCAAGCGGGCGACGACCAACAAGGCGGCATGGGCGTGGGCGACGTCTTTTGGCGGCGGGAAGGTGCAGTGGGTGCCCAGCGCGCGCTGGACCGAGGACGGCAATATCTGGACGAGCTCGGGCGTGTCGGCCGGCATCGACATGACGTACGCCTTCTTCAAGATGCTGCTGGGCGAGCCGGCGGCCGCTGCCACAATTAATGGCATGGAGTACACGCCGCACGTCAACAAGGACTGGGATCCGTACTCGGTGGTGTTCCAGGTGAGTTTCTTTTCTCTTCTCTCATGTCAATTCGTGAGGTCGGCCAGGATCCTGACGTGGGTATTATTTTTTTCTCACTAGGTCGCCGGAGCGGATACCAGCCGATCGATGGGGGATTGTGTTGGGCCGGTGGGATACAACTTTGAATGTGCTGGGAAGAAGTGAAGAAGCGCACGGGGAGGTAAGGAGGGTGTTTCAGAGCGCTCCGACACGATATCTCTGGAGATAGATGTTGGTATCAGATTAGGCCTCCCCGCGTCATGTCGTGACATTGTTTTATTTGACATTTCACCTTTTCCTGGATAGGGGTGTGTGTTTCGGGGGGTTCAGCGTGCCTACTGTCTTAAGAAAGAATGGGGAGAGAGAAAGTGTCAGAAGCGCTGCACACTGGATTCGATAGAATTGATGGGGATTGCAACTGCTTAATTGTATTACTTGTCGGCTCTCTGGCTTTGCCAGAGAGCCTTTCTTATAGTTATGAATGGTGGCAAGCCGAGTGGTAAGCCATCGCGCGTCTGTGGCAATTGCCAGAACCTTCATTTCTGACAGAAAGTGGTAATACCCGAGGGGACACTTGAACTAGTAACTAGCAAGGGGGAGGGGGGCGTCTGTTCCAGGAGCCCTGTGAGGTAACGGCGGCGGAGGTCGGAGGACAATCTGCATTCAACGTCGGGATGCCGTAAGCAAGGCCCGAGTTTTTTGTACATGGTGTTGGGGGAGTGATATTTTGATGGGATAAACTGCCAGGTCATGGGGCCTGTGTCGAGCAGGGCTGTCAAGCCTGAGATGTTGTTGCTACGGCAGGTAATATTGGCTTACCGAGGGGGGGAGATAGTTTCCAAACATGTTAGTAGCGTGGCCAAGGTTCAATTCCATGCCGGGGCGCCGATCAAGATGCTGTCAGAGCTCTCTGGATTGGCGTGCCCTCCCCGGGTCTGGCCCTCTTCCGAGACAAGTCCTTTTCCGAGACAATTCTCCTCCCCGGTCCCGACGTGCAAGATATCCTGTCGTGTTCCGCGCCAATAATGAAAACTTGTTATTCGTCGATCCCGCCCGCCCAGCCGATCCGTTCCTAGCCCAATCAAACTTTCACACACCTGTTGCTCAACCCCGACGACTCCACTTTCCATTCAGACTGTTTTTCATTCTCCTGCATCATGCTCCGGCGAATGGCGACAAGAGGCGGACTGCAGCTCCCTGAATTTCAACGGAGAGCTGTTCGGAGCCTACTTATTCTCAAGACAGATTTGGTGTTATAGATAACCGCCCAAGGGAACAAATATCCTTCTTCCTCTCGGGTTCAGCCCACTTCCCCGAAACGCTCGACAAGGTTACTACAAAGCCTAGTCCCCGTCCAAAACGAGCTACTACAAGATGAGCGCGGCTCAGGAGAATGCGATTCACAAAGAACTCGCCCCTTTGATTCTCGAAGGGCTAAAATCTTCCCCTCGATTTCTCCCCTCCCTTCTTCTGTGGGATGCCAAGGGCATTCAGGTATATGAGGGCATCATGCGCTCCAGGGACTATTATCTCACGCGTATCGAAGCCGAGCTCATCCGTCTCCATGTTGATAGCATTGTCGACAAGATCTGTTCCAACAGCGTGATTCTCGAACTTGGTAGCGGGTAGGTAGGCCATAACTCTCCCCCTTCCCTTCTGAATCCAATCCCATATCGAAAAGCATCTTCCTTACGCTTGTGGGGAGGGAAAAAAAGCTGCCTATCTAAAACTTTCGTCATCCTCGATGCAATGGCGCGCAAGCGGAAGCACGTCACCTACTACGCGCTGGATGTCTGCCCATCAACTCTCGCGGCAAGCCTGAGCCATCTGCGCTCGGCGCTCAACCACTCGCCGTACGTAGCCTGCTACCCGTTGTGCATGACCTACCGGGATGGAATCTCGTGGCTCACCAACGAACCCTTTCTGGCTGGCAAGCACCTCACGGTGCTGTGGCTCGGCAGCAGCTTCGCCAACGAACAGCAGGCCGAGTTCCGCCGGCTCCTCAGCGGCATCCAGATCCCCGCCGCGCGGGCGCAGAACTCCTCGTCCTCCCCTCCTTCCCACCTCGCCGGGCTGCAGCTGCTGGTGACTGCCGACGGCACCAACGACCCCGCTACCGTGTCGCACGCGTACGACACGCGGGATGGGCTCTCGCGGGCGTTTGTGCTAAATGTGCTAGACAACGCCAACCGGTCGCTGGAGCGCGCCGTATTCGACACGGACAAATGGTGCTTTGACGGGGTGTGGCATGCCGACGAGAAACTGTTCCAGACCTGCATCCGGGCGCTGGAGGACCAGGTTATCAGAGTTCGAGCTGGCGAGCAAGAGGTGTTGATCAGACAGGGAGAGAAGATCAAAGTGATTACGAGTCGGAAGCTGGGAAACAAGGACGTGATCGCATGGTTGGCCGGCACGGGCTTCACTATTAACGGCTTCTGGACACATCCGAAGTTTGACTACGGTGAGCGACCTTGCTATGAAGGAGAGTATTATCCCTTATTGAACACGAGAGCTCACTCCCACTGATAGCGCTTTATCGATTTGTTACGGATGATGGCCACCGATGGGAGCAAGAGAACTGAGAGAGAGTGGCGGCTAGATTCTATGATGATGCCGTCCCACAGTTGTGTGGAGGAGATGGGGGAACATTACGGGGAGGTCCTGAAGTAGCGTATCTCTTTACTAGTATTCACCCTTATATGAAATTTTGAAAAGACCTGTAACCTGAAAATGTCAGATTTTCTGCCACACTAGCGAGACTTGCCCTCGCGGGATTCTGGCCAGTTTACCTCGCTAGTATGAGTATGGTTCTCCGAATTGAAGCTAACCTTAACTCAAATACCACAATCATCCTCAGCATACAACACTAGGGCAATTTGTATACCTTGATATTTCCTACCAACACAGCCCTCCCACACCAAGAAACACTTCCATCTGACGTTCATGGAGAATTCCTTGGGCAAACCGCTAACTAGTGTGGTGTGTAGAAGCCCGGAGATGGCCCCACTGTGGGACCTCTCACAACTCTTTAAGGCGGTATTCGGCCCAAATGCGGATATTTAAGTTGTGGCTTACACTAGCCTGGGTCCCCCCAGACTCCTACTGCCAAGCACCGACCTGCTATAACTCACGAGATCCCATTTGCTTCACCAGCGCAACAACGCTACTGCCAACTTTGCTGCGAGGTCGATCAGTTTCCTTTCTGGGCACACTGTGCACTTCCGTGCTTCCAGACCGCCTTCCGGTGCGATCCACCCTCCCCCCAGATCTGCTGGCTCTGTCTCGCTCCCTGGTATACCGTTTGTTTGTCTTTATGGATATCACTATAGTAGTAATTCCACGTCTTGGCATCTCTAAACAATGCATTACCAGGGTTTTTTTCTTTCGTTCTCTTGTCCCACTATTTTTGCGAATAAAGGGCAGACCACAACAGCGATACCGCTACAGTCGAGTATCTCTTTCCTTGCAACTATACGCTTTTAATTGTGTATGTCCGAGTGACTAAGGAGCTCAAGCCCCCCGAGGACCATGGATAGGGACCAAGCAACAGCAGATGGTAGCACGGAACACAGATTCCTACGCCGCTGGCGAGGAAGAGACAATGCCGGCGGCGGTCAACATGATGGTAACGGCTCAGAGCTTGAGGGGTCTACGGCAGCCAACATCCCCAACCTCGGTTTCCACCCCGCCACCTTCAAACCCAAGGCGTCGTTCCACGACGTCTCCGCCCCCGAGGGCTCGCCCGGCCAACCCGTCTACGGCGTGTCGATGAGTGCCGAAGCCATCGCAGACATTGTACGCATCGGCTGGCCTGACGCGACGGCACACTCCATCACGCCGCTTGAGGCGGGAAAGTCATTCAACAACAAGATTTACTTTGTCACGCTTCGGCACCGCTGCCCGGGCGGTGACCAGGAGGCGGAAAAAGAGGCGCAAGAGGCCGTGCTCAAGGTCAACGGGGCGATCTACGACGGCGACAAGGTGCAAAACGAGGTCGCCTGCCTGCGCCTGCTCGAGATGTACTGTCCAGACGTCCCGGCGCCTCGCGTTCTGGCCTGGTCCGAGGCGGGCGTCAGCGCAACCTTCGTGTCGCCTACGCACCATGACGCCGAGACCAAGGCCTTGGAGCGGGACATGGATGGAGAGGGCCAGCGCCGGGCCGGGTGGATCCTCACTTCCAGGCTGCCCGGCAAACCCGTCGCCTCTCCCGAGGAGCTGGACGGCGCGGCCCTCGCAGGCCTCGCTACACAGCTCGCCGGCTTCGTCGCACGCTGGCGCCGCTGCATCCCCGCGCAGGCGTACTGCGGGAATCTGCAGATCCGGAAGGCCGCTATTCTGCCTTCTGGTGGCGACAAGGGCGATGACGATGGAGGGGGCGGAATCGCCCTCGACAGGCCGTGCGGCCCCGGCATTCCCGGTCTGGCCATCCGGGGCATCCTCGTCGAGGAGCTCAAGCTGACGGCGCCCATCGCCCGCATGCACGACTACTACGGGCTCAAGCTGGACAACAAGCTGCGGCTGCTCGCGTCGTCCGACACGTTGGCGCGCAACCGGCACCTCCTGGGCCCCCTCCGCACGTTCCGCAGCGAGCATCTGCCCAAGCTCCGCTTCACCGACATGTTTGCGCAGAGCGCCACGCCGACCGAGGACACGGACACGGACACGGACACGTTCCTGTTTACGCACTACGACCTGTTCCCCCGAAACATCCTCGTGGAGGGGAGCCCGCCGCGGGTCACGGGCATCGTGGACTGGGAATTTTCCGGCTTCTTCCCGCCCGTCGACGAGTTTCTGGACGACTGGCTGGACGGCGATTGGCCCGAGCCGTTCTACACGGCCTTCCTGCAGAGTTTGGAGGAGAGCGGGGTGGCTACGCCGGCCGGGAGCGTCCGCGGGGAGAGCTCTTGGCAGGTGGCGTACTGGTTGGAGCGGACCATCGAGAGCGCTGCGCCCTGGTGGTTGCCAGGCAACCTCGATGCAGACCAGGTCGACAAGGCGCTGGAGACAGCCGAGTCGGTCGTGGGCGAGATGCTGAGGAATCTCGGTTGTGTGTGTGATGTTGCGACCTAGCTCAGGTACCTACCTACCTAGGTATGAACACGTGTTTTTTGTATAAGGTAGAGATAGATATTCGAGATCCGTTTGTCGTTTTGCTACCTAGCTTCTCTCCCGAGTGCCCCGTTCAGCAAGCCCATCAAGGTACCTCCTCCCCAACCTGCCGCTCCACCCTGGCCGCTAATTTAGCGTGGATGTCCCCTAAAACGCGAAACACTTGTTCCCGGGTCTCTCGCTCGACGTTTCCAAGGTCGCGACCAAGACTGGCCACCAACCTGTCCTGCCAGCCTGCGTATTTTTCTTGGTCGTCCAGGTGCGTCCAAAAGGCACGGGCAAACAGGAGGTCCAGCTCGCTCGCCTCCTCGGCCGGCGTAGACATGACTTTGGTCACCCATGCGCCGTGTTCGGGCGTGGAACGGCTCGACTCGAAGCTGCGAAACTGCATGGGGGCCTTGGACGTCACGTACCCAGGGCTCGCGCCGCAGTTCCCCTCGACGGAAGCGGCCCCGTCCCGGAGGAGCGGGTTGAAGGCCGCGCTCCTGGTCGGGCGGTTCACCGGAAGCTGCTGGTAGTTGACGCCCAGTCTGTAGCGCTGCGCGTCGGGGTACGCAAAGAACCGGGCCTGCAGCAGCGGGTCCTCAGACGGCTCGATCCCGGGCACGAGGTGCGACGGCGAGAAGGCGGCCTGCTCAATCTCGTCGAAGAAGTTGGCCGCGTTCCGGTTCAGCGTGAGCCTGCCAACCGTCCTGGGGGCGATGGTGCCGAGATGGACCGGGTACGTGCCGATGTCCCAGTGTTTCGTCATGTCCAGGATGCTGTAGCCAAAGCGGGCGACGTCGGACGGATCCACCACTTGCACCTTGGCAGTATACGTCGGGTAGTCGCCGCGCTCGATGGCGTCGTGGAGGTCGCGGGCGGTGCGATCGGGGTCGCTGCCCGCCATGCGCGTAATGTCGTCGTCGGTGTGCGTCTTGTAGCCCAGATCGGCCTCGAGGTACATGTGCACATAGCGAAATGTGCCGTCCGGCATCACCCACTTGTGCGCATGTCCCATGTACCCGTTCATGTGGCGGTACGATGAGACGGCGCCGTAGTCGCTGTACAGCCACAGCACCATGTGAAGCGACTCGCGGTTCTGCACAACCCAGTCCCAGAACTGTGTCGGGTCGCGCAGGCCGGTGCGCGGGTCCCTCTTCAGCGCGTGAACCAGGCCCGGAAACTTGATGGGGTCGCGGATGAAGAAGAAGGGCACGTTGTTCCAGACCCAGTCCCAGTTGCCCTCGGCCGTGTAGCATTTGACGGCGAACCCACGGGCATCGCGGACAGAGTCGGCCGTACCGCGCTCGCCGGCCGTGGTAGAGAACCGGACAAGACAGGTGGTTTTTTTCCCAACACCCGTCAGCATATCGATGCTGCAGATGTCCGAGATGTCGTGCGTGACCTAAAAGGTAATGCAGGTGGTCAAGTCAGCATCCCAACGTACGACATTAGGGCTTCGCCTACAGTAGGTACCGTGTAATTAGTACTCACACAAAAGATAGATACATACATACTTCAAATTCTCCGTAGGCGCCGGCCCCCCTGGCGTGAACAACGCGTTCCGGAATCCGCTCTCGGTTGAGATGCGACAGGAGGTCGATAAGATGAAAGTCCCGTAGGAGCAACATATTCGAGGCTCGGAGGGACGATTCGGGCTTACCTACCGGACAGCCATTCGACGTGGTGTAGACCTTCAAGGGCGTCTGCGACACGCCATCATGAGTTGCCGTAGCGGTGGCAGGAGTAGCGTCATGAGATGCTGCGCTGGCCGTCATAATGTCAGCGGTCCAACCAAGTTTACAGCTCCAGTCGCTTTTCTAGTCGCCACCAAACATGAATGGGCAGCACGAGATCCGAGATCCCTTTATACCTGATCATGACCCAACCAGACAAGTTGCGACAGCTGCCTACGCAGGGTAAAGCGATAAAATGCAAATGCAATTCTCGCGGCGCGGCCACCTACCTAGACCCTAGAGTGGGTCCCTAAGGTAAGGTAGGTACCTACCAAGTCTGGAGCGATCGGATAGTGGGTGGTAGCGGCATACTGCCTGGACCGGGCCGTCATCGGCCGCGCTAGCAAAAGCAGATGCTGCATCATCACTGAGCCAGGGTTCTCACTGCAGTCACTGCCAGCGGATCAAAAGAGCGTCTGGCATGGCCCAATTACAAGCTCCTTACCATTGGTGTCGGCGGCCGCTAGCGCAAAGATCGCCATGAGAAAAATGGGTCCGGGGAAACATCCATCGTGGTCGGTGCGCATCAGCGAAGCCGCATCTTCTGCAGCATCTTCCGTGGCAGCCTGCATTGCCTTTCAGAAACCTTTTCCTTGGGTTCTGACGGAAATGGCAGCTTTGACTCTCCGTTGTCCAGCTCGTCCGACTTTGTCTCGCCCTCCTTCTTGGACTCGTCTTCCTTTTTGGACTCGTCTTCCTCCTCCGCCTCGTCTTGTTTCTTCGCCGGCGTTGGCCGTTCTGCAGGTTTCTTCTTTTCCTTTACCCCACCTGCCTTCCTACTTTCCTTCCCCCGAGCTCCTCCACCTTCGCCGCCGTCTTCCCAGGCATCAATCAGCTGATTATCCGCTTCTCCGTCCCCATCCTCAGTCCCCCCATACAGGCGTCTAATAGGGGGGGCACCCTCTAACTCCCATTTTCTTAGGGGGACACCCCACCACAAGTCCCAGATTTTCCACCATTACTACAGTAAAGCGACATCTTTTTTTTTTTTTTTTTTTTTTTACTTCTCTTT
>Ga0247760_1000545_pt1 | contig 40157 bp, 49 predicted proteins | sample UWRJL171409R4_FD_179936 | JGI IMG/M metagenome (GOLD analysis project Ga0247760, IMG submission 179936) | Plant litter microbial communities from Arlington Agricultural Research Station in Wisconsin, United States - UWRJ-L171-409R-4 | ecosystem: Environmental > Terrestrial > Plant litter >... | reverse complement strand
CCCTCCTCCACCCCTCCCAAATCAACCTCATAATCAACCCTCACATCTCCAATCCTAACCACATACCTCTCCAACAATACCTCCTTCCAGGGCCCACAAGTCAACAAAATCGGCCCCCAATCCCATCCCCAATGGCACTGCGCCTTCCTCACCGGGCCACGACTGACTTCGGTCTGGTGCACGATGAAGTCGTGCTCCGGGTGAGCCTTGACCAACTCCAGGCCGCGGTCTCGGGCGGGGTGGAAGGTTATTTCCAGTTTATTATTGCCGGTGTTGACGAGGAGGTGCCCCACCGGGACGCGGTACGACATAAACATATTATCAGCCTGGAGGATAACCTCCTCATTGAGAGTAACAGTAGCGAAGGTGTCCAGCCCTTCAAAGACGAGGTCGACCGCAGCATTCTCTTCGCTATTATCTGAGGAGGGAGAAGGGGTGGGAAATTCCGTCCGGTAAATCCATGTCTCCTCGGCTACCCACGCGCAGTGCAGCTCGTTGCGGTCGACGAAGGGGTCGGCGATCTTTTTGTGCCGGAGGAGTTCGCTGTGTGCGGAGCTAGGGACCTGAGCGGGGAGCCAGTGCGAGGAGGTGGAGGAGGGGAAGGCGGATTTGAACTCCCATCCTGAGGAGAGGGTTTGGATCGAGTGTTTGGCCATTTTGGCTGTTGGGTGTTGGGTGTTGAGAAGTTGGGGTTTGGAGAGTTGACTTAGAGTGTAAGAAGTTGAGTTTCGGGGATCGGGAAAGAGTGGCCCGGAAGGTGTGATGAGGAGGTTGTGGATCGGAGGCCCGAAATGCGGGGGACTAGGAGGCGTGCGTGGAGTTGACGATGAAGGGCCAATAGCGCGCTGGTCTAGGAAGGGGTTACCGGGTGATCTTTGTTCGGCCCCAGTTTTCCTGCTATGTGTAGCTGGAAAGACCTCCAATGTCTTCTCAGGAAGTACTAGACTCGAGAGGAAAGTGGAGAACAAACTTGAACCCCTCGTGAATCAAGCGCTCTCTCCCGAAACCGGGCGGGCAACGTGGATTCTCGTAGTTCCTTCCATTTGAATACAGACAAAATCCCGTATAAGTGAAATGTGGAAAACTTGATGCGATGCCCCCAAATGTCAAAAGTCACTGGCCTCCACGACTCAGGAATACGGGACTGTGCGTTTGTCAGCCATTCAGTTCCAGGCTGCTTCTCAAGAAATGAGCTATCATGACCAACCATATAAAGAAAAGTTCCGACAAGAACCAAAACTCCTTCGATGTAGTAATACCGCAGCCCAGCTTGCTGGTCGGGCTGGGCATAAGGAAATATCACAGCGGCTTGGATAATTGGTGCGAAAGTTGGCAGTCCCGTGGCCACAAAACTCTAGACTCTGACCGTCCGCCATCTCGGGCTCTGAACTATCAGGTTTAAGACAACAAATCCTGAAAGCAAGGCTAGTGTCTAGATCTCATGAGCAGGGTTAGCAAAAAAAACAAAGTACCTACACAGTATAAGTCTTATGGGCTTAACATTGACCGGTAGAGTATCTGTAAATTCTGCTCGCAGTAGAACCCGACATAAATCCCCGAAATGAACGACCCTAGAATTTAAACCAGAATAGCAGCGTAATCAATCCGAACCGAGAGATCACGGGCCCCCTCCGAGTAACAGAGAAATGTATAATAAATCGCCGATACCGAAAAGCAGAAAGCCGACGTCAGCAAGTAGATCTGGATGACCAGAAGGTCCTGCCACGTTGCCTTTGGGAAGTGCGAGCCGAAATAGCGAGGAGTCAGAGAGGTGAGGAGGGGGGCGGTAATTGCGGGGACTAAATGCGAAAAGATGTTGACAGTCTCGTTGTGCAAATAAGCCAGGCCTCGCAGACAAAAGGTGACTGAGACGGTCACAGCCCGGTATCCTGTGCGGATCAAGGGTTCGATATACCATGAGGGAATTTCCTTGTCTGAGAGAAGTCCTTGTGATTTTTCGCCCCTATCTGAAGCAGTAGTGGGGAGGATCTGTGAATGATTCTCACCAGCACGCTGTTAGGCTGATGTTCTTTGGACGGGGACCATTGTGTTGCAAACAACGGTGGGGGTCAAAAGTGAGCGTAATGTCGGGAATCGGGTGCAAAAACGTGATCTCGCGCGGTCACACCGAGGCTGTTAAATGCATAGAATGGGATTGAAAATTTCCCGAATTTTCCGCGAATGCCGTGAGCCGTGGGTGCGGGGGGTGCCGAAAAGGGGTAACGCCTCGATGCTTCAGCTGTTGATCAGTAAAACCAGAACATAACGCACCTACCATTGTGTGGCTCACTAGATATTGTCTATGGTAGTACTGATTTTCTTACTTTTAATATAACCTGAAATAGGGGTAACTGGCTCTGCTTACCACCTTGAAGCTACAAACTACATTGGGGCCACTTCGCACAAGTGCCTAGGCGCCAATACCTACCCAAGTTGCGATCAAGACTCTAGAGCATCACCTGGATGGCCATCTCACAAAACACCAAGATAACCCCCAACATATCTAACAGGCCATACAGGCTTCAAAGACGATATGACGCAGAGAGGTAAGAGCGCTAGACACCTCCCAAGGTATATAACCTACCCCTTGACCCCTTCCCCTCCATCACCCTCCACATCTTCAAACACTTCACTACCTGCCTTCAAAATTACTTGAACACCATTCAAAACACCATCTCTTCGAACCATAGAACTGCTCCACATAGGTCCGATAACCGAATAACGCATCTCCACCTCCACCTCTACCGGAAACCCACGAGCATACCCATCAACAAAAATGGCTCCAAAGACCACCTCCCATCCCACCACCCTCGCCATGACACCCACCAAGCCCATTCCAACCTCCCAAGAGGACGAGACCAATACATGGACATGTAGCAATTGCAAGCACAAAAATCCCATTAACATAAGCATGCTTTGCGGTAAATGCAGCCAGCGTGGTAAGATATAATCCCCTCCTTCTCCTCCTCTTCCCTTTTTCTTTCTTTTTTTTCTTTCTTTTAGAAAATAATCTCCCTGAGCGGTGTTAGCTCTGGCGCGTGCTATGATACAGGAGGTTAAATACCTGACCTATGCTATGTGTCTCCCGTTGATCCGCATGAGTGGTTGAGGGGTTGATCGATCGGTTCGAGATGTCGGTCGGCTGCGGCGGTGATGCACACCACTAGGAGTACATAGTGGGCGGGGGATTTTGCATTGGTTTTGATAGGGTGGCGGAAGGGTACAGTGCCCATGGGCACGACGCGTCGAGTTACCTTACGTTCGTTTTTGCCTTGGGTTTTCTTTTTGTCTTGTTTGTGTTTACATTTCTGTGGCTTTAGAGTAAGAATCAGGATGCGTTGGCTTTAGGATTGGAACATGGAGGATATGGCGTTGGTTTTCACAACATGATGGAGGAATCTGTCAGAGTTTAGGTCTTTGTTAAGAGCTTGCTAGATTTGGGACAAAATTTCACCGTCACCCCTAAATTACGCACAATGGTTGGAGCATGTGCGAATAATCCTAAAGTTTCACGTTTTAATTTGGAGTTTTGGTTTGTGTCGAAGGACACCGACACTTCACTCTCTATGGTCGTATTTTGAGTCTTGGATTGGTCTACCTCGGCTTAGTAAGTCCCTAAGTAGGCATAAGTCTGAAAGAAAGTCTATTGCGCAACGCTTTGAAGGTTCACAAGCCTAACATAGGCACCTAGGTATTTTGTCTTCCAAACCTAAGGGACTGACTGCTATATACACCTGAAAATACTCAGTTCAAATCTATTCCTCATTACAAGTGTCTATTATTAACGGTCTAAAGCTTGGGATTGGCACTATATCTCATGTTAGCAACGTCACTCCATATCTCCCTCCGGGTCAACTTACCATCTGGTAGTATATGCCTCGTTTCCTCAACAGCGTGGCATGGTCCCCCTTCTCCATCACCTTACCATCCCCGAGCACAAATATTACATCCGCGTTCTGCACAGTGGCCAGCCTATGGGCTACGACCACCATCGTCCTGTTTTGCTTGTTCTTCTCGAACACAGCCTGCACCGACTTTTCGGTTTCCGCATCAAGGTTTGACGTGGCTTCGTCAAGGAGAAGCAACCGAGGATTGCGGATCAGGGCACGCGCAATCGCAAGACGTTGCTTCTGCCCGCCTGACATCATCACACCCTTGGTCCCCACCTCCGTGTTGTAGCCATCTGGAAGGGATACAATGAAGTCGTGCATCTCGGCATCGCGGCATGCCTGATGGAGCTGCTCTTCAGTGACATCATCCTCGTCGACTCCGATGAGAATGTTCTCTCTGAGTGTCCCGTCAAACAGGTTTGGTTCCTGTGCAACAAGGGATATCTCTTTTCGGTAATGCCCGAGATTGAGGTCCGAGATATCCAAGCCATTGTACAGGATACGGCCTGCATTGGTGGAGTAGAATCTAATACGAATGTCAGCTCCATTGCTACATGAGCTCCAGTTCAATGCCAATGTACCTTTCAAGCAAGGATATAACTGTCGTTTTTCCGGATCCTGTTACCGAACGTCAGATCACTTTCCCTCAATCTCTATCAATCTCACTCACCAGACGGGCCAACAATAGCGGCAAACTGCCCTTTCTCAATCTAAAAGCAATTTGTTAGCCGCTGATATTGTTTGGCAAGCGAGATTCACGAACCGTCAAAGTCAATCCGTTCAAAATGGGGGCGTCGCGCGTGGGATATCTGAACCAGACATTGTTGAATTGAATCTTGACGCCCTTGTCGTTTTCACCAAGATTGCCGGAATCCAGCGAGATGAGCTTCCCATCGTAGTGGTCACGGCCTCGCATGTCGATAATTCGACCTGCAGCTACAGATGCCTTTGCAATATCTGCATACTTGTGAGTTTCACGCTGTTGTAACCCAACCGGAAAACTTACTGGGTCCATAGCTCAGCCACGTTCCGGCTCCCATGCCACCCTATTTGCGGTTAGAAACCGTCTGTCTTGTGCGCTCCAACTGAAGTCTAAAACATACCTGCAAAACTGCGATGTACACCACAATGTACTGAAAGGAATTATACTCCAAGTTAAGCATCAGTGTGCCGCCGTACCTATCAACAGTTAGCTCAATCTTTCATGTCATGATCCCAATTTCATCTTACCAAAGCACAAAAGCCATGCAAAGCAGGGCAATACTGTCAGCAGTAGCAAAGATCAAAGTCGACCAGACTGATTTCCACAATGTGTTTCTGATCTGATCGTGCAGCAGTGTTTGATACCGTTTTATGATGGTGTCCTCGAGCGTCATGGCAGAGACTGTTCGGAATGCGCCGATAGACTCAGTTGCAAACTTTGCGCTCTCAGCAAACACCTCGTTGTTCATCTTCTCGAACTGAGTCTCATAGCGAATCCTGAGGAAGGCTGCCGCAAAGATGAGCGGCATAGATGAGCAAAGAGTAACGATGGTCAGCTTCCAGCCAAAGTAGAAGGATATTGCCAAGCAACCGACGACATTGAGAATGGAGATGATGACGAAAGCCATGTTGGTGCCTAACAACTCCTGAAGCTGAGTCGGGTCAGTAGCAAGCCGAGCGGTGAGGGCTCCGACCGAGTGATCGTCAGCATCGAAGAAGGCGACCGATTTGGCGAGAATGTTATCAAAGTATTCGCCTCGGTAATAATGTGTTATGTGCTATTGAGAGACAAGTCAGCGGCCTATCCGGTGAGTACCGCTAGTTTTTATCCAACTTACAAAAGCGATTGTGGACGATGACCACCCCAAAGCAAAGTACGTGATACCCACAAAGATTGCAAGCATAACGAACATCAAACTCCAGAAGTTTGCCAATGCGGGGAGCCATTCGCCCCAAAACTGAAACAAAGTCAATTCTGTGGCGAAGAGGTAAGCTTGAATAGGCTGGCTTGCTGTTCATCGGGTTTAGTCTCGTCAGCTCAAACCTCTGTATCGAGAGATGCCTCAGGGGTAACTCACCACCACCACAAACAGCGCTCGCAAGCAGAACAAGATACCATTTCCAGAGACTTTTCTGCTCGAAGATCAAAAGCCAGAAACTGCTCCAGAATCCCCTCGGTTTTTGGGGCCTGTCAGAATCGGATTCGACTGTCACTGACTCGACAAAGGTCGTCTCTGTTCCGATGGTTGCCATGCTTTTCTTTTCTGCAACTTCAGCTTCCGCAAACCGTGTTGTCTCTTCTGCGGTGTATTCAGCTGCAGGTACGAGCTGCTGTGCCGTTGCCAAAGTCCAGTAGGCACCGTCCTCTTGAGCCATCAGACTCTCATGGGTCCCTTGCTGAACTAGTCTGCCTTTCTGAAGAACGATGATGTTGTCAGCCTTCTTGACAGTAGCCAGCCGGTGAGCAATCATTAGCGTGGTTCTGTTCTTGGAGACCTTTTCCAAGGCTTCTTGAACCACTTGTTCTCCACGGACATCAATGCTGCTTGTTGCTTCATCCAGAATCAATATTTTTGGTCTTTTGACGATGCTTCTTGCGATAGCGAGCCTTTGTCGTTGACCTCCGCTTAGCTTGATGCCTGCGTCACCCACAGTAGTGGAGTAACCCTGATTTGAAGTTAGCAAAATGTCGAACAACGAGTGTCGAGGGGACGCCCATACCTCAGGTAACCTGCTAATGAACTCGTCTGCATACGCCTCTTTGCAAGCCTGTTTCACCAGATCTCTCTTGGTATCGACGTCAGCATCCTCCCACTGCGTGCCTATGAGACCGAACTCCACATTGCGATATATGCTATCGTTGAAGAGGAAGGGCTCCTGTTGGACGAGGCCGATCTGTGTTCGCCACCACTTGAGGTCAATCTCCCTTAGTGGTCGACCACCAACAGTGATGGACCCATTGCGCCACCAGAGACTCTAAAAAAGAACACTCATGTCAGCATATTCAGCGATGAGATCTATTTGACGTGACTTACGATGTCACCGCTTTCAAGCGCCTCAATTTCGTACCACCGCTCCAAGAGTCCAACAATAGTACTCTTCCCCGCCCCTGATGGGCCAACAATCGCAGTGACCTTCCCTGCCGGGAACCTAAGGCTCAGATTGTCAAGAATCTTGAGGTCAGGTCTCGTAGAGTAAGCAAAATTGACATTTTCGAGAACAATATCCTCTGATGCTGAGACTTCAGGGTCCTTGATACCGCTCCTATCCTTCCGTGGCGCGTCAATGATGGTGTAAAAGATAGTGGCTGCACCTGCCGCGCGGGCTGCCGCAGAAAGAGGAGCAGTGATTCCGCCGATTGAGGAGGTCATCAACATGACCGACATGAGAACCCTTGTTGATTGTGTTAGATGAAACTTGAGATACAATGCGTAGTTGGTTTTGAGACTCACACGATCAGCGTCTCAGCGCTATTGAAGCGAAGTTCCATGTACATTTTGAGCGAGTACCAAAACGAAAGAGCGAATGTTCTAACTCCTATTAGCCGTGTTTCATCTTATGCCATGGATAAAGAACTCACGAGTAAATTGCAAACTGCACTAGAAAGAAGTTAGAAAACCCATTCTCACAACCGGCTGTTATACGGGCGTTACTTACCAGGGGCTTGTTGTGCTGCAACCAGGGGGGACATCTTCAACCCTCGGCGGCGAGACTCATCTACCCACTTTGCATATCTCCTTGCTATCTTCCCCTCAGCCCCGCATGCTACAATCATTCGAATGGAGCCAAATATCTCGTTGGCAGCCGTCGATGCTTGAATGTCAGCATGTTGCACCTCATTCATGAGCGTGACTAGAAAAGGCGTTGTGACGCCGTATACTATGGCGATGAGAACCAGCCCGCTGCTAGTGATCAGGGTCAAGCTCCAGCTGTAGCACATGGCAATGATGAAGGCTGACAGGACCGTGGCGAGAGACTGGAACAGGGCGGAGAGCTTCTCCGAGATACCCATCTGGAGGACACTGGCCGTGATAGTGATGATGGCTGCTGTCTGACCTGGAGGGAGAACGTCCAGGGTAGACACCGGCTGACCGAAAAGACATTTCATGTACTCGAGTCGGATAGCTGCAGATATTCTCAGACTGCACATACGGAAGCCAATCTACCAATATGTTTAGTTTAAATTCAGTAGAGGATACTGGCCACTTACATAAGCAATATAATCAAGTACGAGTCTGATGAAGAACAGTGCAACCAGATACAGACTATATCCCGTTAGTGTTCACTTTACTTACACAGTTTATCGAGATGGGAGAGGCTCTCAACTTACGCGCAAGTAACGATGGCATTCTTGAACATCTCATGGGTGGTCTCGGCATCAGCACTGAAGTATCCAGTGAAGGAGCCGACCATTCGACCTAGGCAGGGTTAGCTTGTGCTGCAGTTGCATCGGGATATCTTGGCAATACCGAAGATGATATTCATCACTGGCAAAGTGATTCCAGTCCCTATGGACCCGATCGTGGCAGCCACGAGGATCAGTCTGTCCAGCCATGTCGAGTACGAGAAGATGCGCTGCCACAGGTTAGAACAACGCGTATTAGGGCATATGGTCAGAAACTAGGAGATCGGCACATACGACGAAGTCCTTGATGGCTGTTTTTTGCTCCGGCTTGAGAAGCCCGGGGGGCTTCTTCACCTTCGGCGCCTGTGGCAGCGGCGCGGGTGTGGGCGTAGCTGACACGGCCGAGGCGGTTGGTTGATGAGTTGAAGATGCTTTCTCATGAGAGGCAGAAGTGGGACTCGTGTGATCATCGCCGGCCCCGTCGGCGTCAGGGGCCGGGGACTGGGCCGGAGAATACATCTCGGACTTTTCCATGGTCCCTGCTGTGGCTGCCAAGTGAGGCTCGTCCGTGGTCGTCGGGACAGGACAAACAGATGGTAGGCAGCGAGTCGGTGGCACGAGGGCAGAGACGGGAGGAGCCGGTTGAGGCTCAGGGCTACCGTGTCCGGTGTGTGTATGCTGGCTCTGCCTCTCGATCCTTGCGGGGCACAGTTACCACTCGCCGAGGCCACGCACTGGCATGGCGATCTGGAAGCGAGATGCAACACGTGCAGACAGTCGCTCCAGGAATGAGTTACTGTGACAGGGAAAGATTGGCGGCATCGAGAGGGAAGGGAGCGGAGCCGCACGAGCAAGCAGCGGACAGGGAAACTTGCAGCGGAGCAGCAGCAGCAGCAGCAGCAGCAGCAGCAGGCAGGTCAAGAGATGACGGCCAAGTAGGACCGAGTTTGGCCGTCTGATGCCGCCCACACCTCGGAGTTCTAGAACGGCCCTGGCCTGACAGCCGGAAGAGCATAGAGGCACCATCGTATCGGGCACTGCCGACGCGACTTCCGTTGCCCTGGGGTGTGTGGCCTAGTCGGCTGGGCGGAGGGGCAGCACTACCCGGGGCGTGAAGGCCCCCGCTCCGACTCCAGCTGTTGCCAGACTTCAATATGGCGGCAATATATGCGCAATCTGGGCCGCCGTGTGCGAAAGGCTGCACTGCGAGTGTGATATCTTATCTGTGTGATATGGCCACCGTACAATTTGGCCGTGGGATGAGAATGGGGCGAATACCTGGGCTCGGAGGGCCCATCGCCATTATAGACGCATCTTACGACAGAGGCGAACTCTGGACGGTCATTTGGGTGATTTCTCTGCGTTTGTCGCTTGTTTCGACATGTGAATGAGCAACTTGCCCTGGCAGACCCTTGCAAGCGGCGCGGGACAGTGACGAGGGGGACGGGGAATTGCCTCGTGCGTGGCCCATCGGGACAATCAGAGTGCAACATCATGCAATGCAGCCGCAGTCAGTATGGCACTTCGCTGGCGGAGGAAACAAGGCAGCGTGGAGCGGAGCGTGGGCATAGTGGCCCCGGCTGTCCTGCCACCGAACACCGAACCGAGCTTCCATCTTTCTTTCCACAATCCACCAGCTAGGACACCGCTTCCACCGGCAATGCGGGCACGTGGGGCAACCGCGCAAAAAGGCGAGATATCCATCATCTTTCGGCTGAATGGGAAAGAGCAGTCCGGTGGTGGGCGACCGAGGGCGTCTGGGTTGACCCTATGAGCAAAATACCCTGCCGATCTCCCTTCTTATGTCCCTAACTCCCTGCGTGATCCCGCCCTTAGCCTGCGGCTTGCATTTCGGATAATGAACCGACACCGTTGCCAACCCGCAGGGGTGGCCTGGCTGCATCCATCGACAAATGCAACTGTGTGCCAGGGTCTCCGTGGGGTACTTTAGCCAGAAGTCCAGACCTCTGGACGCCACCTATGACGAACATGGCTATACCACGCCTTGCTAATGCCGCGCTGCTGCTCGGAGGGGTGGGCAACCTTTTGGGAAAGGGCGCTAATTTGCAGTTTCGCGTCGCGTGGTGTGTGGGGGGAGATTGATTTCAGGCACAGGAACGTTACCTACTCTCCTATCTCGATTCGGCCCCGAGCATATGGCGAAGTAGTGTCCTGCATCTGCGGCTTTCAACAGCAACATTGCTGGCGTGGCGGCAATTTGCAGCGCACGTCGTGTTGATACCCGTGATACCTACCCGATGCCACCGCTATCGGGAAGCAGGCGCTGAATGCTTGGTGGCTTCTCCCGCTTCTCTCTCCCCACCCTTTCCGCGTCCAGCCGCGCGCCGAGACTGGCTACGCACGCTTATCCGGGCAACTCAGTATTATCTGTTTGCCCACGACGCTTGCGCGCAGCCGGTGCGATGGCTCTGTCCAGCCTTATCTGCTGCGATCGTCCCATGCCCGTATCTCGACGATGCCAGTATCCGGGAAGCAGTCGCCTAGACACGCACGTCGAGAGTGATATCCCGCGCCAGTACGCGTCCAGGCCAGAAACGGCCCGGTCGTGCTTGTGCTGGACGAAAATAGAGCCGTCTGAGCGGTCTGGCCGAAGCATTTAGGTAGGCAAGTAAGTACCTATTCTACTTTGCTCCTCAGGCATGCTCCTCAGGCATGCTCCTCGGGTAGCTTACGTACCCGGGTACAAGTAACGTTCCAGGCCCGGCCGCGAATGACAACGGCTCATGGGTGGACTGACTTCCAGTCCTGCTCCACCTCACATCTCCACGGCCAGGCAGAGGCAGAACACCAGAAGCATTCTCTGCACACGCAGTCTGGAAAGGTGGGCCTTTTGCCCGGTTCCCAATTATCCATCTCCGGGCAACAGCAGCTCTCGCCCGAGGTTCTGTTCGCGGCTCATGTCAGTGCACACGCACATCATCTCAAGCTTTGACAGCCGACGTCTAATCTATGCACCTTCCTGTGCTTCTATTCTAGAACACATGTTGACTTATTTGAAACGCGCTCCACGTGTATATGTGGCTCGGTTCGCTGGAGGCCCTGTGTGTAACTGTTGAAGTTCCATATGTTCGCTTCGGAGGAGCCTCTCTGAACCGTTGGCTCAAGAAGGAAACTCGTCCGAGAGCCAATATGCAGACCCTTTGAAGGGATAGACAAAACAAAACAGTACGTGCATAGAAACCAAATTCTAATTATGCGCAGTCGAGCTATGGGAGAAACGATCATACATGAATCTTGCAGTAAGAGCAGAACGTCAGGGGATTGAAAACGACAAACGCGTCTATTCGTGTATGTCGTACGTCTTGATAGCTTCCCGTACCACGTCGCCAAGCTCCTTGACGGTATCCTTGTCTCGCGGTAGTGTGTGTCCCTTGGCGTGGTCAAAGAGATATGCCGTGTCGGGATCGCAAACGTTGTACAGCGCCAAGGAGCCATGCACGTATGGATCCAGCGAGCCGACTGTAGATCTCGTCAGTAAGCGGCAACCCCGTATTTTCTGTTTTGGGTTGCAAGTGTACTCACTGATGTGACAGGTGGGAATCTCAATCATGGCCTCGGTCTCATCGCTGAGAATCATGGCATGGCTGTCGGGGTCGACTGGGGGCCAACCAGCGAAGAAGATGGCATACTTGAACATCGGCTGGATACCCTTCTTCTTCAACCGCCGCTGCTCGTGAAGCAGAAGCGTTGCGGCCACCGTCGCGCCCTCAGAGTACCCGATAATGCCCTCAAAGGGACCGCGCTCCTCCATGATCTTCACTAGATACTTGAGCGCGTTGTCGGTGCTTTTGTGCGAAGACGCGATGCCCTCACGCATCAGCTCTCGCATCGTATCCTCTGGTGTTTCGCAGTCAGGGAAGTCTCTGATTCTCGCCAAAACATCGTCATCTTCCGTCTTTTCCACATCTTGATCTGGCTCGATGAAACGGAAGTAAGGGGGCTTTCCAAAGTACTCCTCGAAGCCATCAGGAGGAGTTGCTTTGCAAGGACCATTGATGAAGTGGAATGTTGCAGTGTCATCCTCTGTCAGCTCTTTGATGATCGGTGCTGCGACTCAATGTTAGTCTGTGGCTTAAGGTAAAGGGGCGAAAGGTCTAGCAATCACGCACCCAGCTGCACTTGAAATTTCTGAACGACGCGTTAGCTACATGCTCTTGGCGACAGAAAGTGCGGAGAAAGGCCTGCTGAGGCAGGATTCCCTCACTTACGTCGGAGCTGCCATAGGCGCCAGGGAGGCAGAGGAATCTCATCTTGAAATTGAAAGTGAGAAGCCGGAGCCGAGACAGTGATCGCTCAGGGTGATGGTGGCACCACGGTATTTCGCTTGATATCTGTAGAAAAGTAGAAGCTCGAGCTACAGACGACGGGTACCGAGAAAACCGCAGCGCATGATCTGGCTTGAAGAGAGGTTTCACTGGATCGCCATGTGGCAGTTGTATTCGGCAGTTGGGTCAATATACCGCCCGATGGCTCTATCCCAGTTCGGACGACGTCTTTCATGCGACGGCGAGGATTACCAGTTACTCCGGACTGACACGTGCGGATGGCCAGGGCCCAGGGGTAAGGTGTGAGCGTGGACTTAAGTGCTGTCTGGGGTAGACTCGGAAGGTGGGACGGCGAGGACGAGAAGGTGTGGCCGTGCAACCGAGTTCGACGTGGACGCGGTGGCAAAGATTGACGGGGCGGGATTGCTGCAGGAGCTTTAAGCGACTTATGACGGACCAGGCCTGGCTGGCACATATTGATGAGACCGGGTTCCGACGGGGTACCCAGCAGATCGAGGGCTCGGCGACTCCCCGACGAACCGGCCCAGTTCCGTCGCTACCTTACGCTGCGCGCGGTCCTCGAGCGATGCTACCCATCATACCGACCCAGCGGGGAAATTGGGGTTGCATAGCTGTGTATACCACGGCTATCATCGAGCTGCTGCGCGTCTGTAACAAGTGACATCAAATAGCCCCGCGTGCGTCTCTCATACGCCTCATATCCACGGGTGATAATCCGGGACGTGTCTCCGAGCAGCGCCAGAGCCGGGATACCGATATGCGGGGACCGGCTTTCCTGTTTCTTTTTTTGGACTTCGGGACGAAGGGAAGGGAGGGGAAGCAGAGGTGAGAGAAGAAAAAAAAACCCAGTAAGATGATGCAAACATGGCAGTCCTCCTTCTCGAAGCCGGGCGGACGTCTCTCCCGTTTGGGATAGATGATGGGGGCTGCTTGGTGATTACCCTGCCTGGGGGTGGGAGTAGCAGGGGTGACAGCGAGACCGCGTGAGGCTGCAGCAAGCAGAAGGGGGGTGACCGGCCATCCACGATCCAGCCGTTCGGCCGGACTATGAGCGCCCAGGCATACAGCCGTGGCGGGCCGGTGATGCTATCTGCACGCAAGACGGCCAAGTGCTCCCAGATGCCGACAGCTGCAGCCACATGCTGCAGGGGTGAGGTGAGGTGACTGACGGGTGTGACTGATGAAGGCCACGCACGCAAGGGCAGCGCTGGGCGACGGGATGCGCGAGAGGGTAAACCGCAGAACAGCCCGTCAGTGTCAGTTTCCTTTTCCTGGTGTCATGCAAGGTAGAAGTGGACATGTGGCCGTGAGTCTCAGCCAAGAGCTCCTTCCTGCGCGGACACGCGCTTATGACTGGGATGGGGCCTTGGTGAAAGCTTAATTCCCCGTTGCGGTGCGTACCCCGGCCGCTGTTTGCCACGGGCGGTCCTGCCATATCCTGCCATGATTTGCGCCGCTCAAACGGGGCTATATATCGGAGGCTCAAGGGTGATAATGCTGAGTTTACCTTTGCGCATACTTGCGCGGTGATTGGGAGACGCTGGATATTCGAGATAGATTAAAGGCAGTTTTTGCCGTCCAAGCAGCTCTTGGTGCTGTCGTAATCAGGTCCACCTGCATGTACCGGCCGCTAGCGATCGATAAGCACTGCCAAGTACCGATATTCCCCGCTGTCACTCCACGTTTAGCCGCTATCGATAAGGCGCCCCACGCTCCGAAGCGGTGCCTGGCAGCGGCTTGGGTGCTATTGGTACTCCCGCCCGGTGCCGATATCAACACCCGGCAATCGCACGATACCTGACCGCTCTCCTCCCCGTCTCCCTTTGGCGTAGCTCGCAAGCACACACACCGAATTGACGCTCTTCAACCAGAAAAGGCACTATCGGCGACATTAGCCGCCGCAGATCCAATCCATGTCGGTCCATATCAGCGCGACGACGAGCTACTGGGGACGCGCAGTGCGTGCAGTGCGTGCAGCGTCCGCAATGGAAACCACCGCGCCCGCTGCTGAGTGGGTCGCTTCCGGCCCCGCCAGATCTGTCTCGCTGCCCGCAACCTCCACTCGCCTCTTGCACGTCCCTGCTGCTGCGAGCACCCCTGTCTGCCCCCATTGCGTGCCGGCGGCGGACTAGCGCCTCTGGACCTCAGCGCAACGTGCAAGTCTCCCTGGTGGAGGCGTGCCTGGGTGCCTTGCCGCGTCGCCCGCACGGAGGGTGTGCGGGACGTGTCAGGGCGTCTGCTGCTGGCCGCCCTCGACCGAGATTGATCTGGAAGAGTTCGAGGCCCGTCCGGACAGTATGGGACTATAGGCACGAGCCGAGAACGCCAACCGATATCGCCTTCACCTTGGTCGCCATATTGCTGCGCATATTGGGGCTCCTGGCCCGATCGAGTACCTCGAGTACGCAACCCTACCTTAATTTAGTAGCAGAGTGGCCTGTGGTGTCGCCGATATGCGCCGCGCACCGCGACGTGATGCTTGTCGGAGCACTGGATGTCTGCGCCAGAGTGCCCTGCTGGAACCGAGCCGAGCCAGCAGCTCAAACAAGAAGACCGGAGGCGAACTGCGGTTGTGACAGCTAGCCACCCTAGCCGGCTTTCTCCTGCGGCAGTCTCTCGGGCTCGGCATATAAGCTCCTAAGTGAAGCCACATTCCCCAGGTCTGCCTCTTCCTGGCGAGTGAACGAGTCTTGCATCTATCATGCCGGCTTAATCCCTTTGCATATACCTGCCAAGCATCGAAGCACCTTCTCGGCTCTCGCAGCAGCAGGAGGCTCGAGTCTTTGCTGTTGCAAAGCCTCCACCATGTCGCCGATTGCTGTCACGCCCGAGAGCTCTACTGGCACTGCCAGCCCCTCCGGGGAGAGCTCCAACAGCTACTTCCACGTCTCCAACGGCGATGTGCGAGCGAACGGGAGATCTAACGGGGAGGCCAACGGCCTGAGGTTGGACGTCAACGGCCACACCAACGGTCACACCAACGGTCACACCAATGGCCATACCAATGGCCATACCAACGGTCATGCCAACGGCCATGCCAACGGTCATACCAACGGCCACACAAATGGATACTCGAACGGCCATACCAACGGCCTCGCAGATGGACCCGCCATTGGGAGCTCCAGCAACAAGCCCATGCCCATCGCCATCGTCGGCTTGGCCTGCCGCATGCCCGGCAATGTCTCCACGCCCGCCGAGTTCTGGGAGCTATGCACTCGAGCGAGATCTGGGTGGACCGAGATACCAAAAGAGAGGTTCAACAACGAGCGTTTCCACCACCCCAACCCTGGAAAGGGCGGGGCACTGAACCCCGTTGGAGGAAACTTCCTGAATGTCGATCTTGCCGCCTTTGATGCGCCCTTCTTTGGTCTGACGGAGAAGGAGGCCATTTCTATGGACCCTCAGCAGCGGCTTCTCCTCGAATGTACTTTTGAGGCCCTCGAGAGTGCTGGTGTTCCCAAGCATACCATCGTTGGCAAGGATGTCGGTGTCTTCATCGGTGGATCGTTCCCCGAGTATGAATCGCACTTGTTCAGAGACTCCGACACCATTCCAATGCACCAAGCTACAGGTAGGTGGCCGACCCAGAAACCCTGCAGAAGCGAGGAGTCTAACCGATTGCTTCATAGGCTGCGCGTTTGCCATGCAATCGAACCGAATTTCTCACTTCTTTGATTTAAGGGGCCCCAGTTTCACGTCAGACACTGCATGCTCATCCAGCATGGTGGCCATACACTTGGCGTGCCAGAGCTTGAGGTCTGGCGAGACGAGCTCCGCCCTAGTCGGCGGCTGCCATCTTAATCTGTTGCCAGAGTTCTGGATTTCCTTCGCCACATGCAGGTCAGTTAGCTCCGGGGGACGCCGTCGCTAGAAGAGGGACAAATGTGGCTAACAGATTTGATTGTAGACTTCTTTCCGATACCGGTAGATCATTCTCGTTCGACAACAGAGGGACGGGGTTCGGTCGTGGCGAAGGCTGCGGAATGCTCGTATTGAAGCCCTTAGACCAGGCTATCAGAGATAACGATCCTATCAGGGCCGTCATCGCAGGAACAGGGCTCAACCAGGACGGCAAGACCCCGGGAATTACAATGCCAAACGGCAAGGCGCAAGGTAAGAGATCACGCGATTCCTGTGCGGGCCTCGGCTAACCAGCAAACCAGAGGATTTGATGCACCAGGTGTACCGCAACTCCGGGTTGGACCCAAACGAATGCGGCTTCGTCGAGGCCCATGGTACGGGCACTCGCGTCGGTGACCCAATCGAGGCTACCGCCATCCACAACGTCCTCGGCCAGAAGAGATCGTTGCGCGACCCATTGTGGATAGGCTCTGTGAAGTCGAACATTGGCCATTTGGAAGGAGCGTCTGGCATTGCCGGTGTCATCAAAGCCGCCTTGATGCTGGAACGTGGTTTCATCCTCCCGAACTACGACTTCAAGCAGCCAAACCCAAAGATTCCCTGGAAAGAGTGGAATATGAAAGTCCCAATCACCCAAAGGCCGTGGCCGAGGGGGAAGAAGTACATCAGCGTCAACAACTTCGGATTCGGCGGCACCAATGGACATGTCGTCTTGGAGGCCGCACCGTTTCGCAACACAAAGCCGGCGGTCGGCGGCGATGACACCCCAGAGCAGTCAGGCCAAGGGGGAAGCTCTACGCTCTCTCGGCTAATGATAAAAACGCCCTGACCCAGTTGGTGAAGAATATTGTCGTATATCTCGAGCAGCGTCCCGAGATCTTCCAAAAGGACCTTCTCAGCAATTTGGCCTACACTCTGGGCCAACGTCGGTCTCTGTTGCAGTGGAGAGTCGCGATACCGGCTCTCAACTCCTTCGAGCTTATCGAGGCCATCAATGGCGAGAAATTCACCACAGGGAAGGAGGTTGAGCCGCTGCGAATTGGGTTCATCTTCACTGGTCAAGGTGCCCAGTGGTATGGCATGGGCAGAGAACTCTACGAGCAGTACCCAACCTTTACCAACAGCATCACGGCAGCGGACCACTTTTTGTCCGAGCTTGGTGCGGACTGGTCGCTTATTGGTAAGTCTTGAATCCCTCTTCCAAAACGCAATCCTAGTAAAACATGATAAACTAACTCTTGAAACAGAGGAACTCGGGAAAGACGCCAAGACAAGCCAGGTCAGCGAGGCACACATTAGCCAGCCCTCCTGTACTGCCATCCAGTTGGCGCTTGTCGACCTGCTGCGCACTTGGGGGGTACGGCCGACTGCTGTTGCCGGCCACTCGAGTGGAGAGATTGCCGCCGCCTACGCGGCCGGGATCATTACGTTCGAGACAGCCATGGCGGTTGCGTACCATCGAGGCAGACTCATTCCCATTCTCAAGAAGATGCACCCTCAACTGCGCGGTCGCATGATGGCTGTCGGTGGCAGCAAGGAGGAGTTCGCTCCCATCATCGAAGGGCTGACAGAGAAGGAGGTCCGGATTGCCTGCTACAACAGCCCATCGAGTCTCACCATCTCCGGAGACGAGCCTGCCCTTGCCGAACTCGAGAAGATTTGCGAGGAGAAGCAACTTTTCAACAGACGCCTTGTGGTTGACGTTGCATACCACTCCCACCACATGAATTTGGTCGCCAAGGAGTACCGGGCTTCCATCGCCAAGCTACGGCAACCAGTTCCAACCGATGTCAGATTCCACTCGTCTCTCTACGGACACCTTGTTGACGGCACCGAGCTGCAGTCGAACTACTGGGTGGACAACTTAACCTGCGCAGTGCGCTTTTCCGAGGCACTGCAGAGCATGCTCGAACCGACCGGTGAACACAAGTACGGTGTCAATATGCTTGTGGAGCTGGGCCCTCATTCTGGCCTCCAAGGCCCGATCAAGCAGATTCTCAAAGAAGTTGGAGGGAACGCACCCAAGATCCCTTACGCCGCCGCCCTCATCCGCAAACGAGATGCAGTTGAGACGGCCATGGAGCTTGCCTCGACACTGTTCATCAAGGGGGCTCCTATTGACTTTGGCGCCATCAACTTTCCCAAGCCGGCCAAGCAACCGATGCTATTGACAGATTTGCCACGCTACCCCTGGAACTACTCGTCAAAGTACTGGCAGGAGTCTCGGATGACAGAGAAGCACAAGCATGCCATTGGGCAGAGGAATGATATTATCGGAACTCTGGCCAACTACTCCAACGATCTCGAGCCTACCTGGAGAAACATTCTTCGTCTGGATGACCTTCCGTGGCTTTCACATCACAAGATCCAGTCTTTGACAGTTTTCCCCATGTCCGGATTCATTGCCATGGCGCTCGAGGCTTCATCTCAGAGAGCTACGACCAACGGAACTCAATTCGACAAGTTCGAGTTGAAGGACGTATCCATCATCAAGCCGCTCGTCGTCCCCGACAAGGATACCGAGATGACCATATCCCTCCGTCCTCACCAGGAAGGGACCCTCGTTTCTTCCGATACATGGGACGAATTCCGGATCTGCTCGTGGTCCCATGACCAAGGCTGGACAGAGCATTGCGTCGGCCTGGTCGCTACAAGGACCGCCGATAAGAATGATGTTGACAGCGGCCGGCAGATTGCGGACTCGAAGACTTTGCTTCAGTCCAGCCTCTCCATTGCGGACGGAACTAACGCCTCATCAGTCCTGCCAGGGAAAATGTACGACACATTGGCCGAGCTCGGAGTATCGTACGGCCCCACATTCCAGGGCGTTGACAACTGCCAAGCAAACGACACCCACGCTATTGGTGATGTCGTCGTTCCCGACGTTGCAAAGGAGATGCCAAACCACTATCTGAGCAACGCCGTAATTCAACCCGCGTTTCTGGAATCTTTGATTGAGATGTACTGGCCAATACTCGGCGCTGGTCGTCGCACAGTCGATACCATCTACCTTCCATCATCGGTGGACCACATGACAGTATCAACCCGTGTCACGGAAATCTCGAAACAGCCTGGCAAGTCGCTGAAGGCATTCTGCAGAGGAGTGATCCCAACTGGAGCCCCTAAGCCAACCAAAGTTGACATGGCCGCGGTTGGGGACGACGAATCCCTGGAAATCATCGTTTCTCTTGATGGCCTGACAATCTCCCCCATCCTCGATGGTGAGACTCAGGTAGACGCCAAGGCGGCTAGGGAGCTTTGCTACAAGCTGGAATGGGACGAGGTATTCAACGCTGAGGACTCAACAAACCTCTTGTCGTCCGATACTCGCGTGGTCATCCTTCACGAAGACTCCAACTTCCAAAGCCTTGTTGCAATGGGCTTGGCAAACGAGCTGGAGCAGGCCACCGGAATGCTCCCTGAGGTTGCTACACTCGACAGCGTTGACACTACTGGAAAGATTTGCGTCTTCCTGAACGAACTTCATCAACCATTCCTCGCTACACTCACCTCTGCCCAGTTCTTGAACCTGCAGAGAATCTTGACCAATGCCGAGGGCGCTCTTTGGGTTGTCCGTGGCGCATACGGAAATTCCACCAACCCGGAGGCCAACATGATAACGGGTTTGAGCCGGACCATTCGTTCGGAAACCGCAATGAAGTTCGCAACTTTGGACCTCGACGCATCATCCCCGCTCTCAGAGGATGCCACAACAAACGCGATCTTCAAGGTGTTCAAGGCTTCCTTTGGATCCGGCTCTTCGACGACAAGCGAGCTCGAGTTCATGGAGAGAGAAGGAAAGTTCTTCACGCCCCGGATTGTTCATGACCTCGAGATGAACGAGATTGTTCACAAGGAGACGAATCCCTCTACGTTTGAGCCAACCCCCTTCGGAGAAGACGGCCGCGCATTGAAGATGGAGCTTTCCAACCCTGGTGCCGTAGACAGTGCTCACTTTGTTGATGATGTCACTGTCGAAGAACCCCTTGAGGCTGACGTGGTAGAGTTCGAAGTCAAGGCCATCGGCATCAACTTCAGAGACGGTATGGCTTCGAAGGGTCAGATCCCCGTCGGCGACGCCGGCATTGAGGCCAGTGGCGTGGTCACTGCCGTGGGAGGTGGCGTTTCGGGATTCCAGATCGGGGATCGGATTGCTGCATTCACCAAGGGGGCCTTCGCGACACGCACACGAACGAAAGCAGCGCTCGCGTTCAAGATTCCGGCTGATGTAACATTTGAAGCCGCAGCGACGCTACCTCTCGCTTATTCGGCAGCCTACTACAGCCTGGTCGAAGTCGGCCGTCTCGATGATGGTGAGACGGTGCTAATCCATGGCGCAGCCGGCGCTGTGGGCCAGGCGGCCATTTGCATCGCAAACATGGTGGGAGCTGAAGTCTTTGCCACAGTCGGCAACACTGAGAAGAAGGAACTTCTCATGAACGAGTACGGAATCCCAGAGGACCACATCTTCTTCAGCCGCAATACCTCATTCGGGCCTGCAGTACGTCGGGCTACTTCTGGCCAAGGAGTTGACTTGATCCTCAACTCGTTGACTGGTGAAGCGCTCCGCGAATCCTGGAGCTGCCTCAGCAAGTTTGGTCGGTTTGTCGAAATCGGAAAGCGAGACCAGGGCTCCAAGGCACGCCTGGAGGTTTCTACCGTCGACAGCAACGCCAGCTTTATCTCTGTCGATATTCTCGCTCTCTTGGCCGATAGACCCAAGGTCGTCAAACGCTTGGTTGCTGATGTAGGCAAGCTCTTGAAGTACGGCAAGGTCAGACCGGTCACACCAGTGACCAGCTTCCCAATCTCGGACGTCGACGCTGCCTTTAAGACCCAACAAGGGGGCAAGTTCTTTGGCAAACTTGTGGTTGTGCCCGGTGCCGATGATGTTGTCAGGGCCGCGCCGTCCAAGAAGATCAAGCCCTTGCTCCGACATGATGCTACCTACTTTCTGATCGGCGGTACTGGTGGTCTCGGGCGAAGCATGGCTCGGTGGATGGTAGCCAAGGGAGCCAAGAACATTGTGCTTATCTCTCGAAGCGGATCCGTTACCGGCAAGGTCAAGGAACTGGTTGATGAGCTGGGAGCTTCCGGCGCAAATATCGTGGTTCGGCCATGCAACGTCGTGAACAGGGCTGAGGTGGATGAGTTGATCAACTCCGGCCTTGAGGGTCTACCTCCGGTCCGTGGCGTCGTACATGGCACTATGGTTCTTCGAGTAAGTTTTGAATCCTGAGTTTATTTTTTATTTTTTAGAAATGCGTGCTAACCAGAATTTAGGATGTTCTTTTCGAGAAGATGACTTGGGAAGACTATACCCAAGTTATTGAGGGCAAGGTGCAAGGTGGCTGGAATTTCCACCATGCTCTGGCATCTGCCACTCTCGACTTCTTCGTGGCCATCTCGTCCGCAGCCGGCGCTGTTGGAAACCGTGGCCAGGCCGCCTACAGCGCTGCCAACTGCTTCCTCAACGCTTTGGTGCAGCACAGGCTCGCACAGGGGCTTCCTGCATCTTCCCTTGATCTCACCGCGGTCTCCGACTCAGGATATCTCGCGGAAGATCTTGAGAAGGCTGCCGAGGTTGCAAGGAATCTCGGAAGCGACAGCATCTGCGAATCCGAGGTGCTTGCGCTGCTTGGTGCTGCCATCAACGGAAAGATGGCGGCAACTTGCAACAACCACACGATCACGGGCATGCGTATCACAGCAGCCATGCGGCCGTTCTGGACCGAGGATGCCAAGTTCAAGGCCATGCGCATCGCGGCTGAAGAGGCAGCAGCAAAGGACGCCTCCCTCGGCGCAGTTATCTCGTTCAACGCGGCGCTGAAGGCTTCGAAATCCATGGCCGAGGCAGAGGATGCTGTCTGCCGTGGTCTGGTCGATAAGATCTCTTCGGTGCTGATGCTCGACGCCGAAGATATGGACGTCACACGGTCGCTATCGCATTACCCACTCGACTCCCTCGTCGCCATCGAGATCCGAAACTTTATCACGCGCGAGTTCGAAGCCAACATGCAGGTCCTCGAGCTGCTGTCAAGTGGTTCGATCCAGACGCTGGCAAAGGGCGTGTGCACCAAGAGCAAGCTTGTGAACTTCAGCTAAAAGTCGTTTCTTTATTGTTTGGGACTGTATGATATCACATCGTTTTTTTCGCTGGATATGCTCGCATTGGTCGGCCTGGTTTTCATTTTCATCTTTTCTTCATCTCTGTTCGCCGGGCGTTTCTAATCACCTATTTGTCTCCTGACTGTGTGTGAATTTTGGAACGTCACGTGCTCAGACTTCGCATTTATTTCATGATCACCAAATTGTGCTTTATTGTTTAGTGTGGAATGGAACCGTTGTGTTGTTGCCGGGACGTATGTACGTATTTAGATTTCAGTTGGCTTTTGCGAGTGTTTGTACCTATGGTGCAGAGGAGGTTGGCTGTTTGTTTCGGGGGGATGAAGGACACTTGCAGATGGAAGGAGCGCGAGTTAGACAACACCACATCAAACATGCATATCAAAGTATATAATACAAGGTAGCATAGTTCATTCGTTTGAGCGCAACATACTACAGTCTGACCTGGCTATAAGAATTATCTTCATCGTTGTAGAAATTATGTTCTTATGAAACGGTTATTCCTCGCGCCAGGGTGCGCACACGGACCCATACCCCTGTCCCCATATATAACCCTCAGACCTGATGAATATTCTTCCTCTGGTTCTGGCTACAAGAATTTTGGTGGTGACTAAGCAGAATTCTCAATTAAGAGGTTATTCTTATTTGCCACATAAATTCCAACAGGCCAGGAAAGTTATTCTTATGAAGCGGTTATTCTTACGGAGCATCATTCTTACGGCCACTCAGGTCAGGCTGTACCCCGCTTTATTACGAGCGGTCATCGCGGCAAGCAGATTATTGGCGTCCAGAGAATGATGTTACTGCTCTTCTCCCGCCAACCTCGCGCACGGAAGGGTACGAAGCGCCTCACCAAGATCCGCAGAGTCCAACACTGCTCTCTCCATATTCTCCTCCGATTTTTGTTTTTGGCTTGGTAGTCTGCGCTGCGATTGAATAGGACCCGCCTCACAGAATATTTCCAGCATGGCCGAGACGGAGGTGAGAGATCCTACCGAAAGCGCGCATATTCACCTATGACTGGGACGCAAACTACTTCGAAAATGCGCCCGTCCAGACGCTACTTGGTCATGCCGACACACTGCTCGCACTTGTTGCCGATGGTCGCGGGTCACAGACGCGACCGATCATCTTCGTCGCCTCTTGTTTTGGAGGGCTTGTCCTAGCTGAGGTATGCACCCGGATGCGTGGACGGCGAACAGCGGTTAACATCCCTGCATAGGCTGTCAATCGAGCGACCCAGGAAGGCAGCGCCTACCGACATGTTTTGCTTTCTACCGTTGGACTTGTGTTTCTTGGCACCCCCTTTCGCGGTAGCGATGCGGCCGAACAGGCTCAATGGCAAGTGGTCGTCGGCGGCATCATGGGGGAACAGGCATCAGGAGATCTTATCAGTGCCCTCAATAGCAGCGACAAAGAGCTCTACAAACTGACCCGGTCCTTCGCCGAAACTGCTTGGAGAGATTCGGTCCAGTTACCTGTCTGCTGCTTTTATGAAACCAAGAAGACAGAGATGCTGAGGCGATATCTCCCGCCAACCTGGGCAAAACTGGTTTCTTCTGCCATGGGTAGCAAGACCTATCGGATCGTATGCGTCCCTTCTCAAGCATACGTGCGACGCTAACCTTCGGTAGCTTGTCACCGAGTCTTCGGCTTGCCTCGATTCTTTTGGTCGGATAGGTCTCGACGCAACGCATTCGGCCATGAACAAATTCTGTGGTCTAGGGTGCCCCAACTATAGGCTCGTTCAAAACGCTATCTTGCAATTCGCTGTTGATGCATCCGCCGTTTTGGGGCGGCGAAAGAACAGTAAGCTGGTCGACAATCTCTCGGTGTGCGAATCTTCAGCTGATTAAACACCCTAGAAGTTGAAAGCCACACTCCCCGAGACGCTGAAAGCGACAATCCCCTAAAACTGCGAGCGGATTGCCTGAAGTCTCTGAAATTCAACGAAATGCGCCAACGGTCTTTGGCTATCGATATTGTTGCTGCCGAAGGGACATGCGAGTGGCTATTTCAACACGAGACGTACAAGAGCTGGGTTGCTCACGATCGAAGCCTGCTCTGGATCAAGGGGAAACCCGGCTCGGGAAAGTCGACGTTGCTTAGGCACGTTCTTGATAATATCCTAACAGAAACCAGCGATGGGGGCAATGTGCTTGTTCTCTCCTTCTTTTTCCATGGTCGTGGTACGGAACTTCAAAAAATACCACTTGGCCTCTTTCGGGTGCTCCTCTACCAACTTCTTGATCAAGTCCCCGATGCGCTGTCAAGCCTTGTTGATACTTTTAAGCGACACCGCGATATTTACGGCGAGCCGGGCAAGGATTGGCAGTGGGACCTCGGCGAACTACAGCCGATGTTTAAGTCATCACTTGCAAAGGTTTTGGCGAATCAGTCTGTCTGGTTATTTATCGACGCGTTAGACGAGTGTGGTGAAGAGACTGCGGTTTCGCTTATCAAGGAGTTCAAATTTTTGTTAGGTGGCAAGCTCCCGTCAACTTGCTTACCGTTTCGTATTTGCTTTACCTGCCGCCAATACCCGATTCTGGACCTGGATCTTGGATTCGAAATTACCGTCGATCTAGAAAACGGAGAGGACATTTCGAAATATGTACGAAACCAGCTCTCGACCCACGGTGAGTCGACCCACGGTGACAGTGAAGCACATGAAATTCCGGCCAGGATTTTGACGACAATCGTGGATCATGATCGCGATGTTTTCATGTGGACCTGTCTTGTGGTAGAGCGGGTTCTTAAGCTTCGGCGAGGCGGACACGAATGGCCATATATCGAAACAACAATACATAAAATACCACCGGGGCTAAATAGTCTGTACCGTCTCATCAATAAAGAAGGCGTGGGAGCGGACGCGGACTCCCTGAAGCTGATCCAATGGGTCTGCTGTGCCATACGGCCTCTATTGCTGGACGAAGTGCGATGGGCCATGACTATTGATGCTGGTTGCCAGTATCGATCATTGCAAGAATGTCAGGATGCGAAAAATTACGCAAGCGACTCTAAATTGATTGAGATGAGACTCATAACGCTCGGCTGCGGTCTCGTCGAAGTTGTAGAGTCATCTAATTCACAGATTGTTCAGTTCATGCACCATTCAGTCAAGGAGTTTTTTGTTCAGGAAGGTCTATCGAAGCTAACCACCAACTTGAATTTGAATCCGGCTAAGACCGACACCTCAAGTTCCATGTCAGTGGTCGAAACCGCACAACATCGGCTATCCAGAATCTGCCTAAAGTACCTGGCAATGGATGAAATCCATCGGTCATCAATTCGAGATTTATCACGCCAGCGCTTTCCTTTCCTACACTACGCCACCACGTCATGGATAATGCACGCAAAACAAAGCGATAGACCTGATGTTCCCCAGGACGACCTTCTGGACGATTTGGGCTGGCCGTCTGAATCTCTTGCCAATTTGTGGGTACGGGCTTCCCGTGCGGTCAGTTAGTCATACGTCCGCTCCAGCCGAGGGTACCAGCCAGAGCGAGAGATCTGCTGAAGCCATGCTAGGTGCGGGCGGGAGCGATGGGTGCTAGTTTTGCTAGGCCGGGATAGATCGGCACGTCTTCCTGCTCTGCTGCGGAGTAACTGGAGGATACCAGAGGCCACTGTGCGCACGCTGTTAGCTAGACCCGCCGGTCATGGCGATGAGGAAAGCTCTATTTTGCTGCCATAGCATACATCTACTGTCGAACTGCAGCGGCAGTTCTTGGCGCTCAGGCGCGCAGGCGCCTTACCGCTCCAGGCTTGGCTGGAGCGCAGGGGCCTTGGATCATGTGCTCTCCCCACACACAGGGAGCTTCCATTTGTATATAACTGGGGAGTGCTTCGTCCCCTTTTCTACCAAATCAAGTCACTTTGCAACTGCACTTCCGCTGCTCCTGAGCCCCTCGTGCCTCAGTCAAACGTTCCACATCTACCGTTTTGACTTCTCCACCGTTTGTCTTGACGATGTTAATCGCGTCTTAAAACACGAGCTCCTCGTTCGTAATAGTCTGGTGGTTCTGTTGGGCTCCGTTGAACGGCTGTCCAGTTGCGTCGCGCCTGCTTACGCGAGCCAGCGTGACCGATGTTGCTGTCTGGCCCCGCATCAAGATGATTGGACGTGGTCCAGGTACTTCGTACAGCGCCACAATAGTCAGACTCCGTACCAAAACCCCGAACATTCCTTTTGCACTAGGTACTGGTCACATGAATTGTTGATATTAACGTTTGATTGATAGCGGTGATTGTCCGCACCCGGATTAGGTATCCTATCCTATCAACTCTATGTTTGTCTAAACCGGTGAGTTCATATCCAAACGGCATACCGCTTAGGGTGGTATCATGTAAATATGTATGCCCACAAAATAACCAAAAAAGAAATAAGTCGAGAACGCCAATGTAATACCATCCATGTATGCACGTTGTAAGAGATTTCGAAGGAAAATGAGTAAGGGAGTGGGGCGTCTGAATGTGAAAAGACCTTGGCGAGTTGCTGTCTAGAGCGTCGGGTTGAATCTCTTTCGCAGGGTCGGGCCGTAAACGTAGAAAAGTATGGGAATAGGCACCAGAGCCAGGGCAATGAAGCCCAGAAGACTGTTGCCCCAACCATAGCCGAGAGCGTTGTACATATCCAAACCGCCCAGGGGAAGAAGGGCACCGGCGATGGATCTCAAGACGGTGAGGGCGGCGGTGACTGATGCGGCATACTGCGGGTAGGCGTCAAGAAGGTAGTTTTGGATGCACATCTAAAGACCGAATTATTAGCTTTGCGTCCAAGGTGGAGGTCGGGTGGGTGATTCGACATACCATGATACCCATAAGGCCAATGGAGAACAGAACGACACCGATCATGGGGACGATCCAGTGGATGGCGAAGTGGACACTCCAGCCGTAGAGGAAAAGGCCAGCAGGGAGCAAGAGACCGGCCGGCAGCGAGAACGAAGGCAGAATTCGAACCTCGGGGCGGTGCTCAAGACCAGCGGCATTGTTCTTCTGGACGATGATATCCGACATGGCGCCGAAGATGATGATACCGATAAACATGCCGATACCAGCGGGCAGGAAGGTGGTGCCGCTGGCGCCCTCGTCGAAACCATATTGCTTCACGTATACAAACGAGAAGGTGGTGAAGAGAAGGTAGAGGATACCGTAAACGACGGCCATGTACACCGCCATGAGCGTGACGATGGGAGTGAGAAACAGGAGCTTGAAGGGGCGGATCGCAGCGAGCTTAAGGTTCTGTGCGACTGAAGTGGCCTCATCCCCAGCGAGTTGGCTTCGCAGGTGAGTGTTGCCGGTTTCCTTGATAAGACGATCGGTCTTCTGCTGGAGCAGCAGGGGCGCGTAGGTCTCCTTGAGAGTGAAGAAGGCGATGACGGCGATAACACCGGCAAGAATGGTGATGAGCCAGTACACCCACCTCCAGCCGGCAGCGGCAATGAGATATCCTCCAGCCACGGGGCCGATGCAGGGTCCTAAAAGCGGGCCCATGGCCCAAGCAGCCATAGCCCGGCCGCGCTTCTCAACGGGCATCACATCAGCGATGCTACCGCTGCCAATGGTGATGGGAACAGAGCCAGAGAGGCCCATCAGGAAACGGAAGGCCATCAGCATCCCCATGCTGTTGGAGAGCGCAGCGCCGACAGAGAAGACGGTGAACAAGACGTTTCCTGCGTGGTAGCACACGGACCGGCCGTACGTCTCACTCAAAGGCGCGACGAACAGGGGCCCGAAGGCGAAACCGAGGATATAGATGGAGAGCAGGAAGGTGGCAGTGATGGTAGAGCTTTCGTGGAACTCATGCATGATCTTGGGGATGCCTGGGGCGAACATCGACGAGCCCAGCGGTCTGCGAGCGGGTTAGCCAAGGCCAGCGAGGTGGTGAGAGGTAAACGCGAGACTCACGTTACGAGCGTCATGATGGACAAGACGGCGACGAGCGTCCACTTCTTCTTCTCGGGCCAGTTCTGCGGGTTTTCGACATCGGTGGGACCATCCCAGTCGACGATATCGGCGACGTCTCGGGCCTCCCACTCGGCAGCAGCAGCGCCCTTCTCGCCATTGCCGCCGTCTCTTGTCGAGAGCCGGTCCGAGTCCACGATGGTGGGCGCTGCTTCGAAGTCGGACTCGAGTTCGGTGGTGTTTGTCCCCTTTTCAATGTCGGCAAACGGGTTTGAGGTGCGCTTAGCGTCTACGGGAGCGGGACCGTCCCGTGGCGGTGATGTTGAGGAGTCGGCCATTGTGTGCGGGCGATCTGAAGATCTGGGGAACGAGCGTCTTGTGTGTGGGACCAACACAGAATACCAAGCTATACCTCCGGGAGCAACACCAGGAACGACAGCCTTGGGCTCCGCGTTATTTGTATCCTCGGCGGCCAGACGCATTTTCCCCGAGACCCCGACCCGGGTCTATTCCGCGCGGCGCTACTCATCAGTGGGACGGAGAGGGTAGCTTGTCTCCCTGGCGATGGGCCAATCGCTTGGCAAAAGCGAAACCGAGGCTGCGCACAAGCTCGGATGACAGGGGGCCTGTCTCGGCGCCACCCGCCCGGGCTGCCAAGCACCGATGCACGCCATGTGCTTGCGGAGTTTGGGGTTCATTAGATCCCGGGTTCTGGCGCGATGCACCTGTCAACCGTCAACCGTCATGGAACAGATTGGCGCCTGGATTCTGATGATTACGCAGCGGGGTTCGCAGCGCGGACAGCGCAGGCGCTGAGGGCTCCTCCTCTTCTCAGAGCTTGATTGAATCCACCAAGAGTTTTCGGCGACCCGGGTCGCTAGAAGTCCGTTATCTCCAGGCTCCATCGCAATCTGTGCGCCTTCCCAGCACCTCATCTAACGATCCACAACTCCACACGCAGGACCAGGGGTGTCGTCCAGCAGCTTCTCGAAGGGCTCCATTGGCCAATCAGCGCGGGAAGCGAGCCTCGGTTTCGGTTTCGTTCCATCGGGATTACTCCTCCATCTTTGATCTGCTATTTCCTCTGTTCCACTGTCGAAACACATGCTCCAGCGCGAGTCCAGGTGCTCAATTCCACGCAGAGTTTCCGATGCACGCACCGCCACCCGTCGCAAGATTGAGAAGGGTAACACACCCGATGGTCGATGATGCGGCCGACGGGATGATCCACGAAAACGTGGATGTCGTCAGATGGCGGCGCCAAACTCTGCGTTACCTACTCGGCTCCGCGCACTGCACTGCGGCTCGATAATGCCTACGAGACGAGTATTTTCCGATGACGTTTGTGTCACTTTCCTGTTTTAGATTTTCGTATGTTCTCTTTTGCTACCTGCATGTTCGGGCAGTGCAAGGCACCAACCCATCGACATCCAATTCACGGGCGTTGACGTGGTTGACTCGTGTCTCACAGGCCCCTTTTTTCTTACTTACATACGGCCGCCTCGTTTCCTGTCGTCCTCCCATCGATCATCGCACATCGCGTTCATCGGAACCTGCATTCCAAGGATTGTCTTTTCCAGAACGCTACACGTATCCACAGCCTCTTCCCCCATCCGGTTTCCGATTGAAGAGATCCATCCTCATCCCTTACGGCGATCCTGTCGGTCTGGGGGCGGGGAAGCCAGAGGGGAACCCGCTTGGGAATCCAGGAGGGAACCCCCCTGGGAATCCCCCTGGAGGGGGACCGCCAGGGAAGCCGCCGGCGGCATTAGCTTTGCCGCCCGACTCATAATAAGTTGCTCCCGGACTCACCGTCCTAGCCAACGTCGAGTTGACGCCAAAGGCAATCCACCCCAGCAGACCGTCCTCGATCTTGTCGCCGAGCAGCACATAGTTCACAACGGGGTCGTTTCCGGCGCTGGCGCCCTGTGCGAGCAGGAAGTCCTGTACGTTAGTCGTCAGGGGCTGCTGGTTGGCCGCATACGCCGGCAGCTTCTCGACCTTGGTGATCAAGTCCTGATCGAAGTAGAACTGCCCGACGTGCGCCGCCGTCAACCCGTGGAGGGTGCCGTTGGCCAGCGGTGTCGCATTCTGGTGCAGCATCACGTGAATGTGTGTAGCACGACCCGTGTAGTGGCCAGGGAACAGCGTGTGGAACTGCGCAACGCCGTCCTTATCCGTCTTTAGCACACCACGCAGCCATGTCGCGTTGAGGTTGGACTCGTCGCCATTGCCGTTACCGGCCGCCGCGACACCGCCGTACACACCCGTAGTGTTGCAGTCTAATCACCATGTTAGAACGTTGACATTCCAAGTGGAATATGTTAGGGACTCACGCCAAATCTCGAGATACTTGTTGGCTACCGGCTCGCAGGTCTCGATGTCGAGCACCTGGAGATCCAGAGCAAGGTTGATGCCAATCTCCTTCTCGACGATGTTGTCACGGATGAACTCGCCGGCGACATCTTCCCTTCTGTTAGCCACAGCTCACATCCCTTTATAGAGCAGAACTCCGACTCACAGTACGGTCCCTCAGTGACCTCGGGGCTCAGAACACAGGAGTTGTTGGACGCGAAGAGTGTATCCATTGGTGTCTGCAAGTTGTACTTCTCAGTCGAATGATGCAACTTGGCCAGAACATCCTTAACGTCCCGAGCTATCGTTCTCGTCAGCATCGACCAATCACGCTCGTTTGCTGCGCAGATATCACTCACTCTCCAGACCATGCCTCTTCTGCAGCGTATTGACGAGCGCATTGCGGCGAGCGACAGCCCTAGCCTCCAGGCCGCGAGCCTTGATCTTCTCCGCGCAATGGCTCAGATCACGGTACGCAAACTGGCTGAGGGCAGCTTCACGCTCCGCCAACTCAACAGCAGGGTCATGACCCGGGTGGGCCGAGACCGAAGCAGCGGCGAAAGCGCCGGCAAGGAATGTGCTGAAATGCATCTTGGATGAGGCTCAAGGGAGAGAAAGAAGCAGTGACCTGGAGTGCAAGAAAGGAAACCAAACCCCAAACCTCGCCGCCCAGCCAAGAGCTCATATATACCACATCATCGCAATTTCGCCGCCACCCATGGCAGGTGAGCGACGTTGGATACATGCATGCACACATTCCCATGTAGGCAGGTCCCGCTCCTCTCTTGCAAGACACCACGATGGCAATACACCCCAAATCAAGAACCATCTACCTCTCCATTCCGTGATTCGACAGAATTCTCAACCTTAGCCGAGGATGGTACCCGCGCACCGTTACCGAGCGCGGTTGTATTGCGATTTTATGTATTGGGTCTCCACCTACTGCCCTCACGAACGCGTACGCAACCACAGGCTGAAAGCAAGAGCTCCTGGAGAAAAAAGGTAGTCCTGGTCGTGGTCTCTTGTCCTTGCTGTTTCGTCATCGTAGTAGATTAAAATAGCATGTATCGAAACATGCTACTAAAATGACCGAAATGCGCGGCATCGAGCAAGCGAGAAATGTTATTGGGATGTGTATAGGGGCATATGTTGAACCATGGCGGGATGGTCTTGCCTCGTCATCACGGTGCTTGTAACGGGACCGGGAGGTGGGTGCATCGGGTTGTGGGGTGCACAGGTACCCGCGGCTTCACTGCTGGTTGGGGGAGTTGCTTGGGGATGGATGTTACCAATTGATGGCCAATGGAGTGTGGTTGATTAGGCATAATGCCGAGCTGCAACGTCCCTGGTGGCTTGAGATGGGGCTCTGAGATATAGGGCAACATCGCGAATGGGGTTGATCTGGGGCTAAATGGGACGGGGAGAGGGTTCCATGACCGTTTTCTGCAGTCGACGCGCGTTCTCCCGATCTTCGATGCCGGGGAGTCACATTGGATGCCGCGGGGTTTGCATCGTTAGTTCGTTTCAAACGGGGGAAGGATTCAGGGCTTCGCAAAACATGTGCAAAATTACCAGGTTCGCCTGTGAAGCCCATGCCGCTAACAACGGAAATGCACGACTAACTAGGCGCTCAGTACGAGTTATTGGGTATCATTGATGCTTAGCTACCCAAGCCAGGTGCCTCAAACGCCAGAACTCACCCAGAACGCCGCGAAATGACTCGGCAGTGGGGGAATAATGCAACGCCGAGGGCTCGGTAACAACATGAGTAGAGTAGGATACACGATCTGATCTTCAGGATTCGATGTACAAATGAGGTGGATGTAACGATGGTGTATGATGAAGAGCGGCGAAGGTCCCATTTGAGGAAGGTGGCCCACAGGGGCGAGGATGCGTCATGAAGTCGTGATAAGGGAAGATTGTTAGTATAATTCTCGAACATGTCGACTTCCCCGCGAACAGCACCCTACGAAGTACGCGTCAGCGGCACATCCCAAGATGACGGAAACCTCAGGGCTTGTCCATTGAGAATGGGGAGTCTTACAATCGCACTGGAGAGCATGGAAGCACTTGTCAGCCGCCAGTCATCTGTCTACAAGGGTTGCAAAACATACCACCGTTGAGTTGCTTCCTTCGTTGTGGGTGAGGCAGTAACCGCCTCCGCATGCTCGGCATCTCCGTTGGGTGAGTTCGATACATTTGTGGCACTACGGATGTTCAATAAGAGCACAAAAGGGCATATTGGCCAGCGACAGGAGACTTACGTTCATTCCACACTCCCAGCAGTCTCGGAACACTCGAGCCTAGGCCCCCACAACGTCAGCAGGCATTACATACCAGTAGGAGCGCCGCGAGCGAAGGAGTGATTGGAAGATGAAGATGGAATGCAGGTGCATAGGGTTGCGAGGATATCGACCTTTTACACGACCCAGATGATGAGTGTGCCTCGGATGGCTCAGCAGCTCACTCATACTCCCTTTCCAGCCAGAACCAGCATGCTCATACCACACAAAGTCCATGCTGTATCCTGCCGCCCCTGACAGAATGTACGCCTGCACCATTGGAGCTAGGATGGGATTCGCTTACGGTACTATTGTTTGGGCTTGTTACTTCGCCGTAGCCGTCGGCGGAGAGTGCCCACGGCCCCAGGTAGCAAGCCTCGCACCACCACAGGTGGCAGCCTTTACAGTATCGCTCGTGGAGGCAGTCGGAGCAACGCGGGATGAACCGAGCTTTCGAGTGTTTCATGGAGGACACCGAAGAGAAACGTGGTTTCACTGAGTGACCAGAGGGACACATTGCTGCCCTGAGGGTTGCTGAATGCATAGGCGGTGGTGCGAGGAGGGGAAACCGACCAATATCAGCCGAGTGGCTTGTGCTCGTCCGTCTTTCGTAGAGGTCCCGGTGATTTGTCGACGCGTATTCTCCCCAAACGGTCCACCCTTCAGGCGCCGAGCCGCAGCCAGCACATCCCTCCAACAGACTATGGGTTGCAACTGCGTAATGAGGTATACTCGCAGAGGCGGGTGAACCAGCGGCGTTCAGAGCGTCAATGTTGACCGATCCCCACGCGGGAGAGTTCAGGTGCCGTGGTCCCGTACACAAGACAGCGTCAAAGGCAATCGCCCCGTCACACGCGACAAGGGTCAACGCCCACTCAGGGTTGATTCGGCGCGCGATCTGCTTGCCGCTCTGTGCATACCACTCTTCGGGCTCTTCGGTCAATGATTCCGTGAGGGCCTTCTGGCTCCGGCTATTCCAAGACGTAGCAACGCCAGAACCAGGCGAAGATTCGCCGGATGCTGGGCTCGACCCTGAGCTCCCGAGGGAAGGCGCTGATGCAGAGTCTCTAGGCCCGAACACATACAATCCCTTCAGCCGCGGTGTCCCGGGGGGCCTTGACTCCCGGCACGCATACTGTAAGGCTTGTCGGAGCTTCCGTTCATTCAGGTTCACTGCGCTTCGTATCGATAGGATCCGTACCGAAAACGAGGGATCGATAAGAATATCGTGGATCAGCTCGGCCGTCACCGAAAGTCCATCGAGACAGAGGATCTGGACATCTCGAAGAATGTCTGCACGACGAAGACTGGAGAAGATGCCCCGCAACGGTCCCGAACAGAACCTGCTCGTGGTTCGAGTTGTCAGTGGCAGCTAGCATGCTTGCGCTCAAGATGGAGCACTCACTCGTCCTCGGTCAGATTTTCATCGACCTGACCATTGCGCCAGCGCTCTCCTCCGCGATCAATGTTATCGACGTCAAACTGGGCTGTCCTGACATTACTCAGGTCGAGGCGGCGAAAAACCTGCGGTGTCTGGTAAACGAGAAAGCGAAATGCGCGAGCGGTGGCCGCAAGATTCAAGATATCGGAGCAGGACAGATATGGCACCGTGTGGCTCAAAACTAGCGAGTTCGTGAGCAGGTGCAGTAAGGCGCTGTGTTGGATGTCAACAGGTAGGCTGCTATGCGTGGCTTCTATTTGGGTCATCGCGCGCAGCGGTTGATCAGGCTGGGAGTGGTCGCGCAAGTATGCGAATATGATGATTCGAAGGGAACCAGACAATTGAAGGGTGAGCTTCCGTCCAAACGTCGAGCAGTGATGCGTTGATAAGAGCAAATTGGGACGACGGACAACCAGTTGATAGCGGTCAAGGTGCAGGCGCGACACGCAAAGAGACCCCTGTCACCGCTCTAGCTTGTTCCGGGATTCGTGGTTTTGTTGGGCAACGACAGGGAAGATCGAAGATGATGTCTCGGAGATGCTAAAGCAGCGAGATAGGGTGCTGTTGCCAGCAGTTAACTGATACCGGGGTCTGGATTGCAAGCGTGCCACCATCGCCGTTCGAGATTCGGAGATCCAACGCTGCGGAGGCGACTCGGGGGGAACGAGCGCTGCATCACCTGGAAAGTGAGCTTCCAGCCAATGGTGAAGCCGGGGAAGCGCCATAGGCGGCTGTTCCCTCGCGTATTACTGCCATTGTTAGGTGCCCTGCGTCGCTCCCGTGCGTTGGCAGTGGGGGACACTGCGATCGAGTTGCACTTGTAGTGGGCGATCCTATGCCCTGACACATCGTCGCAGTGGTAAAATGGCCAAATGGCATCCGGAAAGTCCTATCTTATCGCTTTGCATGGCCTTGTGGGCTCGGGATGCCACTTTTGGCCCGGGCTGGGATCCCCGCACTAGTTAACAGCAGGTGTGGGGTCTGAACGGCAAGACCAGTGGATCGGTGGTGAGAGATCGAAGTTGGCAAGTGAAGATGAGAGTTCGCTCAAGTTTCTAAACTGTAGAGATCCTTCACGGTGTATGTCTGATAGCAGAGACATTGCAGGGAACACCATTAACAATTAAAAGCCACGATACTAAAGATTGAATGGTCTGCTTTCCATGCGTGCACACGCCTTCCAGGCCCGGAGTGTGGACCCTTGAAGCTTGGTCGCTGCCCCTCATTTGTGAAGCTCGAGCCACACCAGCTCGCCCCACCATGGCTTGTGCCCCGCCGAGTCCGCCACACTGGTGCCTGACATGCGCCGAGCCCCGATGACGATCGTGGAATCTCCAAGAAACCGCTGACTGATGGGGTTGAATCTGCGCCGTCATCTCCCTCCAGCATGGCGCGCGCTCACTTTTATGCCCTTTGAGCCCCGCTGAGCACTCACGATTGTTGCATCTTTGCCTTTACCATCAGGAAACGAAAAATACTGCGCCCCACCATCCGCGCACAGCTCCCAAAGCCGCGCGAGGAGCTGCATTCCCAGCCGCTCAAGGCGCCCAAGACACATTCGATATGGAGGAAGAAACAGTATCGCTGAAGTGGTCGGGGTCTTTCCGCGCAGCCCACCCTTCGCGTGTCGCAACGAAGGACCTGCAGGGCGACAAAATCCTTCTCCCGCAATCAGCTCTCGAGCAGCTGCTCGCAGCATCCACAGCCGCCGCTGGCCCTCCGACATCACATGCGTCCACTGCCTTCGATCGCTTCAACCCATACTCCTTTAGCGAAACACGAATAGACCAGTCCCAATATCGCGACACGTACCAGAAGTTGCCCCACCCGTTGATGTTCCAGCTGGTCAACCGGGAAAATGGCAACGCTGTTTACGCGGGCATTCGCGAGTTCTCGGCCGATGATGGGAAGGTTGCGCTCAGCCCCTATCTTCTCGACGCTCTAGGGATACAAGAGGGTGATATCGAGGAAAGGTCGTCTCCCGGTGTTGTCGATCTTACTGAAGAAGGGGGCGACGGCGGGGGCGATGACGGGAAGACGGACAGCGGCGCGGTCTGGATCACAGTGAAAGCGCGCCAGCTTCCCAAGGGAACATACGTTAGACTGAGGCCACTGGAGGCCGGGTATAATCCTGACGACTGGAAATCCTTGCTCGAGAGGCAGCTTCGTGCGAACTTCACGACTCTCACCAAAGATTCGATCTTGTCTGTTCGTGGTGTCAAAGGGGAGGAGTTCCGCTTCTTGGTGGATAAATTCGGGCCGGAGGGAGATGGCATCTGTGTGGTCGACACGGATCTTGAAGTTGATATTGAGGCCCTCAACGAGGAGCAAGCAAGGGAGACCGTGCGACAAATAGCCGCGAAGGCGCATAGAGTGCCCGGAGCTGCGTCCGGAAGCTCAGTTGGCCATACGATAGACATCTGGAAGGAGGCCCAGGGCCAGGTGCTGGAAGCAGAATACGTTGACTACGATCTTCCCTCCTGGGACAAGTCTCGCGCACTTGCTATCGAGCTAGTCGCCGAAGATGGTCAGGAAATTGATCTATTCGTGAGCCCAAAAACACGGCGGCAACGCGCCACGCCGCGCGACTCCGAGCACATCTTCGGGGACTTTTCATCGCCGGCCGACGGTGTGAAACGCATCGTCATCCAACCCACGAACGTCGAGCTCGAGGACGCTGAATCCCTTTTAGTCTCAATACACGCCTTTTCGCTCCCAGGGGAGACTGATGCTGATCCAGCGCCACGAAGGTATACTCTTAGAGCAAAGTCAGTCGAAGCCCAGGGCTCGTCAACGTCTCCCATGGACGTCGACGGCCCGTCGGCCAAATCTGCAGAAGAGGAGCAATGCAAGAACTGCCGACAATGGATTCCAAAGCGCACCATGATGCTGCATGAGAACTTTTGCCTCAGAAACAATGTTCTCTGCCCTCACTGCAACAACGTGTTCAAGAAATCTTCCGAAGACTGGGCCAACCACTGGCACTGCCCAACACACCAAGATGCGTACGGCTCCACTGCGAGAAGCAAGGAGAAGCACGACTTTGTCCAACACACACCTCATACATGCCCTTCATGTGGACCATCGAGCCCCTTCACGTTTCCCTCCTTGCCAGAACTGGCACGTCACCGCACCACGGTTTGTCCTGGAAAGCTTGTTCTCTGCCAGTTCTGCCATCTTGAGGTCCCCCAAGAGGGCGACCCCCTTGACCCATCATCCGAAGCAGAGACAGTCATCTCCGGTCTCACGGCTCACGAACGTGCTGATGGCGGCCGGACCACAGATTGCCACCTCTGCGGCGCCATCATCCGTCTTCGGGACATGCCAGCCCACACGGCAAACCACAACCTAGACAAGGTCTCGCGAGTGAAGCCAGAGGTGTGCAGGAACGAGCTGTGCGGGCGAACTCTCCACGGTGTTGGGCCACGCGGGCAGATCAACGGCGGTACCCGAATAGGCCAGGGACCTGGGAATGACCTGGGCCTGTGCAGCTTGTGTTTCTCCCCGCTTTACGTCAGCATGCATGATCCAGAGGGAAAGGCTCTGCGTCGGCGGATTGAAAGGCGATATTTGACACAGCTTATGACCGGTTGCGGGAAGAAGTGGTGCTTCAACGAGTGGTGTAAGACAGGGCGTGCCAACCGGGGCTTAGAGAAGCTCGGGTCTAGCGCGTCCGCGGCGCTCCCGTTGGTGAAGCCACTTTTGGAGGGTATCAAAGATCATCGACAATCTATGCATTTCTGTGTCGACGAAAGTACGCAGCGCAAGAAGACTATGGCAGGCTTGCTAGCCGCCGAGGGAGTTTGGGAACTGGAGTGGTGCATCGCTGCTCTTGAAGCAGAAGGTGCCGATCTTACCAAGGCCAGGGGTTGGCTGAATGACTGGGCGCCTACAAAGGTCGGTAGGTGATGGAAATTGGGACGACATGGTCACGAGCAAAACGACTACTGGCTCTCATCAAGCGACGCAGCTGACACGATTCTCACGATACCCAACGTGCTAGTTCTTGGGAGTCCACAACGTTCGCAATGGGCAGATAGAGGATAAATTCAAAATAGTTTACTTCCCAAACCGCCTTTCATCGACCATTAACTTTTCACACCTTCCCCGTGTTCTCGACTCGCAACTTTTGTCGTTCGCCTCCCCATACAGTGTTCAGCTGTCCATCCTCGGAGCTTAGTGGGTCTGGTATTGCATGTGAGCATTCAGGGCAAAGCATACATTATTAGGATACATACGCAGCAAGAACAGCTTTCGCAGCTTGTGCACGAGCACTGGTTGCAACCGCAAGACTCCATGATAGCGGTTTTTGGTGGTTTTCGGGTGTAGATCTGTTCTGTTGTATTCTGTTGGGTGGCAGAAAGATCTGTAAGTTGGTGAGGAAGGCTTCGTTCTGAGATGGATGGTGGGCCGGGGTGCTTTATATACCTATGGACGCCATATTTATGTCACCAGCTTTTGAGTCCTCTTAGGAGCATCTTCACGAAAGCGCTATCGGAGAGAGGGGCGACAACACCACGAGAAGGGACCCGACTACAGAGCGTACTCGGCAGTGGTGCCAAGCGGCATTCCGCTGTTGCCGGGCAATCAGTCCAAAGCTGCGCGGCCTTCGATTAGGTCATTAACATGCAGCTACTCGAGGCAGTCATACCTACCTACCTTGGGAGCTTCCGGCCCGTTAACGCAGGAATCCGAGAGGCCAGGCATCAAGCAGTCTTCTGCCACCCTCGGGCCGTACGGCGCGGCGCTGTGGAACACAAACATGTCTCGGCGACTTGATCAGGCAAACCGGCAGAGTCGCTCAAGCGGGGACATGCGGGCCCGCCCGAAAAGACCGTTCCAGAAACCGGGTTGCCGGGCCAGGCCAATCCAGTGCCGTGGTTCCCGCCACGGCGAGGTGACCCCGTGGTGACACGGCAGCGCGTCCGGCCCCGGCGGGCTGAGCTCGACCAACCCCCTCTTCCATCGTCCGAGTCCACAGCCCACGCACTCGGGACTGAGCTGTGTATTCGAGTCCGCGGAATCAACTTCAAGCTGCAGGCCCCTCAAAGCCAAGTCGTTGGCGCATCCCTGCCACGGCTGTGATTTGTCTGGCAATAGGGGCTAATCGGTCCTGTGCGCCGACCCGAAGCATATTGAATCTGCTGCTGCACCCCCAAGGGAGTTATCATTTCGGGATGCAGACATTTGCCAAAGGGGAAATAAACAAGTCATTTTCCGCTGCACATGATAGGTCGACGCTTGGATCGCAGTGGTCTGGGTTGCTCAGACGGTAGTGAAACCCCACGAGTTCTTGGCGTTCCGAGTCGAAGCTCGCCACCCCGCGCATAACCACCTCCCGTTCGCCAACGACATTTTTCCTCGACGCTGTGCTATCTGACGAGTCGAGAGATAAACCCGCCCGAAGAAACGAGAAATATCGCGCACCTCGGCACCCAGCTGCCGTCAGCGAAATCATTGCCAGACCGCTGCACGAGCTTTGACAGGCCATGCACCAGCCACTCACCCTCCTCCTCGCCACCCTCCTCGGCGTGGTCACCATCGCACATGGCCTCCCGGCAGAGGGAATACCAGCCAGCGGCCAAATCCAAGAGGATACCGCCGGCCAAGTCAACATCCACGACGACCCGACATCCAACACCACCGAGACAAACCTCCCCA
>Ga0247760_1000544_pt1 | contig 40173 bp, 37 predicted proteins | sample UWRJL171409R4_FD_179936 | JGI IMG/M metagenome (GOLD analysis project Ga0247760, IMG submission 179936) | Plant litter microbial communities from Arlington Agricultural Research Station in Wisconsin, United States - UWRJ-L171-409R-4 | ecosystem: Environmental > Terrestrial > Plant litter >... | reverse complement strand
GGCGTCGTCTGATGTTACCGGTGACCCACAGATCCACGGAGACCGACAAATGAGCTTCAAAATCATGGCGTACATAATGACCCTTGGCGGCAGCATTCTCGGCCTCCGCTTCATCTTTGCCGGCGCTTCCGTGCTGAAGGAATGGGGCATCGAGGTGACGAATGGCCCTCTCGTCATATGTCGGCGGCTCGGTGCGCTCTACCTCGGCCTCGCCCTCATGTTCTTCCTCGGACGAGCGGCTGCTCCGTCGGATCTTCGCTCCGCGGTCTGTTTGGGCGTGGGCGGAGCGAGCGCGCTGCTCGCGTGTCTAGGGCTCTTCGAGTACTGGGCGGGACGAGTCACCTCCGGCATCATCGTCCCGGCCATCGTCGAGACCGTGCTCGCGGCAGGCTTCGTTTGGGCGTGGTGGGGCTGACGGATGACGAGCCGTGCGAACAATTGCAAGCCCTCCTGGCGCGGACGCGCAGACCGAACGCGGTGCCGCCACCGTGGGCTCACTCGCGAGCTGCGTGCGCGCCGTGGCGCCACCCCGGCCTCAACTTTCGTTCGGTGCTTGCCAATGCGGATAAGTGACGTAAGCCGTGACGGCTCCCTGGTCATGGGACCGGATGGTCACGCGCTCACCCTTGGGCATATACACGATCTCTCCCGGACCGGCAGTGACCGTTGCTTCGCTGCTTTGCACTGACAGCCTACCTTCGAGAACGATCATCACATCGTGAACCGCGAGCGTTTCTTCTAGGCTCTGGTCAGGCGCGTACCGTCCGAACCCGATAGTGATCGGCCCACCATGCCTCTGGTCGACTACATTGGCGGCAAACACATCGGCGTCCTGTCCCGGCGAACGCTCGAAGGACGCATCAATCATACTGAACTTGCTGACTTTCATCGAAACGCTCCGGCTAGTTCCCGACTGGGGTTGACGCTTGAAAGCTGGTGAGGGTGGATAGAATCGCTGTGCCGTGGTCGGCGTGGTTCCGGTGACACCTGCATGGTCCGTGCCTCGTCCTTAGTGACGAAAAACCTGTGGCGGTTTGGCGCACCTTGCAGCGCCAGACCGAGTTCTCGCTACGGTTCGCGCGGAGCTGCTCTTCGGCGAGGCGCTGAGTCCGCTACGCGCGGGCACGAAGCAGCAAAGCCTCCGCGCTCCGCCTTGGGGAACACCGTCAGACTTGCGCGAAACCGCCGTCGACGAAGACCTCGCCCCCCGTCATGTAGCTACTGTCTTCGGATGCGAGGAACACGGCGACGGCCGCAATTTCGGCCGCGTCGCCGATGCGCCCGAGCGGAATCTGTGTAGCGAACGAAGCGAAGATCGCGTCTCGCTGAGCAGCATCGATCGCGCGGTCACCCGGCGTCGAGGAGCCCGATGTCAGCACGTGCGCAAGCCCCGGGGTGACGGTGCCTCCGGGTGACAACACGTTCACGCGGATGCCCGTGCCCTTGAGATCCAGCGCCCAGCTTCGCGCGAAGTTGCGCACGGCGGCTTTCGTCGCGTGGTAGACGCTGAACGCGGGGGCTCCCTTCGAGCCAGCGGTGGACCCGGTCAGGATGATCGAGCCTCCCGCGCGCATCAACGGCAGCGCCTTCTGCACGGTGAAGAGGGTCCCTTTGACATTGATGTCGAAGACCTGGTCGAAGGACGCCTCCGTGATGCTGCCGAGCGGTGCCGTCTCGGCTATTCCCGCGTTCGCGAACACGATGTCGAGGCGCCCCTTCTCTTCGCGGATGGTCGCCATGATGCGATCGAGGTCGTCGAGCTTCGAGACATCGCCTTGGAGCGCTCGAACGTCGTGACCGATCTCCGCGACGGCATTGTCGAGCTCCTCCTGACGTCGCCCGGTGATGAACACGAATGCTCCTTCGCTCACGAAACGTCGCGCGCTCGCGAGGCCGATGCCGCTGTTTCCGCCGGTGATGAGGACGATCTTTCCTGCCAGCCTGCCCATTTCAAATTCCTTGGTTGGTGGTGCAGTGACAATCTGGGTCGGCACTTTCGTTTCTGCTAGTATGCACCTTTTGGTAAGTACCAAGAGGTGCCCAATGCCGAGCGAACCCCGCCCGTTTACCTGTGGCCTCGACGCCGCGCTCGCCGTGATCGGCGGGAAATGGAAGCCGTTGGTCCTGTATCACCTGGCAAAGGGTGCGCTCCGATACGGCGAGCTCAGGCGCGCCGTTGGCTCAGTCACACACAAGGTGCTCATCCAGCAACTGAAGGACCTCGAAGCGGATGGAGTCGTGAAGCGGGTCGACTACGGCGAGGTTCCACCGCGCGTCGACTACTCACTCACGAAGTTCGGGCAGACGCTGGCCAGCGCACTGGCGCCGCTCTGTCAGTGGGGAACCGATCATGCTCGTGAGATCAATCGCACGGTCGCGCGACGCGCGGCGCGACTCGGGTTCGGCTGATGAGTCACCCGCAGCCCCTCGCTGGCGACGCGGGTATCGATCGACGCCGCCGCTTCGGAGCTCTTCGGGTGTAGCCACGTCGGCCATTTTTCTACGTAGCAGGCCTCGCGGTCGACGGTTCGCAGATGATCGGTGAACCGTGGGTCGAGCTGCCGCGTCCCGCGGCATCGTGACGCAGCGTCGACGTGACGCAGCGTCAACGCAAAGTCTTGCCGCTATAAGCGCACCAGCACATGAACACTTTGCAACGACGCAGCTGGAACTTGATGTTTGCGATGAGCGCTCTCGCGGCCAGCGTGGCCAGCGGTTGTGGGGACGATGACGCGAGCGGCGCACCGAGTCTCGGTAACGAAGCCGGTGCTGCGCACTCGGCGGGCGCTGCAGCCGATGAAATGGCCGGGGGCAACGGCGGAAACGGAGCGGCTGCCTCCGCGGGCGAGGGTGGCGCTGACGCTGGCAATGCCGGTGCAGGCGCTGCCGGGACGCCGATCACGCCCGACGTATTGCCGATCACGCTTCGGTTCGCTCCCCGCGTCGGAGGCGAAGATTTTGCCTGCAGCTCGAGGTACTCAGACATGGGCAGCAGCAGCGCCACCGTGCGGCCGGTCGACTTCAAGTTTTACGTTCACGACCTGAGGGTCGTTGCAGAGGACGGAACCGAGACGTTGGTGCACCTCATTCCTTCGGCCTGGCAGAACGAAGGCGTTGCGTTGCTAGATTTCGAAGATCAGTCTGGCAGCTGCGCGAACGGCACGGAGGCCACCAACTCCGAGATAGTCGGGACCGTACCCTTCGGAAGCTATAGCGGCATCGCGTTCAAGCTCGGAGTTCCGTTCGACCTCAATCATACGAACGCGGACGCGGCAGAGGCACCGCTCAATGATACGACCATGTATTGGGGTTGGAACTTGGGACGACTGTTCCTGTCCGTGATGAATGAAGTCGAAGAGGACGCTGGCGCCGAAGGTGGCGCTGGCGGTGCGACCGCCGCTCCGTTCGTCTCCGTGCTGCACCTGGGGAGCACCGGTTGTCAGGGCGACGCGGCGGTGGGCGGGGTCTCCTCGTGCGCCAAGCCGAATCGCCCGGAATTTCGGCTAGTCCCGTTCGACCTCGGCTCCAACGTGGTGGTGGCCGATATCAAGGCGGTTTTGGAGCACTCGGACCTGACGCGCGACCTGTGCCACTCGTTCTCGGCGGAAGCCTGCAGTTGGCCCTTCGATCACCTGGGGCTCAACTGGTTTACTGGATCGCTAACGCCCTCCACGCAGCGCTTCTTTCGTGTGGAGTGAGCCATGCTCTCGAGATGCATGAGCTCGATTGGCGTATTGCTAGTTGTGCTGCTCGCGCCGAGCGCTGGCTGCGGCCAACGAGATCCCGAAAACGAATCGGACCGAGGGCAAGCGGGCGAGGGGGATCAGCAGAGCGAGAGTGGTGCTCACCAAGGAGGCCGAACCATCGGTAGTGGCGGTCGCGCTGGCTCTGGTGGCGCCGGGGCAGGTGTAGCAGGCTCCGACGCAAGCGGCGGCGAGCCGCCGATACCCACCGCGCCAACGTACGCCTGGGACCTCCCGAGCGACTTTCCCACGCCGGTCGTCCCAGAAGATAACCCGCTGAGCGAAGCCAAGATAGAGCTTGGTCGTCATCTCTTCTATGACAAGCGGCTCTCGTTGAGCGAAACGCAGTCCTGCGCTTCGTGCCACGAGCAAGCGTTGGCGTTCACGGACGGCAGGGTCACGTCACTGGGCTCAACGGCGCAAGCCCACCCGCGCAACGCCATGAGCCTCGCCAACGTGGGTTACGCGGCGACGCTCACCTGGGCCAACCCGCTGCTCACGTCGCTCGAGGCGCAAGCGCTCGTCCCGATGTTCGGGACCGAGCCCGTCGAACTGGGTTTGAACGGCCAAGAGCAAGAGCTCCTGTCGCGGCTCCGCTCCGTGAGCGCCTATGCTCCGCTGTTCGAGGCAGCCTACCCTGAACGAGAGGATCCGTTCACGTTGACGTCAGTCGTGCAGGCGCTGGCTTCTTTCCAGCGCGTGCTCATCTCGAGTAACTCCCGCTACGATCGTCACTTGCGTGGCGACGCGACGGCACTGACAGCTTCCGAAAAGCGCGGCGCCGCACTTTTTGGCTCCGAACGGCTAGAGTGCTTTCACTGCCACTCCGGCTTCAATCTGCAAGACGCGGTGCGCTTCGAAGGCAAGCCGGCCACTGCGACGCCCTTCCATAATACCGCGCTCTACAATATCGATGGGCGTGGCGCGTACCCCGAGCCCAACACCGGCGTGTATGCTTTGACCCAGAACGCGCGCGACATGGGTCGCTTCCGTGTACCCACGCTGCGCAATATCGCCGTCACCGGCCCCTACATGCACGACGGCAGCATCGCTTCGTTGAGCGAGGTGCTGGATCACTACGCCGCTGGCGGTCGCTCAATCACCGAGGGCGACTACGCCGGCGACGGCAGTAAGAGTCCGCTCAAGAGTCCCTTCTTGGTCGGCTTCGAGATAACCGCGACCGAGCGCGAAGACGTGCTGGCCTTCTTCGAAAGTCTCACTGATACAGACTTCTTGACGGATCCGCGTTTTGCGAATCCGTGGCCGTAGAGTCCGCCCGACGTTTCGCCCGTTTCTGATCGGCTTCGAGCTGTCGCTGGCGGGCGCCAAGACCTGTTGGCTTTGTTCGAGTGCCTAACCGACACGGATTTTTGATGACCCACGCTCTTCCAATCCCTGGCGGGAGTCGTTAGATGCCTCCCATCTCATTGCGTCGTGCGTGCGCACTCGCAATTGGCTTCGTCCTCGTCGCTGCGGCACTTGCACTTGGCTTTTGGTTGCTCGCGCCGAGCACGAAGGTGCAAGCGGAGCAGTTCGCCTACTCCCGCACCGACAACAGATCCGGCGAGCTGCCAAAGCTTTGGCGTGCCCCAGCGTTCGAGTTCGTCGACGAACGTGCTCGGCGGGTGTCCTTGTCGACCCTCAGTGGACAACCCTGGATCGCAAACTTCATCTTTACTCAATGCACGACCGTTTGTCCCGTGCTGACGTCACATCTGGTGGCCCTTCAGCGTGAGCTCGTCGGTGAGGCTGTCCGTTTCGTCTCGTTTTCTGTCGATCCGAAGCATGATTCTCCCGCAGTACTCGCCGCGTATGCGCAGCGTTGGAATGCGGGCGAACGTCGGTGGACGCTGCTCTCGACAGATGAGAAGCATCTGCCCGACGCGATAGCCGGATTCCGCGTAGTGGCGGATGCGAGTGGGGATCCCAATAACCCCATCATTCACAGCTCCTTGTTCATGCTCGTGGATGCTCAAAGCTGGGTACGGGCAACCTACGACAGTAACGACGACGAGGCACGAGCTCGTCTGGTCGCTGACGTTCGAGCGCTGGCTGTCAGCCCGTCTGCGAACGAAGCTTCCGAACCGAGCCACGCGCCAGTGCACGTCTCTCTGGGATGCCAAGGGTGCCACGCCGATCCCCGCATCGCGCCTCCTCTCGCCCGCGTCGTGCTTGGTAGCGAGCGGATCATGAGCGATGGCCAAAAGCTGACGGTAGATCGTGACTACATCCGTCGGTCTCTGCTTGAGCCTGGCTCGCAGGTCGTAGCGGGGTACGTCCCCTTGATGCCGAGCTACGCAGGGAAAATCAGCGAAGCACAACTGACCAAGCTGGTCGAGGAGCTGGCGCAGCTAGCCGACGCTCCCGCGCAGGTGGACGAGCGCGCCCCGTCCACCAAGGTGGGCGATGGTCAGGCACGCGCGCCAAGCCAAAGAAGCAAGCGAGTGACGCCAAAACCCACGCTGCCGAGCGCGGCCGTCGCGCTCGTAAAAGATCCTGTTTGTCAGATGGACGTTCGGGCGGATCCCAGCGCGCCGAAGGCAACTCACCAGAACCAGGACTACTACTTCTGCTCGGAGAGCTGTCGCGAACGGTTCCAACAGAGACCGGAAAAGTTCATCGCGTCGTCACCGTAGCTCAGCGGTCGTAGGACACGGTGGTATCCCAAATGGAATGCTCGTCGTGGTAACCGGAGAGTACTGGTCGTGGATGCGAAGGATGATGAGGCCGTGGCATTCTACGAGCACCACGGTTTCATCACGCTGAGCGCGGAAACGCGGCAGCTCGTTCTGCCGCTGGCCAATCTTCGCGAAGGCCTGGCCGAGAAGTGAATCTTGCGCGGCCGACAATCGCGCCTTGCGGCCAAACGAACGAGCGGCCCCGTTCGCTTCACGTGATGCCTTGTTCGTGACGCTGTCGAGGAGGATGCCTTCCAGGTTTGGTTCGAGAGCAACCCGGCTGTATTCGAGGATGTCAACGAAGCCTAACGGCCAGAAACATGCTTGGGGGCGCCTGCTGATCCATGTAGGATGTGCCCGATCTCGGCGGCAGTGCGCAAAAGAAACAGAGCTTCGACATCTACTTCCCTGGAGACACCGCCATCATGCAAATCAACTCCTTCCTGATTGGTCTGTCGATTTTCACGGCTCTCGGATGCAGCGACGACAACCCGAGCGACCCGCCAACGAAGACTGCCAGCGCCACTTTGACGGCGACCACCGGCAATACGGCGGCGGGCAGCGTCACGTTCACGAACAACGGCGCTCGGACCCAACTCACGGCGAGCATCAGCGGAGCGCCGGTCTCTGCCCTGTTGGGCTTTCACATCCACATGAACGCGGCCTGCGGCGACGATGGGATGGAAGCGGGCGGGCACTGGAACCCGCAAACGGTGGATCACGGGAAGTGGACCTCATCACCTCATCACCTCGGCGACCTCGGGAACCTCCAGACCGACGCGAGCGGCGCGGCGACGTTCGATCTCTCCACTGACGCTTGGAGCATCGGCAGCGGCGCGCCGGACGACATCGTCAATCACGCGGTCGTGGTACACGCGATGGCCGACGACTTCACTACTCAACCGACCGGCAACGCGGGCGGCCGCATCGCCTGCGGCGTTATTCAGCTCGAGTAAGGTCGGTCTAGGCGCGCTCCGTTCGCCGCTGGCACGCCCTGCTGGTGCGCGGCGCTCGTGGGAGCTGACAGCGACCGTGGGGCCGCAGACTGCCAGCACGCCCAGGCGCTGCCCGGTGCGTCGCGTCTCGTCTCGGCGAGGCATTCTGCGCGCGCCCCATGACCCGGTAGGGCGCAGAATCTGTGGCCTCGCTGGCAAAAACTGATTGGCACGCGCGCTGCTTACGTTGCCCAGACATGAGTAAACTTTTGCGCGGTGTGGCGGCTGGTTGGGGTGCCAAGAAGCTGGGCGGTGGTTGCTTCACCACCATCTTGGTGTTCGTGATCCTTTGGTACGTGCTCGGGCATTTCCAAATCTTCCGTTGATATGGAAGTAAGCGCTGCGCGAGCAGGAACCCCGCTGGTTTCGGTCGCGCAAACACGCAAGCACTGCGGACCGATAAGTCTCAATGACTGCAGTCCCCCTCGCGCCGTCGCTTGTTGGTCGTCGCAGGGCCGAACGGTGCCGGGAAGACGCCCATCACCGAGCGCGGCCTCGCTCCTCGATCGGGAGAGCGGGGCTAGCGCAGAAGTCGCCATTAGTACGGCGCAGAAACACTTGCAGTCACGCGGCGGATCGTCGGCGCTCGGCGGACCCCGCGATTCGGCTTTCGCTCACCCGTCGGGTTGATTTCGGCCGCTGACGATGCTGAAGTTTCGCTTCATCGGGCCGAATGGGAAGCAAGCGAATGACTCTGGGGCACTGGCTGGCTGCGTGCCTACCGCTGCTGCTTTTGGCGTGCGGGCAGAGTTCTGCGGACGCGCCGAGCGGCGGCGGTGGCGGCGGCGGCGCGGGAGTAAAGGGGATTGGCCCGGACTCGAAGTGGCAGGTGGGCGTCGAAGCCCACGTCGCTGGGCCCTATCGGCCGTGTGGCGAGATCGGGACGGGCGAACTGTCGTGGGTCGCGGCGAGCCCCAGCGCCGCGACCCAGATTGCGATCGCCAGCCGCGCTGGCCTCGTTCTGTTCTTTTCGAGCGAGGATGGCTCGTCGCTCCGCCCGACCTTCCACGCTGATTGGCCGGTGTGGAGCGTCGACTATTCTCGGGACGGGCAGCAGCTCGTCGTCGCTGGTGACGGAGGAGTCGAGATCCTGAACCTGGCCGATGGATCGGTTTCTTTCAGAAACAAGCCCTTCGATTTCGCGACCACCGCAGCGGCACTTTCTCCCGATGGCAGCGTGCTCGCAGCCCTGGGAACAGACATCGCGCCGACGGATGAGCACGTCGTCCTGCGACTGATCCGGGTCGCTGACGGCGCGCGAGTTGCCGAGCTCGCTGATCGCGATGGTAGGCCCTACGTGCCCCCGCAGTTTTCACCGGACGGCAAGGCGGTGCTGGTCGGCACCACGTATGCGTCGATCCCCGACCTGCAAATCAACTTCTTTCCCCCCCGAGGCAACTACGCAGCGACGACCGCGCTATCACCCGACGGAAAGCTACTGGCAGGCAGCGGCGAGGTTTGGGACATCGGCAGTCAGCAAAAGGTCAAGCGAGCCGAATCGCTATCACCTACGTGGGTTGCGTTCTCTCCCGACGGCAAGACCTACGCCGAATCTTTTATGGAAAGCGGCATCACCCTTCACCTATATCGCACCGCCGACTGGTCAGAAATCACGCTGCCGACGACCACCTACGGACAGCTCCTTCCCACCGAGATCCCCGACGGGCGCTTCTTCTTCGCGCGCGACGGAAAACGCTTGTTCGTGACGCTCCAGCCCTATGGGACGGACCCGACTCCCGATAGATCAATGCTGCGGGTCGTGAACCTGCCGGACCTGACGATCCAAACGGTCATTGCTCGAACTGAGCTGGCGTTCGCTGCGCCTGCCATCTCGCCGGATGGTTCGCTGATTGCTGCCCATCTGACCGCGAAGGGCGGGGTGTGGCGCTCGTCCGACCTTTCCCCGATTTCCCGCTTCGGCGAGGGTTTCCCGTCGCCTTTGTGGTTCCTGAGCAACGGAATGCTGATCGCAGACCTGAGCCAAACCTACGATCCGAATACCGGGTTGTTGGTGAACGGAGACCTGAGCTATTGGCAAGGCGTCTCCTCGGATGGAACCATGGCGGTGCTCCCGTGGGGCATTCCTCTTCCGAGAAGGGAGATCGTGCGCCTCTCGGATCTCACCACTATCTCGACCCTCAGAGGCCCGATCTCCGGCGATACCGAGTGGGCGTTTTCTTCCGACAAGCGCTACCTGGCAGCGCTCCACGACGGCGTTACCGAGCCGGACACCCTGCGAGTTTTCGAAATCTCCACGGGCAAATTGGTCTCCACGCTGGCCGGAGCATCACCGTTCGCCATCGGCGTGTCGAACGGAGCCGTGCGCCTCGTGGGGAAGGCAACCGATACCTCGCGGATGCGCGTCTGGAGCATCCCGGACGGCGCGCCCTTGCTCGACTTGGACGACGCAGGCGCGGTGGCATTTTCACCGGAGGGATCGCTGATCGCCGTGGGCCAGGACCTCATCCATATTTACCGCAGCGACACCGGCGCCCTGCGACAGTCGTTCTTCGCTCACGGGGACGGGCCGGTCAAAGCTTCCCCCCGCGTGTTCTCCGTAGCGTTTGGCGCCACGGGTCAGCTGGTCTCCGTCGGTGGACGAGACGGCACACTGCGCGTGTGGTGCTCGCCCTGAAGCGAAGACGACCCTAGGCTACATTCGGGAAGCTGAAGCCGTTGGCATTGATGCCGGCCAACCATTCCCACGGCTGCCGCCTGACCTGATGGTGGCCACGGATAACGGCCACAACCGAGTTGCCCGCGCTCTTGGCCCTACCACTCTCGCACCGAAAGCCGGCAATTCCGCTGCGAGAGTGGGGCGTCGGGTAGCGTCCCCAAGGGGAACCGTACGGTAGTGACCTTGAGGAATTCCCGCCAATTTCGCTTGCCGTAGTGGCCTAACCGGCACGGATAAGCGTCGGCCTATCATTTCGCCGCCGCAGGGGCCTGCATGCGGTGCTAATCTGCAACGCATGCACGTCGTCGATTTTGCCCAGGCCGAGGCGCACTTTGCCGAGCTATTGGGACGAGTCCAGGCGGGCGAGGAGATCCTGGTGACCCGCGCTGACGTGCCAGTCGCCCGCATCATGCCTGCCGGGCCCCAGCAGAAGCGGCCCCGTTTCGGTGCGGCAAAAGATCTGCTCCGCGTGGGTAACGACTTCGACGAGCCGCTCGCAGACTTTGCGCCGTATACCGGATGAACCTGCTTCTCGATACTCATGCCTTCCTGTGGTTCATGGAGGGCAGCGAGCGCATCAGTAAGCGTGCGCGGGAGGCGATCGAGGGCGCAAGCGGCGTTCGCGCGTTGAGCGTCGCAAGCGCGTGGGAGATGGCGATCAAGGCTAGCGTGGGTAAGTTGGCCCTCGCGAAGCCGCTCGGCGAGTTGCTTCCACCGCTCTTGGCCGACGCCGGAATCGAACTGCTCCCCATCGAGATAGCGGACGTCGCGCGTGTCGCCACACTGCCGTTTCATCATCGCGATCCGTTTGATCGGATGCTTGCGGCCCAGGCATTTGAACGCGGGTTCACCATCGTGAGCATCGACGAAGCCTTCGACCCGTATGGGGTCATACGGCTCTGGTAGCGGCTTCTCGTACGGATGGATCCGACCGCGGCTGCGCTAGCCAGCGCGGCAAGGATGACGCCCAGGGCGTCTCCGCCATTCTCACCACCCCCGCGCTGAGAGCCGGCAGCTCAGCGTCGGGAGTGGGGCGTCGGGTAGCGTCCCCAAGGGGAACCGTACAGTTGTGCAAGTCGTGGAATGGCCGGGCATTCCGCTTGCGGTTGTTGGTTAGCGGAGCTCATCGCGGCGGGCTGCTGCCCATACAAAGCTCATCAAGCGTTAACGTGTCACCGCCGTTTGCGATCGAACTCCTAGGTTCGCAGCACCAGAGGGAGGCGTTTGCGTGCGGCGTGGAACCGCTCGATCGATATTTTCGAGACCAAGTCGGCCAAGATGTTCGTCGACGAGCTACCGCTTGTTGCGTGGCTCGCGAGATCGTCACCGATGCGATCGCCGGCTACTACACCTTGGCTGCCGGCGCTGTCTTGCTGACGCGTATGCCACAAACCCTCTCGAAAAAGCTGCCTCGTTATCCCGACGTTCCCGTCGCGCGCTTGGGACGCCTTGCTGTCGGTCAGAAGTTTCAAGGGCGAAGGCTCGGCGCAGCCTTGTTGTGGGACGCGATCGAGCGCGCAGCGCGCTCGGACGTTGTCGTCTATGGAGTGGTCGTGGATGCGAAGGATGATGAGGCCGTGGCATTCTGCGAGCATCACGGTTTCATCAGGCTGCGCGCGGAAACGCGGCAGCTCGTTCTGCCGCTGGCCAATCTTCGCGAAGGCCTGGCTAAGAAATGAATCTTACGCGGCCCCCAGTCGCGACGGCTTGGCGGCGTCTTCGGGACGGCTGGCGCTAAACGAAAGGTGGCCTCCGGACCGGTTTGGCGCTGCGGCGAAGGCGCTATCCGCGTTGCCAGTCTCAGGATGGTCATCGACGGCGTGTGCGTTGCCGCCCGGTTTAGGCCGGGCTATACGTCAACCCCCATGCGGGTAGGTTTGGTGATGATCGCTTGCGTGTGCCTCTCTGCGGCGTGCGGTAAGTCCGCGAGTACGCAAACCGACGAGCCGGCGCCGAATGGCGATCCGCACCCGGCTGCGGCTTGCTCTCTCCCATGCCGCGTGGTTGTCAACGGACTAACGCGACCGACCGAGATGACGGCCGGCCGCGGGTACGTGTACTTCGTCGAACGAGGGATCCGCGACGACACCTTCGACGGCGTAGTGATGCGCGCGCCTGCTAAGGGTGGCGCCGCGGAGACGCTGACCGCGGCACCGGGGATCCTCGGGCGCACGAGTCCCCGGAGGTGGACGAATTCCCGGCGGTCGCGTGCGCGGGTGAACCGAACCGTACAGTGGGCAATCCGCGGGAGGGCCGGGGAGGGTAGTGGCGTGACCTCCGCAGTGCGGACGGCTATTGGCCCGGGCCTGGACAGCCGACGTTGTTGAGCAGAGCGGGACAGGCCGCGATCAGCTGAAAGGTTTGCGTCCTTTCCACGGAGCAGGGCGCCGATGGCAGAACCACAGGAGTCGAGACAGGGCAGGCGGTCGGGTCGTTCCACTGTATTGTGCTCTCCGCTTTGAAGGAATGGGCGGTAAGCTCGCTGAGCTGATACTCTGCTCGGAATATGGGCTCGGTCCTCATTGCCTCGGTGGAGTCGCATCGCCACTTCTCCAGTCGCTCACCGTCCGTCCACGGAATGTCTTGGCGGAGACCGGACCACAGGTTCACGTTCACGAGCGCGCTAGTTCCTTGTATGAGATCCTGGCTAACGCCCTGCTGGGTAGCAGGCGAACAGGTGTCGTTCCGAGTGACCGTGGTCACCTCATAAAAGCCGTCTACCGGGTGCTCCTCACTGGCTGGCGCTTGGCCCCCGCAGCCCCCTAGCAGCTGAAATCCGACAAATCCGAACAGTCCCCGCGTTGTCCTTAGCATCGTCGGAAAAACGACTGCGGCGCGCGCCTCATTCCCGCGGAGTCGCAAACACGCGCCGGGGCCTAGGACGAGCAAAACGCTATCGCCCGCGCAGCCGGGTTCGTGGACTTACCCCCGCGACGGGAGCAGGAACCCCGCTGGATGTGCTATCCTGATGCACCGCGCATGCACGTCAAGTCTCGAGATCTGATGGCCCCCGACACCGAGCCGACGGATGAAGAGTTGGCGCTAGTGATGCGGGAAGCGAGAGACCTTGCGGTACAGCGCCGCGCCACGGCAGACGCTTGGGTCGCGGCTCGGCTCAAGGAAGCGTCCATTTTCGGTCGCGAGAACACGCAAGCACGGCGGACCGATAAGTCTCGATGACTGCAGCGCCCGCCTCGCGCCCGCGCTTGCTGGTTGTCGCTGGGCCGAACGGTGCCGGGAAGACCACCATCACCGAGCGCGGCCTCGCTCATGAGTGGTTTCACGATTGTGAATACGTCAACCCGGACGCGATTGCGCAGGACGAACTCGGCGATTGGAACGATACCAAGACCGTGCTCCGCGCAGCGCAGCTGGCGACGGACCGACGCGAGGCCTGCTTACGCGAGGGCCGGAGCTTGGCGTTCGAAACCGTGTTCTCGGCGGCGGACAAGCCGGGCTTCGTGCGTCGCGCCCTCGCCCTCGGATATTTCGTGCGCATATTTTTCGTGGGCACTGACCGACCCGAAATCAATGCCGCTCGAGTCGCTCGGAGGGTGATTCAAGGTGGGCACGAAGTGCCGATCCGGAAGATAGTCGACCGTTGGGCGCGTTCGATCGCGAACGCGGCCTCTGTGGCCGCCGAGGTGGACCGTTTCTACGTCTACGACAACTCTGTCGATGACCGGGATGCCCAGCTCGTACTGCGTGCCGCCGAGGGCCGCGTGGTGAAGGCCTACGGCAACGCGCCCCCATGGTCAGAGCCGATTCTAGAACGCCTCGCACCGCATGAATCTTGAGGCGAGGCACTGAATCAGCGACCGCTGGGCGACGGGGGGGGTACGGCGCTGTGCGGGGCGCCCCGAAACCCGATCGGTCGGGACTTGATCTTCCTGGACCCTGCGCCGTCCGCACGCGATATTCGGGCTCGCGAAATGCATTCCGCTCCCGCTGGTTGACGCTCTCCCCGAGCTCATGACGCCGGCTAGTGCGGCTCTGGGAGTGCCTTGCCTTGGGTGAACCCGGTGAAGGGGCCAAGGTGGGCCAGCGAATCAACAATCAGCGGAGTATCTGGGCGTCCCCAAGGGGAACCGTACAGTTATGCAAGTCGGGGAACTGCCTCGAATTCCGGTCGCGGTGGTGGCCTAGGACCGGCGGTCGCTTCGGTCGACAGCGCCCCTCGCTCGTTGCCCAAGCGCGGCAGGCGGGGTGGGCTTTTCGGTCGAAAGCCGTGGTAAGGTACTGGAATGAGCGACGCTCCCCTCGATGCGCAGAGCCGAAAGGCAGCACGGGCTCGCGCCGAAGTGCGCATCTTTCGGCAAGGAGAGCACGAAGCGGAGGCGGACGCGGATGCGCTGTTCTGGGACAGGATCCCAGTCGATAAACGCGCCGAGTTCGTTTGGCAACTGAGCCTCGAGCTCCACGCACTTTCGAATCCCGAGGCACGTTATGAGCCCCGACTTTCTAGATCTATTGCGCGCGTTGTTAGGCGCTGACGTTCGATTCTTAGTCGTTGGAGCTTACGCGGTTGGCGTGCACGGCCGACCGCGTGCCACGAAGGATCTGGACGTGTGGGTGGAGGCGAGCGCAGAAAATGCTCCGAAGGTCATCGAGGCGTTAGTCGAGTTCGGCGCTCCCCTGATGGGGTTGACGGAGGCTGATCTGCGGACCCCAGGAGTGGGGTTGCAGATCGGAGTCGAGCCAGGACGCATTGACGTTCTTACTTCGGTAAGCGGTGTTCGCTTCGAAGACGCTTGGCCACGGAAGGTTCAGGCAAACTTTGCCGATGACCTTCGCTGCAATGTCATCGGGTTGGACGAGCTGCTCCAGAACAAGCGCGCCGCCGGCCGACCTCAGGACGTCGCCGACGTCGCCGCACTCGAACGCCTCCATCGGCTAAAGAAATGATCCGGCGTCCCCGCATACGATGTTCGTTCAACGTGGAGCGGCGGGGCGGGGCTAGCCGTTCTCGCTGGTTGACGCGCTTCCGGAACCTCATGACGTCGCGGCTAGTGCGATAGGCAGACGCTAAGCGGACGACCGAAGCCGTCGCGCTCCGCGTCCCAACCGGGCGCAAACATTCTCGGCGCTTTTCCCCGCTGGTTGACGCTCTCCCTGAGCTCATGACGCCGGCTAGTGCGGCTCTGGGAGTGCCTGCCTTGGCTGAACCCGGTGAAGGGGGCCAAGGGTGGGCCAGCGAATCAACAATCAGCGGTGTTTCTGGGCGTCCCCAAGGGGATTCGAACCCCTGTTACAGCCTTGAAAGGGCCGTGTCCTGGGCCGGGCTAGACGATGGGGACGTTTAGGGCGGCGGAACATAATCCGTGGGGTCGGGTTCGACAACCCTGATCTGAATGATTTTGCCGATTTGCGTCGATTGGGGCGGGCGCTGGCGGGGGGGCGCGCTTTCAGGGCATTTCGCGGGGTTTGGAGGGGGGAGGCGGCGCCAGCCTCACGGTAAGACTCGGGGGCCGGGGGAATGCTGGTGGGCGGGTTAGAGCAGGTCGTGGCCGGAGACGTCGAGCGCGCGTAGGGGGAGGTTTGGGAGCGGGCCGCATTCATAGTCGTCGCGCAGTAGGGCGAAGACGTTGACGTCGCAGGGGCGGCCGTCTGCGTCGCGTGAGATCCCGCGCAGGGTGCCTTCGGCGACGAAGCCGAGGGCTTCGGGGATTTTGCGGCTGTGTCGGTTTTCGGGCCAGACGCGGAGCTCGATGCGGGCGGCTGAGTCGACTTCGAAGCCAACTCGAAGCAGCGCGCGGGTGACTTCGGTCGCGTAACCTTTGCGGCAGTGCGCGCTGGCCACCCAGTAGCCGATTTCGCGCACGTTCAAGCCTTGGCGGAGATGCAGGCCTGCGCCGCCGATCACTTCCGATTCGTCTCTGGAGAACACGCCGTAGCTGTAGTCGAGCCCGAGATCGAACTCGCCGCGGCATTTGCGCAGCCAAGCCACCTTCTGATCGAGCGGGGTTGGCTCGTTGTTGGCCCACGGCACCCACGGGCGGAGGTGGGGCAAGCTGCTGTCCACGGCGAGTTTCAGCGGCGCCGCGTCGCGCGGCTCCCAACAGCGAATCACCAGCCGCTCGCTGACGATGCGGTAGGCCGGTCCCCGGGCCTCGGCGGATAGCATTCTCAGCATTTTCAGCAAGAAATCGCCGTCACCGCAAGCCGCAGATTTGTCGGGGTTTCGTGCACCAAACAGGGGCAGGGGCGGCGCGCGGCGCCGAACTGGGGCAGGCTCGGGGCCCATGGCGAGCGGCCTCGGCCACCTGCGATTTCGCTGCACCGGCTGCGGCAATTGCTGTCGAGATTTGCGAGTTCCGCTGACTCACGCCGATCTGCGACGTTTGGTCGACGCCACGGGTCGCCCTCCCTCCCAGATTGTGGCGTGGCTGCCGACGCGCGAGGTCGATCTGATTGGCGAGCCCGGTAGCCTCGTCTTACTCGATCATGAAGCTGGGCATGCGCTGATGACGCTCGCGCAGCAGGACGGGGCGTGCATCTTTCTGGGCTCGGACGAACGTTGCGTCGCGTACTCGGCGCGCCCCGGTAACTGCCGGCTCTATCCCTTCACGGCGAGCTTCGGGCCACGCGGCGGGCTCCGCAGATTGCGCCTGCTCGGGGGCACTGACTGCGATTACGCGCGCGATGGCCACAATGATGCTCATGCTTTGCGCGCGGCCGATCAGCTGCGTTGGGCAGAGCATCGCAGCTATTTGGCCCAGGTCAGCCGCTGGAATCGGCTGCAACGGCACCGCTCGCTGCTCGGTCGGCGCCTGCAGAGCGCGCGCGAATTTCTCGCGTTCTTGGGTTTTCCAGAGGCGAGCGCTGCGCCCGCTGAGCAACGGGCTTGAGGCTCAGCCAGCGGCCCGCGCAGCGTAGCGACGCGCTTCCAAACACTGCCAACTGCCGCGCTCGAACTCGCCACAGATGTTCGGCCGCACGTCGTAAATCGAGCAGTGGTGCGGCAACCCGGGTCGCCCCAGATGCACGCACGCGCCGTCAGGGCGCGTCTCCATCGCCTCGTCCCCGAAGTGTCCGGGCACGATCCGCTCCGCCAACTCTGGCCGCCCGGCGCGCCGAAAGCGCAGCAAATCCTCAGCGCTGACCGGGATCACGCCCGCGTGGCCGCGACAACAAGCCGAACAGGTCAGGCAGTCGAGCTCTTCGGTGGCATCGGGCACGGGGGAGAAGCGCCTTAACACCAGCGTCCGGGCGATGCCAGATGCGGCGCGAATTGCGCTTGCGCCCGCAGCTGCATCAGCTATTGAAACCGCTAATGACTCGCAACTTCACTTTGCTTCCGACTTGTTTCGGCGGGCTCTTGGTCTTGCTCGCGCTCGCTGCTTGCAGCAATGAGGCCTCCAACGGTGGCGGCGGCTCCTCGGGCGGAGCCGGTGTGGAAACTGGCGGCGCGGGCGGGCGCGTGGAGGCCGCTGGGGCCGCGGGTGACGGAGACGGCGCGGGCGATAGCGCTGGGGCCGGCGCGGGCGGCGCGGGCGGCGCTGGTCATCCAGGGGATGCCGGCAGCGCAGGTGAACCTGCCATCGCGGGCGGCGGAAGCGGCGCGGGCGGAAGCAGCGGCGCGCCTGCCAGCGCCGGCAGCAGCGGTATGGCAGCCAGCGGCGGCATCGCCGGCAGCGGCGGCTCAGCTGGGGGCGGCGGACAGGCACAGGAATTGATGATCCCCTGTGACGTGTACGCGGCATTTCAAGTGTGCCGCTATTGTCACGGACGTCCGCCGAGTGTCGCGCCCATGCCCCTCCTCACGCTGCTCGACGTGCAGACGTTCGCCGGTAGCGCCTATGAGGCCGTCCTTACCGGCGAGATGCCTCCGGAAGGCTCGCTGCCGAACGAAGACGCCACGCTAATCCTCGACTGGCTCGAAGACGGCGCGGAAGGCGTGCCAAAAGCAAGCTGCCAGTAGCGGCGCGGCAGTGCTTCTCAGCGAGGCGCGCCGCTAGCGATCCACTGCTCGATCGCTTGGATGTAGTACTCGGGCACGCACGACTCGTCGCCGTCGTCGGAGCACTTGAATGAGGGCATGCGCTCGATCGCGCCGCACGGTCCGCGCAGGTATTTTACGAGCGCGCTCTGTGCGGGATTGGCCGTGTCGATCAGTTTCCCGCACTCCAAGGTCTTGAAGTTCATCATGTAGCGGTACAGGTCGTCTGCGGGCTTGCCCACCTGCAAGTGGTTTTTTCCCCCAAAGTGGCAGTTGGACCCGGAGCAGGGGCTGCCCGCGAACATGAGTCGGACGGTCTCGAAGTTTGGCCCGGGCACGATCGAGTAGTCCACGTCCGCGACCACGATCCATCCCCCGGGCACCCCACCCGCCACGCCGCCAGTTCCGGCCGCGTTCGTGCTGACGCCGGCTACCCCAGCCACACTGACGCCCGCGGCTGCGCCGGCGACGCTCGCGGAGGTCCCGCCCAGTCCGCCATTCGTATTCTGACCTGCACCAGCGCCGCCCTGATTGCTCACGCCGCCGAGGCCAGCGGTCGCGCCGCCAACGTTGCTGCCTGCACCAGCGCTCGAGCCGCCGGCACCTGCGCCGGCTACTTCTGCGCCGGCTGCGGCGTGAGAGCCACCACCCCCGTGAGAGCCGCCGCTCGAGTTGGCAGGCGAACTCGTCGAGTTACCGCACGCTACGAAGAGGAGCGGGACGACTGCAGCCGTGAACGAGAGTCGAAGTACCATCGCGGACTTCGACGCATAGCACGTCCGCAAGGTCGACTGAACCGCGCCTACCGTTGCGAAAGCAGCTCGTGCTCGGAAAATTCCAGGCAGAATCCGCTCGCGCCAGTCATTCAGGGCGTGGTCGTCAAACGCAAGTTGTAGATTGTGCTCAGGTTCGCGGCACTGGGATAGAGGCTGGTTGCGAAGTTGGCGTACATGCCGCCCACGACACCTGCAAACGATAGCAGCGGCGGGCTCACGGCAGAGTCGTAGTAGTAGGCATAGCCACCGCCGCTGACACTCACGCCGACGGCGTAGACATTGTCGGCGGCGAGCATGATCGAGATCGCCCCGCTGCTCTGGAAGCCGGTGCCCGTACTAGTGGTCGCTTTCTGGTACTTGAGCTCGTAGTAACCGCTCGTGGCGCTTCGTTGATAGACGGTCCAGATCAGGTTGCGTTGCGCGGGCAACGAAAGATAGGCCTCGAGCAAGGTCAGCTTGCGCGAGCTATGGACCTCGAGAATATCGAGGTAAACGTAGCTGGCCGAGTAGTTGCTCGAACCCACCAAGTTCGAAGAGGCGAGGGTATCGACCGCCGAAGCCACGCAGCCGTTGGCGGTGCATACCTTGGACGACGCGGCGCAATCGGTGGCGCCTGTCACGACGTTCAGGCCGTCTGCGCTGCAGACACCGAACTTCTCGCCCACGCAGCTCGCCTCGGCACTGGGTGAGCAAGCCAGGAGCGCACACTCCGCGCCGCTTCCTTGCGCGCGACAGTAAGTGCCGTAGTTACAAGTCTGTGATTGGTAATAACTGAGCCCGGCTGCATCACACTGCTGGACGTTGCCGTTGCTGCAAAAGCGGGTCTGCGGGGTGCACACTTTGGCTTTGCATTGCGCGTTCGAGCACACGCTGTTGCTTTGACCGCAATCCGTGCCACCGGCGACCCAGCCGCTGCCGTCTGCCTTGCAGGTAGTGAGCAAGTTGCCGTTGCAGCCGGCAGTATTCGGTTGGCAATAGTAGGAACTGCAGTAGGCCCCGGAGTTGTAGTAGTCGTCGACGCAGTGCGTGGTGTTGTAACAGGTGCTGTAGAACGTAGACGAAGTGCCATCGGTGCTGCAGATGTTGACGGTGCTGGTGCCCTGGCAAATGTACTTCGACGGGGTGCAGATGATCGGTTTGCACGCGCCTGCCTGGCATAAGCTTTTGCTCGCCGCGCAATCCGGCCCTGACTGCAGGAACGCGGTGCCCGACTCGTTACAAGTGACGACGCGCGTGCCGTCGCAGCTCAACTTCCCGGCTTCACAGATGCGTGGCCGACACACGCCGGTGACCGAGTCACAAGCCGCAGTCGTCCCGCAGCTCGCGAGCAGGACCTTGCCCGTTCCGGCCTCACTACAGAGGTAAAGGTCGTTGTTGTCGCACAGTTTTTGCCCAGGTGTGCAGACGGGATCCCGGCATTCGCCCGAGTAGCACAGCTGCTTGGACGCGGCGCAGTCCGTGCCTCCCGGCTTGGGACCCGAGCCATCGGGTTTGCAGGTAGTAGCCAGGTTGCCGACACACAGTGCGTCTCCAGCAAAGCAATTCGTCGCGTTGCAAGTCGCGGTGTGGTCTTTTTCAAGGCAAAATTGACTTGAAGTGCAGTGTTCGTTCAACTGGGAGGTGGTGCCGTCTGGTCCGCATTCCCAAACGTCCCCCGTATTGCAGAACGTGGTTTTGGGAACACACGAGATGTCTCGGCACTCACCGTCGACGCAAGTCTGAGTGAGTGAACACAGGTGCTTGGGCTCGGCCTCCGAACCTTCTTCGTTGCACACCAGCACCTTGCCGCCGTCGCAAGCCGCGGTTCTCGGCTTGCAGACTTGCGGCTCGCACTGCGCACGTCGCTCGTCACAGTATTCACTCTTGCCGCACTCGCGACTGAACTCGAGTTCGCCATCCGGCGAACATTGAAACAGGGTGTGCCCGTCGCAGCTATAGGCGCCGATCGTGCAGGGCTTCGCGTTGACACAGTGACCGCTCTTACAGCGCTCACCTTTGGCGCAACTTGCATCCGCTCGACACTCGACGCACTCGTTCAGAGTCGAGTCACAAACGCCAACCGAGCAATCGGCATCGACATGGCAACCGACCTCCGGACCTGAGTCGACCTCCGGACCTGAGTCGGCCTCCGGCATGGATGCTCGACCGGCGGTCGCGCCGATTCCCGATTCGCCCGCGGCGCCAGGGCTGACGGAAGTTTGCGCTTGCCCCGAGCAACCAATGAAACCGCCGATGACCAGCAGCGTACCGAATGCCCCAGCCCGCAATTGCCAAGGATTCGTTCCCGAGCAGATCATCGCTCAAGATTAGAGCAGCGCTGACGCGGCGGCGTCAAAGCTATTCGGGTTGATAACCCCGAAGAGTAGGGAATGGTGGTCCACGCACCTGCGGCTAGATCGACCAACGCCGTGTTGCCCACGCCAGTTGTTGCGCGGCGATCACGGCGTACTGGTTGCACGACGAGCCCTGGTTTTCGCGCGATCGATGCGGGCTCGTCTTCCGTCGTCGTCATCCCGCAAGTACGCAAGTACGTAGGGGGGGTCAACGGATCAGGGCGCGAGTCCGTATGGCGGTAAGGCGGTCGTACCGGAGCGGTTGGACTGACGGGGCGTGCACTGATGCGTCTAGCAATTCGAAGCTGCTTGTCCTGGTTTCGGACCGATCGACTACTGCCGGACAATGTCCGAATTCGATCAACGCGAAGTCCGCAAACGGCGTCAGCCACTCCGCCGAGCAGACCCCGGCTGGAGGCCGAGATCGGGTCGCAGAGGCTGCCCCTTGGCAGCCATACTGCAACGCTCACTAGACAGCGTCGATAATGGACACCCGCAGACGCCACTTGGGAACGCCAGCGTTGCTGGAATCCCATAAATTGAGCATCACGGGGCGATGAATCGTTAGGACTCGAGGGCTCGTGCATGTAGAGAGCAGTGTAGGATGTCGGTCGATTTCACATGACCGACTCGGCATTCGCGGAAATTGTCCAGCAAGCGAAAGCGCGAATCGGCACGACGGTGAAGGGGAAATGGCGCATCGACTGCCTGCTTGGCGTCGGCGGAATGGCGTCGGTGTATGCGGCGACGCATCGCAATAGCAAGCGGGTTGCGATCAAGATGTTGCACCCCACGCTGTCGACGCTGCGTACGGTTCGCGAGCGCTTCCAACGCGAAGGTTACGTTGCCAATTCGGTCGGTCATTCCGGGGCCGTCTCTGTCGATGATGACGACGTCACGGAGGATGGCTGCGCATTCCTCGTCATGGAGCTGCTCGATGGCGAGACTCTCGAGGCGCGTCGGATTCGTTTGGGTGGTCGCCTACCGGCAGAAGAAGTCCTCACCGCGATGGAACAGGTGCTCAGTACGCTGGCGGCAGCGCACGCGAAGGGCATCATTCACCGCGATGTGAAACCGGACAATCTGTTTCTCACGAGCGGCGGTGAAACCAAGGTGTTGGACTTTGGAATCGCTCGTCTGCGTGACCTCGCGCTGTCCGCGGCGCACACGCAGACTGGTAGCATGATGGGCACGCCCGAGTTCATGTCACCGGAGCAAGCGCGTGCCCGCTGGGATCAAGTCGACGGTCAAAGCGATATCTGGTCGATTGGCGCGACGATGTTCACGCTGCTCAGCGGGAAGTATGTGCGTAGCGCGGCGACCTTCAACGAGTTGGTCATCGCCGCTGCCACCACCGCGGTGCCGGCGCTTGCCTGTCAGATGCCTAACCTGCCCACCTCGGTCTCGAGGTTGGTCGACCGCGCGCTCGCTTTCCAAAAAACCGATCGCTGGCTCGACGCGCAGTCCATGCGTCGAGAAGTCCGACGAAGCCTCGTTCTGCTCGACGAGTTGGGCACGTTGGATGCCGCCGACCAGTCCGTTCAGCCGTTCGGAGCCGCCGACCGCGGGCCAGAGCCGCTACCGTTGGCGACGCGCTTCGAGCAGCCGAGCATCGCAGAGTTGAGCCGCGAAGAGCGGTGCCTTGCCGAAACGTTGGGGGGCGGGACGAGCGTCGAAGTGCTGGGCGTCAAGGCGGTGACCTGCGAAGAATCCACGCAGTGCGCAACGCGCATCGAGCGACCCAGTCTGGAAGGACCGATAACCTGGGAGAGCCGTATCGACGAACCGAGGGGTGCGAAGCTCGGCCTCGAAGACGATAACGGATGGGACGACGAGGATCCGGTGTGTAGGTCGATTGCCCTTGCTGCAGGCGCAAGCGGCGAAGAAACACGCCTCGGCGCCGGACACCAGGCAGCTGCAAACCGGGCACCGAAAGGGCTTTCCCTGACCTTGGCCTTCGGAGCGTCCGTGATTGCCTCGGTCGTTGTCGTGATTGCCCTCGTGCAACGGCGCGGTGGTGGCGTCGAGCCGACGCACGCTTCGAGCGCGACCGCGCAGGCTGTTCCCTTCCATGCTGCGCCTAGCAGAGCCCCCGAACCACGGGTCACGTTGGAATCTCGCCTGCCCCGCGGCGTGCCCGTGCACGAACTGCCGCTGGCGCCGTCTGCGACGCGGCCACTCGCGCGATACGAGGCAAGTGGCACACCAAAACCGGCGCATCCTGCTCCTTCGGCGCGCGCACCGTCTCCGCCAATCGTGCTCGCCGAAACGCCCGATACCCGCGCCCCAGCCTTGGTGCACTCAGCGCGGGCTGGTCGAAGCGAACTCGACGGGGGCGACGAGTCAGACGCAGACATGTTCGGGCTCGATCGACCGAACCCGTACAATTGACTGAGTGGGCGTGGGATCGCGTCGCTGCGCCCCCGGCGAAAATACTAAAGAAGGCCGCCGACCAGCGTCACTTTGGCGGTTCGAGCTGACGGCAGCCCGGGCAACCGACGCCGCCGCCGGGGCCGTTGTCGCAGTGCTCGGGCGCCTGAACGATGCCGTCGCCGCAGAACGGTCCGAGCTTGCACCCGGCCGCGCACTCACCGTATCCGCCGGCGTTGACGCCGTCGTCGCACTCTTCGCCGAAGCTCAGGATGCCGTCGCCGCACACCGCGGTGCAGTCGCTGGGCGTGGCTTCGAAGCCGGAGAGCGTTAGGCGGAACGCGGAGCCGAACTTCTTGCGCTCGGCCTGGAAGACCACGATCTTGTATACATTCCCCAGCTTGAGGTCGAACTTGGCGGCGGATTGGGCGTTGATCGTGACCGAGCCATCCATCGGCACGTGGATGCCGCCGAGATCCACCGCGAGGTGACCGTTGACGAACACGAACACGTCGTCGTCGCCCGAGAAATCGAGGCGTGCGTTGGTGCCCTGCTCGTAGCGGAACCAGTACTGCACTTCACTCGTGAAGTAGAAGTTGTGCTCCTTGGCGCCCGGGAAGATCTTTTCCTCGGCAGGCCAACCCGAGTAGCCGTATTGCAGGGGGAGCTGGGCAAAACCGGCGTCCCGGGTGGTTCCCGTCACGCTGTCGACGGGGAAGAACAACGGCGTACCGTCGTACTCGACGACCTTACCGCCCGTGCAAAACTGGGCCGGGCTGTAGCTGCAGGGTTTGCAGTCGGCAACGCAGGTTGCCACCTGTCCGTCGAAGTTCGTCTTGCAGTCGGCATCGCACTTGTCTGCCGCGGCGGTGAGCGTCGCGACGGTCGTTTCGAGGCCAGCGATCGTCGTTTCGAGGGCAGCAATCGCATCCTCATCAGGAGTCGCCGCGTTCTGCAGCTGCGTCAGCTGATCCTGCCGCTGCTTGAGCGTCTCCCCGGTCGAACGCACCATGTCGTGCTGCGGCCGGCAAACATTGTCACACTGGAGCGAACTGCGTACGCGCGTGGCGCAGCCTGCTTGACACGTGGCTTGGCTGGTTGCGTTCGGAACTTGCTGCTCCGTGCCTTGCCCCACTGCCGGCGCCTGGGTGGTGACTAGCTTTTCACCGTTCTTGCCGAAGCGGTTCACGTAACCGCCAGCGGCGTTGTCGAACAGCACGAGGTCGCCAACCACCTTGACCGTCCCGGTGTTGTCGCGAAACCAGCGTCCGAACGATTGAGTCGACTCGATACACGCTTCCTTGGGCGCTACGCCGAGCACCGGACGCCCTTCAGCATCGAGCCGGTCTTTCGCGATGCCTGGGACGATCGGTTTGCCCTCGGCGATGCCGCACGTCGTATCGGGATAGGTGGGCCAGCCGAAGTCCGGATCTTTGTCGGAGAAATCACGGTAGATGGCCGGCACCCGCAGCACGCACTGGCCGTTGACCTTCTCACACTGGGCCACTTGCTTGCAGGTGAAGCCCGTCTCCTTCATGCACTTCGAAGAGCAGCCGTCGCCGTCAATCGTGTTGCCGTCGTCGCAATCTTCGTTGATCAGCAGGCCATCACCGCACTCCGACGTGCAGGACTCTCCTGAGCAGTTCGGTTCACGCAAGCAGAGCGAAGAGCAGCCGTCGAACGGGGAGGTGTTGCCGTCATCGCAGCTCTCGGCGCCTTCGACGATCTTGTTGCCGCACTTGGCGTCGGTGCACACGCTCGGCGCCCCTTCACACTTTTTACCGAGCTCCACCCGGCAGCGATCGGAGCAGCCATCGCCCGCAACGAGGTTGCCGTCGTCACACGGTTCACTGGTAGCAACGATTCCGTCGCCGCAGCGCGCGATCGCTCGACACCCTTTTCCGGGGTTGGGGCAGCTGAACCCGCGCTCGACGACCAGGCAGGCTGCGTTGCAGCCATCACCCGACTGGTTGTTGCCATCGTCGCACGCCTCGTCCGAGGTCAGAGTGCCGTCCCCACAGCCGGGTGGCGCGACCTGGTCGGGCGGCGTGTCGTCTACGTCGAGATCGCCTTTCCCGCTGGAACCGTTGTTCGAGCGGCCGCCGTGGGGCGTGTCCGAATTGCCGGTCCCGCCTTCACCAACCAAACGCAGGGGCGGGGGTGCACTCTCAGAACCGCAGGCGGCGACGAGAAAGCCGAAAAGCAGGCCTGACACGAGTCGGACGAGGGGACGGTGCGAGTTGCGCATGACGATGCCTTGCTTGTGCCACGGCGACCCACCGGGATCCATGAGCGTTTGGGGGGGTTTTGTGCGAAGTCTCAACTGCTTTTCAATCTGCTTTTCAATTTTGCGAGCTCACTACGCATTTGCTTTCCAATGGCTCGCGCGCTGCGCTCGCCGCCGGGCCTCCGGCTCACTCGGCGGGCTGGCCATAGGCCCCCGGTTCTAGCCGCGTAACGGACCGTTCCTGCACCCGCGGAGCGGCTTCGAGCGCGCAGCTGTGCGTGATGCAGTGCGCACCCCGAGCGGCAAAACGGCTCGAATTGCCGCGTTAACCCACGTTCGAGGGGCGGCACACGGCTTGCTGAATGGCGCGCGTCGGCAGCAGGCCGGCAGAGGCTGGGCTTTCACGAGCGTGTGCGCGTCGAATGAGCGAAGCGTACGTCGAGCGCGAGGCCGGACAATGAAAAGGGAAATGGACATGAAGACGGCTATCAAGAGGTTCATCAGTTTGTTGGCAGCGGGCATCGCGATCTCGAGCGTGGGCGTGGCCGCGGCGCTCCCGTGTCCGCAGATTTCCGCCCTCTTTAGCGGGAGCAGCGGCTCGGTCAGCTGCAGTGGTCCCCAAGCGAACCGCGCAGGTAAGGCCTGGGGCACCTTCGGCGCGAACGACGGCACGATCGACGTCGATCTGATCAAGGGGAAATTGGCGCAAGCCATTGCCATGAACGCCGCCGGCAACTCTCTGCTCAACTGCAGGGTCTCCGACGACCTTCCGGGTGCTGCCCGTAGCTCGGGGGCTCATCGGGTTGCGAGCCAATGCTCGAAGATGCGGCAAATCAACCTGCTGGTGACGGCCGCTCCCTGAGATGAACGTTTGGCCCTTGTGGTGACGGTCACCTCGTTCGGAGGAGGCCGTCACCGCGAGGGCCGAGCTCTCGACCTCAATGACCCATTTGCTGGTTTCGCTGGTGCTCCGGAAGCTGCTCTCGGTCGGCACCGTATTCGCCCTCGCCGGTGGATTCACCGGCTGCAAGCGCGAACCGGTGCCCTCTGCATCGCTCGCTGCCGGCCACGCCCCCTCTGCATCGTTCGCTGCCGGCTCCGCACCCGCTGCGGCCGCGGCCGTCGAGCCTGCGCGCGAGCAGCTCACTCGACCATACCCACCCGCTCGCTGGCGCCTTTCGCGGCCGGAAGAGCTGCACGATCACATGCTCTGGGTGTCGCACCTTTTGATCCGACACCGCGAGGTGAAGCCGGAGGCGATCAGTTTCAACACGACGCAGTGGGCGCTGCCGCAAACCGCTCCGACTCGCACGCGCCGAGAAGCGTTCGAGCTGGCCCAGACCTTGGCAGAGCGCGCCGCGCGTGAACCGCAGCGCTTCGGCGAGCTCGCTCGAGAATCCTCCGAGGATCCCGCGACTCGCGAGCGTTCCGGATCGCTCGGCGGCGTGGAAGCGGCGCAGCTGTATTACTGGGCCGAAGTGCTGGACGCGCTCGCGGTGCTGCGCGACGGTGAGGTTTCGCGCGTCGTCGAGACCGAGTTCGGTTTCCATGTCTTCTTACGGCGCCAGCCGCCCGCGGAGTCGACCGTCAGCGGTCAAAGCATCGTCATTGGCTACGATCGGGCGCCCTGGTTGCATAAGTTCCTCGCGCGCCGGCGCGTCCCACCGCGGTCGCATGCGGAGGCTCAGGCTCTCGCCACGCGCATCGCGCTCGAGGCCAGGCGTTCGCCCGAAGCCTTCGCGCGCCTGGCCCTGCGCGACTCCGACCACTTGGATGCCGCCCGTGGCGGTGATTTGGGCAACTGGTCGACGCGCGAACCCTGTCACTTGCCGTCCGTGATCGAGGTTCTGCAAGGGCTCGAGCTCGGGCAAGTTTCGGAGCCGCTGGACACGCCGTTCGGCTTTCAGATCATTCGCAGGACGCGCCCGCGGGCGCGGCAACAGTTGGCGATGGAGACCATCCAGATGCGCACGGATCCCGAGCTCCCAGACGCAGATCCACGCTCCGTGGCGTCAGTGTCGAAGCAGCTGCGTGAGATCGGCAAGACGATCTCGCGTTCCCCCGCGCTCTTTGCTAAGTTCCAACGGAGTCATTGCTGCGAGGGGCGAGAGCAATGGCAGGAAGGACGTGGCCTGGTGGGGGCAGAGCTAGCACTCAGACAACCGCCGCGCTGGGAGCCCGTCGCCATCGAACGGGGTGTGCTGGCGCTCGTGAAGCGCGTCGCTCCGGACGGGGCCGCCCAGCCAAAGAAAGTGCAGCTCGGACTTCCCGAGCCGGGTGCCCCGGATCTCGGCTATTTCTTGGCCGAGACGAGCGCCTCCTCCGTGCTGGCGCGGTTTCCGGACGCCGCGGTCCAGCGCCTGGCGCTGAGCACCGAAGAGCGCGCTCGCCTCGAAGTCGTGCATGAAGCCGCAGCCAAGGCGCTCATGGAAGAATCGGGCAAGGAGCCAACGCACGCCGTACAAACGTTGCTGAGCGAAGTCGAGCGGCTGCTCGGCGCGACGCGCACCGCCGTTTATCTGGAGGCCTTGTACGACCTCGCTCGCCAACGCTTGGTCGGCCCGGAGCTCGCGGGCCTCGTCAGCCACACGGTGGACACTCCGCTTGGCCTTTGAGCACCGCCGAAGGTCCGCGCGGGTGCGCGCGATCGGCTGGAGCGCGACGGCGCTCGGGGTCGTGCTGCTGCTTGGTCTCTGGTTCGCGCGTGAACCTCGGACCGCGCGTCACGACAGCGCGAGACCAACGCCGAAAGCGGCGCCCCTCGTCACGAACAACGAGCAACCGAAGCTCTCTGCGGTTCCGCTGGTCGAGCCGCGAGTTCGCGCGATCAGCGGTAGCGTTCGCGGCGCCGACGGCCGAGCGCTGGCTGGCGCGCGCGTCTGCGGTCTGCGTCGCGATGAACCCTGTTGCTCTCTCCCTCATTGCACGGAGACCGACGCTCGGGGGCGTTTCACCCTCGAAGATCTCTCACGGTCGGACGAGCTGTTCACTAGTGCTCCGGGTTACCTCTCCCGCCGGCAACCCTGTACCCCAGCCGGGGAACGCGGCTCGGAGAACGCGGTCGTGCTCGAGCCTGCGGGCGCGGAGGTCGTAGGTACGGTCGTCGATGCCACCGGCGGCATCGTGCCAGGCGCGCTCATCTCGGGGGGCGAGCCGTTCGCCGATGGAGTGTCGCCGAGCGTCACGCTCAGCGACGCGAGTGGCAGGTTCGTGTTGCCGACGGCGCCAGGCACGCTCATGTTGACGGCGCGCGCCGAAGGGTACTCGTTGGCCACTCAGACCGTGCAAGCTCCCGCTCGCGGCATCACCTTCGTGCTCGCGCCGGGTGCGAGCATTCGTGGCACCGTCGTCGACGCCAGCTCGGGCGCCGCGCTGAGCGGCGTGACGGTCGTCGCGACATCCGAACGGGGTGTTGCGGGGCCCGTGCCGGCGGTCTCCGACGCGGCAGGCGAGTTTCAGCTCGCTGGTCTGGAGGGGGGCGTCTATCAGGTCGAAGTGCGCGACGCCGCGTATTGGGCTGCGGCAGAGCGGGTTTCGGTCGGCGTGGGTCAGTCCAGCGCGGATATCGTGCTGCGCGCTGCGCACGCGGCCAAGCTGCGGCTCACCGCGCTCTACGAAGGCGGAACCCCTTGCACCGACCTAGCGGTGTTCCTGTCCGGTGATGGCGCAACGCGCAGCGAGCAGGCGGCGGGCAACACCGTCGAATTTCCTGGGCTCCCGCCCGGCGCGTACAAGGCCGAGCTGCAATGCGCAGGCTCCGTCGTGCACAACGAAGCTTTGCAGCTCGGCGCGGCCAATCTGGAGCGCCAAGTGGTCGTGGCTCGTGGCATCGCGATCTCCGGCCGTGTCGTTCGGCCTTCCGGCGAACACGTGCCCGGGGTCGAAGTGAATGTGAGCCCAGTCGGAGCGCCACTCGGTCGCTCGGCCCTGACTTGCACGACCAACGCGCAAGGTGAGTTCTCGTGTGCTGGTCTCGGCACGGGTGAACACGTGGCGCGCGTGTTTTCCGGCGGCGAGCCGGCGAGTGACTCGGTGACAGTCATTATCGAGCCGAACCACGCTGCCTCCCTATTGCTCAAAACCTTTGCGTTCGGCGCGATCCGCGTTTCGGTGCGCGCGAACCGTGACGACAGGCCGTTCAAAGTGTTTGCTGCTGCGGAGAACGGTCTGCCGAGGGAGGCAACGCTCGACGCGGGCGACTTCGTGTTCGCGAACCTGCCGCTCGGACGCTATCGAACGTACATCGATTCGCCCCCTCGAGATCCGGCGCAGAGCCCCTCGGCGACGCTGAGCCGCGATGGGCAAGTGGAGCGGGTGATGTTATCTCTCCCCGCAACCGAAGTGATCGCCGGGCGTGTGCTGGACGAGAACGGAGCGCCGGTGGTCGACGCTTGGGTCCACGTCGTGCCAGTCGATCTCGACGGCGATCCGACGGTCGCGAGCCGCCGTCCGGCGGTCAGTGACCAACAAGGGCAGTTTACAGTCGCGAGCCTTCCGCACGGCCGCTACGACGTCCACGCCGAGAGCGCGATCGGAGACGCCAACGCGCGCGGCATCCTCTCTGGCGATCGCAGCGTGACCGTCACGGTCGCGCGCCACGCGCGCCTATCTGGCACGGTGCGCGCGGCATCCGGGGCGACGCCGGCAATGTTCACGATCGCTTACCAGCGAGAGGGCGGGCCTTATCAGCAATTGTCCGGGCAGCACGGTCGCTGGGATCTCGGCTCGGTTCAACCTGGCAATTATCGGGTCAGCGCCATGTCGCTCAAAGCTCGTGCGACGGGGAACGTGGTGCTGCGCGCCGGAGAAACCCGCGAACTCGTGCTGGAGTTGTCCGAGTCATCCGAGTCATCCGAGTCATCCGAGTCATCCGAGTCATCCGAGCCGTAGTTACGACGTGGCGAGAGTCGCCATGTCCGAATCATCCGACGCATTCGAGCCCGCAGTTCGCTCGATGGCGAGAGTCGCCATGACGGAACTGCGTGGTGGGCAACACCGGTGAGCCGCGCCGACTCAAGCGCGCCCAGGCGAGCACCTTTTCGCACCAACGTACTATATGAGTTCGAGTTGCTCAGAGAGACTCCGTACACGCTGAGGGGCTGTACTGACGCGGTCGTCTTCAGTGTGGCGAAAGGGCAAACCAATGAATCGTATGTTTAACGGCGTATCGGCCGTCCTCATTTGTCTGGCTGCTAGTGGGCTCGCGGGTTGCGGCGCGGATGGCGCCAATCCCGGCCCAAGCGAATCCGTCGGGAATGACGGATTCGTCTCCGAGGAGCTCGCGCTTCGAAACCGGCTCACTGATCGTTTGAACGCCAATCCTGCAGATCAAGGCGCGATCGCCGAGCTGGCAGAACTAGACCGTCTGACGGACGCGCGCGTTGGTCTCATTTACAAATTGGTCGTCGGCGAGGGGCACGAGCTTGCCTTCTTCGAGCCGACTTATGGTGAGCTGAATCTAATGGAGACCGCGCCGCTCACGGCGGATTTGCTGACGAGCGCCCTCGATTCCTCGAAGGTGAACATCCACGATCTCTTTGCAGCCGCTCGGCCTGGCGAGGACGTTCCAGCCGTACTCCGGGCGCTCCAGACCCGCGTTGACGAGGCTTCCAGCGCGCTGCCGACGACCGCATCCGAAGCTCGCGCGACCTCTGATGCGAAACCTCAGCTCGTGCCGGGAGGCTCCAAACTCGCACACGCGACGAGTTCCGGAACGCACTTCGAAGTCGATCACGGTGGATGCCCGGCGTTCGGGGCCATTCGGTGGTGCTTCGTCAATGCGACGAGCAACTTCACCAAGTCCGCAACGAACGTGATTAGCTCGCGTCAGATCATTGCAAACTACGGAACGACGACGTTCACGTTCACGATTACGGTGAGCAGTCTTCAGGAATCGCGCACGATAGCCGTTGGTGAGGTGAGGTCCTTCTCCAAGTTCGCCTCCACTCGTGGCGCGGCTTCCGGGCGCGTCGGCGGAGCGACCAGCGCTAGTCGTTGGCACTTCGGAGGTTACTTCGACTGAGATTGCCACGGCGTACTCCGCAACGGGCGCCTAACGGTCTGATCGTTGCGACAACCACGTTGCGGTTGCCAGCCGCCCCGGAGAGACCTAGGCGCGATTCTGCCCGGGGTCGGCTGGCTGCGCCCGAAAAGGAGGGCGCCGCTGCACCGCTGGCAATCCACGACACCGGCAATCGTTCATGGCCTGCGGCTCGCCAGCGACGTCGTGGTGCGCCGTGGGCGCGCCTCCGTGGAGGCGCCGCTCATGCGCTTTTCTGCTCCAGGGAACTCGGACCAGCCTCAGCGGCGAACCGGCGGGAGTGTCGTAAAGGAGGGACGCTCGATGGTTTTTTCTGCGACTACCGCGCGGTCCCGTCCCTCACTCTTGGCTTTGTAGAGAGCCGTATCGGCGATGCCGAGGAGTGTTTCCGCGTCGCGGCCCGATTCGGGAAATATCGCGACGCCGATCGAAACGGTCACCGCACCCAGGGGGAGCTCGCGATGCACGAGCGCGAGGCTTCGGACCGCATCACCTAACCGCTCGGCGCGACGGACGAGCCTCTCCCGGTCCGTGTCGGGCAAGATCACTACGAACTCCTCGCCGCCGAGCCGCGCGCAGATGTCTGATGAGCGGAAGCTGGCGCGCAGAAGTCCGCCCAGTTCACGCAGGACCAAGTCGCCCGCGTCGTGTCCGAAGGTGTCGTTGAAGCGCTTGAAGTGGTCGACGTCGACGGCGAAGATGCCGACCTGCTGACCCGCGCGGTCCGCGCGGGCTAGCTCGCGCGGTAGCGTTTCTTCCAGATACCGTCGGTTGAACAGACCCGTGAGGGGATCTCGAATCGCTTGCGCGTGCAATTTGTCGCGTAGCTGGAGGTTCGCAACCGTGAGCGCGAGCTGCTCACCCACGGCGCCAGCAAACACTCGGCGCAAGGTGTCGACATCACCTGGCGTGGACTCGACGTTCAAGATCCCAATCGTCTCGCCGTGCGCGATCAGTGGAATACAAGCTGAAGAGCGCGGAGGAAGGGCGTGCGAGTGCGTGCAGACGGCATCCGCAATCGTGTCGTCGATATAGTGCGCGTGGCCTTTTCTCAGCGCAAAGCAGTCTTGCGGCGCGAGCGTCTCCACGCCTTCGGAGCCCCACTCGAAACTCTTCACGAGCAGATTGCGCGACGGGCTCGTAAGAAACATTGCCCCTGCACCTTTGGGCAATGGGGTCCTGGCAAACCGGCAAAGCGCCGCTGCCGCCTCCTCGATGGTGAAACAGGTCTGGAACTCTTCTCCGAGCGCGGCAATCCGCGCCGATTCCTTCGTGCGTTCGACGAGTGTGTCGGCCATCAGGTTGAAGAAGTGAGCAAGTTGTCCGATCTCGTCCCGGCGAACTATCACCGCCCGGCGACGGAGCCCGCCCTGGGCGACCTCCTGGGCAGCCGCAGCGAGCTCAGCGATCGAGCTACCCACGCTATAGGATAAATACACGGCAACGCTCAGCGCCACCAAAACAGAGAAGACCGTGCCAAAGGTTGCGAGCGCACGCGCCTGGGAAATGGTACTCGCTGCGTCACTTCTCCGTTTCGCCAGCAGGCTCTTCTCGATCGAAATGAATTCGTCGACCGCGCTGCGGATTGACGTAATCAGAGCCTCGCTACCTGCGATGTCGGCTTCCGGCTGCGCGGCGCGGATCGCGGGTTCAGCCAATTCGCTGCGCCAACGCTCGAACAGCCCCGTGATCTTGCGAGCGCGGTCCAGCTGATGCGGGTTGTCGGAGACCAGCGCCTCGAGACCCGATGCCATTCGCCAAAATTTCGAGACGGCCGCTTCGTACGCATGCAATTGCTTCGGGTCGCGACCGAGCAGGAAGGCCCTTTCGTCGCTCTGCGCGTCGGCCATGGTCCTAGCCAATGCCGCGGTTTCGCCGATGACTTGACTGGTGTGAGTTACCCACTCCGCCGAGGCAAGGCTACGGTCCAGAGCAATGGACCGAATCGTCGCGTTGCCCAACATGAGCAGCGCGGGCACGGTGCAGGCGAGCAAAATCTGCCAACGCAGCGACAACCAGATCGGTGGCAGGCGCCTCAGGGCGGGCAGCGATTCGTTCGTTGACACTATTACTATAGGTATACCAAGAATACTGCCGCGCCTACTGGGGCCAGGCCGCGCGCACGGCTATTCTGCAGCGCTTTTTCTAAGGCGACTCAGGGTCGCTTGATTTTCCAGGCAAGTCGCCCACTACGGCATCGATGCCACGCCTCGATGCCACGGTCTCGGCCCGGCTCGGAGACGGGGGATCCGGTCCCGTCGCTACTCACTGATCTCGTCGTGCGACAGCGAATAGCTGGTCGCGGGTCGCTCCGAGGAACGCACCGTGTCCGGGGCCGCACTCGACGCAGGCCCGGACACCGACACCGAGCGCAGGTTAATCGCGCCAATCGCGGTCGCCGCAGATGGGCTGCGCTGGATCCGTTCTGCCGGCGCGGCCGCCGCCGAGGCTAGCTCTTGCCAGGCCAAGTCGCGTTCGCGCTCGCAGCGCGTGGCGTACTCACGAGCCTGATCGCGCTGCGCGATCAGCTCCTCGAGCTTTTGCGCGTCGACTGGGCTTTGGCTGGATTTTCGCAAGCGATCTTGCAGCTCGCTGAGTTGGCGCTCGTGATCGGTCATGATTTCGAGCAAGAAGAGATCTTGTTGCTCGATCAGAAACTCTCGCTCGCGCGTGGTCTCGTGGCGAATTACGGTCAAGAGCTGCTCGAGCTGGCTCATGCGGAAGCGCATGGCCTCTTCTTCTTCGTGGCTGCGGGTCAGGTGAACGCGCAGTTCGTCGAGCTCGTGCATGAGCTCGGTGTTGGCGGCGCGAGCCGCCTCTGCGCTGGTCAACAGATGCTTGAGGCCACGGCCTAGCAGGCCAAGGTTCGCTTCGGTCCGCACCACGTTGGCGAGCGTCGACTCCATTCGTTGCAGCCCGCCGTCGAGCGTCAGCTCCAGGTTGAAGAACGTGACGTCCTCTGCGCCCTCACGCAGGCGTGCCGGTGGAATGCCGCTCTCGTGCTGCGTATTCGCGCTCACGCGCAGGGGACTGGAGTCTGGGATTGGCTCCACGGAGTCGCCGAGCGCGAACGGGTCCGAAAGCGATTCTGCGTTTTCGAGGGCCATTGTGGGTCCTTGTCGGTCAGTGTCGGCCGGGCGGCAAGTCCTTCGTGGGGTTGGGGTCCGAGGCCGATTCGTTTCAGTCCAACTGATATTTCTGCGGCATTTCGCCAAATTCGCTTCGCCTGGGAATTAAGCCGGATGCCCCTCTGGGAGCCCGCGCCGGCCTTTGGCCTGCGGGGCGGCCCGCTCCGCGCTAGAACCCGGGTCATGACTCGCTCTCCGCTGCCGTGCGGCCTCCCGGCGTTGATCTTGGGGGTTCTATTGTCGTTTTCGGGCGCCGCGTACGGGCACTCGCCGTCTCCGGCTGGGTCGGTCGCGCCGGAGGATGACTACGGCGACGACATTCAGGGCAGCGTGCCCGGTGCCAGCGCGATCGAGGGACGATTGATGGCGCCCTGTTGCTGGGTGCAAACGATCGATATTCACGACTCGCCGATCGCGCTCAGCATGCGCCACGAGATCAGGCGCCGTCTGCGCAACGGGGAATCGTCAGAGGTGATTCAGGCATCGTTCGTCGAACGTTACGGAACGAAGATCATGGCTGTCCAAGAGAGCAGCCAATTGAAGAACGTGTTCATCGGCTTGTCCGTCGTGATGGGCGGCGCGGGCGTCGCTGCAGCGATGATGATCGGCCGCTGGCGCAAGCAGAGCGCGGCCAAAGAGGGCCCGAAGAAAGATGCGCTAGAGCCGCCGCGCGATCAATGGGACGAGAAGCTCGACGCCGAGCTGAAGGACCTAGACAAAGAGTGAGCGCGGGCGCCTGAGAGCGTTCTCGGACCGGCTCTAAGCGCGCCGCACCGGTTTCTTCGTCGTGCGCGCCGTGGCGGGCTTGGCGGCGGGCTTCTTGGCGGCGGGCTTGGTTTCGACTGGGCGGCCGTCCATGGTGCGGAACATGAGTGTGGCGGCCTCGGCTGCTTTTTTGGCGCGCTCGGTCTCGCCGCGCATTTCCATCAAGAAGCGGCTCGGGATTTGCGCCCGTGGCTTGCCCCATTTCATACGCTCTTTGCAGAACGTCAGGGTCAAGGTGTCCTGAGCGCGAGTCACGCCCACGTAGGCCAAGCGCCGTTCTTCGTCGATGCTCTTGCCATCGACGATCGAGCGTTGATGGGGCAAGAGGCCCTCTTCCATACCCACCAGGTAGACGTGCGGGAACTCCAGGCCTTTCGCGCTGTGCAGGGTCATCAGCGTGACGGCGCGCCGCTCGCGTTTGTCGTCGTCTTTTTGATCCTCGCGACCGGCGAGCGCGGCTTCTTCCAAGAAGCCTTGCAGCGTTGCGCCCTCGGTGCGCTGCTCGTAGAGCGCGATCGAGTTCAGGAACTCGGCAATCGAGTTCAAGCGCGCTTCGATGTCGCCGGGCGTCTTGTACACGCGGTCGAGCTCGGACCGGTAGTTGACGACTTTCAGCATTTCCTGCGCGAAATCGAACAAGGAGCCGGTGCCGAGCTTGGCTCGAAATTGTTCGATCAGGGCGCGGAAGGCATCGACGCGATCGCCGGCCGTGTGCGGGATGTCGCCGTTGGCCGAGGCCTGCGGCAGGATGTGCCACAGCGGTTTGCCCTCCACGACCGCGACCTGCATCAAGACTTCGATCGTCCCTGCGCCGATGCCGCGGGCAGGGGTGTTGATGATGCGCAGCAGCGACACTTCATCGGCGGGGTTGGCGATCACGCGCAAGTAGGCGAGCACGTCGCGCACCTCTTTGCGATCGTAGAAGGACATGCCGCCCACCAGCACATACGGGATCTGCGCGCGCCTGAGCTCGAGCTCGAACGCGCGCGGCTGCTCGTTGGTGCGAAACAAAATCGCGACGTCGCTCGGTCGCCATTTGACGGATTCGTCGACGCCTTCCATGCGCTGCCGGATTTCGGCGATCACCGACTCGGCCTCCAGCGTCTCATTTTCCATGCGCAGCATGCGCGGCGGCAGGCCGCCCTCCCTGAACGGGCGCAGGATCTTCTGATGGCGCGAGCTGTTGTGTGCAATCAACGTGTTGGCAGCCTCCAAGATCGGCGCTTTGGAGCGGTAATTGTCCTCCAAACGCACGACCTTGGCGTCTGGCCAATCCTTTTGGAAATTCAGGATGTGCGAGACGTCGGCGCCGCGCCAACCGTAGATCGACTGATCGTCGTCCCCGACCACGCACAGATTGCGATGGCGATCGGCCAGTGACTTGACGATGCGGTACTGCGGCCCGTTCGTATCTTGATACTCGTCGATCAGCAAATGATCGAAGCGCGTGGATTCCGCGAAGCGTGCGTCGGGATGTTTGTCGAACAGCTCTTCGGTGGACAACAGCAGATCGTCGAAGTCCATCGAGCCGCAGGCGCGCAGCTGGGTTTGGTAGCGCGCATAGGCGGCGGCCGCGAGCTGCTCGCGGTCACCCTGGGCCGCGGCTTCGGCGCCGGCCGGGCGGATCCCCTGACTTTTCCAGCCGCTGATTAAGTGCAAGAGATCGCCCGGACGGAGCTTGTCCGCGCTGACCCGGATGTCGCGCAGGGCTCCGCGCGCCAACGTCTCCTGGTCACTGCGGTCATAGATCGCGAATTCTTTGGGATAGCCGAGGCGATCGGCGTGGCGGCGCAAGATCCGCACGCACAAAGCGTGAAAGGTGGAGATTTCCGGTGGCTGGACGCCGCGCTGGCGCTTGCCGAGCAGGTGCTGCGCGCGCTCCTTCATCTCCTTGGCGGCCTTGTTGGTGAAGGTCACGGCCAAGATCCGGTCCTGCACGATGCCTCGCCGGATCAGCTCGGCGATGCGGTAGGTGATCACGCGCGTCTTGCCGGTACCGGCGCCGGCCAAGACCAACAGCGGCCCCGAGAGCGTCATCACCGCGCTGTGCTGCGCTGGGTTCAGGTCAGGGCGACTCACGATCTCTCCCATATGAGTGGATCGGCTGCCGGATCAAGCTTGACGACCGAGAAAAATCCGTGCTTGGGGAAGGGGTGGAGCTTTACACGGAAACGTTCGGCAACGAGGCCAGCCCCGGCATTATTTTTTGCCATGGGTTCGGCGGCAGCGCGCGCAATTTTCGCCTGCAAGCGCGGCTGCTCGAGAAAGACTTTCGGGTCACGTTGTTCGATCTGCGCGGACACGCGCGGAGCCCAGCGCCTGAGGGCGCAGAGTCGTATCGCATCGAGGCACTTCTGTCCGATCTCGACGAGCTGGTGCAGGCCCAGCGCTCGCCGTTGATCTTGGCTGGGCTCAGCTTGGGCGCGAAGCTCTCGCTCGACTACGCGCTGCTCCACCCAGAGCGTGTCCGAGCGCTGGTGCTGGCCTCGTATCCGACCTCCGGCGACGTAGAAACGCGCCGAACTTGGGCGCTCGGCTTTGCCGATGCCATCGAAAAACGGGGGCTCGACGAGGCGGGCGCGGAGTTCGTGTGGGGCGAGCGCTCGCGCTTCGATCCGAAGGGCGCCAAATTGATCAGGCAAGGGCTGCTGGAGCACTCGCCGCAGGCGCTGGCGCATCTGCAGCGGGAGTTGCTCGCGGCCTCGCCTTCGCCGGAGCGCCTCGCTCCCCAACTACGCGAGCTCGACGTCCCGACCTGCTTGATCGCTGGCACGGACGATCCAGAGAGCCTGGGGCCGTGCCGGCAATTGGCGAAGCTATTGCCCCACGCCGAGCTGCATGAGCTGGAGAACGCCGGGCACGTGGTCAACCTCACGCGCCCCACGCTGTTCAATCAGATCCTGCTCGAATTCCTGGCCAAGCTGCCGCCAGGTGCGTGAGCCGCGGCTTACTGCGCGGCGACCAGTTGCGCGATCCAGATCGCGCCGAAGACCAAGCTCAGCACGATGCCGATGGCAAAGCCGACGATGGTGATGATTTTGCCCCATTTGAGCTTGTTTTCGCCGTCGGTGAGGTTGCCCTGGTCGGCCGCTTGCATGGCCATGAAGCACAGCACGCCGCCGATCACGCCGAAGCAACTGCCGCAGACGAAGAAGCTCACGGCCGAGATGATCAGCCAAGTCTGAGCCTTCTTCTTCAGCTCGGCGTTCTGCGGACCGCCGGGAGGACCAAACCCTGAGCCGCCAGGCGGAGGGAAGGGCGCGCCGTACGGAACAGCGGGTGGACCATAACCACCGGGCGGGGGATACCCGGGAGGACCATAGCCACCGGGACCTCCAGGAGGAGAACCACCAGGAGGACCGTAGCCGCCTGGAGCACCAGGACCACCGGGACCACCAGGAGGACCATAGCCGCCTGGAGCACCAGGACCACTGGGACCACCAGGAGGACCATAGCCGCCCGGAGCACCAGGACCACCGGGAGGACCATAGCCGCCTGGAGCACCAGGACCACCGGGAGGACCATAGCCACCGGGACCACCGGGGGGACCATAGCCGCCGCCTTGCGCCTGGCGGGGGTCGTCTGCGCTCGTCATCGTCGTTGCTCCCATTTTCTCGATCGCTTGCTTTGACGCGCGAGAGTAGGACAAAAGCCTTCGTGCCGCTTCAACGGATTTACTTTTGCCGCTATCTCGTGCCCGCGCTCGTGTGTGGCCTGCTTTCGGCTTGCAGCAAACGCGATACGGCCGACAATCCGGCTCACGCCGAGGTCTACGTCCGTGGCGACCGCGTCGTGGCAGAGCAATCGGCGGCGCAGTTCTTCGAGGGCCGCGTGCTTTCGGCACAGGGCGACCGTCTGCGTCTACAGACCATCGGCAGCAGCGACTCACTGAATGCGGTCGCCAGCGATGTGTACCGTTTGCCGCCGGTCAGCCACGAGCTGACGGTGAACATGTTGGCCATCTGCGGCCGCGGTGAAGCGTGGCTGCCGTGCCGCCTGGCGAAGGTCTCGGGCAGCGCGCTTCAGGCGCGCTCGGCCAACGGTGAGCTGTTCGAGCTGACACGCGAGCGCGTGCTCGTGCCATCCGCGCTCACGGAGCTCAACTTGAAACGCTATTTCGCGCGTAGCGAAGCGGAGCAGGCTTTCGTACACGCCGCCGAGCGCGCGGGTGATCCGCGCTCCGAACCCGGCTGGCGCCCCGCGCGTCGTGAACGCCTGCTCGTGAAAGTGGGGACCGAATGGTTTACGGGCTACGTGCGCGAGATCGATGGCGACACAGCCGAGGTCACGCTCAGCTCGCCGCAGCGGAGCGCGAGCGTGCCGTTGTCGGCCCTCAGCGCCGAGCCGCCTTCGAGTTTCGTGAGCGAGCTGCGGCGCGGTGATTTCGTGCTGCTTCGTCCAGAAACTCCCTCGCAACCTTGGCCGCGCATGCAGGTGCGCGCACTGAACGACGCAGAGCTGAAGCTCGGCGACGCCTCCGGCACGCTGAAATCAGCCACCGT
>Ga0247760_1000542_pt1 | contig 40330 bp, 31 predicted proteins | sample UWRJL171409R4_FD_179936 | JGI IMG/M metagenome (GOLD analysis project Ga0247760, IMG submission 179936) | Plant litter microbial communities from Arlington Agricultural Research Station in Wisconsin, United States - UWRJ-L171-409R-4 | ecosystem: Environmental > Terrestrial > Plant litter >... | reverse complement strand
GAGTGGAGCCCGCACTCGCTGCACGGGCTTTCGCTCGGGCTCGGCGAGCTCGCGCAGGCCGAGCGCGCCAAAATCTCGGTCCAGGTCGGAGCAGCGGGCGCCGCGCGCGGCATGGCAGAAGGCGTGGACGTGGTGATCGCGGACCCCCCTCGCAAAGGTCTAGATCCGGAGCTGACGCAGGCCCTGAGTGAAGAGCCTCCCGCGCGCTTCGTCTACGTCAGCTGCGGCCTCGAATCGTTCTTGAGCGACAGCGAGCGGCTGCTCGCCGGCGGCAGGCTGCGCCTGTGCGCGCTGACGGCGTTCAACCTGATCCCGTTCACGGCCCACGTCGAGACCGTCGCGCGCTTCGAGCGCACCTGACGCCGCGAAAGTCCGTCACTCGAACGAGCAGACGTACTCGGCGATGCCAGCAGCAACGCTGATGTCGAAGCCCGACTTGCCGGGCACGCGAAAGAACGTGCCGCCAGCGTAGTCCTGCCATTCGACGCTGCCATCCAGCCGCACGCGGCAGGAGCCAGCCACGATATCCATGCGCTCGGGCGCATCCGTGCCGAAGTGGAACTCACCCGGGTAGATCAAGCCCAGTGTTTTCTTGCTGCCGTCGCCGAGCAGGATGGTGTGGCTGACCACCTTCCCGTCGAAGTACACATTGGCTTTGGCGACTGCGGTGACGTTCTTGAACTCGGGAGCTGACATGGGCGCCGATATTGGCACCATTTCGCGCTCGATCAAGCCCGAGCGGAGCGCCGCACGCTGCGCCCATTCCATTCGTCCGCCAGCACCGCCCAGCGCTCGTGATCGCACCAGCGACCGCCGATCTTGAGGTAGCGCGGCGAGAACCCCTCGAGTCGAAAGCCGAGCCTGGAAATCAGCCGCGAGGAGCGTTTGTTGCGCGGCTGAACGTTGGCCTCCAGCCGATTCAAGCCGAGCGGACCGAACGCCTGATCCAAGACCAAGGTCACGCCCTCGGTCATGTAGCCCGCGCCAGCGAACGGTTCGAACGCGTAGTAGCCCAGGTAGGCACTCTGAAATAGCCCGCGCACGATCTCGTTCAGGTTGATCACACCCACGAGCTCATTGGTCTCGAGTAAGCAAACGAAGAACGACTCGTGAGTCGGCTTCCGCGCGCGGCTCACCAAATCACGAAAGTGCTCGGCGGTATGCGGCGCCGTCAGCCACGGCCGGTGCAGCTTCTGACTTGCCTTCACCCGCTGCAAGAACTCGGCTTCACGTCGGCGCGAAGCTGCCTCGAGATATACACGCACCGCACGACGACGAAAGACCATGACCCTACTTCGAAAGTAACTCCTCCCCCGCGAGTCGGGAAGCGACTTTGCGCGCGCCAGCGGCTCTCATGCTCTTCGCGTCGCAGCGAACGCCGGCTCCCGAAACATACAAGTTACAAATGCGCAGCACTGACTCAACCCCACGCCTGAGTCGCTTGACCGAAACGCTCGGGCACTTGCCAGGGCAGCGCACCGCCGCGCGACATTTCCAGGTGTACGCCCTTTTCGACCAAGCCGTGTTCTTGGAGCCAGCTGCGAAATCCCCGCTGCTCGCCGGGCACATCCAGCCGTACCGGCCCGCTCAGACGCGAGAATAGATCGGCGCTCAGGGCGCGAGCCGTTTCCTCGCTGTCCGCGAAGATCGGTCCGACGCGCGAGCCCATCGGCTGCGTTGTCGCCAAGGCGAAGCCGCCGCTGCAGATGGCGCTCGCAGACGCTTCTTGCAGGCGCCCGCGGAGCACTGCCGCGCGAGCGCTGCCCGTGAAGCGCCGCTCGAGCGCGAGCAGCTGCTCCACGTCTTCGACCGACGCCGAGCCGGAGTCTTTGCCAGTGAGCAGGGGAGTGCCCACCAAAATGGCCACGTCGCCCGCTGGGATGAAGCCGCGGCTCTCGTACAAAGGCCGACCGAAGGGCGTCGCGACCAACCCGACACGGGAGAGCGAACGCCGCTCCGCTTCGCTCAACAGTGCATCGAGGATCTTGGCGCCGATGCCCTGCCGCTGCGCGCTGGGCGCGACCACCATCTTGGCGATCGAGGCCGAATCTTCGAACGAACCGAGCGCGCCTTGGCCAATCAGCTCGCCATCACGCTTCACGCCCAAGACCAACGCGGCCTGGTAAATCACGCGCCACTCCGACTCCGTGTCGGGCCAACCGACGGAGTTCGAGAGCGCGACGTTCCGCGGCATGTCCTGTACGGACAGCACTTCGACCACGAGCTCGGAGCGCATTACGGGAGTCTGCCCGATGCTTGCCACAGCGTCTGAAGCTCTGCCAGGCCCAGGCCCTCGAAGCTGCTGAGATAGGCGTCCGCACCGCGGCGGAGCGAGGTCGGCCCGCAGTAGGCGGTGAAGCCGATCACGGTCATGCCGGCGGCGCGCGCGGCAGCAATGCCAGGCGCCGAATCTTCGACCACGAGGCAAGCCGCAGGCGCTACCGACAGCGCGTTGGCGGCGGCCAGAAACAAATCCGGCGCCGGCTTCTCGCGCGCGACGTCCTCACGGCACAGTGCCACGTCGAGCCACTGCGCGAGCCCGTATATTTCGATCACTGCGTTCATCCGCTTGCGCGAGCCGGAGGTGGCCAGCGCGAGCGAAATGCCGGCCCCACGCAGGTCGTCCAGCAGCGCGTCTAGCCCAGGCGAGAGCAGCGTCTCGTCGTAGCCCGCGATCTCGCTATTTTCGTCGTAGCTGGCCGCGTAATAGGCGATCGCCTCGGGTAGCCGGTAGCGCTCCTTCACGTAGTGCCAAAACTGCTGCTCGCTCGCGCCCACCAAGTCTTCCAGCTCCGAGACGGCGAGCCGCACGCCGTGCTTGGCCGCGGCCTCGACCAACGCGCGGTTCGCCGCCGCTTGGCTGTCGATGATCACGCCATCCATGTCGAAGATGATGGCAGCCGGTTCGGGTGCTCGCATTCTGCTCAATGGGGCCCGAGCGCCGAACGGCTGTCAATGCCCCCAGCACCGTAGCTAGCCTCTACCACTTTAGTATTGAAGCGATACGGGCGCGCAATGACACGCGCCCGCGTATTGCGACGCGTCAGACATCAATCACCATCGCCCGAGATGCTCCAGTCTTCAGTGGCGGACTCGCCCTTGGGGCTGGGCAAGGGCTCACCGTTCGGACCGTCGCGGCGCACGATCATCGTGGTGCGGGTCGCGCTGTCATCGCTTTCGCGCGCGACGACGGTGATCACGTTGATGCCCGGCTGCAGCTCGGTGTCGATCGCGAACTTGAGCTTGGTCGGATCCGCCGCTTTGCGGTTCGACTGGTAGAACACCTTGCGCGGACCGACGAAGATGAAAGCGTCCAGCACGCGGTCGCCGTCGGTGGCTTGGCCTTCGATGTGCACCTTGCCCTCGCGCGTGGCGAGCTTGGCCGGCGTCACCTCGAGCAGCGGCGGCGAATGCGACAGGTGCGGCTTGTAGCCGAGCTTGACGGGCGCAGCCGCGTTGTCCTTGAGCGCGCGCGTCTCCACGAAGCCAAAGCGATCGTCACCCAGGCTCACCTTGGTGAAGGTGCCGAACGTGGCCAGCCTCTCCAGGACGCTGCCCTTGTCGACCTCGCCGACGATGGCAGCAGCAGCCAGCGGCTGAGCGCGCACCGGCGCGGGCGCTGCGAAGGAGACCTTGCCCGGCGCCTTGACCAACCCTAGCGGGCTCTTCGACAGCGGGAGCTTGACCTTCTCGGTCGAGACGACGCGCAGCTCCCGATCAGCGACGCTCAACTCGAAGTTGATGTTGCTCTCGTTCAGTTGGTCGAGCACATCGAAGGTGAAGGCAACGTTCCTCACCTCGCCCGGCTTCATGTTGGAGATGTCGAAGCGGCCGTTGTGAATCAAGAGGCCGTCCCCGGTCAGGTTCCGGATGTTGGCTTGGGTCTCGTAGGAGCGGCCCTTGCCCACGTTCTTGACTGACAGGTAGACGGTCGCGCCCTCGCCGCGTGCTAGCTGGCCATCGCCATTTCCCGGGCGATTATCGAGGATCTCGTAGTTGTAGGCGAAGATCGGCTGCGGCTGCGCGTTCAGCGTGGGCCTGATCTCCGCGTCCGGCGGCGCGTCCGCCCCTTCAGCGAAGAAGCGCACCTTCACCACGTCCGCGCGCGCGTCAGCGTCGAGCGGCACCTTGCACACGCGCTTGGCGTTGTCCGGCGTCGGCGCGCTGGAGCCTGGCTTGTGCCCTTCCACGTCGCAGAACCCGAACGGCGCGGTCGCGGTCTTGGTCTCTCCGGGCATGATCTTGCCGAACGCGAACTCTTTCTCGTCGTAATACGCGCCGTCACTCTTGGTGCTGGCACGCACCTGGTACGCCGGGCTCGTGCCCTTGTTCTTGACGGACACCTTGAGCATCACTTGCTCGCCCGCAGTGAACGTATCGTTCGGGTGATCGGTGCTGACCTTGACCTCGAAGTCAGAGGCCTTGGGCGGGTTCGCGTACTCCTTCGGCGGCGAAGCCCAGTCGATGCCAAGCTTGCCCAGATCCGCGCCGACCGCTTCGACCTCGGTGACCTGCAGCTTGTCCAGGAACTCCTTGGCGCTGCGCACTTCATCCATGCGCTTGCCGGGGTTCAAGCGGCCGGCCAGATCACGGGCCAGCTTGATCGGAAAATCGAGCTCGAACTCGTCTTCCATGTCGCCGCCGCGCTCGCGGATATCGGCGCGCTCTTTCTCGGGCAAATTGTAGCGCAAACGCAGCGAGGGTTGGTCCGTCGCGCGGGTCGCCGTGTTCGACAAACTCTTGGTCAGGTCGCGCTCGCGCAGGCCGTGCGCGTTGCGATACAAGTCCATCTCCACCGTGTCCGCGGTCATCGGGTCGAGCTCGATGTCCGGTGCCACGCCCACGCCCTGAATCGAAACATCACCCGGGGTGAGGTACTGGGCGATGGTCAGCTTGAGCGCCGCGTTCTCGGGCGTGACGTGCGGGAACACCAGCTGCACGCTGCCTTTGCCGAACGTGGTCTGACCCACGATCACCGCGCGGTCCAAGTTCTTGAGCGCGCCGGCGACAATCTCGCTCGCGCTCGCGCTCGAGCCGTTCACCAATACGACGATCGGATAGTTCGGCTCGGTGCCTTTGCGCACCGCGCGCTTCTCTTCACGACCCTCGGACGCGCCCACGGTGGCCACGATCACGCCATCGTCCAAGAAGCGATCCGCGACGCGCGCTGCTTGGTCGAGCAGGCCGCCGGGGTTGCTGCGTAGATCCAAGACCAGCGCCTTGAGCTTCTCTTTCTTGTGCAACTCGCCGAGCGCCTCATCGAGTTCGTCCGAGGTGCTGGCTTGGAATTGCTTCAGGCGCACGTAGCCGACGCCGTTGCCGAGCCCGCGGTAGTCGACCGATTTGACCTGAATCTCTTCGCGCACCAGCTCGAACGGGCGCGAGCCCGTCCAGCCCTCGGCTGCGTCGCGGTGCACCCAGATCGTGACTTTGGAGCCGGGTTTCCCGCGCAGGCGGTTCACCGCGTCGTCGAGCGGCATGTTCAGCGTCGACTCGTTGTTGATCTTGGTGATGCGATCCATGCGCTTCAAATTGGCGCGGCCGGCGGGCGTGCCTGGCATCGGGCGCATCACGGTCAGCATTTGATCGCGCACCGAGATCACGATGCCGAGCCCGCCGAAGTGGCCGGAGGTCGACAGGTTCATCTCGCGGTACGCCTCGGGGCTGAGGAACACGCTGTGCGGGTCGAGGGTACGCAAGATGCCGTTGCAGGCGGCGTACTCGACGTCGCGCAAATCGACCTCGGTGTCCTTCAGGTTCGCCTGCAGGAACGCGAACACCTCACGCAAGCGCGCGGCCACGTCCCACGGGCCCTGCACGTTGTCGATGTGGAAGGAGGCCGATTCGGTGTCGACCTGCACCTTGACGGTGTTCGACTTGTCCTCGTGCAGCACGATCACTTGTGCGACTTCTTTTTGGATCTCGTTCACCGCGCTCAAGAACATCTGCCGCGGCTTGACGCGGCTCGGGTCGACGTACTTGTTGCGGATGGTGTTCAGCGTCTCGTTGACGGCCACCAGCTGCGTCAGATCGTACGGCGCCTTGGGTTGCCCCGGGCTCGTCACGGCGTGCGCGACCTCGAGCCCGCGCCACAAACCGCCAGTGCCGAACTGCAGCGCGAAATAGGACGCCAGCGCAAACACCGAGAGCACGACCAGCGCCCGACCGAGGCGCGGAAGAATTCGCATTCGGCGAGTATAGCCCGACGAACCCGCAAGACTTCGAGCGCCAGCCACGGCCGCGACGTTTCGTTGCCCGGCCTTTTATTCCCGGTTCACGCCCAATCCCCCGAGCGCCAATTATTCGCAATCGAGATAAAATCTATATATGCGTATTCCAGATATATTTGTTTTACTTCTTTTTCAGATATAATCAGTTTATCCACCAGCCGAGTATCATCCCATGCGACAGCTGATTACTGCCCCGAATCAAGTCGCGGAAATCCTTCGAGGCAGGCGTAAAGCCCGCCGCATTTCTCAGCATGCGCTGGCCGAAAAGCTCGGCACCAGTCAGAGCCGGCTCTCGAGCCTCGAAGAAGATCCGGCAAGATTGACCCTGGAGCGTCTGCTCGCGCTGGCAAACCTGCTCGACCTGGAGCTCGTCCTCCAAGACAAATCGAATGCGCGCAACCCGCCAGCAGAGTGGTGAGCTTGGGCCGTCGCTCGCATAGCCGAATGCTCGGGGTGTGGGCCAACGGCCTGCGCGTCGGCGAGTGGCTGATCCCCAGCAGCGGTCCGATGGAATTTTCTTACGACGCGACCTGGGTACAGGCGGAGGCGGCGCGCCCGCTCTCGCTTTCGCTGCCCCTCAATCTGGATGGGCAAGCCATCAAGGGTGAGCGGGTCGGCAACTTTTTCGACAACCTGCTGCCCGACAGCGCGCAGATCAGGCAGCGCCTTCGAGCCAGGTTTCACACCAAGAGCGACGACGCCTTCGATCTGCTGGAAGCCATCGGGCGAGACTGCGTAGGCGCGGTACAGATCCTGCCGGACGGGGCAGAGCCGACGGGGATATTCCAGATCGACGCGACGCCACTCAGCGCTTCGGAGGTCGAAAAGCAGCTGCTCGGAGCCGCCGCGGCGTCCAACTCAGCCCTGACCGACGAAGACGACTTCCGAATCTCGCTTGCCGGAGCGCAGGAGAAGACGGCGCTGACCTGGCACGAAGGACGCTGGTGCAAACCCCACGCGGCCACGCCGACGACGCACATCTTCAAGCTTCCGCTCGGCTTGGTCGGCGGACAGCAGCTCGACATGACCGAGTCGCTCGAAAACGAGTGGCTGTGCGGACGAATCATCGCCGCCTATGGGGTGCCGATTGCGTCGAGCGAGCTCAAGCAGTTCGGAGCCAGCAAAGCGTTGATCGTGGCGCGCTTCGATCGCGCGCTCCACTCTTCGCAGCGCTATTGGCTCCGCCTCCCGCAGGAGGATCTGTGCCAGGCAACCGGAACCGCGAGCGCGTCGAAATACGAGTCCGATGGCGGGCCGGGCCTGCTCGCGGTCGCGCGCCTGCTTCACGGCTCGGAGTCACGCGACGCGGATCTTGCCACCCTGCTCCGCGCGCAGCTCTTGTTCTGGATGCTGGCCGCCACCGACGGTCACGCCAAGAACTTCAGCATTCGCCTGCTCGCGCAGGGACGCTATCGACTGACGCCCCTCTACGACGTACTCTCGGCGTGGCCCGTCGCCGGCTCTCGCCAGAACCAAGTGCATCCAACCAAGCTCAAGCTGGCGACGGCGCTCTGGGGAACACGCAGGCACTACAAGCTCGCAGAAATCACGCGCCGTCATTTCAATCTCGCGGCACAGCAGTGCGGGCTCGGCTCCGACATGGAGTGGCTGATCGAAGACACGCTGGCGAAAACACCGGCGGTCATCGATAGCGTGAGCAGTCAGCTCCCCAAAGGCTTCCCGGCCAAGCTGTTCGAGAGCGTCAGCGCCGGCCTGCAACGCGCAGCGAAGCAGCTCGAGCGGATGCAAGCCAAGTAACGCGCGGCTCCAGTTATTGCCCGGAAGCGTCGCCTTTTCCGACTTTGACCGCGGAGCTGCCGGCCCCCACGCCTTCAGCCGGCTTCTTCGCCGGGTCCGGATCGTGGACTTCGAGCGGGGGCGATTTTTCGTCCCGTTTAATCGAGTAGCGCACCAGGGCGCGGAGGGCGCGGTTGCGCTCCACGTTGCCCAGCATCAGCTTCAAATCCTCGTACACCGAGGGGTCCACGAGCAGCGCGCCGAGCGTGCCCTTGCCCGCGCGCATATCGCTCACGACTTGGCGAAAATCAGCGGACGCTTGGTTCAGGTTCGACATCATCGCTTGCGACGTGTCATCGCCGTAGATCACGCTGCGCGCGAGGCCGTTGCCTTCGCGAATGCCCTTGAGCGCGGTGCCGAGCTCATCGGCAACGACGCCCACTTTGGCGATCGTTTTCGCGCCGTCTTCCCCGTACACGACCTCGTGCACGAAGCCCGGGCCCGTGTTCACGCGCGTCAGGATTTGATTCACGTTCTGCGTGGCGCGCGTCAGCTCCGCCGAGGTTTGCTGCAAATTGGTCATCACTTGCGACAGGCGCGCAGCCTCCGCCGGATCGTGCAGCAATTTTCCGATGTAGCCGTCCCCGCGATCGACCGAGTCCAAAATGCGCGCCAGCGACGCCGTAGAATTGCGAATATCGCCCTGGAACTTCTCGTCCGAGAGCGAGTTGGTGGCGCGCTCCAAATTGGTCACCACCTTCTCGACCTGACCCGAGATGTTGCTGAGCCTGCCCATGAGCTTGCTCATGTCTTCCGCGGGACGAGACGGGATCTCCGCGCCTTCGGGCAGCTGCGCCTGACCGGGCGCGCCCACCGTGACGACGATCATCTTGTCGCCGAGCAGGCCCTTGCCTTCGATCGTGGCGACGCTGTCTTTGCGAATGCGACGCGAGTCGTCGACCGAGATCGACATGCGGACGTGGATGTTCTTGTCGTTCGCTGCGCTGGCGTAGTCGACCGACACGACCGTTCCGATGTCCACGCCACCCATGCGCACGGGTGAGCCGCGCCTGAGCCCTTGCACGTCTTCGAACTCAGTCGAGTAAGCGACCTTGCTGCGAAACAATTGGCGCTCGTCCCCGATTAGAAAGATCACCGCGCCCATCGCGGTCAAGCCCGCGAGCACGAACGCGCCAACCTTCACGTCCTTCGACGAAACCATCGTTCAAGCTTACCTGCAGCGAGACCCAAAAACAGCAAACCCTAAGGATTGACAGAATACCCGAGGCCCGGCGACCGGGCTGTCTGTTTTTTCGCCACAGGCAATTCTAGCGGTAGAGGAAGCCCCATCCGTGCGCTCACGCCTTCTCTCAAGGCCCCCCGCGTCGCGCGGCTCAGCTATTGAGCAAGGTCTCGACGTCTTCCTTCACCGGCGCTCGGCCCTCGATGAAGTCGCTGACGCGCTGATCTTTGGAGGCTTGGAACTCCTCCACCGTGCCATAGGCGATGATGCGGCCGGTGCGCACCATCGCCAGGTGGTCGCTGATCTCGAACGCGCTCCTCATGTCGTGGGTGACCACGATGCTGGTGATCTTGAGCTTCTCTTGCAGGCCCATGATCAAATGATTCACGCGCGCGGTGTTGATCGGATCCAGGCCCGTCGTGGGCTCGTCGTACAGCAGCACCTCGGGCTGCACGGCGATCGCGCGGGCCAGCCCGACGCGCTTGCGCATGCCGCCCGAGAGATCCGCCGGCTGCAAGAGCTCGATGCCGGGCAAATCGACCAAGCTGAGCGCCCAAGCCACGCGGTCCGCGCGCTCCGCTTTGGTCATCTTGTCCCGAAAATGCTCTTCCAAGCCGTAAGCCACGTTCTCGCCGACGGTCAGCGAATCGAACAGCGCGCCGCTCTGAAACAGCATCGCGATCCGACGGCGCACCAGCGCGAGCTGCTGTTCCTCCATGCGGGTCACGTCCGCGCCGTCGAAGGTGATTATGCCCGCGTCGGCGTGTAGTAGCCCGATCAGCATCTTGAGCATCACGCTCTTGCCGACACCCGAGCCACCGCAGATCGTCAGAACCTCGCCGCGCAGCACCTTCAGATTCAGACCCGAATAGATGACCTTCTGCCCAAAGGCCTTCTTGATGCCCTTGAACTCGATGATCGGCTCACGCTGCGGGTCGGCCATGCGCGGCTCAGTCTAGAATTTTTTCCAGCTTGAGTTCGATGGCGTTACCGCCTCGGTAGCGATCTGGGCGCAGTTTGCCCACCACCGCGATCTTGCCGGTCAAGCCGCTGGCCCGCTCACCGAGCGAAAAGCCAAACGCGCCGAGCCGCGCGCCGCCCTCGAGTTCGAGCTCGAGCTTCAGGTGCCCACCTGTGACTTGGCGGGCCGAGAGCACGCTGGCCGCGAACGCCAGCAGCGGGGATTCGTTGCCTGCGCCGCATGGCTCGAGCAAATACAGGTCCTGGAGCACGCGCGAGGGATCGTCTCCGGGAGACAGCCATGCGTACGTCGCATCATCGCTTGGCTTGGCTGTTTGTTGGGGGTCCTGAGCTGCGCAAGCAGCTTCGAAGCATTCACGCAGCTCGGCCAGACGCGACAGCTCGACCTCTGCACCCGCGGCCGCTTGATGGCCACCGAAGCGAATCAAGACATGCTTCGCGGCGCACAGGGCATCGAACAAGCGGGAACCTGCTGGGCCGCGCACCGAGGCTCGGCCGTGACCATTGCTGAAACCGATGGCGACCACGGGACGTTGAAAGCGATCCGCGAGCCGGCCCGCGACGATGCCCACGATGCCGTGATTCCAGCCCTCACGCCCGATCACGATCGCGGGGCGTTCGGCCCAGCCTTCGCGCTCGATTTCGGCCAAAGCTTCTTCGATCATGCGCTCTTGCAGCAGCTTGCGCTCGCTCGAACGCTGCTCGATCTCGGCGCCCAGCGCGTGCGCTTGGTCCAAGGTCTTGGCCATCAAGAGCTCGACCGCGATCTGCGCCGAACCGAGCCGACCCGGGGCGTTCAAGCGTGGCGCGATCCGGAACGCGACGTCTTCGGCGGTGATCGGGCTATTGCCGTCGAGCTTGGCCAGCTCGAGCAAGGCGCGGATCCCTGGCCGGCGCGCTTCGCCGATCGCGCGCAGCCCAGCGCGCACCAAGGCGCGATTGTCGCCGTCGAGCGGCGCGACGTCGGCGATCGTACCGATCGCCACCAGATCCAACCAACGACGCAAATCCAGCTCGCGGCCGAGTGCCGTGCGCAGCGCAGCGCCGATCGACAAAGCCAGCCCGCAAGAGGCCAGGCCCTTGTACGGAAACCCGCATTCTGGCCGGTGCGGGTTCAAGAACGCCACCGCCGGCAGCGCTTCTTCCGGCACCAAATGGTGGTCGATGACCACGCAATCGACGCCCGCGGCGCGCAAACGCGCGAGCGACACGTGATCGGACGAGCCGCAGTCACAAGTCACGAGCAACGGCGCGCCGCTGGCCAGCACCTTGTCGACCGCGGCCGCAGAAACGCCGTAGCCGCCTTCGAAACGGCTGGCGATGAACGTCACCGCGCGCCCGCCCAACGCCTCGATGACCTCGGTCATGATCGCGGCCGAGGTCATGCCGTCGCAGTCGTAGTCGCCGAATACGGCGATCAGCTCGCCCGCGCGGATCGCGCGCGCTAGCCGCTCAGCGGCCAGCGAACGGTCGATCATGGCGTCCGGCGCGGTGAGCTCGGAGAGCTTCGGATTCAGGAAACGACGCGTGGCTTCGACGTCCTGATGCCCGCGCCTCTCCAGTAGCTCGCCCAAGGTGGCCGACACGCCCAAGCCGAGCGCTAGCTCGCGGGCGCACGCGTTCGGCGCTACGCGCTCCACACGCGAACGGGGCGGCTCGGACAACTCAGCGTGCGAAGTGGTCAACCCCGAAACTTCCAACACGGTCCACCGACCCTGTCAATCCATGCCCCCCGTAAACGTGCGCCTGCCCGCGCCCGGTCTGCTCGTGCTGCCTCTCGCTGGTCTCCCATCGCCCCATCGTACGCCCGACCCATGCCCGAAAATGTCCGATCCCAAACGTAAAAACGCCCCTCGCACTGGGCAGTGGCGAGAGGCGTTCGAGCTAGCCGGGCGGGCTATGGATAAGCTCCGCCGCCAGCGTCAGTTCAGACTTTCGGAATCGACTTCCGGCGGATCCAGTGGGCGCGCCACGAACAACCATTGAGTACGGCCGTTCGGGCCGACGAAGCGGACGTGCTCATCAGGCACTGCGCGCAAGTGGAAGCGCGGACCGTCGTCCGACTCTTCCGTGGTCACGAGCGCCATGGCGTCGAGCACGTGGAGCCCTCCGAGTACGTCCTCCGGCTCGGAGTCCAAGCGCTCCGCCAAATCATCCAAGTCTAAGTCGCGATCGCCGGCGAACGCGCCGAGCACCCGCTGCGCGTTGATGCAACGCTCGCGCTGTTCGGGTTCGATCTTCGACCACAATTCCTCCGGAATCGTCAGCGGCAAGCCGCTCGGGGGTCCGGAGAGAGATGCCATCTGGGACTTCAATGCGGCAAACATGAGTCAGAACATAAGGACGGGTCCGGGTGTGTCAACCTGGCGCGCCGGCCGACTCGCCCCGAAGCGGGACGCCTAGTGGGCGCCCGGGCTTCTTTTGGCTCATTCGGCCGGTTCTCGTCCCGTTCGGCTCAGACCGTGGCTGCGCTACTGGCCGCTGCCGGCTTTTTTTTGGCGCCCATTTTGGAGAAGACGGCGTGATCGAACCACTCCGTGAGTGGAAGGGCGACGTAGATCGATGAGTAGGTGCCGAGCACCACGCCAATCACCAGCGAGAGCGAGAAGTCCTTCAGCTCGCCCGTGCCCCAGATGAAGAAGCCGAGCAGAGCGATCACCACCGTGCTGCTGGTGAGCAGCGTGCGGCCGAGCATCTCCGAGGTGCTGATGTTGATCAGCTGGAAGAAGCTGGTGCCGCGCAGCTTGCCCAAGTTCTCGCGCACTCGGTCGTAGACGATCACCGTGTCGTTCACGGAGTAGCCGACGATCGTCAAGACCGCGGCGATGGTCGTCAGATTGATCTCTTTGCCGAGCAAGATCAGGATGCCGAGAGTGCCGACCGCGTCGTGCGTCAGGGCCACGATGCAGCCGGGCGCGAACCGCAGATCGAAGCGGAACGCGATGTAGACCATGATGAACACGATCGAGACCACGATGCTCTTGATCGCGCTGTCGCGGAGCTGCGCGCCCGCGCGCGGGCCGATCCACTCCGTGCGCAGGGCGGTGTCGGGAACTGCGTCCGCACCCAAGGCTTGCCTGAGTCCGCCCATGAGCTGGTCACCCTTGCTCATCAACTGGATCTCGACCTTGTTGTCGCGCGCGTTCTGCAAGAGCGGGTTGTGCTCGCCGGGACGCAGCACCAAGCCTTTGACGTTCGCGACGTGCTGCTTGATCCAATCCAGATCCGGCGCGTTGCGGTAGCGAAGGCTGATCTTGTCGCCGCCTGGGCTGAACTTGATCTCGGTGGCCTGGCGCTCGGTCGGGCAAGCGTCGGTCGGCTCCCCTGAGTTGAGGCACAGCGCGCGCTCGATTTCGGCCTGCTTCTCCAGCGAGATGGTCGAGACCTCTTCGACCCGGATCAGGTAGCGATTCGGATTCTTGGGGTCATCGACCTTGATCACGCCCGGGGCGGAAAACCCTGCTTTGAGCACAGCCGCGCGCAAATCCGCGGCGCTCACCTCACGCTTGAACGCGATCTCGACTTCGGTACCACCGGTGAAGTCGGTGCCGAGCTTAGCCTTGCCCATCAAGAGCAAGATGGCAGCGCCGAAAGTGATGAACAGACTGAGGCCGATCCAGTACCACCGGACCGCCATGAAATCGTAAATCTTGCCAGACTTGAACAGGCGCATGGTTCAACCCAAATCCAGCTGGGCGCCGCGCCCCAGGTTCTTGACCCACCAATCGACCATCAGGCGGCTGACGATGACACCGGTGAAGATATTGCCGATTACGCCCACCATCAGCGTGACCGCGAAGCCCTTGAGCGGGCCCGTTCCGTACTGGGCGAGCACCAGACCCGCGATCACGGTGGTCACGTGACCGTCGATGATCGCGCTCAGGGCGCGCTTGTAGCCAACCTCGACGGCCGCGCGCGCGCTCTTGCCGAGAGCGACCTCTTCACGGATGCGCTCGTTGATGATGATGTTGCTATCCACCGCCATACCGACGGTCAGCGCCAGCCCTGCGATGCCGGGCAAAGTCATCGAAGCGCCGAACGAGCACAACACGGCGAGCTGGAGGAACAGGTTCATGATCACCGCCACGTCGGCGATGACGCCCGCGCGTTGGTAGTAAATCATCATGAACACCAGCACGAGAGCGATGCCGCCAAGCGCGCCCTGGATCCCGAGCTTGATCGCATCCTGACCGAGAGACGGACCGATTCGTTGCTCGTTGGAGGGTGAAATCGGCGCGGGCAAGGCACCGGAACGAAGCACCAACTCCAAGTTCTTGGAGTCGCGGAGCTGAGCCTCGGGGTCACCCGAGCCCATCGTGATTTGGCCGTGGCCACCCGCGATCTTGCCCTGAATCACCGGCGCGCTGCTGATGCGGCCGTCCAAGATGATGGCGAAGCGCCGCTGAATGTTGGCGCCGGTGATCTTCTCGAAGATCTTGCCGCCCGCGTCGGTGAAGGTGATCGCCACGTGCCAGCCGCCCATGCCGCCCTGGCTCTGTTCGGGCTGCGCGACCGCTTCGCGGATCATGTCGCCGGTGATTTCGGCGCGGCTCTTCAGGAAATACGTACGAACGCCGATCTCCTCTTCTTTCAAGGAGATCTCGTCGACCACGCGCGATTCGATGTGGTAGCCGACTTCGCGATCGGAGGGCACATCGAGGGTCGCGACCCACTCACGCATGCGCTGCAGCGCTTGAGTCGAAGTCTCCTTCGGCCCCTTACGCAAGAGCGCGTACGTGGTCGGCTTGCTGCGCTTCTCGCCCTCGGCGTCCTTGCCGGCCGGCGCGTTCTCGATTTGGAACTCGAGGCCCTCCGGCAAGCTTTCGGCCTTGGCGGTCTTCTGCACGGCGCCGAAGAAGTCGGTCTCGTCGTCGAGCAGCTTGAACTCGAGGCGCGCGGTCTGGCTGATGATTTCGCGAATGGTGGCGAAGCTCTTCTCGTCTTCGCCCGGCACTTCCACGATGATGTCTTCGTCGCGCGAGGACACCGCAGCTTCGCGCAAGCCGAGCTCATCGACGCGACGCAGAATGATGTCGCGCGCCTGACCGACCGCGCGTTCGCGGATCTGCGAGCCGACGGTGGGCCGGATCTTGAAGATCAACGAGCGCTGATCCTTCGTGCGCGAAAACGACATCTCGCTGCGGAACTTTTCCAAGAAGCGCTCGTCGAGCTTGCTCGGGTCCGTGCCCTCCTTCACCGTCACGCGAATCTCGTCGACCGGGCGACGCGGCGATTCGATCTCGACCTTGTCGCGCAATTTCGCGAAGGTTTCGTCCGACGGCAGCTCCTCACCGGTGTGCAGCCCGTAGACCTTGGTCGCTTCGAGGCGCATGTCCTCGTAGTAGTGGTCGCGCTTGTCCTTGATGGCCTCGTCGACGTCCACCGTGTAGACCAGCCGCAAGCCGCCGCGCAGATCCAAGCCCGCGACGAGCCGAAACCCGACCCGTTCCTGGATGTACGTGGGGCACTTGATGGCCGAGGACCAGTTCGGAAAAGTCGGCCACAGCACTAGGAAGCCGAGCACGCACGCGTTGACCGTGAGCGCACAGCGCATCCGCCAGCCGAGGTCCATCACGTCGACCGCGGCGAACGCGATCCACAGGCTCAGCATGCCGAGCACGACCATCGGCCAGAACGCGTCGTTGTGCGCGGCGGCGGCGGCGCCAGCGCCCACCACGCCCGCGCTCAGCAGCGTGTAGCGGTGGCCGCGAAAGGCAAAGCCCGCGAGCACGAACAGCGCGGCAAAGCCGCCAAAAATCGATGTAAGAACGGTATTGATCACGGCTAGACCGCCCGCGCTTTCACTTCTTCTCGAGGGACGCAGCCGTTTCGGCGTCGTCCTTCCCGAGCAACCCCGACTTCAAAAACTCTACTTTCATACCCGGCGCCACTTCCACCTTGGCGTAGCGATCGCCGATCTCGACCAGCTTCCCGACCAAGCCGCCTTGAGTAATCACGCGATCGCCCTTTTGCAGCGATTCGAGGAGCTTCTTTTGCTTCTTGGAGTTGGAGCGACTGGTAAAAACCATCAGCAGCACCAGCGGCACCACCATGATCAGCATCGGCAGCATGCTGCCGAGACCACCTTCGGGGGCGTGCGGAGGCGCGCCTGGCGCGCCTCTGTCAGCGGGAGCCGAGGGGGCCACGGTGTTGGCACTAGTTTCCCGGCCCGGAGCCGGAGGTACATTTTGAAAGGACAGGAGCGCGACCAAAGTGTCCTCCGCGGACGGGGGCTCGTCGACGGCGAGAGCCCCAAAGCAGGCGCCCGGGTTATGCCGCGAAAAACGGCGACCCAAGGCGGGAGAGGGCCGGGCCTATACCCAGAATCCAGGAGCCGCGCAAGCGAGGGCCCGAGCGCCCGGGGCGGGGGCTTCCAGTAAAGCCTGCCCGACCAGGCCAACGCGGGTCAAGGCGCGAGCTGAAGCCGAGGAAGGCGCGTCCAGCGCTTGACAGGTCTCGGGTCGAGTTGTAGTGGGGTTCTCGCCTGATTTTGAAGAGTCAGAAAACACAGTTTGCAGGTGGAGTTCGCTCCACCGAACCAGAGGCGCGTAGCTCAGTGGTAGAGCACTACCTTGACACGGTAGGGGTCGACGGTTCAATCCCGCCCGCGCCTACAGCATCGGTCTCGTTTGGCAGCTCGTTTGTTTTTTTGGGCCCCGCCCCCAAAAATATCGACATCGAGCTCTTGCCACGTCCCCTCGTTAGCGCGCTCACGTCGACTGGCAGCTCGACGACGGCATGAGCATGACGGAGCCCGCGCGCCAGACGCCGGGTGAGCTCCTCAAGCAACGCGGAGAGCTCGCCGATGACGTAATTGCCGTCCGTACCGGAGGGAAGATCGTCGATTTGCTCACGCCCGTCGCCGCGGACGCGGAGCTCGAACCGATCCGCGCGAGCGATCCGGACGGGCTCTCCGTGCTCCGCCACTCCGCGGCGCACGTCATGGCCGACGCCGTGCAGCGCCTGTTCCCCGGCACACAGGTCACCATCGGCCCGGCGATCGACGCGGGCTTCTATTACGACTTCGCGCGGCCCGACGGCGAGCACTTCTCGGACAAAGATCTGCAGGCGATCGAGAAGGAGATGCGCCGCATCATCAAGGACAAGCGGCCTTTCGCCCGTGATGAAGTCACGCGCGAGCAGGCTCGCGAGCTGTTCGAGAAGCTGGGCGAAACCTTCAAGCTGCAGATTTTGGAATCGCTGCCGCTGGGCGACACGATCACGCTCTACCGCCATGGGCACGCCAAGAGCCCCCAGGGCACCTGGGTGGATCTGTGTCGTGGTCCGCACGTGCCGAACACCAAGCTGATCGGCGCCGTGAAGCTCACCAGCGTGGCCGGCGCATATTGGCGCGGCGACGAGAAGAACCCGATGCTGCAGCGGGTCTACGGCACGGCCTTCCCAAGTGAAGAAGAGCTCACCGAATACCTGAAGGCGATCGAAGAGGCCAAGGCGCGCGACCATCGGAAGCTCGGCAAAGAGCTCGAGCTATTCATGTTTCATGAATACGCGCCGGCCATGCCCTTCTTCTTGCCGCGCGGCGCGAGCATCTACCATCGCCTGGTGGAGTACATCCGCACGCTGTACGTGGAGTACGGCTACGAAGAGGTGATCACGCCGCAGATCTTCGACAAGCGCTTGTTCGAAACCAGCGGGCACCTCGCGAACTATCGCGAGAACATGTTCTTTGCCACGACCGAAGACCGCGTCGCCACGATCGAAGCCATCAAGCCCGATCAAGATCACGCTTCCTTCCTAGCGGACGTGCACGAGAAGGTGGAGCACACCTGCTCCAAGCCGATGAACTGCCCGAGCCATTGCCTGATCTTCGGGCATCGCCGGCGCAGCTACCGCGAGCTGCCCTGGCGCGTGGCTGATTTCGGCCGGCTCCATCGTCACGAGCGCGCGGGCGTGGTCCACGGCTTGGCGCGCGTGCGCAGCTTCAGCCAAGACGACGCGCACATCTTCTGCACCGAAGACCAAATCGAGCAGGAGATTTTGGACTTCAATCGCTTGCTGTTCGAGGTGTACGCCGCCTTCGACTTCAAGAACGTGACCGTCAAGCTCGCGCTGCGGCCCGAAAAACGCATCGGCTCGGACGAGCTCTGGGACCGCGCCGAAGGGGCGCTGCGCCGGGCGCTGGTCCAAAGCCACGTCGCTTTCGAAGAGCTCCCCGGCGAAGGCGCCTTCTACGGCCCGAAGCTGGAGTTCCACATCACGGACGCGCTCAAGCGCAGCTGGCAGCTCGGCACCATCCAGCTGGATTACGGCCTGCCGGAGCGCTTCGACCTCGAGTACGTCGGCAAAGACGGCGCCAATCATCGCCCAGTGATGCTCCACCGCGCGATCCTCGGCTCGGTCGAGCGCTTCTACGGCATCTACCTGGAGCATTGCGCCGGCAAGTTCCCGGTCTGGTTGGCGCCGGAGCAGGCGATTTTGGTGGCAGTGAACGACACTCAGGTCGATTACGTCGAGAAGCTTTCGGCTGAGCTCAAGGCTCGTGGCCTGCGGGTTCACGTCGACGTCAGCAACGACAAACTGGGCGCCAAGATTCGAAACGCACGAAACCTGCGCTACCCGTACATCTGCGTGATCGGCGACGCGGAGGCCGCGGCGAGCACGCTTTCGGTGCGCTCCGCCACCGCTGGCGAGCTCGGCGCGATGAGTGTGTCAGACTTCACCGAGCGTTTGCTCGAAGAAGCCAAGCCGCCGCGACTCCAGCGGACGGCGCAGTGATTGTGCAAGAACCAAGAAATCAAAGGGAGCACGAGAAAGTGAAAAATACATGGCATTAGGCGGCGGTCGGCGCTTCAGCAGGGAGCCGCGAGGCCCCCAGATTCGAATCAACCACCGGATTCGCGTACCCGAGGTACGCGTCGTTGCGGAGGACGGCTCGAATTTGGGAGTCTTGACGACTGACCAAGCTTTGCGCCGCGCCCGTGAAGTCGGTCTCGACCTCGTAGAGGTCAATCCCAAGAGCAACCCGCCCGTCTGCAAGATCCTCGACTTCGGCAAGTACAAGTACGAAGAGAAGAAGAAGCAGGGCGAAGCCAAGCGGAAGCAGACCGTCGTCGAGGTCAAAGAGATCAAGATCCGTCCCAAGACGGATGACCACGACATTGCCGTGAAAATTCGCGCAATTCGCCGCTTCATCGAGTCCGGCAACAAGGTCAAGGTCACCTGCCGCTTTCGTGGCCGCGAAATCATGCACCCGCAGCGCGCCCAGATGCAGCTCGAGCTGATCGTGTCGAAGATCGACGACATCGCCAACGTCGAACAACGTCCGGCGATGGAAGCCCGCACCATGGCGCTGCTCGTCGCGCCGAAGCCCGTCGTGTTCCAGCGCTTGGCTGCGGCCCAGCGCGACAAGAAGCCCGACGATCGCGGAGACGTCCACTCCACTCAGAATCTCAACTTCGAAGAAGAGGCTCTGCACGAGCCCGACGACGATGATGATGACGACGATGACGACGACGACGACGCGGAAGGCGAGGGCGAAGCTGCCGAAGGCGAAGCCGCCGAGGGCGACAAGCCCGCTGCCGAAAAGCCTGCCGCGGAAAAGCCCGCCGCTGCACCCGCCAAGAAGCCGTAACTCGCGGTTAGGCTGAGCGAAGAGCGCGTCTTCCACCCGGAAGCGCGCTCTTCGTGTTTTGTGACGTCTGGCTGAGTTCGACCCGGCGCTGGTGTCGAGCGCGCTCTGGGCGTTGAGCGAACTCTGGTCCGAGCGCGCTCAGCGATTCAGTGCGGGATCACGCCGCCAAAGTACGCGCCCGCGGCGCCCACGATCGCGACCAACACCACGATCACTGCGATCAAGCCGCTCTTGCTCTTGCCGGTGGGATACTCGGCGTCGGCGCCGGACGCCGCAATCAGTGGCGCTGCGGCCGGCGGGAGTGGCTGAGCCCGCGGCGCCTGCGGCTGGGGTGGCGGCTGCGGTACGGGTAGCGGACGCGGCGCGGCTGGCGCGACCGCCATGGGCGGCGCGGATCTCGGCATCGGTGGCCGGCTCGAACCGGCCGCTGGAAACTCGGAGCGCACTCGACCTGTCACCGGGTCGTCTTCGAGCGCGGCCAGGTTGCCGAAATCGAACGAATCCCCGGACGGCGCCGTACGCGGCGATTGCAGGCCTAGGCCGCCCAAATCTTCGCCCCAGCTCGGCACGCCAGCGAACGAACCGAGCTGCAGCGGCGCGGCGCCATGCCCCGGCGCGGAGAGCAGGCCCGATGCCTTGGCCGCTGCAGCGGCTTCCTGCTCTTCGAGTGAAGTAAACTCGAACAGAGCTTCGTCGATCAGCGAGCCGATGATCGAGCGGCGATCGTACTTGCCGAGCTGCTTCTTCTTGTCCTCACGTTCGAGTCGGATCGGCTCGACGAGCTGTGCGATGTCGAAGGACGACACCGCGCGACCCATGTGAAACAGCATGTTGTTCAGGTCGCGGCCGAAATCGCGCGCGGTCTGGTAGCGCGCGGCCGGATCTCCGGCGAGCGCACGCATCATCACGCGCTCGAGCTCGACCGTCACCTTGGGGTTGAATTGGCGGATGGAAGGCACTCGTGCCTGCTGCACCATGCGCACGGTCTCGAGATCCGTCTCGCCCATGAACAGGCGGCGACCCGCCAGCAGTTCCCACAAAATGATGCCGACCGCGAAGATATCGGTCTTGGCGTCCACCGGCAGGCCCTGCGCGGCCTCCGGGGACAAATAGCTGAATTTACCCTTGATGATCCCGGGCTCGCTCTTCTCGAGTTGGCTGTTGGCCTTGGCGAGCCCGAAGTCCACGATCTTTACTTCACCGAAGCGCGTGATCAAGACGTTCGGCGGCGACATGTCTCGGTGCACGATGTGCAAGCTCTCACCGTTGTTGTCGGTGAGCTCGTGCGCGTACGACAAGCCCTCGCAGATGCGCACGCAGATCAAGCACGCCTCCTCCACCGGAAATGGCGTAGACGTCTTCTTGCGATGCTCGATCAAGCCCTTGAGATCGGCGCCATCCACGTACTCCATGACGATGAAGTAGGTGTTGTCGCCCACGCCGATGTCGAAGACCTGCACGCAGTTCGAGTGCGAGAGCTGCGCGCTGACGCGCGCCTCGTCCAAGAACATGCCGATGAACTGCTTCTTCTCGGACAAGTGAGGCAAGACGCGCTTGATCGCGACCGTCTTCTTGAACCCCTCGAGACCGGCGCTCTCGGCGCGGAATACCTCGGCCATGCCGCCCGAGGCGATTTTCTCGAGTACTTTGTAGCGTTGCTGTTGCTGAGCCATGCGGGTTCGGGAGGCAGGATACTGATTTGAGCGGCTCTCCCCAAACTAAGTGCGCACGAGCGGGTTCCGGCCGCCCTGGACTTGCTTTGCCGGAAAAACCGCGACATAAGCGGGGCCATGAGCGGCCATGGCCATCACGACGCCGGTGCGGATCCCCACGCCGGTCACGACGACCACCACGACGAGACCACTTCGGACGATTTTCCGGCGGACGAGCCGCATTCCCCGGGCTGGCTGCCGCTCTTGGGCGGCGGGTTATTTCTGGCCGCCATCTTCGCCTTCGTAGTGCTCGGCTCGGACGACGACAAGCCGGCCGAGGCCAGCAAGGAAGCAGCCGCTCCCGCCGTCGTCGCAGCACCTGCGGCACGGCCGGCTCCACGGCCGGCGCCTGCCTTACGGCCCGGCACGGCCCTTCCGTCCGGTCACGCGCCCGTTCCCGCTCATCGCGATTGAAACGCCCGCCTATCTTTTGGGCGAAAGCACTCGCCATCCGCGAAGTTTGTGTGTAAGTACCCGCACATCCTGGGGCCTTAGCTCAGCTGGGAGAGCGCCTGACTGGCAGTCAGGAGGTCATCGGTTCGATCCCGATAGGCTCCACAAAATCTCCAGGAAACGTAGAACGGCTGCTCCCTCCAGAGCGGCCGTTCTCGTTTGGAGCGCCGCGTAGCGCACGAAACCTCGAGCGATCTTCAGCGCGCGCTCAGCCCGATTTCGAGTTCGACCGGATCGCCCGTGAGCTTGAGCCCGGCCAACCGTTGTTGGTTGCCGTCGCCGGTTGCGCTGAGCTGCGCGGCCGGGAAGGCGCACCCCTGCTCGAGGACCTGAGCCACGGCTGCCGCGCGCCCGGCGCTCAACGCCCAGGGGCTCGGATAGCTAACGGCCAGCGGGGGCGGGACGACCGAACCGGCGGCGAGTGAAGCACGCACGGTCAGCGCCTTGGCCTCGCTGGTCTTGGCCACGTCGCACAAGAGCGCGCGACCCGTTGGCGAGAGGTCGAGCTTTTGAGGCAGAAACAAGAGCGCGCTGTCGAAGGCCACGAAGAGCGAGCCCGCGCTCACGAGCAGCGCGGCGTTGCCCTTCTTCAGGTATTTGTCGAGCTTCGACGAAAGCGCGATTTTTGCGCGCTCTTGTTGCTCGCCCGTGCTCTTCTTCGCGCTCTCGTGTAGGTCGTGCTCGGCCTGCAATTGGTCGCGCGCCTCGCTCGTCCGCTTGAGTTCGCTCTGCACACGACTCACCGTCTCGGACAACCCCTGCGAGCGTTGCCCGAGCTCACGATACTGATCGGCGAGCTTTTGATGGGCGAGATGAAGCGGCAAGTAGTAGGCAGCGACGAAGGTCGCGACCGCGACGAAGAACAGGCCCGCGAACACGCGCCCCCAACGCGTGCCGCGCGATTTTCCGTACGGGCCGAGGTCGGCATCGGCCATGTCTTGCCAAGCTGCTTTGCGAGCCATGCACTCACAGCTACTTTCTCTGGCGAGGCTTGACCAGCCACTTGACCATCGACGAGCGGCGTCCCACTGAACACCTTGCCCGGGCTCAGGCGTTCAAATATTCACCCTCGCGCCAACGAGCGGCCGATGTGGCAGCAATGGCTCGCAGAAAAGCCGCTTGGCTGCTAAATTGGTCCCATGAGGGCCGAAGCCATTAGCTGGGACGATTGGTCGGTGAGCAACCCACCCCCGATCGCAGACGACGATAAGTGGCACGTCGAGTTCGAGCCGAACGAAGTGAAGATCGTTTCGCTCGAACAGCTGGACGACCTGTTTCGGCTCTCGATTGTCGATTCCGAAACCAAGGTTTGGCAAGCGGGCATGAGTGAGTGGCAGCCGCTGCGAGTGATCGCGGGGTTGGACGAACAGCCCGCGCCCCAGCCCAAGCGCGCGCCCCCGAAGCCCCCCACTCCGCTGCGGTCGGTCGCGCCATCCGTGCGCCCCCCAGCACCGGCGCCGCGGTCGGTCGCGCCAGCGCCGTCCGTACGACCCCCGGCACCCGCGCCGCGGTCGGTCGCGCCAGCGCCATCCGTACGACCCCCAGCACCGGCGCCGCGATCTGCAACACCATCCGTACGTCCCGCGCCGCCCCCCGCTCGTCCGGAGTACGTCGCTTCGGCTTCGTTCTATCCGGAGCCGATCCAGGCCACGCCGTCCGCGTACCCTCCGGCAGTTGCGTACGCTGCGCCGATCGCGTTTGCCGCGCCCGTGCACGCGATGAGCAGCGTGCGCCCGTTGGTCGTGAGCCACGCGCCGCCAATCGCTCGCGGCGGCGGTGGCCTCGGCCGCTTCCTGGTCGGCCTATCGCTCTTGGCTGGCATCAGCGTCACCGCATACCGGAATGACTTCGTGCGTGATGGCGCGCACGCCGCCCACCAAGACGCGCTCTACGCGCGCCTCGAGAGCGCGCTCGGCGGCCCCGCGTTCGGCACGCTGCGGGCTTTGGAGCAGCGCACGGCCGCACAGCCCGCGATCGAGCTCGGCTCGAGCAACGAGGCCGCGATCCGCACGGCGATCGCCGTTCCTTCACCGGCAGCGCCCAGCGCTCCCACTGCCGCGATCGGCACCACGACTCCGCCCGTCGTGTCGCTCGAATCGCTCGCTCCAGAGAAGAAGGGGCTACAGCCCGCGACTGCGCCCACGGTAGTCACTCCGGCGCCGGCGCGAGCCAGCGCAAGCTTCGCGCAGCCGAAGCACGCAGCGACACCGGCTCCAGCGCCCGCCAAGGCGCCGCCGGCGAGGGCTGCCTCGACTCCGAGAGCGGCGGTCGAAAAGCCCGCGCCGGTCGCGCAGAAGCCGGCCTCGGAAATGACCGAGCGTGAGCGGCTGAACGCCGCCATCGGTCAGTCCATGATGCAGAGCGCGCCCCCCAAGGCCAAAGGCAAGTCCAAGTCCAAAGCCAGCGAGTACGATCCGCTGAACCCCAGCCTCTGAACTGAAGCTGCGCGCACGCGCGCTCCGGAGCGCGCGCCGTGCTCGCAGAGCGCGAGCTCAGGTCGCGACGACTTTGCGGAAGTAGGCGACGGTCTCTTTCAGGCCGTCGTCCAAGTTCACCTTCGGCTCCCAACCCCCGAGCTTCTGCTTGGCCAGATCGATGATCGGCTTGCGCTGCTTGGGATCATCTTGCGGTAACGGCCTGTGCACGAGCTTGGACTTCGAGCCGACCAAGGACAGCACCTTCTCCGCCAACTGCAGCATGGTGAACTCGCCCGGGTTACCGATGTTGACCGGACCGTGGAAGGTGCCCTCGCTATCCATCATGCGCAGCATGCCTTCCACCAAGTCGTCCACGTAGCAGAAGGAACGCGTCTGCTGGCCATCGCCGTAGATGGTGATGTCCTGGCCACGCAGCGCTTGCACGATGAAGTTCGAGACGACGCGGCCGTCGTTCGGATTCATACGTGGGCCGTAGGTGTTGAAGATGCGAATTACCTTGATGTCGACGCCGTGCTGCCGGTGATAGTCGAAGAATAGAGTTTCAGCGCAACGTTTGCCTTCGTCGTAACAGCTACGAATGCCGATCGGGTTGACCTTGCCCCAGTAAGACTCCGGCTGCGGGTGAATTTCCGGGTCGCCGTACACCTCGGAGGTGGAGGCCTGCAAGATGCGCGCTTTCACGCGCTTGGCCAGGCCGAGCATGTTGATCGCGCCGTGCACGCTGGTCTTGGTCGTTTGCACGGGATCGAACTGGTAGTGCACGGGCGACGCCGGGCAGGCCAGATTGAAGATGCGCTCGACCTCTACGTACAGAGAGAACGTCACGTCGTGACGCATGATCTCGAACAGCGGGTGCGAGAGCAGGTGCTCGACGTTCTTCTTGCTGCCGGTGAAGTAGTTGTCGACACAGAGGACATCCTCGCCAGCCTGAATCAGACGCTCGCACAAGTGAGATCCGATGAAACCTGCGCCGCCGGTCACGAGAATTTTCTTGGTCACGTTAGCCTCACGAATTTGATGCACAGCTTAAGCCGAAGCCAAGCTTCGTTGGAAGCACTTCTCCAGCGCTCAGCGGGCGCGAGACAGCTTGCGCATGATGACTCCGCGGACCCGGTCGAACTGCGAGCGATCGATTTCGCCCGTTGCCCACAGGGCGCCGCCATAGGCGAGCAGAGCAACGGGCGCCGCCAAGAACGGGTTCAGAGCGCGTAGTAGCCAGGCTGCGAGCGCCATCGCGCCCCCGGCGAGCACCGCGAACAGCAACGTCCGCCGCAGCTTCGCGTTGAAAATACCGGACGGCGCGAGCGCTATCCCACACACGACGACGATCAGCTCGCTCACCACGGACGCGACGCAAGGCCCAAGCCCACCATTTCCATAGTGAGTCTGGAACCAAGGCGTCAGCAGCGGATCGAGCACCAAGCTGACGAAGATGCACAACGACTGCACGATGCTCCAAGCGCGCTGCTTGCCAGCGGCGAGCACGATCGTCCCGACCGGCATCGAGAAGTACATCAAGAACAGAAACAGAGCCAAGACGCGCAGGTCATCCGCGGCCGGGCCGTAGGCCTCTTTGCTGAAGATGGAAATCCCCACGTCCGGATACAGCGCGCAACCGAGCGCCACGGGCATCACCAAAAGCGCGATGCTGTGCAGCGAACCACGCGCGACGTTCCGGTACTCCTCCTGATTTTCGGCCCACAGCCGGCAGAGCGTGGGATAGAGCGCCCCGATCAACGCGGTAGCGGGAAAGATCAAGAGCCCGATCAGCTTGCGCGCGACCGCGTACCAACCGATGGCCTCGACCGAACCCAGCTTCGACAAATACACGCCGTCGATGATCGGCTGCAGCGCCAAGGCCAGGTTGAACATCACGAACGGCGCACCGCCGACGAACAAAGTCTTGAGCATGTCCCGTCGCACGGACAGCTTGCCTATCCCGACCGACGGCAGAGTGCGGAGCACGAGCGCGAGCACGATCACGACCGTAACGATCGCGACGATCAACACGGCGCGCACCCGTCCACCGAGCAGCACGACAGGCACGAGCAGCAGCGCGCCCAGCAACTGCTGCCCGACGTGCGCAATGGCCGGAATGTCGGCGCGCTCGAAGCCGCGGATCGCGTCCTTGCACGCGCCCACCATCGAGTGGAGCACGAGGCTCACGAAGATCAGGATCAAAGCCCACTGCAGCTCTGAGCCGTAGCCAAGCAGGTGGCATAGCGTCGCGAGCGCCGCGTAAACGAACACCGAAGCGATCGCGCGCCAGGCCACGCTGCTGCCGAGCAAAACACCGGCCAGGGAGCGGTCCCGCGCGACGATCGCCGGCAGCACGCCTTCGTGGCCCCAACCCACGGCCAACACGCCAAAGCCGGCAAATGTCCCTGCCAAGTACATATACCCAAAGCTCTCCGCTCCCAGAAAGCGAGCGGTCAGCGCGTTGACCAGAACCGAGAGCGGCACGGTGACGACTTGCGAAAGAGTCAGGTACAGCGTGTTCTTGACGACCAGCCGGCGATTGGCACCTTCGCTCTTGGCTTCCGTCGTCAGGGCGTCAGACATGTCGCGTCACGCTCTCACAGCGCAATGGCCTCGTCCAGGCGCGAGCGAGCGGGGTCGGCCGGGATGCTTTCGAGGCCGAGACAGCAATCACCCGGTACAGAAAGGAAGGACGCTTTCTGGCCACCAAGCCGGACTCTGAAGCCTGCCACCCCGCGAGAAAGGGCGGTGACTCGGACACGCGACAGACAAACACCCACGTGCCGATCCGGAGCGGCACGGCTGGCTCACGGCGACACACTCGTATTTGGTGCGGTTGGAAAGGGAGCAGTCGACGCTTGCCAGCGTGTACTACTTCCTGGCGAGCGCGTAGATGATGCCGTCCTCGTTGGTCACCTTTCGGAAATGCTGATCGAGATAGGCATGAATTGCCGCATGGTCGCGCTCGAACTGCTGGACCGACTGCAGCGAGACCACCAAGTATTCGGCTCCCTCAGCCCGCAATTGCTCGATTGAATCGACGGTGAGCCAGGCGAGCGAGCGGTACCAGCCATGTCGATCGCCGAAGAAAAACACGTCCGGCGGCGTCATGCTGTGTTTTTGGTCGACGGTATCCATCTCGTGATCGACCACGATGATGAGCGAACCGGGTGGCGTAACCTGGCCGACCTTGATTCCGGTCAGCTTCTTCTTTTCCCAAAGCGCCGTCTCGAAGGCCAAGTCCCGGTCCTTGAAACGACGCGACGCGACGACCGTATTGGCGCTCACCAACACGAACATGAAGATGAGCAGCGGCACGTAGAAGCGCGGTTGCCGCCCGGCGCCGATCCACTGCTGAATTGCCCGGACGCCGCTCTGAAATCCGAGCCCAATGACGAGGTAGCAGATGGGCAGAATCGGCAAAAGATAGCCAATATGGCCAGAATACCTGATCCCGCCCCACACGACGAACGAGTGTACGACGACGCAAGCGAGCCAAACGAGTAACAGCCAGCACCTGCTCTTCAGCGCGACGTAGAAGCCGACGAGGAACAGGACGGAACCGACTGGCGTTAGATAGTAGAAAAACACCCGGACCAAGGTGTGCTTGTAGATGTACAGGTCCGTCAGCAGCGCCATCGTGGGGAATTTCAGAAATCCACCACCGATGATACCAAAGGTATTTCCCTCCTCCAGGTAGAGACGGTAGGCGTGGGAGTACCAGAGCGCAGCCGGTGTCAAAATGGCTAGCCCCGCGAGCCAAGTCGTCGGCTCTTTCAAGAAGCCGCGTCCGAAACGCCTACTGAACAAGTAGACGACCGCGAGCCCCAGATAGAGAGCCGTGAGTTTGAGCAGCACCGCGAGCGATAGACAAGCGACCGCAGCGCAAAGCTCGCGGCGACTTCCTTTTGCTGACCAGCGCGTCAAGAGGTAGAGGCCCAGCGTGCCGAAAAATACCATCGGGGGATCGGCCCACATCCCATTGCTGGTGATGTAAACGAGCGTTGGCGAGAGCGCGGTGCAGACACCCGCCGCCAGCGCCGCTTCGTCACCGATCAAGTAACGGCCGAACTCCGCGACCGTGACCACTAGGCCAAAGCCGAAGACCAGCGGCAGCACTTCGCAAAGCCAATCGTGCATGCCGAACAACTTGAAGAAGAGCGCCGTCAGGAACGACTGAAGAGGGAACTCCATTTCGACGTGCCCGGCGCCGGCTCCGCCCCACAACACCTGCGGAAAGGCGAAATGGAAGCCGTTTCGATAATAGTTGACGGCTATCCCCGCGAGATCGGTCGGACGCCAGCCGAACGTCGGCGCGCCCAGCCGCTCGAGCAGCCCGACATGCGCGATCAGGTAGACACCGGCCAGAATCACCAAGCGTTCGAACGTCGAGAGTCTTAGTGTCGTCATTTCACGAAAACCTCCGAAAGGGCGACCTGCTTAGGGCCTGCGAATGGCTACGTCGGTCGATGATCGCGGTCGAGGCGCGCGGCTGGCGAGGCGCGACGAAGGCGCATACTGCGGGTACGTGACTGAGGAGCAACGAAGCCAGCCGGGACGCATCGGCCGCGAGCGCGATCGACTTAGCCATTCGCGGACCCTTAGGTGAGGCTCGTTCCACGCGCCACGATGCGGCCCTTCCGTTTCAGCATCGCGGACACTTTCTGAGTCGTGATCCCGGGGCTCTCCAGCAGCTCTACGCCTCGCATCAGAGCGGCCTTGAGTAACCTTGCCGGGCTGAACTCGAAGCCGATGTCCTTGAGGCCCTTTTTCTGAATCTCCAAAAATTCCCGGCTGAATGAATTTTCAGCGAGAGCCGGCACGAGCCACAAGTAATACTTGTCGATCATGATTTCCAAGAGCTCAGCCAGCTCTTGCGGGTTCAGGTAGACAGGGCCGAAGCGCGCCAGATCGGCAAGCTGTGCTCGCTGCGTCTTGCCGAACTTGAAGCTCGAAGACGACTCGGATTGAACGTGAATCCGCGTGTAAGAGAGGACCTGGTGCACGAAGCCGTAGTCACTGTGCTGGAGCGCCTGGTAGCAAGCCGATACATCCGCGTGCGGAGCGCCCTTTGCGTACGGAAAGAACGTGGGCGTCTTGCGGATCAAATCCGCGCGATAGAGCAGCGTGGTGGGCGCGCCGAAGACGTAGGGCATCTTTCCGAGCAACGTATTGCGACAAATCTCCCGACCATTGACGACTTTTTGCTCGTAATCGAGGCCCTCGAATAGGATTCGCTTTCCTTCGATCGAGTACGCCCCTGCGATTCCTACCGTGGGATTTGCTTCGGCCAGCTCGACCATCTTGGTCACGCATTCCGGGAAGATCCAGTCATCGGCAGAGACGCATTTGCAGTACTTGCTCGCCGGCGACATCAAGCTCATGGCGTGGTTGTGATTGACCATCACATCCAGGAAATCCGTATTGTCGTGAACGATGATACGGCTGTCCTTCCTGGCATACTCACGCATGATCTCGAGCGTGTTGTCCTTGCTGCAGTTGTTGACCAGGATATATTCGAAATTCCGGTAGTCTTGGGCGAGGACGCTGTCGATGCACTCGGCGATGAAATCAGCGCCGTTGTAACAGGGCGTGATCACACTAACGAAAGGTTCATTCGAGCTCATTTGTCGCTCCGCGATCTAGAGGATCTCACTGCGCCGGTTAGACGTCACTGACTACTACTCCTCCACGCTGCGAGGCTACGATGGCCTCCTCGGAAACGCCCTCTCGCTTCCACACTTCCCAAGGCGCTTGACCCGTATTGTAGATGTCAGTCAGCTCCTGTTGCTCCTTGAAGGTGTCCATCGCCCAGAAGCCATCGTGACGATAGCCGAGCAGGCGCTTCTGCTTCATCAGCCGTTGAAACGGCTCGAGCACGAGCTCCTCACCGAAATTGATGTAGTCGAACACCGATCGCCTGAGCACGAAATAGCCGGCGTTGACGATCAAGTTCGTGTTCTTCACGTATTCGATGCCATTGACGTTCTTGTCTTCGTCGAGCGAAACCACGTGAAAGCTCTGCGAAGGCGTCGAACAAACGAAGCTTGCGACTTTGTCCGACGCTGAAAATTCGTGGACCATCTTGTCCAGCGGCAGATCGGTCAAACCATCGCTGTAGTTGGCGAGGAACATCTCTTCGCCCTCCAAGTACTGCTTGACGAGCATCAGGCGCATACCGATGTTCGACTTCAGGCCGGTGTCCACGAAGGTGATGTTCCAATCGTGCACGTCCGGCGCTGCGTGATGCAGATCCTTCTTGCCCTTGGCCATCGTGAAGTCGTTATTGGCGAACTCGTTGTAGTTGAGGAAGTATTCCTTGATCTTGTCGGCCTTGTAACCGAGGCACAGGATGAAATCCTTGTGCCCGTAGTGGGCGTAGTAACGCATGACGTGCCACAAGATGGGTCGATAGCCGATGGCGACGAGCGGCTTCGGCAAGCCGTCGGCATGGTCCCTCAACCTAGTCCCCAAACCGCCGCAGAACAGAACCACTTTCATCGCCAAATTTCTCCACTCAGGCTCGGAACCGAAACACTCGCTGGGCCGCATGATAGCAGCCGAATGAACATTGCTCTAGGCACGAGACGCGGGCTCGAGCGACGGCGCTAGAGCTTGGCTAGGGCGCTCTCCGCGGCCCTTTCCCCGCTCTTGAAGCTGTCGTCTGTCCAAAGGTATCCCCAGTCACCGTAGCGACCGCAGTAGTCGACGCCGATTTGAGCCAGGTAGCCGTGCACGGTGGCTAGCGCCGCCGGCCGGTCGTGGTCGAAAATGATGTTGGCGTACTCAACGAATGCCGCATTTTGATGCAGGATCCGATCATCATCCCGGAGCAGGCCGACGCGCCGCAAATCTCGAATGACCGGCTCGATGCAGGACTCGGGGGTGCGATCCATCGGCATGTATTTCTTGGAGAAATAAACCTCGGCTTGGATCGATCCGCAGCCCTCCGGAGCGTTGTCCGCCGAGAACATGTGGGGAAAGCTGAGCCGGGAGAAAATCACTTCCTTATCGTAAAAATAGGAGATGTGCGCTTTGGAAATGTCCGATCGAGCGAGACCCACGTTGACCAGCACGCAACTGGAACAGGCAAGCTTTGCAGCGGCAGCGAGCACTTCGTCCGGCACGCCTGCAATCATCGGTAGTAAATCGGTCAGCGCGATCGAGGAGATGACGGCGTCGTACGTCTTCTTGGCGCCGTTTGCGAACGTCAGTTCTTTGCGAACCGGATCCAGCGCCACGAGCTTGTGTTCGAGCACGATCTCGGCCTTGGTTCGGAGCCCATCCAAGTAGGATTGGAACCCGCCGCGCTTTGGATAGCGGAAGCCCTGGATGTAGTGAACATTGGGCGCGGTCGGCGAAACCGCCCCGAGGATCACTTCCTCCAGCTTGGGCCGATACATGCGCGGCCCCATCCAATCAGTGCGCAGATTCTCGGCAGGGGTCGTATGGTACTTGGCCGTGTAGGCCATCGGAAAAGTCTCGGCGATCACCTTGCCGTAGCTAGCGAGCAACCAATCGGCATAGTTCTCGACCTTGGGCAGTGGTTGCTTCTCCTCCTCGATGAAGGACATCAGAGCATTTTTGATCAGCTCGCCCGGTAAACCGTAAAGGTTACATTGGACCGGGTGCGTGATCCAATGCCCTTGCCAGTAGTTATTCAGGAAATACTGCACTTCTTCGTATTGCCCACCGACCGATGCCGCAAACAAATCTTGGATGCGCTCGTCCTTGGTGAACGATACGTGCGGGCCGTAGTCGAAGGAGAACCCGTTCTCGAAATGAACGGTCGCAGTGTGCCCGCCCGTGAACGAATTTTTGTCGTAAAGCACGACCGTCGGTTTTTCTTCTCGCAGCCGATAGGCGGCGCCCAGTGAAGACATCCCAGTTCCCAAGATCGCGATCGTGCTCATACTCGTTCCTTTTTCCCAGCGGCGAAGCACTCGTTGCTTGGCCGTCGCCGGTCTGCAGTGCTCCCCTGCCGAGGGCAAGACTGCGGACAATCAAGGCACTTTGCCTAGCACGGCGCCCTACCGGCTCAAAGCGCTTCGGCGCCTGCTCGGCGCCCTCCGAATGACGAAGACGCTGCTGCCAATAGCGTCGCTTGACTGGGGTCCACGCATGCGCGCAGAACCCAGTCAGTACGACTTCTTCATCGGACGGATACTCACGTTCGTCACCTCTGCCGTACGCGGCAAAAGCAGTGAGTTGAGAACGACGCTGGCGATGTCCTCCGGTTGCAGCAGTAACTCTGGACGGTAAGGGCGACCCTCCATGGCGAACCGCTCCTTCATGAGCGCCGAAGCCGTTCGGCCAGGATAGACGCTGAACACGCGAATGCCGGCAGGGTTGACCTCGTCCCGCAGCGCGTCGGTGAGTGCCTTGAGGGCATGCTGAGTGGCTGAATAGGGCCCCAAGCCGGCGCTTGCAGCCACGCCGGTGCTGGAGTTGATGAAGACGATCTGCCCCTCGGCGGCGGCCAGTGACGGCAAGCAGAGCCGGGTCAAAAGGTAAGGGGCGCGCACGTTCCCCGCATACAGTTCGTCGAGCTGGGTGACTGGGCTGTCGGCGATCTTCCCGTACAGAATCCGACCGGCGCTGTGCACCAAGACATCTAGCCGACCGGTGGCTTCCGTGATCCCACGCACGAGCGTTTCGAGGTCTGTGTCTCGCGTCAGGTCCGCGGTGTGAGTAATGAGCCTGCCTGCTGCGCCCGACGCGCGTTCGCCGAGCCCTGCAAGCTTCGCCCTATCACGACCAACGGCGTGTACGGTCGAACCGGACCGAGCCAACGCAACCGCGATCGCGCCGCCGATACCGCCGCTTGCGCCGGTCACCAGCGCGACTCGCTCTGCTAGAGAATCGGCGGCGGCGCTTGCGTTCATCGGACTGCCTCGCTTCGAAAACTCAGCCAGTGAGGGCCTGCGGTGGCCGGCCGCTCGCCGATTCTACCGGGTTCATACGACCTGACGACGATAGGCTGCGCGCGCACGACTAGAGCTTTCGGAACCGATGGCTGATGACAGCACGTGACATGAGCTACTAAAAGATTGAACCTCCTTCTGCGCGGGATGGCAAGCTGCGGCTCGCTCCCAGCAGCTTTGTCCGCGGTCGCTCTCCGCGGAGCCGCGGCTCCCGAGCGATCTCTGGGCTAGAGCAAAGTAGCGCGAGCTGCTAGCTTCGCTACGCCTCGAGCTCTGCAAGCGCAAAAGCCAGATCCCTTGAACCTCACGCTCTGTTCCGCCCTCGCCCAAGGAGGTATCGCTCACTACAGCTATGGCCTGGCCAATGCCCTGCAAGACGGCGGCACGAATACCACCCTACTCATGTACGGGCATCCGGAGTACGACCTCGAGGAGTATCCGCACCGTTGCCGTGTGGTCAAAAAGCTGGAGCTAGCTATCTCGCGGCGGAAGACCGTCACGAGCCCAATTCGCAACTTGCAGGTCATGCTCAAGACCGCATTTCGCAGCGAAGTGGTTCACTTTCAGTGGTCGCTGGGGCAGCGGACCGACCGCCTTCACCTGCCCATCTTGCGTCGCCTCGGCAAGCGTATCGTCTACACCGCGCACGACGTCCTGCCCCACGAGCCCGAGATCATGAGCCTCGAGCACTGTCGCTGGCTCTATAACTCCGTGGACTCGCTGTTCGTGCACGGTGACCGGCTGAAGCAACTGATGCTGGACCGGTTCCAGGTCGATCCGGCTAGCGTCCACGTCATTCCGCACGGCAACTACAACTTCATTTCGGATACTCCGGGCGCTTGGAATCGCGAGTCCGCGCGAGCCTCCTTCGGCTGGAACGAAGACGACCGCGTGGTGCTCTTCTTCGGCCTGATCCGCGCCTACAAGGGCATCGATACGTTGCTCGAAGCGTGTCGAATCATCCGTGATCGTGGCCTCGCCAAAGGTCAACGTCTACGCGTGGTGATCGCCGGTCGCGTGTTCAACGATCATTGGGCGGAAGGCGGCTACGAGGCGCAGATCCGCGATGCCCACCTGGAGGAGCAGGTGCATCGTCACTTCGGGCACATCGACATGAGAGACATCGCTCGGTTCTTTCAGGCAGCCGACGTAGTAGCCGTCCCCTACAAGCGCGGCAGCCAGAGCGGCGTGCTCCGCCTAGCCTATTCGTTCGCCAAGGCCACGGTCGCGACCAGCGTGGGCAGCCTTGCTGAGGTTCCTCCGGAGGACCTGGCGCGCTTCGTTCCACCGGAAGATGCAGGCGCCTTCGCCGCTGCGCTCCAAGACCTGCTCGAGAATCCCGAGACGGCGAAAGCACTCGGCGACCGCGCTCGGCGCTACGCGGACACGGAGCTCAGCTGGGATCGCATCGCGAGCACCACGCGGGCCGTCTACACGTCGCTCTTAGGGCCCGCGAATGGCTAAGTCGATCGCCCTCGCGGCCGGTGCATCCCGGCGGGCTTCGTTGCTCCTCAGTTACCTACCAGCAGTATGCGCCTTCGTCGCGCTCGCCCGCCGGGCGCCTCGACCGCGATCATCGACCGACTTAGCCATTCGCGGGCCCTTAGCCAAAACGCCTTGAGCTGCCTCGTAAAACGCGACGCACGCCCAGCCCATAAATGGGGAGGCGTGCGTGCCAGTCGAATTTGGGCGCGAACCCGAACGGTTTCGCGCCCAAGCCTCTGCTCTCTTGCTCAGCTCAGAGGCTACCGCCGCTAAACTGCGAGAAAGAGAACTTCTGCGAAGCGGGCGCCCCTTGCCAGTAGAACCCGATGCCGGGCGCCCCGCCACTCGGGATCGAGTTGTCGACACCACGAGCGATCACATTGCCGTTCAATCGCGCAGTGATCACGTTACCGATCACGTCGGCTTGAAAGACGTCGCCGTCGTGAACGCCGCCAGCAACCGGATTGCCAGAAGTGATGAACTTGAACTGGGACGAGTTGGTTCCGCGCGGGCCGGGCCATTGGATGATTTCAGCATATTGCCCGTTGTATGCGAGATTACATTCATAGCCGGTCGAGTAGTGCGCGCTATCCGTCCAGCGCAGGAGAATCTCCACTTCAGCGTAGGTCGTGGCGATCCCGGGTTCGAGGTGGATGATGGCCGTCGCCGTCTGGTTTGCCGCGAAGCTGCCGGCAAGATACGCGTACGAGTCGTCGAAGCCCGCGCTTCCCGACTGCGTGCCGAACGCGAAACCATTGGCGGTAACGACGCGCGTCCAATCGAGCCCGTCTTGCTTCCATGCTCCCGATTCCGAGATGGGCGACTGCGAGATGTCGAAGCTAGTGCTGTAGCTGGACCCGCCGCCGCCGCCGCCGCCGGTCACGCTCACGCTTGCATTGCCCACCGTGGAGGCCCCGGTAGCGCTCACCGTAAACGGGCCGCCGCTGGTATTGCCGGCAGAGAATAGTCCGACCGAGTTGATCGTTCCGCCACCCGACACCGCCCAGGTAATGCTGGGCTGAGGTGACATGGCGGCACCGAACTGATCTTTGGCGGAGGCGAGAAACTGCTGTGTGCCGTTGGTAGCGACTTGCGCAGTCGAGGGCGTGACGCTGATGCTGGTCGTTTTTTGGTTCACGACCACGGTCACGCTGCTCGTAGCCGTTGAACCAGACGCATCCCTGATTGTCGCGGTCAGCGCGTAGCTGCCAGCCTTCGTGAACGTGGCGGTGGTATTCTTGGCCGCGTTGCTGGCGTTCGCGGAGAACGAAACAGCGGCCGGTGGGTTGCCCGTGGTCGCCCAGGTGTACGTCAGATTGGCTTGTCCGCCATCATCGTTACCCAGCACGCTGAGCGCCGTGGTCGTGCTGGTGGTTGGACTCGGGCTAGCAGTTGCCGGCGAGGCCACGGTCGGCGCCTGGTTTCCGGGAGCCGGCGGCGTGTCGGAGGTCAATATCTCGATGCCGCTAGAGCGAGCGTTGTCGACGACCGTCACGTATTGGATCACCAACTGCCCCGAGGCAGACGCGACCGCGTTGAGGTCGACGACGAGCGCCCGCTTGAGGCCGGCCGCCGCATAAATGTCGAAGTTGTTCAACACCCGCGTACCATTGATCAACACGTGGAACACGCGCGAGCCAGCGGTAGTCCACTTCGTCTCCGCGAAGTGGAGGCGAGCGACGTAACTTGCGCCGGCAGTGAGGCCACCGAAGGTGTACGAATGATTGCCGTAGCGCTCGGTTCGATAGACCGCGGCCGGGGCAGCGTTGGTGACTCCCGACGTTGCGACGACGACGTTGTCATCCCAAGCCGAGCCACCGCTTGCGTACTGATCGGCGCTGAACGGGCTGACCGCTCCGCCGCCGCAGTTGATTCGATAAACGGCGCTCGCAGCTGCGGCCGCTGGGGGCGGCGGAGAGGACGGCGGCGGCGCGCTCGCGTTGTTTACCGTAACGGTTGCGCTTCCAGTCACGCTGCCGCTCGTCGCGGTAACGGTAAACGTGCCGGCCGTCGTGGCGCTGAATAAGCCGCTCGCGTTGATGCTTCCGCCGCCCGAAACCGCCCAAACGAAGGTCGCGTTCATGGGCGCACCGGACTGATCGTAGCCAGTCGCGGTGAACTGCTGAGAGCCATTGACCACGACCGTCGCGCTGGATGGCGTAACGTTGACGGTGGTCAGCTGCTTGCTTGGCTCTGCTGCGCTGTTGGAGAGAACTTCGATGCCGCTCGATTTAGCGTTGTCGGCAACGGTGACATATTGCACCGTGATCTGGCCGGCACTCGACGCGGTGGCGTCGAAATCCAGCGCCAGCGCTTTATTCAACCCGGCGGCTGCGAAGATGTCGAAGTTGGAGAGCACCGTCACGCCATTCACCGAGACGTTGAAGACGCGCGCGCCGGACCTGTTCCACTTCGTCTCCGCAAAGTGCAGGCGCGTGACATAGCGCGCGCCTGGCGTCAGCCCGGGGAAGGTATAAGCAAAATTGCCATAGCGCTCACTTTGATACACTGCGGCTGGTGCGGCATTGGCGACACCAGACGTAGAGACGTTGCCCTCGGACCAGGTGTATCCACCTGATACGTATTGGTCGCCTGAAAAGGAGCCAACCGGCCCGCTGCCTGAGTTGATGCGGTACACCGCCGTGGTCAGCTGCCCCTGGAGCTCCGTGACTTCCTTGTCTCCTCCAGGCGCTGAGCAGGCAATGAAGCAGAGAGTGGCCAACAGGGCTAGGAATCGGTGCGCTTGAGCTCCGATGGAGTCGACGACTCTCGATGTTAAAGTATGTCGCATGTGTACCTCAGTAATTCGAACGGACCGCAGAGGCGTCCCTGCAGAAGCGTCCCTAGAGCAACTGGCGTGCCTTAGCAGCGAAGCAATCGACCGTCTTCGCTCACGCTAAAGTAAATGGCAATTTTTCCGGTTTCTCGCGAGAGGACCAAGCAGTGGAGAAGTGCGAGCTTGTCGTCGCCCGGCTTACAGGCCGCCTGCTGGGCGTGACAAAACCGCACGATCGACCGTGCGCTTGAGGCGATCGCGCAATCGATCTCAGCATTCCGTTAATGACGTGAATGTCATTAACTAGCTACCAATTTGCGTCGCGAAGCACGCCACAACTCGCACCAAATATCGATTTATAAATCGCTATTACGTATCGAATTGAGACGACTTCGAGAAGGCAACACGGCTCAAATACCCAGCCGTGTAAAGCGCGAAAATGAGAACTTTCGGCCGACAGATGCGCCCTCTGCGTAGAAGCCGATGCCGGGCGCGCCGCCGCTCGGAATCGAGTTGTCTACGCCAGTGGCGATTACTTTACCATTCAGTCTCGAAGTGATGACGTTTCCGACGACATCGGCTTGAAACACGTCGCCGTCATGCACGCCGCCAACTACGGGGTTGCCCGATGATATGAATTTGAAATCGGACTTTTGCTTGCCGATTGGCCCCGGCCACTGGATGATCTCCGCATATTGCCCGTTGTACGCCAGGTTGCATTCGTAGCCGGTCGACTGGTGTGCGCTGTCCGTCCAGCGCAACAAAATCTCGACTTCGGCATATGCCGCGGTGATGCCGGGTTCGAGGTGAATGACTGCAGATGCAGATTGATTCGCTGGGAAACTGCCGGACAAATAGGCGTACGAATCATCGAAGCGGTTGCTGCCGGTCTGCGTGCCGTAGGCCAAACCGCCAGACGTCGCCACGCGTGTCCAATCCAACCCGTTCTGCTTCCAGGCGCCGTTTTCCGAGATGAACGACTCAGTGATGTCGAATTCTGTCGTAAACAAGCCGAGGACGCCCCCGCCACCACTGAGCGCGCCGCCGATGTTGAGCGCACCGCCGAGGTTGGACGCACCACCGAGGTTGAGCGCGCCGCCGCCGTTGGACGCACCGCCGTTGGACACGCCGCCGTTGGACCCACCGCCGACGTTGAGCATGCCGCCGCCATTGGATGCGCCGCCGTTGGACACGCCGCCATTGGCTCCACCGCCATTGGCTCCACCGCTCGTACCATTGCCAACCAGGCCCCCGGCTGCGCCGCTTCCACCTGAACCATTCGAGCTCCCGGCGGTGTGGACGTCCGCAAGCGGTCCGTTGCCGGCGATGCTCGCTGCGCCAGCGCTGCTGGCCGCCTCTCGTCCGTTGGCAGGCAAACCACCACATGCGCCGAGAGCCATCAGTAGCAAAGCCATTTCAGAAAGACTCGTGCTGAACTCGCTCAATCGCATTTCCTACACCACGACTTTGCGAACGTAAAAGCCCTCGGCGCGTCCCTCGGCAGCGTTGCACTCGACCGCTCGCACTCCCATCAAGCTATGAAATGTATCGCGGTGGAACCAAGCGCGCGACGCCTGCGAGGCAAAGTGTTTCAAAAGCAGCTCGACTTTCAGCTCCGCGTCCGCCCGTGAGAGAGGCACATACAAGTTGGGCAAGCCGAGGTCGCCATCGTACTTGGGGATTTCGTACTCCCAGATCGCGTGGTCCCTGAACGTATTCCATACCAGCTCAGCGATCACCCGGTGATCCTGGTGAGCATCGAGCTTGCGATGACAAAACACCAAATCCGGCTGAAATGATCGCTTCAAATCCTCGAAGGCATCCTTGATGTCCGAAACGATGCTCGGGAAATAGCTCTCGCGAAAGTGATGAACGATGATCTTGGACTCCGCTGCAGCTGTCAGGAACTCGGCAGCGCTGGCGCGAGCTTCTGCCTCTCTGACGGGGTTCGCAGCAAATACCACCCAGTGCACGGTCGAGCCCGGGCGCTCGCGCAAGAGCCGCAGCAAGGTGCCGCCACAGCCAATCTCGATGTCGTCGGCGTGTGCACCCAGGCACAAGAGCTTGAGTGGCAGCGACGCTTCTCCGAAGGTTGCGCGCAACATAGGCATGTCAAGCCAGCGTTACATTAGGCAGTAGTGACGTCAATTGCCGCGCGCGACGCAGCATTTTCCGCTTGATCTCCGAGACCTTGCGATTACGCCCGGCGTGTCAATAACTTGGCTTCTTCCAGCAACGTCGCGGCAACGCGGATCCGTTCGAAGCCGAGCTTGGAGCGCTCTGCGATGTCGAGCAGTGAGTGCGTGCCGTCACTCTGGTTGAGCACCCAGAGGATCGCCATTTCACTACTGCCGTCACTACCGCGATCGGCCAGCGCGCGGTAAATGCCGCGCTTGCCGAGTTGTGGCTCGGTCTTAGGACTCGAGTTGACGTAGGTGGCGTCGTGCTCGAGAACATTCACGATCGCGAGCACCTTGGAGAGCGAATCGATCAGCTTCTCCGAGCGCACGAAGCTCAGATTGTCCCCGGACGTGTGATACTCGGGAAAGCGCTGAAACGGCGTGCGCATCAAACAACCCACCGGCAAATCGAAGCCGGGAGAGCAGAACTGCCGCTCGTCGTAGCCGTACGGCAGGAAGTCCTCGACGACGTGCGGTTCGCCAGCGGCTGCCAGCACGTGTATCGCCGCGCGATCGATCAGCGCGTTGCCGCGCCGGCTGCGCTTATAGTGAATTTGCCCGGGATCACCCAACAGGGTGAGAACTAGGCCATGCCGAACG